>Ga0187891_1001067_pt1 | contig 24521 bp, 21 predicted proteins | sample June2016WEW_21_4_FD_132990 | JGI IMG/M metagenome (GOLD analysis project Ga0187891, IMG submission 132990) | Peatland microbial communities from SPRUCE experiment site at the Marcell Experimental Forest, Minnesota, USA - June2016WEW_21_40 | ecosystem: Environmental > Terrestrial > Soil >... | reverse complement strand
ATTCACGCCTGCGTACTTCACGGGACGGGGGTATCCCACGCGAGCGAGCAGCAACCAGGTTCTGGACGATTTTCACTTTATCCACTGCACGTGGGAGCACGACGGCGGGCAGATCTACATCGATGGCGGGGATTCGCAACTGACCAACTTTGTTTTCGAGAACTGCACCTTCTATACGCCGAGCCGGCCCGCCAAGATTACGGGGAAAAACGTCGGTCCGATTCTGTTCAAGAACGTCAAGCTGAACCAAACGGTGGTCAAAAGCGCCGGCCAGTTGACCAAGGCTGGTTGGGATATTTCCGTCCCGATGAAGTTCCAGTAGCGAGGGCGGCCGGCGGTGGCCCGGCGAATCGCAGTTTTCGCTCGGGGAGAAAGGGCAAGTATGAAACGAATGAAACTGACGGCTTTTTCGTGCTTCACACTCGCATGCTACGCGAGTGCGATCGCGGTCCAGGCCTATGCACAGACCGCTGCGGGTGTCCCGCATTTGCAGAAGCAAGGAGCCGCGACGCAGTTGATCGTCGACGGGAAACCGTTCCTCGCGCTCACCGGAGAGCTGGGCAACAACACCGCCAGCAGCCTGGAAAACATGCAGCCGATCTGGCCCAGGCTAGTAGCGGGCAATCTGAACTGCGTGCTGGCGGCGGTGTCGTGGGCCCAGTTGGAGCCCGAGGAGGGCCACTTCGATTTCACCTTGGTGGATGGCCTCGTGCAAGAGGCCCGGCGCAACAATCTGAAACTGGTGTTCCTGTGGTTCGGCAGTTGGAAGAACGGTCTTTCGAGTTACCCTCCGCTCTGGGTGAAGCGGGATTACAAGCGATTTCCGCGGATCAGGATCAAAGGGGGCAAGAGCATCGAGTTGCTCAGCACCTTCGGCGACGCCAGCCGCGACGCGGACGCGCGGGCGTATCGCGCCCTGATGGGGCACATCAAGGAAGTGGATGGGCGGCAGCACACCGTGCTGATGATGCAGGTGGAGAACGAAGTGGGCGTTCTGCGCGACTCGCGCGACCGGTCGGAGCCGGCCAACAAGGCCTTTGCCGGACCAGTGCCGAAGGAACTGATGGCTTATCTTGAGAAGCACAAAGATACGCTTGCTCCGGAACTCCGCGAGGTCTGGGGGGCCAATGGCTTTAAGACGTCCGGAACGTGGGAAGAAGTCTTCGGCCCGGGCAAGCCCGACAGCGTCGACATGCCCATCCAAACCAATAGCCCCCCGATGAGCCAGGAGGAGTACCAGACCGGCTGGCGGAAGCTGCACTGGCCGGTGGATGAGATCTTCATGGCGTGGCAATACGCCCGGTACGTGGGCAAGGTGGTCACGGAGGGCAAAGCGGGATACAACATCCCCATGTACGTGAACGGATGGCTGCAGCAGCCCGACATGGCATGGCCTGGGACTTATCCGAGCGGTGGCCCCCTGCCGCAAGTACACGACGTGTGGCGCGCCGGCGCGCCCGTGATCGACATTCTCGCACCGGATCTTTACTTGCAGTATTTCGACGAGGTCTGCGACCGTTTCACGCGCAACGGCAACCCGCTCTTCATCCCGGAAACAGGGGGTAACGTGGGCAACGTTCTGACGGCGTTCGGCAAGTACGGCGCAATCGGTTATTCGCCCTTCGGGATCGAGAGAGGCGTAAGCGCGGACAGCGATTTGGCCGCGGTCTACCGCTTGATTTCGCAGATGGCTCCGGTAATTACGGCGCACCAGGGTAAAGATTCCATGACGACTGTGCGGCTGAACCAGGGCGACGCGCCGAAACAAGTTCGTTTAGGAAACTACACGCTGGAGCTCGCCTACACGGGGAGAGGCCGGGTGCCGATCGCACCCGAGCCGGTGCCGGCGCCGCAGCAGGGACGTCAGGGAGGCGGCCGGGCGCAGCAGGCTCCGGCGGCTCCCGCCGGTCAACCGGGCCGTGGCGGCGCCTCGCAGGCTCCCATGGAGGCGGCCGCGATCCTGATCGCAGCAGGACCGGATGAGTATTATATGGGTGGCGGCGGCTTCCGAATCGGGTTCACGGCGGACACGCCGGGGCCGGCCACGGTCGGACTCGGCATCGTGCAGGAAGGCAAGTTTGTCGGCGGTAAGTGGGTGGTTGTGCGGCAACTCGGCGGAGACGATATCGGCCAGGGCGAAATTCTGACGCTCCGCCCGAATACCATTCTTCGAGTGGTGGTCTACCGTTACGAATAGGAGTTAGCGATGAAACCGCGGAGTGTTTGTTAGCGCTACTCTTGTTTATGGTCTGGCCCTGATTGCGTCTCAGCGCGCCAGCAGACCGGTCTCTGCAATGAATGCGGGCCAGCTTGAGGCCATGCGGGCGGCCTCTGTCGCCGGCCAGCAGGCGCCCGCGAAACCCAGCGGCCCGCCGCGGCCACCCGGCCGGCGTTTTCATTGTTTCGCCGGGCTCCGCAGATGTTGCGGCACAAAGTCCGCCAGACCGTCGACCATTTTGACCGGTTTGGCGATGATATTAACTCGCGCGGATTTCAAGCCCGAACGGCTGGCCGTAACAGTGATCGTGCCGGCCGAAAGAGTAGAACGGACGGAAACCCGGTTGATCCCGCATTCGGTATTCAAGTAGAGATTGTTTGTCGAATCGATTTTGCCGCTATTGTAGCCACCGCGCCAGAGTCCGGGTCCGGCGACGGTAAAATCAACTCTGGCGTCGTCGGTGGGGCAGCGCTGGCCTTTGGCATCGACGACTTCCACGTCAATGAGCGCCACATCCTGGCCATCGGCTTGGAGGCCTTGCGGACCGGTTATCGGCGTGAGTTTGATTCGCGCCGGCGGGCCAGCGGTGTTCAGTTCCTCCCGGGCTACCGGTTTGCCGCCGTTCCTGCCGATGGCCTTCAGACTCCCCGGTGCAAATTCCACATTCGGGAAAGCAAAGGCATATCCACTCGCGGGCTGGGAGTTTACCCCCAGCGATTTGCCATTCACGAGCAGTTCCACCGTCTGCGTATTGCCAACGACGTAGATTGTCTTCACCGTCTTCTTGGCGCCCGCACCAGATGGATAACTCCAATGGCCCAGGATGTGGATGTCGGGCTGCTCGTTCTGCATCACCCGGTGGGTGAAATAAATCTCCTTGGGTAGACGCACCGCATCCACCTTGCCGCTGACCCGGCAGACCTCGCTCGAATCCTGCCGTCCATCCGCATCCGAATCGGAAAAATAGATGGACGCATAACCCGACCACTTGGAGTGAGCCGGGTCCGAGTTGGAAATGCGGTTATCCCAATAGGCCCGATAGCGATTGATGGCGGCAAGGGCGAAACTCTCCGACGTATATTGATAGGTGTCGTTGGGTCCCTTCTTGAACCCAAAGTAAGGCGGCGAGAACTCGTCCCAGAACCGGCGCGCACCCTCGTCCCGAAAATCTTCGGTTTCGATGAGCGGTGCGCGGTCGCGGCGCTCCGCACTGTAACCGCGGAACATGGCGGTAGGGCCATCGAGAGCGTCAGTCCGAGGATCCTGACCGATCATCACGCCAAAGAATTCGGCGATGGGAGTAATGGCGGTGTTGGCCGCGACGTTATCGTTGCCGCGCGCGCCGATCACGCGGCCGCCGTCGGGATCCCATTGCTTGCGCAGGGCCACCATCTGCTGCATGTGTTCCACGGTGACTACCGTGTTGCCCGCTTCCCAGAAAAGAATGCTGGGACTGTTGCGGAAGTAGATCATGGTGTCGCGCATCACTTCCAGACGCTGCTCCCATTGGCGTCCCGTTGCGTCGCGTTCCTTGTCACCGGCGGGGCAGATCTGGATGATGCCGTAGCGGTCGGCCGTATCGGCATCGACGCGCTGCGGCGCAATGTGCATCCAGCGTATATAGTTGGCATGGCTCGAGCGAATCAACTGAGCCTGGTAGTCGTGCATCCAGTCCGGATATGCCTGGCCCAGGCCGGCCCATTCGTTGCTGGCACGCTGGGCGAAACCTTTCAGGTAGACAAACTTGCCGTTGAGATACACGCCGCCCGTGCCGGCGCCGCCCTTGAATTCGGTCTTGCGAAACCCGGTAACCATCTTGTCGGCGTCGACGGTTCTGCCATTCACGGTGAGGATCGTGTAGACGTCATACAGGTATGGATCTTCCGGACTCCAGAAGCGCGCGCCTTGGAGCACTCCCGTTGCAGTCAGGACGGTCTTTTCGCCGTCGGCCATGTCGGCGGAGCTGCCGCCGAACCGGGCGCGAACCCTCCCGTCGTGATCGGCAATCACGGTCGACAGCGCCACCGTGGCGCGATCGCCGGACGCATTGCGTGCTTCGGATTCCACCGTGACTTCGGCACTTTTCCCGGCGATATTGAAGTTTGCGGCGTGAACATAGACGCCGGTGCTTTCCAGGCCGTAATATAGCGGCAAAGTCTGATAGATCTTGCCCGTGACATGCAACCAGACATGCCGGTTGATGCCCCCGTGGTCGGGATTGAAGTCGTTGGCGTTCCATTCAAACGAAGTGCCGCTGGAACGCTCCCGGTAATCGGCGCGGTTATCCACCTTCACCGCCAGGACGTTCTCTTCGTTTCCGAAGTGAAGCGCGCCGGAGATGTCCAAGCCGTAGGCGGTCACCCCGTTCTCATAGAGCCCAACTTCCTTGCCATTCAGGAAAATGTCGCCGGCTTGCCGCATGCCTTCGAATTCAAGGAAGACCTTATCGCCCGCAAATCTTGCCGGCAGCTTGAAATGTTTGCGGTACCAGGCCAGCCCTTTGTACGTGCCGCGGTCCCCGCCGCTATGGGAAATGATCTGGCGAAACGAGTCGACGTCGTTGAAAGTGTGCGGGGTGCTGATCGTCGTCCAGCCGGAATCATCGAAGCCGGACGCCTCCGCGCCGGGCACGTCCTGGCGGACGAACTTCCAGTTCAAGTCAAAATTCAATTTGGCCCGCGGCGATGGCGGCGGAGTATAGGGTGCAGTTTGAGCTGCAGCCCCACTCGCAACTGTGCAAAGGATCAATGCCATCGCGCGCCACGCATGGCCCCCGCGGACTGTGCGGCACGCACGCGTTCGGTGCGATGCGATCGATGGTCTCAAGTCGATTCTCCTTGAACTGAAATTGGAGCTGGCGAAACCCGGACCCGCAAGCCATTTCAAAAGCCGTTTTGAATCGCTCGCCGCTGAAAGCTTACCACTACGCCAGATGCCCGGCAACGAGCTTCGGGCCGTAGCGCATCCGTTTTGTTTCCCAAAACGATAAAGGTCCTAGAGCTGCTGCAAAGGACGGCGCCCGGGTGTAGACTAAATAAGAGCCGAAAATCCAAATAAGAATTCCGGCTACGGAGAACAACCATGGAGAGTGAATCCTCGCGTAGAAACTTCCTTGTGGCCGGGCTGGGCCTTCCAGTCGCCGCCCTGGCAAACACCGCAGCGCCCCAAGCGTCCCAGGCGCCCCCCGCACGGGTCCCCGGTGCGGCATCGCCGCCGGCCGCTGCGGCCCGCTACCGGACGTTGGGCAGGACCGGACTCAAGGTCTCGACGGTCGGTTACGGGTGCATGATTACGTCCGATTCCAGCGTAATTGCCCGGGCCGTCGACCTGGGCATTACGTATTTTGATACCGCACGCGGCTACCAGCATGGCAACAACGAGCGCATGGTTGGCGACGCCCTAAAGGGGTCGCGCGACAAGATCGTCCTCTCGAGCAAGTCCGAGGCGAAGACCGCCGCCGAGGCAGTGGCGCAGCTCGACATGAGTCTTAAGGAGCTGGGCACGGACCACCTGGACATCTGGTACATGCACGCCAGAGATACCGTGGCGGCCATTCCCGACGAGCTGGTTACGGTTTGGGAGAACGCCAAGCAACAGGGGAAGATCCGCCACATCGGCATCAGCACCCACAAACCCAACGACATTGTGGACCGCGTCCTGGCGGTGGGGAAGTTCGAGGTCTTGCTGAGCACTTACAGCTTCGCGATCGGCTCGGCGAACGAACCCGCCTACAAGCGGCTGACCGACGCCGGCATCGGCCTGGTGGCGATGAAGGTGATGGCACCCGCCGCCCGCGCCCGGAAACCGGATGGGCCGCTGGCGGCGCTGAAGTGGGTCCTGCGGGACACGCGATTTGCCACTACGATTCCGAGCATGACCGACATGGACCAATTGGAGATGAATGTCCGCGCCATGACGGAGCCGTTCTCCGCGGCCGACGAGAAACTGCTGGCCCGGATCGACGAGGAAATTCGCCCGTTTTACTGCCGTATGTGCCAACAGTGCAGCGGCCAGTGCCCCAACGGCGTGCCGGTTCCGGAGACCATTCGCTATTTGGCTTACGCCGATTTCTACGGGCAATTCGCCCTTGGCCGGGAGCACTTCCTGGCGTTGCCGGCAGAGACGCGCGCCGTGCGCTGCCGCGACTGTGCGTCCTGCCAGGTGCGATGCCCCAACGGCGTCCACGTCGTGGAGCGCCTGATGCGCGCGCAGGACCTGTTCGCCTAGCGGCTGAAGAATCGGCATGCCATACAGCAGCCTCCCGCCGCTGAAGTCGCCCGCCTGAATCTCGAAGGCAGGCTCCAGGCGGTTGCCGAAGGGCACGGTACGGTGACGCAGACGGTTAGCTTCGGCCGAGCGCCTGCGTCGCTAATCCCTCCCCTACGGCACGGCAGCGGATTCGCTGTGGGGCACGGCGCGCAGTTGCGCGTTTTCCAGGCGCTTGGCCTCCTGGAACGTGTAGATCATGCGATGCACCACCGTGAGATTGGAGAGCACGGCGATCACCCACAGCACGGCGGCCATGCGATTGAACAGAGCGCCGATGATGATTAGCACAACCCGCTCGGGCCGCTCCAGGAAGCCGACTTTGCACTTGGGAATGGCGTTCTCAGAGCGAGCCCGCGTGTAGCTGACCATCACCGAGCCGGTCATCACCACGGCGGTCAGCACAATGTAGAAAAAACGATTGATGGAGGCGTAGTAAACCAGCAGGCCCATGAACAGCGCGAGGTCGGAGTAGCGGTCGATCACCGAATCGAAGAACCCGCCGAAGCGGGTGACCTGGCTGGTGGCGCGGGCGACGCGGCCATCCACCATGTCGAACAACCCGGCGCCGATGACCACCAGGGCGGCCCAGCGGAAACTGCCGCGGGACAGCAGCCACGCCGCCCAGATGTTGATCACCAGCCCCATGAACGTGAGCACGTTCGGGTGAATGCGCGAAAGCGCCAGCCAGCGCACGATCCGGTCGATGATCGCGCCGCAGAACCTGCCGATTCCGCCGGTGAGGGTCATGTCACTCCGCCACGTCGTGGATAGTGGTCAGCTTGAGGATCTCCAGATCTTTGGTGCCATTGGGACTCTGCACACGGGCCACGTCACCCACTTCCTTACCCAGCAAGGCGCGGCCGATCGGCGAGGTGGTCGAGATCTTGCCATTGGCCGCGTCGGCCTCCTCGGTCGTCACCAAACTATAAGTTACCTCTTCGTCGCGCTTGTTATCGAGGACGACCACGGTGGAACCGAGTCCGACGCGGTCGTGCGGAATCTTCGAGAAGTCGATCATCGACATCTCGGCCAGCCGCCGCTTGAGCTGGTTGAGGCGCGCGTTCACCATCCCCTGACGTTCCTTGGCGGCGTGATACTCGGCGTTCTCGCTCAGATCGCCGTGGCCCCGCGCCGTGAGGATCTCTTTCGGCAATTCGACGTGCAACTCGCGTTCGAGCGTGGCGATTTCGTCCTGCAACTTTTTCTTGATGTCCGGCATCCCAGACGGGCTTGGCTCCCAACGCGACTATTATACAGGAGACGCGCGGCAGGGGGTCATTCCGCCTGCGCGCGCAGAATCTCGTCCGCCAGGCCGGTCACGGCGCGCATCTCGCGCACGTCGTGGACGCGCACCATGTGGACTCCGCCGAGCACACAGGCAGCCACCGCCGCGGCAGTGGCGAACTTGGTTTGCTCCGCGTCCTGTTGAGCGAGGAAGCTCTTGCGCGAGGGGCCGGCCATGATGGGCAAATCGAGCGCCGCCAGCGCCCCGAGGTGGGCCAGGATGAGCGCGTTCTGTTCCTTGCGCTTGCCAAATCCGAGGCCGGGGTCGATGGCCAGCTTGGAGGGGCCGATACCGGCGCGGCGGGCGCGGCTGACGGCCGCGCCGAGGTCGCGCACGATGCCTGCCACCGGATCTGGCATGGGTCCCAGCCTGGCCCAGTTCTCCGGCCGCCCGCGCATGTGGTTCAGCACCAGGCCGGCATCGTGATTGGAAACCACGCGCGCCAGTTGCGGTTCAATGGTAAGGCCGGAAGGGTCGTTGATGACGTCGACCCCCAACTCGAGCGCGCGCTCGGCAACCTCGGCTTTGTAAGTATCCACTGAAACGGGAATAGTGAGCCGGTCCTTGAGCCGCTTGAGAACCGGAATCAGGCGGCGCATCTCTTCGGCCGCGGATATACGCGCCGATCCGGGCCGGGTGGATTCCGCGCCGATATCCAGCATGTCCGCGCCTTGCTCTTCCAGTTCCAGCGCACGGGCGAAGGCGCGATCCGGGTCGGCATACTTGCCGCCATCGGAAAACGAATCCGGCGTGACGTTGAGCACAGCCATCAGCAGCGTGTGGTCGCCGAGCTGGATTTCCCGCCGCTTGAGTTTCCAGAAGTAGAGCTTGCGCACGGCGGTTTACCGAATCACCTTTCGCCAGTTCTTGCCCACTTGAATGAGTAGCTCGGGCGAGGGGTCCGCCCAGGTCAGCGCCGTCCACTTCACGCCATTGACCTCGACCGCGCCGGCCTTGATCTTGCGCGCAGCTTCGCTCACCGATTCGGCCAGGCCGATGCGCGCCAGGAGCTTGTCGACGCGGATGGCGCCGTCCTTCACGACTCCCGGGGGAAGAGCAACGGTTTCGATCTTGTCCGGCGGTTGCTTGCGGCGCACCACGTTATCGAAGATCTCAGCCGCGCGTTCCGCCTCCGCCGCCGAGTGATAATCGGCGACAATCATTTTACCCAGCGCGATCTTGGCATCCATGGGGTGCAGCAAGCCATCCGCCACGCGCGCGCGCAGGGCAGCGATCTCGCTTTCGGTCTTATCGGTGAGCAGCAGGTAATAGCGCCACATCAGCTCGTCGGAGATCTGCATGACCTTGCGGAACATCACGTCGGGCGGCTCGGTGATGCCGATGTAGTTGCCGAGCGACTTCGACATCTTGTTGACGCCGTCGATGCCTTCGAGCAGCGGCGTGGTGCCAACGATCTGCGGCGGCTGCCCGAAATCGCGCTGCAGCTCGCGCCCCACCAGCAGGTTGAATCTCTGATCCGTGCCGCCCAATTCCACGTCGCACTGGAGGGCCACCGAATCGTAACCCTGCGCCAGCGGGTAGAGCATCTCGTGCATCGAAATCGAAATGCCATCGCGCAGGCGCTGCGAGAAATCGTCGCGCTCCAGGATGCGAGCCACCGTGTAATGCGACGCCAGGCGCACGATGTCGACATACGTCATCGGCGCCAGCCACTCGCTGTTGAAGCGGACCTCGGTCTTTTCGGGATCGAGAATCTTGAACACCTGCGCCTTGTAAGTTTCGGCGTTTTCTTTAATCGCCTCGTGGGTCATGGGCGGGCGCGTCGCGTTGCGGCCGGTGGGATCGCCGATCAGCCCGGTCATGTCGCCGATCAGAAAAATCACCGTGTGGCCGAGGTCCTGAAAGTGCTTCATCTTGCGCAGCAGCACGGTGTGTCCCAGGTGCAGGTCCGGCGCGGTCGGATCGAAGCCGACTTTGATGCGCAATTTGCGGCCGGCTTTGGCGGCTGCGGCCAGCCGCTCGCGGAGGTCCTCTTCGCGAATGATCTCCACCATGCCTTTCCGCAAGTAAGATAGTTGTTCGTCGAGCGTCATGCGTTCTTATCAGGCAACCAATTCTGCGCGGATGGACGCGCGCTGCGGCACGTTACGGCGCGCTACGCTGCGCCCTGCTCCACGCCTAAAGCGCGTTTCAAATCCGAAGAAAACTTCTGAATCTCTTCCACCTGCGCGGAGCTGGCCAAAGTTTCGTGGCCTTTGGCGGCGAGATACGGCCGGCCTTCGCGCCAGACCAGAAACGCCAAGCCGGCTTCCGTCATCATTCCCGAACTGCCGATTCCCGTCACAGCCCCCGAGTTCGAATTGACCAGCGCCACGCAGGAGCCGCGCGTGAACATGCTGTACTGCGGGGATTCGGCGGCCAACTGGATTCCGCAGCCGGCCAGGCGCGCGGCGGTTTCGGGCGTCACATCTTGTATCGGCCGAGGTCCTCATCGTTGAGGCCGTCGAGCCACCGCTTCAGCTCTTCCTTATTGTCCTTGTCGGAAGCGTTGGCGGCCTTGCTGGAAGACTTGAGCACAGTCTCTTCCACGTAAATCGGGCAATCCAGGCGCAGCGCCAGGGCCAGCGCATCGCTGGGGCGCGAATCCACGCTGATGGTTTCTCCGTCGCGATCCAGCCAGATGACGGCGTAGAACGTGTCGTCCTTCAACTCGCTCACCACGACCTTGCGCATCGCGGTGTTGAGACCGAGCAGCAGGCTCTTGATGAGGTCATGGGTCATGGGCCGCGGCGTCGAGACTTTTTCGATTTCGAGCGCGATGGCGTTCGCCTCGTAAACACCGACCCAGATCGGGAGCACAGAATTGCCGCTCACGTCCCTTAGGATGACGATGGGCATATTCGTGACCGGGTCCATCATCAGGCCGCGAATTTTCATTTCCACTTCCATGCCGCCCTCCTCCAACTCAATTACACCACAGTTGCGCTCTCGCCCACCAAGGAGTTGGGGCCGGAGCGTGTGACGCGAACTTGCCAATATTGGCCGAGGAGAGACGCCGCGCCGTCTTGCGGGTGAGTGAAGTTCAGCGTGCGGTTGTCCGAGGTGCGCCCGATCCATTGTCCGAGCGCCTGCTGGCGGCCCTCCACCAGCACTTCCTTCACGCTGCCGATGAGCCCGGCATTGCGCCGGATCTGGATGGCGCGCTGCTTCTCTTGCACGATCTCGAGGCGCCGCTGCTTCTCTTCGTCGGGGATGTGGTCTTCCAGGCGCAAGGCGGCCGTGTTGGGCCGCGGCGAATACTTGAAGCTGAACAGCGAATCGTATTCGACTTCGTCGAGCAGGGCGAGCGTGGCCTCGAAGTCCTTTTCGGTCTCGCCGGGAAAGCCGACGATAATATCGGTGGTGATGGAATAAGTGCGCCGCGCGGTTCTGAGCCACTCTATGCGCTGCATGTATTCGTCGTGCGTGTAGAGCCGGTCCATTCTGGCCAGCACGTCTGTGGATCCAGACTGCACCGGCAGGTGGACGTGGTCGCAGATCGCGGGATTCGAGTCCATCGCATCCACGATGTCCCTGCCGAAATCGCGCGGATGGGACGTGGTGTAACGCACGCGGCGGATCCCGGGAATCTCCGCGACGCGCGAGAGAAGGGTGGCGAAGTTCCAGCCCCCCGCCGTTGGGTCGCGATAGCTGTTGACGTTTTGCCCCAGCAGTTGGATCTCGCTATACCCTTCGGCGGCCAGGCGGCGCGCTTCGGCCATCACACTATCGCTAGTGCGGCTGCGCTCCGGCCCGCGCGTGAACGGCACCACGCAGTAAGCGCAACTCTTGTTGCAGCCTTCGATGATGGTGATGTAGGCGCGGTGCGGATTGTTGCGCCGCGTGAAGGGCGTGTCGAATGCCTCGTCGGTATCCAGGCCCAATCCGGTGACGCGCCTGTCGCCGGCTTCGATCTGCACCAGCAACTCGCCCAGCTTGTTGTAGCTGGCCGAGCCGCACACAAGGCCGACCTGCGGGGCGCGATCGAAAATGCGTTCGCCTTCCTGTTGCGCTACGCAGCCGAGCACGCCAATCACCTTGTCCTTGCCGTTGCGCTTGAACTGCTGCAAGCGGTGGTAGACTTTTTGCTCGGCTTTGTCGCGTATGCTGCACGTGTTGTAGAGGACCAGGTGAGCTTCTTCCGGCGTGGGCACTTGTGAGTAGCCCTTAGCCATCAGCGTGCCGGCCACCTTTTCGGAGTCGTGCGCGTTCATCTGGCAGCCGAAGGTTTCCAGGTAGAAGGTCTTGGCGGGCACTCTCCTACTATTCTAAACGAGCCGGGGGCCGGATCGAGCTCGTGTGGGGCAGGATGGCATCCTGCGCGGTGGTTGCCCAACCACCGCGCGGGCCGATTCCCAATCGGCCCGCAGCTTACCAAGCTGCCCCACAAACGCTATCTCCCCCCTGAGACCACACTGCCGGGCGGGGCATCTCCGAGCGCGGAGTCAGGCCCGGCCTCTTCCATGCTCCGCACCCGCTTTTCGACTGGCGTCAGTTCCGCGATTTCCACTCCCAGCGGCGCGGTTTTCAATTCGGCGAATTTGCGCGCGCTCACCATCACCCGGCTTTCGAGCGAGCCGACGGCTTTGTTGTATTCCTCGACCGCGCGTTCGAGGCCCTTGCCCATCAGCACCAGGTGCCCGCCCATGTCGGAAAGCCGCTTATACAGTTCCTTGCCCAGCGCGCTGATCTCGGCAGCGTTCTCGGCCAGCTTCTCCTGCCGCCAGCCGTAAGCGACCGCGCGCAGAAGAGCGATCAGCGTAGTGGGTGTGGCCAGGATGATGTTCTGCCCGACGCCGAATTCGATCAGCGAGGGATCGGCCTCCAGCGCGGCGCTGAAAAAGCACTCGCCGGGCAGGAACAGCACGGCGAATTCCGGCGCCTGGTCGAACTGCTCCCAATAGGATTTGCGGCCGAGCGAGTTGAGATGCGCGCGCACCTGCCGCGCGTGATCCGCCAGGCGTGCCTTTCGCGTAGCTTCGTCCTCGGCTTCGAGGGCGCGCAGGTAGCCATCGAGCGGAGTCTTGGCATCCACCACCACGGTTTTTCCGGCCGGCAGATGAATCAGCAGATCGGGCCGCAGCCGGCCCTCCTCGCCCATCACGGTGGCCTGCGTCTGAAAATCGCAATGATCCAGCATGCCGGCCATTTCCACCACGCGGCGCAACTGCATCTCGCCCCAGTTGCCGCGCGCGGCCGGCGATCGCAGCGCGGTCACCAGCCTGCCGGTTTCGGCGCGGAGCTGCTGTTCGGTTTCGGCCAAGCCGCGCACTTGTTCCTGCAATCCGGCGTAGGCGGCAGCGCGCGCCGTTTCCAGCTCCTGGATGCGCGAATCCACCTTGTCGAGCGACGCGCGCACCGGCGACACCAGTTGCTCGAATGCCTGCTGGCGCTTTTCCAGGTCGCCGCGCGCCGCGGTCTGCGCCTCGGCGAGATTGGCCCGCGCGAGTTCGAGGAAAGCCTGGTTGTTCCGCGCCAGCGCTTCGGCGGAAAGCGCCTGGAAGACGGTCGCGGTATCCTGGCGGCGCGCCCGCAGCACGAGCCACGCCAGGAGGAACCCGGCAATAAAACACGCTACCGGCAGAATGTTTTGCATGGTTGCTATTATCGCGCCTTGGCGCATCGCTGCGAAACAGCCCGGCCGACTTCTCTCGTACTCGTCATAGCGGAACCAAATAGGAAGCCCTTATTCCCGGTTTGTGGGGCAGTTTGGCAATCTGCGTGCCGATTGGCAATCGGCACACGCGGCGATTGACCGGGGTACCCTCTGGGTCGCGCGCAGGATGGCATCCTGCCCCACGGCGCCGGCTTCCTAGCCGTGCGGGACGGAGCGACTGGCGGCCGCGCGGTCCCGGAAGGCCCTTTCAATCACCGCCAGTGTGCCTTCCGTGATCTCCAATTTCGCCAGGTCGCGCTCGAGAACCCATTCCACGCGGGACACGTCGTCGCCCGCACGCAGGTCGCCGCCAATCACGCGGCAGATGTAATCGATCAAAACGTAATGATATTCCGGCGCGCCGCGCGCATCGCGCAGGATCCGCTCGAAAACCTCGAAGACCTTCACCGGCTTCACTTCGAGGCCGGTTTCCTCGCGCACCTCGCGGCGAACGGCGGCGTCGAGCGATTCGCCAATTTCGAGCGCGCCGCCGGGCAAAGACCATGCACCCTTCAGCGGCTGCTTGCCCCGCTGGGCCATCAGGATGCGGCGGTGCCGGAAAATCAGCGCGCCAACCCCAACCAGCGGCCGTTTGGGATAGCGGCGATTGTCTTCCTTCTTCGATCTAGCGGTGCTCATCGAAGCCCGCTCCCTTTTCGAGTACGCGCACGCGATACACGTTACGCCGGGCGGTGATGAATATCGATTGGCCGTCGGCTTCGCCGAACCCGCAGTTGGAAGGCGGATCGTCCAGCGGGATGGTATCGAGCAACCGGCCCGCGGCGCTATAGATCGCAATTCCCCGCGTGGCCACATACAAATTGCCCTTCTCATCCACGCGGATGCCGTCGGGCACGGCCCCGGTGTTCTCGACCAGCGTGCGCTGGTTGGCCGGTTGGCCATTGTGATCCAGGTCGTACTCGAGAATGCTGCGATTGTCCGAATCCGTCACATACAGCACGTGGCCATTGGGAGAAAGCGCGACACCGTTGGGCCTGCCGGCGAGTTTGGCGACGATTTCGAGCGGCCCCTTCGGTGGGATGTGGTACACGCCGTAGAAGTCCAGCTCGCGATGGTCGGCCTGGCTGCCGAAGGCCGGGTCGGTGAAGTAGGCGTGATCGTTGCGGCTCACTACGATATCGTTCGGCGCGTTCAAGCGCTTGCCTTCCCAGCGGTCGGCCAGCACCTCGATGGCGCCCTTCTTGTCCGTGCGGGTCACGCGGCGGCCCCTGGTTTCGCACGTGTACAGGCGGCCCTGGCTATCGAACGCGTTGCCGGCCGGCCCCTGCGCGTTTTCACGATAGACCTGGGGAGATTGGCCGGGAACCCACTTGAGCAACTGGTCCGCCGGGGTGTCGCTGAAGATCAGGAAGCCATCCCTGGACCACGCGGGGCCGTCCGTGTAGGTGTAACCCTTGGCCAGCAACTCTACCTGAAAGCGGGCGGAATCCTGCGCCAGCAGGAACGGCGCGAAAACGGCGGCCAGCGCGCACCGGCGCGCGGCATTTTTCATTTACCGCCCTTGGCGACGGCGATGTTGTTGATCACCTGCTTGACGCCGTTCACCTTCTTTGCCAGCTTGCCGGCACGGTCCTTCTGCCGCTCCGACTCGGCCGGACCGGTGAGGGTGACCACGCCCTGATGGACTTCCACCTTGAAAGCCCCTCCCTTGGCGATCGGATCGCCGGTGAGCTTGATGCTCACCTGATCGTAGATCACGTCGTCGGTCACCGCTTTGTCCGCGGCCAGGCAGGCAGCGGCCAGCAGGATCAGAGCCATCGAAATAGCGAATAGTTTATGCATCATCGTCTCCGGCCATTGTACGCCAGTCGAGTGCGTTTAAGAATGCAGCCTTTTCGCGCCATCCCGGCTGCACGCGCACGTGCAGATCGAGATAGACCCTCACGCCGAACAGCCGCTCCATCTCGTGCCGCGCCAGGGTGCCGATTCTCTTCAGCATGGCGCCCCTGGTTCCGATGACGATAGCTTTTTGCCCAACCCTCTCCACGCGGATGGTGGCAAAGATGCGCGTGAGCCGCCCGATCTCTTCCCACCGATCGACGATCACCGCAACCGAGTGCGGCACCTCCTGCCGGGTGGCCTCGAGAATCTTTTCGCGAATCAGCTCAGCGGCCAGAAACCGCTCTGGCTGGTCGGTGACGTGATCGCCGGGAAAATACGCCGGGCCTTCGGGCAGGTGCTGCAGAATCACTTTCTTCAACTCGTCGAGCCCCTGGCCCCGCGTGGCCGAGACCGGCACATAATCGGCGAACTCGAAGCCGGCGCGATACTGGTCGATCAGCGGCAGCAGGAGCGACTTGTCCTTTACCAAGTCGATCTTGTTGAGCACCAGCACGACCGGGGCCTGGCTCTTGCGGGCCAGATCGATCGCCTGGCGGTCGTCTTTACCGAAGGGGCGTGCGGCATCGGCCAGCAGCAGCAGCAGGTCGCGTTCCTCCACCGCGGCCCGCACCGCATCCATGAGCCGCTTGTTCAGGGGCGTATCGGCGCGGTGGATGCCGGGTGTGTCGAGGAACACGATTTGCGCTCCCGGCATCGTCAGCACGCCCTGAATCGAGGTGCGCGTGGTTTGCGGCTTGTCCGCGACGATCGCCACTTTCTGCCCCACCAGGGCGTTGAGCAGCGTGGATTTGCCGGTGTTGGGGCGTCCGATCAGGGAAACGAATCCGGACCGGAATGGCTCACTCATGCGTCACCGCCTGGGACTTGCTGATGCGGACCTGCTCGACGCGCCACTCGTCGGAGGCCAGCACCTCCACGCGAATGCCGTCGCGGTCCACCAGCTCGCCGGCCTTGGGCACACGCCCCAGCCACTCGCTCACCAGGCCACCCACGGTGGTCGATTCGACGTCCTCCTCGCGGTGAAACGATTCGAACAGGTCGGCGACGCGGTCCAGATCGAAATTGCCGGCCACGATGAAACCGCCGTGCCCGTCTTCCAGCACGTCCGTGCTCGGCTCGTGTTCGTCGCGTATCTCGCCGATGATCACTTCCAGCAGGTCCTCCATGGTCGCCAGGCCCGCTGTGTTGCCGTACTCGTCGACCACGATCACCATGTGCGTGTTTTCCTGCTGCATCTGGCGCATCAGGTCGCTCACCGGCTTGGTCTCCGGTACGAACGGAATGGGGCGCACCAGTTCCCGCACCAGGCGCTTGGCGCGCTCCTCCTCTTCGAGCTCGAACATGTCGCGCACGTGCACGAAGCCGGCGATCTGGTCGATGTTCTTTTCGAAGGCGGGGATGCGCGAGTACTGCTCGTGGATCACCAGTTGGCGGAGTTCCTCCAGAGTGGAATCGGCCGGAATGGCGATGATCCTGGGCCGCGGCGTCATCACCTCGCGCACCACCTTGTCGCCGAACTCGACCACCGATTGAATCAGCTTGCGGTCCTGCTCTTCGATCAACCCTTCTTCCTGGCCGGCGGAAATCAACGCCTCGATATTCTCCGCGGGGGTCGGCTGCTCCTCGTCGGTCTTGGAATCGTCCGCGAGGTCGATCAGAGATTGGAAGAAGCCGAGCAGCGCTACGCACGGCCGCGCCAGCCAGGCCAGACCGCGCAGCAACGAAAGCAGCGGCAGCAGCCAGCGGCCGGAGGTGCGGCGGTACAGCAGTTGCGGCAGCGCGTAGGCGACGGCGATCATCACCAGCCACACGGCCAGCACCGCCTGCCAGAAGATGGCCGCATTCCACGGCTCGCCATCGGCGAACCATGCGAAATAGAAGATGCCGAGCAGCACCAGCAGCGTGTGTTTGATGATCGAGAACGCGCCCGCGCCATCTTCGGTCTTGAGGCCGATTTTGTCTTCCAGCGTGTCCTTGAAGAACTCGAGTGCAGGCAGGTCGCGGGTCCGCAAACGGAGGCTTTCCAGATACAGAAGCTGCACGAATGTCACCAGGCCCAATACCGGCGTGGCGGCCAGCGCCGCGAGGATCACTGCCAGTATCATGGGCGCACCCGCTCGATCAGGCCGGCCGGCAGACCGAGGCGCGCGCGCCAGCGTTTTTCCACGCGCGCCATCGGCCCGCCGTCGCTCTCGTGATCCTGGCCCAGAAGGTGCAGCAGGCCGTGCAGCATCAGGATGCGGATCTCCCGCTCGGTGGAGTGTCCGAAGCGGCGGGCCTGCGCGCGGGCGCGAGGGAGTGAAATCGCGATGTCGCCCGCACGGCGCGAGCCGCCGCCAGCATTGCCCAGGCTATCGCCGGCTGGAAAAGATAGCACATCGGTGGTCCAGTCGTTGCCGCGAAACTCGCGGTTCAGGCGGCGCATGCGGGCATCCCCGGTGATGAGGCAATCAAACGCGCGACCCCGCGCGACCTGTGCCTGCAGTTTCCGCGCAAAGCGGAGCAACGCGGCCGGGCGCACCTCCGTCTGCGAACGCCATAAAGTGATCGTACTGCCTTCGGGAGAGGACATGGAGGCGTTCAGGCGCGTGGCGCAATCTCGCCGCGCTCGGCATCGGCGGCAGGCACGGCCTCCACGGCGGGCTCGGCGAGCTTCAAACTGAGCTGCCGTCCGGCGCCGATGGTCTCGTTGTAACGCTCGTAGGCCTTGACGATACGCTGCACCAGCGTGTGCCTGACCACGTCGCGCTCGTCGAACGGCACGAAGCTGATGCCTTCGACGCCCTTGAGCACTTCCATGGCGTCGATCAAGCCGCTGCGCCGGCCGTTCGGCAAATCGATTTGAGTGATGTCGCCGTTGACCACCATTTTGGAATTGAATCCCTGGCGCGTCAGCACCATCTTCATCTGCTCGGAAGTGCTGTTCTGCGCCTCGTCCAAAATAATAAAACTGTCGTTCAGCGTGCGGCCGCGCATGAACGCGATCGGCGCGACTTCAATTACGTTGCGCTCCAGCAGTTTTTCGACGCGCTCGCTGTCGAGCATGTCGTAGAGCGCGTCGTAGAGCGGGCGAAGGTACGGGTCCACCTTTTCCTGCAACGTACCCGGCAGGAATCCCAGGCGTTCGCCGGCTTCAACCGCGGGCCGCGTGAGGATGATGCGGGCGACGGACTTGTTCATCAGCGCCGAAATGCCCATCGCCACCGCCAGGTATGTCTTGCCGGTGCCGGCGGGGCCAATCCCGAACACCAGGTCATTGCGCTCGATGGCCTCCAGATACCGCCGCTGGTTCACCGATTTCGGCGCCAGCATCTTCTTGCCGAAATTGCGCTGTTTGCCGCTTTGGACCAACGCGCGCAGGGACACCTCGGAGTCGATAGTCACCACGCGCAGGTAACTGTTCAGATCGCCGTTATTGAAAACGTGGCCTTCCCGCACCAGCGCGTTGTAATCCTCCAGGATGTTCTCCGCGCGGGTGACGTTCTCCGCCTCGCCTTCGATTTCGATGTTGTTGTCGACCAACTGGGTGTGGACGCTCAACCCGGTTTCGATCAGCCGGATGTTCTCATCACGGGTGCCAAACAGATTCTCGACACCTCTTTGAATGCGCACGCTGGCTTTCATGCTGTGGCTGACTGGTACCTCCATGGGAAAGACAAGGACAAGAAGAGAGATTCCGATGGAAACTGCTCGGACTTTCGACGGCCCGCTTTAGCGAGCGCCACGAAAACCATCTGCTCCAATTATACCTGAAGGTCAACCCCTCATTTCGGTTGCCTCGTCAAGGACTTGAACTTGACCGGGGGGCGCGCTACGCTCGCTCGTGTGTGTCATTCTCATAATTTAGTGCTTTACCCCTAGTACCAGGAGATCTATCATCAACTAGATCATGGAAACGGAGACACCCGCGGCGATGCCCTGTGAAGAATGCGCCCTCTGGCGGAAGCGGGTTGCCGAGCTGGAAGCCGAACTCGAACGGACGAAGAGGGGCGACGACAGCGGAGAACAGAGTTTCCACCAATTGGCGGATTGCTCTCCGTTGATGATCTGGATGTCGGGTCCCGACGCGTTGTGGACCTACTGCAACCGCGCGTGGCTGGAGTTTCGAGGCCGGTCGATGGCCGAAGAGCTGGGAAACGGCTGGACCGAAGGACTGCATCCCGACGATCGCGACATGTGCATCGAAACTTATCTCAAGTCGTTTACCGCCCACCAGCCTTACCGCATCCAAATTCGCCTGCAGCGCGCGGACGGCGAATACTGCTGGATGGAGGACCAGGGCATCCCACGCCTGGACGCAGCGGGCGGGTTCGCCGGTTTCAACGGCGCGGCGGTAGATATTAGCGACCGCCGGCGCCCGCACTTAAAGCCGGATGAAGAAGCGCTGCGCATCGTGTTTACGCTGACCGAGCGCGAACGCCAGGTGTTGGTGCTGATCGCGGAGGGAAAATCCACCAGGCGAGCGGCGCGGCAACTGGGGATCAGTTACAAGACGGTGGAGTCTCACCGGAGCCACATCCTGGAGAAACTAGGCGTGCATGAAACCGCCAGCATGGTGCGGTATGCGATTCGTGCGGGGTTGATCGCGCCATAGGCGAAACGCCGGAGCGCCGCGGCCGGATCCACTGGGGAGGCGCGGTGTGGCACGAACGGAACGTTCATGCGGGCAGCGAATCGGGAACGGTTTCGCGGCGGGCGAGCCAATCGAGCACCTCTTGCGCGCGCATGGGTTTGGTGAAGTAGCCGTCCATTCCAGCGGCCAAGCAGCGTTCGCGGTCGCCCGACATGGCATTGGCGGTCATCGCCATGATGCAGGTGCGCTTACTGGTATCTTGTTCACGGCGGCGGATTTCTTGAGTGGCCTGGAGCCCGTCCATCTCGGGCATCTGGACATCCATGAATATGACGTCGAAGCGCGATGCGGCCCAGATCTCCAGGGCTTGGCGGCCGTTCTGCGCCAGCGCCACCTGGTGGCCGGCCTTTTCGAGAGTGCGCGCGATCACGGTCTGGTTGATGGGGTTGTCCTCGGCGACCAAAATGCGCTGGGGATGGGCCGCGGACAAAATCGCGGCTGCCGCTGGGAGCGCGCTGGAAGCAGGCGGGACCGAGTGCGCCCGCGCGAAACGCGCCGTGAAAACGAACGTGCTGCCACTGCCGAGCTGGCTTTCGACCCCGATCTCGCCTCCCATTAGCCGAACTAGCCGGGCCGAGATGGCCAAGCCCAGTCCGGTGCCGCCATACCGCCGCGTAATGGAGTTATCGGCCTGGCGAAACGCTTCGAAGATCCCGTCACGTTGTTCGGGCGAGATTCCAATGCCGGTATCGGAGACCGAAAAACGCAGTTCGATGCCGCCGGCCCAATCTGAGGCCCGTTCGACCGTCACCGTCACAGCGCCCACGTGGGTGAACTTCAATGCGTTGGCGATCAGGTTCAACAGCACCTGGCGCAACCGGAGCGGGTCGCCGTTGACAGCGGGCGGCACATCGTCGCGGACTGCGCAGGCCAGGCTCAGACCTTTCTGGCGGGCGATCAGATCCAGCGGGCGGAGGATATCGTCGAGCAGAGGCCGGACGGCGAAATCGGTCCGTTCCAGCTCCATCCGGCCGGCTTCGATTTTGGAGAGATCCAGAATCCCGTTGAGCAGCGCGAGCAGGGACTGCGCGGAGGATTGCGCGGCATCCAGGTACCCCCGCTGTTCGCCAGTAAGATCCGTTCCGCCGATGAGATGCTGCATCCCCACAATGCCGTTCATGGGTGTGCGGATTTCGTGACTCATGTTGGCGAGAAACTCGCTCTTGGCCCGGCTGGCGGCTTGCGCGGCCAGCTTGAGGGCCGCCTCGTTCTCCAGTTTGGAGCGGATTACTGCGGTCTGCTGCCGGACACGGCGCCGCAGGATCCAGATCCATATCGCCGACAGCGCGGCGACGCCGCCCATCCATCCGGCTACCGCGATGGTGCGTTCCCGGGTCAGCCACGAGGCCTGGCGCAGCACCTTCACGTCGGCGGCACCTCGGAGAAGAACCTGAAACCCGCTCGGAACCGTGTCGTTCTCGCGACGCTCGACCGAGCAGATGCCGGTGAGGCGGAGCAGGGCCCCGGCACGCAGGTGCGCCAGCGGATCGGTCGCGCTGTCCGAGCTCATGGTGGCGTTGAAGATAACGTTGCCGGACTCCAGGGTAAGGGTCTGCCCGGCACCTCCAATGACCCGATTCACCAGATACGCTTCGGTGGTGATGAGGCGGGCATCAAACTCGCCGCCCAGCGCCTGCTGCGCATCTACCGGAACCCCGGCCGGCGCCTTCCCGGGGCCGAGTTTGCGAATTTCGGCGCCCCGCAAAACCGGGGAATATCCGCCGGAGACCGCGAACCCGGCCACGTCGACCCGGTCGCCGGGCTGAAAGCGCTCGTCCTGCTCGGTTCGTACCAGCACACCGCCGGTTTCATCCGCCACAAACATCTCGCGGGAGTGGGCGAACTGGTACTCGACCGTGCCCTGGACGCGCACGCTGTGTTCCCACTCATCCGCCAGCGAAAAGCGCAGCAGCGCGTTAATCGGCCGGATGGGAGAGGCAGCGGCGGGCTGGCCCGGCCGCAGCACTTCGATGTCTTTCAGACTGGGTGCATACAGAATGACTCCGATCATTTGCCTTCTGGGGTTGAAGACCGAACCCGCGACGCCGCGAATCCGCACCGTGGCGTCAAGCAGATGCATAGGCAGCGGCCGGGAGGGAGGATAGGGCACTTGGACGCGATAGCGGTAGAGCCCGGCGGCAATTTCCAACTCGATGTGGGACTGGCGAGGGCGGACCACCGACTGCACGGTTCCCTCCACCGCTACGCGCTGGCTGTCGAATCTTCCGGAAAACAGTTCCACCAGCGAGACCGGTGAAGGATCGGGCAGACGGGCTCTTCCGAGCACGTGAAAAGTGGCCTCCGAGACGACAGGCGCGAAGTCTCCCAAACTGGCAGTTCCTTCCAACTCCGCCAGGTCGCCCTGGCGCACGCGGGCGAAGCCTGGCGTCATCACGAAAATGCCGGCGGTCGGATCCTGAAAGAACAGGATGTGGTCGGCATCGTAATAACTGACGATGCCGCGCAGCCTCACCGGAACCTTCCCCGACACGCGATGTAGCGCGCGCACCTGAGCGGCCCAAAGCAGCGGCGGAGCGGCTTTCCGGGGTGGTGGCGGCTCGGGTCTGGCGGTGGGACTGGATTCCACTCGAATATCCCAGCCACCGGCTACCAGTATTTGGCGGGCGAGCACGGCGCCGCTGAGGCCGTAAACGGTGGCCGGCACGCCCCGGAGGGTGGCTGCCGCACCAACCAGCCTATCGGGATCGGCCCCGTTCCGATCCAGCAAGATGGCGTCGAAGAAGGTACCGCCGGAATCGATCGTGAGGCCGACGCGCCAATCGTGGCGCTCCGTCCAAAAGCGTATGATGCCATGGATTTCAGAGTACTGGTTCTGGCGCCCGGGTGAGTCGAGGTCAGCGATGACCAGCCGCTCGGGAGGCGGGAGGGGGGCTTTGCCAACGGCTTCCGCGATGGCGTTGCGAACCACGGGGGAATACGGACCTCTGGCGGTCACGCCTCGCAGCGTCAGCACATCCCCCTGGCGGAACCGGGCGCGTGGATCCAGCAATTCGACGCGGATGCCTCCGGACGAATCCTGGATCACCAGGATACCCAGGTAGGAATCGTGGAACAAAGTGACGGCTTTGAGGCGAACGGGATAATGCCAGTCGGCCTCTTCCGGGGCGAGCTTGCGGATTTCGGCGACCGAAGTCAGCACCGGGAGCGTGCTGGACCAACGCCGGCCGCAGCCTGGGGAAGATACCGTTACCGCCAGCGTCAGGATCACGCCGGCGGCCGGCATCAGGAGCCCGAACCAGCCCGCGCGGTGCCGCGTTTTTGGACCATCCGGATCGGACGCATTCACGTAGGTCTTATCGGCCCGTTCGGCGGAGGACGTTAGAACGGTTTCCCGTGGAACGCACGCGGCAGGCTTGGAAGCGCAATCCATCAAGCCCCGGCGACTGCTCACAATCGATCGGCTCTACTCGCACCTTGTTCCCAGCAGCAGCGTGCGAAGGTTGAGAAGGCCGGGAGTCCCTTGCAGGAGCCTCCACGCGAGAAGCCAGCGTTGTGTTCATTCCGTAACCGGTCTACGCCGGTTTATGCAGATGTCTACGTTCTTCTGCCAGGGCCGGTCCGGCGATTCGCGGAGGCGGGCCCCTCCACCATGCGCAGGCGAAAGTCGCGCAGATTGCGCAGCAGGTAATCGGGCTTGAGCGCTGCGAGATCTTCGACGGGCGTGATGCCGGTGCGGACGGCGATCGCGCAGATGCCGTTCTCGCGCGCGGCGATCACATCGGAAGTGGCGTCGCCCACCAGCGCGACCGGCGCCTGCACGGCGAGCGAGTGCCGCAGTCTCGCCTCGCGGATGGCCCATTCGACCAGACGTCCGCGCGTGGCGGCCATCTCGCCGAAAGCGCCGTAAAGGAAGTAATGGCCGATGCCGGCGCGCTCCAGCTTGCGCCAGCCGATTCGGGTGAGATTGCCGGTGACCAGCGCTAGCAGAAAGCCGTGGCGGGCCAGGCGCTCGAGCAACTCGGGCACGCCCGGGCAGTGCTTGCCCTCGAGCGGCGGGCACACGAGCTGGTAGTAGCGCTCCGCCGCGTGCTGGATTTCGTTTATCGCCTGGTGGATCAGCTCGCGTTTGGCCCCGGCGCGGCGCAGCATTTCCGTGAGGATGGCCGGGTCCAGCATGCCCTGCACGGGAATGCCGTCAGTGGTGGTTTCGAGTCCGGTCACCTTGCGGATGCCGTAGATCAGCGCCTGGCGATGATGCGGCCCGGCGCGCCGCATGAGAGTGCCATCGATATCGAACAAAACCAGCCCGCGATAGCTCACAAACCGATGCTAACGCGAGTGGGCGCGAATTCGGCGGACGGGCTTGATGCTGCGAGTTTGTTTCCCGATAAGTTCTCAAACGCGGGCTGCCGGAATGGAAGCAATCCGCTCAAAACGTAATTGCCGGCGATTGCGCCGGGGCTGCGAGGAACCGGTTCCTGTCTCCTCTCGAGGAGGAGAATACAAGCCACTGTGGCCGCCTTACGAACGTTGCACGGCGTGACCCGGTTTCAAATTGCCCCCTGCAGGGAGGGACCGCGGTTAGGCACCGGACGTCGCCCCGAAACGGCTGCTTCTCGGCGAGCGAGCAGCTCTT
>Ga0187891_1001065_pt1 | contig 24548 bp, 18 predicted proteins | sample June2016WEW_21_4_FD_132990 | JGI IMG/M metagenome (GOLD analysis project Ga0187891, IMG submission 132990) | Peatland microbial communities from SPRUCE experiment site at the Marcell Experimental Forest, Minnesota, USA - June2016WEW_21_40 | ecosystem: Environmental > Terrestrial > Soil >... | reverse complement strand
CGGCTGGCAATCGAAAACCGTACCTGATTCGCGCGCTCTAATCAGCCTTGGGCTCGGACCCAGCCACGACCACCTGCTGAATCCGGAGAGTGCGATGACGACTGGGCCGGAGGTTTCTCATGCCGCATCGGTGACTTCCTCATCCCAGAACCCGGTCTCGCACAGTGCCGAGCCTGGAGCGCGCATTAGCAACACCCCGATGCCGTCTGCCGATCCGGCACCGGGCACATCTTCCGACCATGATGCCTCGGGGCCGCAGTAAGCACCGTTCGACCGATCCAACAACTACCACTCAGCATTCAGCCTAGCTATAGCTAGCATCCTGCGGAGTCTTCTTACGAAACGGTCCGCGCATGAGGGTGATTGCTAGCCGCTACGCGCCCGGGCTCTTCCGATAGCTCCCCGTCACTGGCCGGGGAAAATAAGGCAGAGGCTGTGAGTGAATGATGGCCTTAGGGTTAGCCTCGACGAGAGCGTCCGCAATTTCTTCCCCGCAGATTTCGGCGGCGGCTTCGCGCGCCGTGGAGAGCACGGGAACACGTTTCTCGGTATCGTGCGCGTCCGTCGCCAGCACGTGGACGGCATCATGTTCGAGCAGCCATTGCGCGGCGCGGCGCACGCGTTCACCCCAGAATGCGGTGAGCGCCGATCCCGTCATCTGGATCACGCACCCTTGCTCAGCCCACTCCACCACCCTTTGCGGAGTCTCGCGAAGTATCGGATTGCGTTCGGGATGCGTGATCACTGCAGTGATCCCGCAGTCGCCCAGCTTCGTAAAACAGTCCGTAATCTGCTGCGGAACGCTATAGTTGCTCAGTTCGACCAGCATGTAGTGCGAGCCCTCGATGGCATAGCGTGCGGGATTTGCCAGCACATCCTGCAGATTGTCGTAGGAGAGATGGAAGTCGCAGCCCAGGCTGAGTGTGGGAGCGTCGCCCACAAGTTGCTGCAAGTGCGCGACCAGTCCCTGAAGATACGGCCGGTCATAGTGGTAACGGTCGTTGGCGTGAGGTGTGGCCACCTGGTGAGTAATGCCGTCGGCCGCGGCCATTCGGCACATGGCGACGGATATTTCCCACGACTTGGATCCGTCGTCTACTTCCGGAAGAATATGCGAGTGAATGTCGACCACGATTGTAGAAACACAAGCAACCGACCGGGGTTGCGCCTGGATTTGATTTAAGCAGATTCGTGCTGAAAGAGAAAGCAGACCACAGATTCTCTTTTGTAAAGCGGATAACTCCTCAGCCCTAAAAGTGAAGCCTAACCCGAAGTGTTCTCTCCCTTGCCGCACCTTCTATTCCGGCTGTAGCATCAATATTCAGACATTCATAAGGAGATATCATGGCAACCGACACGCTGGCTTCCCCGGCCACTCTCAGTCACACCCCAACCAAAGTCCTCAAGAATTTCATCGACGGCGAGTGGGTCGAATCCTCGACCGGCGAAACTTTCGAAGATCGCAATCCCGCCGACACGCGCGACGTGGTCGGCATCTTTCAGAAATCCGCCAAAGCTGATGTTGACGCCGCCGTAGACGCCGCTAAGCGCGCCTTCGCCAAATGGCGACTCGTGCCTGCGCCGCGGCGCGCGGAAATGGTTTTTCGCGCCGCGGAAATTCTTATCGGCCGCAAAGAAGACCATGCCCGCGACATGACCCGCGAAATGGGCAAGGTTCTTGCCGAAACCCGCGGCGACGTACAGGAAGCGATTGACGCCGCTTACTACAATGCCGGCGAGGGACGCCGCCTCTTCGGCCCCACCGTCCCCTCCGAGATGCCCAACAAGTTTGCTATGGCTGTGCGGCAGCCGATCGGCGTCTGCGGCATGATCACGCCCTGGAATTTCCCCATGGCGATTTCTTCCTGGAAGCTTTTGCCCGCCGTCGTCTGCGGCAACACCTGCGTCATAAAGCCTGCGCAGGATACTCCGCTCTCAACGTTTAATCTGGTCCGCGCGTTCACCGACGCCGGCATTCCGAAAGGCGTTGTCAACATCGTGACCGGCTTCGGCGCCGACGTAGGTACTCCGCTCGCTGAGCACGCCGACGTGCGCGCCATCTCGCTCACAGGATCCTCTGCGGTCGGCCGCATCGTGGGCGGCATCGCTGCCAAGACTTTCAAGCACTGCTCGCTCGAACTGGGCGGCAAGAATCCAATGATTGTGCTCGACGACGCGAACCTCGACCTTGCCATCGAAGGCGGACTCTGGGGAGGCTTCGGCACCACCGGCCAGCGTTGCACCGCGACGAGCCGCATCATCGTGCAGAAGGGCGTCTATCGGGAGTTTATTGAGCGCTACGTGACGCGCGCCAAGAAGCTCAAAGTCGGTAATGGGCTGGACGAAACAGTTGAGATGGGTCCGGCGATCAACGAGAAGCAGCTCCAGACCGATCTCAGCTATGTCGAGATCGGCAAGAACGAAGGCGCTAAGTTGATGTGCGGCGGCGACCGCCTGGACCAGGGCGATTATCAATATGGCTGGTTTATGGAACCGACCGTATTTACCGATGTCGATCCCAAGATGCGCATCGCGCAGGAAGAAATCTTCGGCCCCGTGGTGTCGATCATTCCTTGCGACGATATGGAAGATGCGATTGAGATCGCCAATGGGATCGAGTACGGCCTTTCGTCCGCGCTCTATACGAAAGACGTGAATAAGGCTTTCGCCGCTATTCGCGATCTCTATGCCGGAATCACCTACATCAACGCGCCCACGATCGGAGCGGAAGTGCACTTGCCTTTTGGCGGCACGAAGGCAACTGGGAATGGTCACCGCGAAGGTGGCATTGGCGCCATCGACTTCTACACCGAGTGGAAGTCCGTCTACGTTGATTACTCAGACACGCTGCAGAAGGCTCAGATCGACCGGGGAGAATAGACGAACAAATCGTGACGAGGCTACTTGCCTCTGTGTTCCCAGTGTCGCGAGAGACCAAGTAATAAAAGTACGTTGGTAATCTTGCCTGTGTGTCTCGCGTGACCTAGCGTGAACGCAGCTTGGGGTTCAATCCGTCCGCAGATTTTGCAAGGATTTGTCTTGCCCAACCATCTTGTTTCTGGCACCACGGGAAGCGTTAAGAGAAGTGTTGCATCGGCGACTCTGACGCTTTGCTTCATCGGCGGACTCGTGCCTGCCTTGCTGGCCCAGAAAGGTCCCAAGTCTGATCGCAAAGTGCTGGTCTCCGTAAAACCTGAGTATTCCGAACTGTTGAAGCATGCTCAAATCGGAGGCCTGGTTCGTCTGAAGGTCACGGTTAATCCTGACGGGAAGGTGAGCAATGTGGATGTTGTTGGGGGCAATCCCATCCTGGCCGAGAGTGCTGCAACGGCGGTGATGAAGTGGAAGTTCGTTCCGGCCGGAGCGCAAACGGTCGAGGATATTTCCATCAGCTTCACCCCGCACTAAATCACACACCATCCGTTTTATCTGCACGCTCTGCGCTTCTGCGGTTAGAATCCTTCTTGCACTCTTAATAACACGCCGCGGTCTTCATGCCCGCTGCGGCGAGGCTTCCATGACTCCAGCTACAACAGCCCACGAAATCACCGCTGCCAAGCGCCTTGATAATGTTCGCTATGCCATTCGCGATCTAGCTTGCGTGGCGGATGAAGTCATTCAGCAGGGACACAAAGTTCTGCCGCTGAATGTTGGCGATCCTCTTAACTTTGACTTCCAGACTCCCGCGCACATTATCGAAGCTGTCTATAAGGCAATGCGCGATGGGAAGAATGGCTACGCGCCGTCTCCGGGAATTCCAGAAGCGATTGAAGCGATTCGCGGTGAGGCGGCACGCAAGGGCATCACGACGGTGCGCGATGTCTTCGTCACTTCGGGCGTGAGTGAAACTGTCGATCTGTGCATTTCCGCGCTGGTGAATCCTGGCGAGGATATTCTTACGCCGAGTCCGGACTATCCGCTGTACTCGGCGGTGCTGTGCAAGTTGGGTATCGCGCTTAACGCTTACGACCTCAACGAAGACGATGCGTGGCAGCCGGAACTGGCTGACGTCGAACGCAAGCTCACGCCGCGGACGCGCGGTATTGTGCTGATCAATCCCAACAATCCGACAGGCTCGTTGTGCTCGCGGCAGATGCTGGAGCAGGTTGCCGAGATCGCGCGGCGAAACAATCTGGTTGTCTTCTCGGACGAGATCTACGACAAACTCATTCTCGATGGAACTCCGCATATTGCATTCGCTTCGGTTGCGCCGGATGTGCCTTGCATCACTTTCGGCGGGATGTCGAAGAACTATCTGGTTCCGGGATGGCGCATTGGTTGGGGGATTGTTTCCGGCGACGCTGCGGCGGTGAAACCTTATACAGAAGGCATTCACCGGTTGCTGCGGGCGCGGTTGTGCGCCAATCATCCGGAGCAATATGCCATCAAGCCGGCGCTTGAAGGTCCGCAGGATCATCTGGTCGAAGTGCAGCGTAAGCTGCGCTCGCGCCGCGATCTTACGCAGAAGTGGTGCGAAGCGACGCCGCGCGTGAGTTGCGTTGCGCCTCGCGGTGCGTTCTACGCTTTCCCGCGCATCGATATTCCCGAGAGCGACGAAGTCTTCGTCAAGGAACTCATTCGGCAGAAGTACGTGATGGTCGTGCATGGTTCCGGCTTTGGTCAGAAGGCTGGGACGCAGCATTTTCGCATCGTGTTCTTGCCGGACGAAAAGACGCTGAGTGAGGCTTACGCTTCTATCGGCGAGCTTATTCAGGAACGCTACGGAAAATCCTAATTAGCACCCGCATTAGCCCGTCCGATCCCTACCCGCGTTAAACGACATCCGCGGGCCTTCACTAGTTTTTCGCCATTCCTGCACGAAAACGTGTAGGATGCTCGCGTTCCTTCCATCTACACTCGGGCCCCTTACTAAAACTAGAAACTTGAGCTCGCAAGCCAAGCGACTGCGAGGGGTTCTTGTGCGGTTTGAAGTGTGGGAAACATAAAGAATCGATAGAAAAGAGGACACAATGAAACGCAATCAGCTGCTGTCAGCTGTTGGGATCATGTTGTTCGTAGCATGTTCGCTGGCCGCGCAGGATAAGCCCGGCACCTTGGCCAGCATCGAGTTCCAGAAAGTGAAGAATACAAACGTGCCGCAGTACGAGGCGGGACGAAAGCAGAAGGCGGCGTGGCACAAGCAGCAAAACGACCCGCTGCCATTGCTGGTATGGGAGACAATTAGCGGCGACAATACGGGAACCTTCCTGGTCGGCCACTTTAACCAGCATTGGGCGGATTACGACAAGCCGGCCGTTACCGATGAGGCGGACCTGGCGGAGTTCCAGAAGGTTGTGGGGACTTACGTGGACTCGCTCACCACTCGCTACTATGAGTACCTGCCCAAGATTAGCAACGAAAGCGGAGACACGGGGCCGGCCAAGTTCTCAGAGATCATCACCTTTCAAGTGCGCCCGGGGAAAGAGTCGGATTTTCGCTCGGGCATCGAACGGATTCACGAGGGCACAATAAAAACCAAGTGGGCCGTGAATTATGGATGGTACCGGTTGGTAAACGGCGGAACGGCAGGAACTTTTGTCCTATCCTTTGCTCACAAGAACTGGGCGGACTTTGAGGACAAGCCCGACGTGAAGCCCTACCGCGACATGCTCAAAGAAGCGTTTGGACAGGCCGAGGCGGATTCCATTGTCGATCGGCTCGACCGGTCGATCGAGAAGGAGACAAGCGACATCATCCAGTTTCGTCCTGATTTAAGTTACCTCCCAGCCAAATAGCGGTTCAACGATGATCCATGTTAGTTCGCAAGCAGTGAGGTATAGCCGGGTGCCCCCTTCCAAAAACTAAGGGCACCCGCACGCGGCTGCGTCTAGATGCCGTAGTTGACGGCGCGAAGGGCGTCTTTGTAGGCTTCGCGGGCTTCGGTGGCTTTCGTGTGTGCGTCGTGTTCCAGAAAGTGGGCTGCATCCCATTTCTCCATGGCGATCATGGAATGGTCGGGAGTGGCTAACGCTTCCTCGGCGCGAATGGTAGCAACCCATTCGTCTGTGGCCTGCTTGTAGGCGAGACGCAATTGGTCAAGGTCGGCTGGGGGCATAGGCTTGCAAGAGTAATGCCGGGCTGTATCGCGGTCAATTGGATGGGGCAAATTTAACGGAAAATTAACAGAGAGGCGGCGGGCGAAGAGTGGATGTCCTTCAGGGTTAATGTCGGCATTCATTCCCGGTGCTTTTGCGTGGCGTTGCTCTTCCAAGCGCCGTGGCTGACACACAGTCAAAGGCAAAGGCAGCGGACAGGAGCGTCCGCTCCACACGAGCCAACTATTTCAGCTTGGCGTACTCGGGTTTGGCTTGCTTGAGGATGGGGATGTCGGGGTCGGCGTTCTTCCAGAGGGCGAGGAAATCCTGGTAGGCGGTTTCGGCTTTGGCGGGATCGCCGAAGAGGGCATAGGCGCGGGCCAGGCCGAGGTGCGCGAGTGCGGCGATGGGTTCGTTCTGCACGACGCCGGGATGGTCGACAATTTTCTGGAACTCGGCTGCGGCGGCGCTGCTTTGGTGAGCCGCCACATAACCTTCGCCACGCAGATACGCGGGGTAGAGAGAGAACGTCAAAGCCTGCGCGGGAGAACCGAGTTCATAAGGAAGAGCCGGGGCGAGCGCTTCGATGGCTTTGGCGGACTTGCCGGCTTGAAGAGCAATGGCGGCGCGGATCATGGCGAGATATTCGAACTGCACAATGGTGTCTTGCGGGAAGCGCTGGGCCAGATCGTCGGCGAGGCGCGTGGTTTGGGAGGCGTCGCCGGCGAGGCCGAGGGCGATGGCTGATATCGCCTCAACATCTCTGCCGGTGGAGAGAGCGAGCGCATCTTGTGCTTGCTGCCTGGCTGGACCTATGTTGCCGACCAACGCTTCGCGCACCGCGGATTCGGCTTCATAGGCTGCCGCTGTCTCTTTTTCATCGGCGTGCTGGGCGGAGACGGAGGCGCGCCGCGTCAACTCGCGAGCTTTGGAAAATTGTCCGGCATAGGCGGCCGTGTCGGACTGGTTGTAGAAGAGAAAATCTTCGAATCCTGACTTGCCTATTACGGCGGCGGCTTCACGCTCCATTCCTGCCGCATCGTGTTGCAGGAAATCAATGCTGTAAAGGCTGAGGTGGATGAGAGGACTATCCAGATTGTGGGCTTGCGCCTCGAGCGCTGTTGCCCTGGCTTCATCCAGGCGATCAACCACCAGATAGCTGTTGACGAGGTTGGCGTATCCGTTTCCGCTTGCGGGATTGAGTTTCAGCGACTGCTGGGCGGCGGCGAGGCTTTTATCGTAATCGCCGAGCGTGCCGTAGATGACGCCCAAACTACCGGGAGGAATGTCGTCGCGGGGGTAGGTCTGAGCCCAGAGTTCGCAGGTCTTGCGGGCGGACTCGAGATCTCCGGCGACGTAATTCTCATAGTGCGAAGCGATGTAGAACTTTTCGCGCTCGCTCACACGCTGCCGCAGTTCATAGGCCTGGCGGGCATTCTCGGCGGAGCGGGCGGTCTCGCCGAGGTTGCCGTAGCTGGATCCAAGGCGTGCATACGCCATGGCAAAATTGGGATCGAGACTGACGGCGCGCTGGAATAACGGGATGGCGGCAGCGTAATCGTTCTTCACCATTTGTGCCTGGTAACCGAGGCTGTAGGCCTGCAGCGCCTCGAGCGATGGCGTGGTGACGTTCTCGGGGGGCGCGTCGTACTTTTGCACTGAGGTCAGGGATTCACCCAGCCTCTCGCGCATTTTTGTCGCCACGTCGGCGAGCGCTTTCAGAACCTGCTCCTTGCGGCTGGCTGTGGCCTGCTCATTTGCCAGTAAGTCGCCGTTGCGACAGTTCACAGCCTTTAGTCCCACAACATACTCGCGGCCCAGGGTGGAAATAGAGCCCTCGATGGTGGCGGCGCTGGCGGTGCGCTGACAGACTTCGCGCGCCAATTCGTGAGTAAGCCGCGCGTCCTTGGGCTGCGACATCAGGGTGAGCGTTTGCGCGATGCGCTCGTCGGAGAGCAGGTTGAGGAACGGCGACTGCTCCAGTTGCGACGACAAGCCCTGGCGTAGCGTGCTCTCGAAGACCGGATCTCCGGTGGTGTTGGTGAACTCGGCGAGGACGATGCTGTCTTTTTCCGTGAGGCGCGGGGTGGAACGTACGCGAACGAAGAAGAAGCCTGCGACGGCTGCGACTACTACGACCACGGCGGCGGCAAGCGGCCACGGGCTTCTCCTCTTCGGTTTCGGTGTCACGGGAACAGCGACGCCGACGCTCCTGGATGACGCTGACGGAGTAACGGCAGGAGCGGAGGCAGAGCGAGCACGCGGCGTATTCGTTGACTTGCCTGAAGATTCGTCCGGGGCCGCGATCGATCCCGAACCACTCTGTACGCCGCGGCGTGATTCGGACTCTCGCTTCAGCCGTTTCAGGTCGGCGCGAATTTCCGACGCGCTTTGGTAGCGCAGTTCGCGATCTTTCTCCAACGCTTTGTTGATGATCTCTTCCAGCCGGGGCGGAAGGTCGGGGTTCAGGCGGATTGCGGGAGGCGGATCGTATTCCAGAATCGCATTGAAGATCACGGCAGAAGTATCGCCACGGAAGGGCAAGGCGCCCGTCGTCATTTCGTAGAGGACTGCGCCGAAAGAAAACAAATCGGTGCGCGCGTCGAGCTCTTTCCCCCGCGCCTGCTCCGGCGACATATAGGCGATTGTGCCCAGAGCCGCTCCGGGGCTGGTGAGGTGCTCGTTCATTGTCTGCGACTGCGTGTGATCGGCTGCGAAGTGGCTGGAAGAACTGGCGAGGGGAATGACCTTCGCCAAACCAAAGTCAAGAATCTTGGCATGACCGCGCTTGGTTAAGAAGATGTTTGCCGGCTTGATGTCGCGGTGGATGATGCCCTGGGAGTGAGCGGCGTCGAGTGCGTCGGTGATTTCGATGCCCAGCGACAGCACGGTTTCAGTGTCTAACGGCCGGCCTGCGATGCGGTGCTTCAGGGTCAGTCCGTCCAGATACTCCATGACCATGAACGACAGGCCCTGGTCCTGGCCAATCTCGTAAATCACGCAGATATTGGGATGGCTCAGAGCAGAGGCAGCCTGCGCTTCGCGTTGGAAACGGGCCAGGGCGTGCTGGTCCCGGGCCAATTCGTCGGGCAGGAACTTCATGGCGACGAAGCGATGCAGAGTGGTGTCTTCGGCCTTGTAGACCACACCCATGCCGCCACCACCGAGCTTCTCAACGATGCGGTAGTGGGAGATGAGCTGGCCGATCATGGGGGAAGATTAGCCCTGTGGCGCGATGATAGGAGGGCCATTGTGGCAAGTCAATCCAACTGCTGACTCCAGTCAAAAGCAAAGGCAGAGTCAAAAACAGCGGACAAGAGTGTCCGCTCCCCCCGTTCATTTTCCGGCTGACTTTGGACCTGCAACGGATGCGTCGAATTCTTCGGCCATCCAGTGTTGGAGGGCGGTGATGTTTTGGGAGCGGCCGAGGAAGTTTTTCACTAAATCATTAGCTGACATGGAGCCGCCGGGTTCGAGGACCACGCGGCGGTAGCGCATGGGGGCGTCGCCGGCGAGCAAGTTGTTATGATCGAATTGCAGAAAGAAATCTTCGGCGATGACTTTATCCCAGAGATAAGTGTAATAGGCGGAGGAGTAACCGCCGAGGTGGCCGAAGGAAGCCCAGAGATGGGTCTCGGGCAGAGGAGTGAAGAGGGTGTAGCGACGGGCGTCGTCGAGGGTGACGGCGTCGAGATTCACGTCCTCGGGCTTGGTTTTGTAGATGTCGTACGAGAGGGCGCTGAAGGAGTTCTGGCGGCCGACCCAGCCGCCGCGTCCGAAGGCGGAGGCGCGATTCATGCGGGCGACGAGGTCGGCAGGAATGGGCTCGCCGGTTTTGTAGTGGCGGGCAAACTTGGCGAGGACCTGCGGGCTGCGAATCCATTCTTCCAGCATTTGGGAGGGAGCTTCGACGAAATCGGATTCCATGCTGATGCCGCTGATGCCAGCCCATTGTTGCTGGCCGCCGAGGATGTGGTGCATGAGGTGACCGAATTCGTGGAAGAAAGTTTGTACGTCGCCGTAATCCATGAGGCCGGGATCGGTGGAGGTGGGTACGGGGAAATTGCAGACGAGGATGGCCTCAGGCAGTTGCTTGCCGCGGATGCCGTCGAGTACCGGAGCCATTTCGGCGTGGCTAAACTTGCCAGGGCGCGGATGCATGTCGAGATAGAAACGGCCGATGGGCTTGCCGCTGTCGATGACGATCCAGGTTTCGACGGCGGGATCCCAGGCGGGGACGTTTTGTTCCTGCTGAAAGCTGACGTGGAACAGGTCGGCGGCAGTGTCGAGGATGCCTTGCTTCACTTCCATGAAAGGGAAATAGGGGCGGACGGATTGAGAATCGAAATCGTACTTGGCGCGGCGAACTAATTCGGAAAGATAACCGCGTTCGTAGTCCCAGATTTCTTTGGCGCCGGGGTCGGTCTTCTGTTTTTCGGCGAGCAGCATTTCAAATTCGCGTTGGGACAAGGCGCGGGAAGCGTCGTTCACTTGCTGGATGAAGTCGGCGATGTTGTGGCCTTTGGCGATCATCTTATCGGCGGCGTTGCAGTCGGCCCAGGAGGAATAGCCGAGCAGTGTGGCGATCTCGTAGCGGGTTTTCATGAGGCTGGTGAGGACTTCCTGATTCTTGGGGTAGGCGCGGGTGTTGAAGGCGAGAGCCATGCGTCGGCGCAGGGAATCGCTCTTGGCGAAGGTGGAGACGGGAAGCGCATCGGGGTAGTCGGTGGTGATGTGAACTTTGCCATCGGCGCCTGGCTTATGGCGGTCGATGTAATCCTGGGGCAGGCCGTCGAGTTCGGAGGGATCGGCCTCGATCGTTTTTTGGCCGTCCGAAATATTGCGATCGAACATGGACTGCTCTTCGGTGGCCTGGTCGTTTAATTTCTTGAGGCGGGCGCGGGTGGCATCGTCTTTATCGACGCCCGCGAGACGGAATTCGAGGAGTTGGCGTGTTACGTAGTAACGAGTGGCGGCGTCAGCTTTGGAAAGATCGAGCGCGGCGAGAGCGTTGTAAACATCGTGATTGAGCGCGATAGCGGTCTGGGCGGCGCTGGCTTTAGTGAGCATGGCTGTGGCGTGATCGCGGAAAGTGGCGTCGGGATGGACCTGTTCCATCAGCATCGCGAAGTAGGCGGCGGAATTGATCTGGTGGAAAGCTTCGTCGAGCGGGGCGAGAGTGTTCTCAATCGTGCGCGGGCCCTTGGCGCCGAGCAGAGTGTCGACGGAGCGCTGGGCGGCGGCGAGGCGGTCGGTCTCGATCTTCTCGAAGGCGGCGACGTCTGGCTTTTCAGCCCAGATGGTGGGCTGGGAGACAGAAACTTTTTGCGCGAAAAGGACGGCAGAGAGAACGAGTGGAAAACAGAAGAAGATGGCTAGGCGTGCAGCGAACATCATGAAAGAACCTCGTCGAGGAAGTTTTCTGAACGGCGGAACGATTTGGTCGTGACTTTAGAACCGATTTGAAGTGCGGATAATTGTTGATGACCGCGTCTGACGATGTCAAGGGCGGCCCGCGAAAAACTGCAGTTCAACAAGACTGAGACGAACTGTTTTGTCGGTTCTAGCGCCAGCGTTTGAGTTGGGGCCAGAGTTGGGCGAGGGTGCCGAACTTCGCGCCACGGCAGATGAAGACGCCGATCTGTTTCTCGAGCGCGTAGGGATTGTCGCCGGATGTGCCGACGTATTCGACGTGATCGAAAAGCTGTTCCAGTTGTTTCCGGTTGTCGCCGAGAACGATCAGGCAGTTGCCGGAGTAGCCGCGCGGTCCCCAGAGAAACCAGGTTTGATGCCCACTGAGGGCTGGCGGCAGGCCGTAGCGGCGGCCGAGGAAATCGATGGCGCCAGCCTGGCCGTAGTCCTGGGCGAAGATGCCACAGTTGGCGCGGTCTTGGGCGGGGATGCGGTTCCAGGCTAGCGCGGTTTCGTCGACAATTTCTTCCCAACCGAATTGATCGGCGTACCACTGCGGCAGTACCGCGCGAGCGTGGCTGTGCTCCATAACTGGAAGCTTGAAGGGGAGGCTTTTCGCGTAGGCGAGAAAGTTGTCCGGAGAAAGAACCGGGACGACGATGGGGACGAGCCGGACGCCGCCGGCAAGGAGCAGGATTACGATGGTCGCTTTGAGCCATCTGCGACGTGGGTGAGCGTTTTCTGTGCCTGAAGATTGCCGGCCGTGGATAGCGGATTCGATGATGACCGCGCCTGCGGCCAGCAGCATTGGATAAATCGCAGCGAGATAGTAATTCTTGCCGTGAAGAATAAAAAAAGTGGTGAAACAGACCAGGTAGCACCAGCCGAGCGCGCGGTAGGGCTTGAGGCGTGCAGAGAAGAGCAGCGCAAAGAGTCCAGTCAGCCAGATGGGCGCGGTGAAGGGGTGAACTAGCAGGGTCTGCTGAAAGAAGAATTGCGGCAGAGGGAGGATGACGTCGCGGCCTTCGGCGCGGATGTTATGCATGAGTTCGACGAAGGGCCAGTGATAGTGGACGTTCCACAGCAAGTTGGGCAGGAAGATTAAGAACGCTCCGAGGCCGCCGATCCAGATCCATGGGTTCAGGAAGACGCGGCGTTGAGCAGTTAGCAGAAGGCCGACAACCATGCCGAATCCGAAAACGGCGATGGAATATTTTTCCTGCAAGCCGATGCCTGCGATCACGCCAAACCACAGCCAATAGCGGGGATTGTTGCGCTTAATAGCGAGGATAGCGAAATACGCGCAGCCCATCCAGAGATTTGGTTCGAGGCAGTTGGTACCCAGCAGGCTTCCGTTGGAAAGATACTGCGGCGCGATAAGGATAGTGATGGCGCTGAGGAGCAGTGCGAAGCGGCGTCCGCCGAACTCGCGGGCGAGGACGGCGGTTTGCAGCACCAAAAGAGAAGAAGCCAGTGCGGGTATGAAACGAATGCTGCGGAGAGAATCTCCGAGTACGGCGCGGCAGATGTGGATGAGGAACGGGATGAGCGGAGGTTGGTCGACATATCCCCAGGCGAGGTGATCGCCGCAGGCCATGTAATCGAACTCGTCGCGAAAGTAGCCGTAGCGGTTGTTGAAGTAGATGTGGAAGAGTAACTTCGCGAGGGCGATCGCCCAGATGATCGCCATGCCGCTGGCGAAGAATGATTGGTGATCGCGACCGGGGAAAGAAACCGTTGGCGTAGGGCTGGCCATGAGTGGAAAAGGATAGCGGAAGACTGAGGATCTGTCATTGCACGCCTAGAGGTAGGGTTTAGACCTTAGCCACAGGGGACACGGGTCACACAGAGGAAGATACGGGACGGTTGACAGTCCGGACGGACACGACACAACACGAAGGTAACGTTCCCCATTGATTACCTATTCTTACCGCTAATGGGCTTGTGGTAACGTTTGAATTACCGCATATTCAAAAGGCTTGAATAAGGTTTTTAGTCCACGTGTCTTCGTCGACTCGCAAACCGGGCATCCACATCGCATGGACAACGGTCACGTACCGCAGTGTGGCCATGATGATCCTGGCGGGGACGCTGCTATGCTTGCTGGGGATGCGACTGGCCTTTCCGCAGTTTACCGAGAGCAGCATCAAGGCGGCCGACGGCGTGGCCAACAAAGTATTGGAGCGCGTGGCAGGCATGGCTCCACCTGCGGGTAGTGGCCTCTCCACGGCGCAGCAGGCTCACTTTACGGCGCTGGATGGTACAGTGCGAGTGAAAAAGGGCAGTAGCAGTAGCTGGCTGGCGGCGGATTACAACGTCCCTCTGGATAAAGGTGACGTGGTGCAGACCGGCTCGGAAGGCATGGCGAAGGTGGTATTCAACGACGGCACCAGCTACACCGTGAAACAAGACTCGCTGATTGTGATTGAAGAAAACTCGGCCAACGATCAGCAGCAGACGAACGTGGCTGTGGCGGTGAGTACTGGGACGGTGGATCTTTCGACCGCGACTTATTCCCAGGGTTCGAAATCGCAGGTGATTGTGGATGGAGCGACGGCATCGCTGGCTCCGGAGTCGATGGCGCAGGTGCACAACGATCCCAAGATGGATCAACACGAGATCCTGATGAAGAAGGGTGCTGGCGAAGTGACGCGCAACGGGGAGACCGTGCAGTTGGCGAACTGGGAGAAAGTGAGTTTCCGGCAAGAAGAAACGCACATGGAGAAAGCGAAAGGCACGGGGCCTCCGACACCGATTTCTCCGGCGAATATGGCGCCGATTTTTACTTCGGGAGAGACGACCAAGGATGTGGAATTTTCCTGGACGCAGATGGCGAATGCTTCTGGTTACCGGCTTCGCATATCGAGAAATCCCTACTTTTCTTCTACACTGGTAGATAAGAGAGTGAATACAGCGGATGTTACGGTCACCAGTCTGGGCGAAGGTGCGTACTACTGGGTGGTACAGTCGTACGAAGCGTCAGGGAAAGAGTCGGTGGAGAGCGAGAAAAATCGCTTCACTATTATCCCCAAGGGCAAACAGAACGAAGCCATCGACTTGGAACTGGATCCCTTCATTCAGCACGGACATGTGATTGAAGTTACCGGCAAGACGCAAGTCGGGGCCCGGGTGATGGTGAATGGGCGGGAGGTGCCGATGATCTCCACGGATGGCACGTTCCATTACTTCACGCCGCCGCTGGCCACTGGAGAAGCCGTGATTACGATAACGGCGCAAACGTCGCAGGGCGGAGTGAATACGCAGCAAAAGAAAATTATTATCCAGTAGGTGGCGCAGTAGTTGGTGTAATTAAGTTCGTGCAAGCCGGGTTTTCCCGGAAGCAGAGCTGTTCGAATAGGCAAAAGCGAGAGAGAAGAGTTCGTCATGTCAAGCAACGGCTTTCATTCATCACGTTCCCATAACCTCAGGTCTTTATTCAGCCTGTTCTCGAGCGATCTGGCGATCGATCTGGGGACGGCCAACACGTTGGTGTATGCACGCGGCAAGGGCATTGTTGTGAACGAGCCCTCGATTGTCGCCATCAACAAGAACACCGGCGAAGTGGAGGCCGTGGGCAAAGAGGCGAAAGAAATGCTGGGGCGCACGCCCGGCAACATCGTCGCCATCAAGCCCATGAAAGACGGCGTGATCGCCGACTTCAAGGTCACCGAGAAGATGCTGAACTATTTCATCCAGAAAGCGCACAACCGGAAGATGCTGGTGCATCCGCGGATTGTGATCGGAGTGCCTTCAGAGATCACGCAGGTGGAAAAGCGGGCGGTCATGGACTCGGCGTATCGCGCCAAGGCGAGCGAAGTGCATCTGGTGGAGCAGGCCATGGTGGCGGCGATTGGAGCCGGGCTGCCGATTACGGAGCCTAGCGGCAACATGGTGGTCGACATTGGCGGTGGCACGACGGACATCGCCGTGATTTCTTTGAGTGGCATTGTCTACTCGCGTTCGGTGCGGATGGCCGGCAATCAAATGGACGAAGCCATCATGAATTATCTGAAGCGGAAATATAACCTGCTGATCGGCGAACGCACGGCCGAGCAGATCAAGATGGAGATCGGTTCCGCGCACCAACTCGACAAGCCGATGACCATGGAGATCAAGGGACGCAACCTGATCGAAGGCGTGCCGAAGACCATTACGGTGGATGATGGCGAAATCCGCGAGGCGCTCAGCGAGTGCGTTTCGACGATCATGAATGCGATTCGCGTGGCCCTGGAACGGACGCCGCCGGAACTTTCAGCGGACATCAGCGACCGCGGCATCGTGCTGACGGGCGGAGGGGCACTGTTGAAGAATCTGGACAAGCGCATTCGCGAAGAAACCGGGCTGCCGGTTTCCATTGCAGACGATCCGCTGTGCAGCGTGGTACTGGGCACGGGCAAGATGCTCAGCGACTTCAAGCTGCTGCGGAAGATTTCGATCGAGTAGCTGCGAGTACCGAATTGCGAGTACTGCGACCAGTAGAAGAATTAAGAGAGTATTGCCGGTCCATGCAGACGAACAAAAAGTATGTTCCCGCGGGCAGCACTTCGTTGCGAGCGTCTGCCATTGCCTTCTGCTTGATGCCTCATTTCGGTGCTTGGTACTGAGTACTCGCAACTGACGTTATGGAATCCGTACTTGGCCGTTACCGCAATCTGACCATTCTGGTGGGAGTGTTATTTCTGCAGGTGCTGGGACTCGCGGTCCAGGTCAAGCGCACCGGGGACGCGGAGAACACGCGTCTGATCCGTGTCTGGGCAGTGGATGCGATCACTCCTCTCGAGCGCGCACTGGTGTGGGCGCAGAACGACACCAGCAATCTCTGGCACAACTATTTCTTCCTGCGCGGGGTGCGGGCGGAAAACCGCCAACTCAAACAGCAGATCGAGCAGATGCGCCTCGAGCAGGTGCGGCTGAGCGAAGACGCGGAGCAGGCCCACCGTTTGCAGCAGTTGCTGTCTTTTAAAGAGCAGGTCATCGCCAAGACGGTTCCAGCGCAGGTGATTGGGTCGAGCGGTAGCGATCTGTCACGGTCCATCTATATCGATAAGGGTTCGAATGAAGGTATTGCAACCGACATGGCGGTGATTACGGCGGGTGGCATCGTGGGCAAAGTATTGCGGGTGTACCCTTCGACTTCGTTAGTTCTGATGATCAATGACCAGACCAGCGGAGTGGGCGCGATGCTGGAGAAGTCACGGTTACAGGGCGTGCTCAAAGGAACTCCTGACGGGGCGGTGATTTTAGAAAGGGTGATGAGCGACGAGCAAGTCGCCCCCGGCGACACTGTGCTGAGCAGCGGAGGTGACCAGATTTTTCCCAAGGGACTGCCGGTGGGCACGGTCACCAAGGTTAGCCCGGGGCGGGAAATGTTCTTGAAGATCGAGGTGAAGCCGGCGGCCGATCTGAGCCGTCTGGAAGAAGTGCTGGTGGTTACGGAAAAGCAGGAACAGAATGCGGTGGTCGACCGCGGGGTCCGCGTGCGCGCGGCCGACATTTTGGCGCAGCGGTTGCCGTCGGTTCCGGACAAGCCGGTGGCGGATGCGGCGGCTGCAGCGGGTGCCTCGGGAACCGGTAAGGTGGTCCCGCCGGGACAAGAGACGGGCGCTGGCACAAAACCGCTGACTCCGGTTGAGAGTTCGGTGAAACCTGAGGCTGCTCAACACGCTGCGACGCCGTCTATCGCCAAGGTTGCGGGCGTTGGCCCGCCGGCTGCGACTCCAGCTGGCGCAAACGCTGTGAGCACTGGTAGTGCGCAGGGTGTGCCAGTCAACAGCCAGACCGGGAACAGCCAGACCGGGAACAGCCAAGCTGCAAAGAAAACTGCGCCTAAGCCGGCTTCCGGCGATCCAGTAGTGAATAGCGGTTCTCCAAACGCGGCCGGATCAAATACCGCGGGCGGGTTGGCGAAACCTGCAACGGCGCGGCCCAAACCTCCCGTCACACAGCCTAATCCTCAACCGCCTGCAACGGAAGATAATCCCAACTAGCGTGCCCATCACTTACACATCAGGGGAGCAGATTGAGGTTTACCGGTTCAGCATACCGGTAACGGTGGGCGTGCCATTGCTGGCGCTGTTTCTGCAAGCGTTCGTGCCCAGACGTCTTCCGTTCTTTTCCATCTTCGATTTGCCGTTGCTGGTGACGATTTTCTTTGCCATGGCGCGGCGGAATCCGATTTCGGGCCTCTTCACCGGGGCGGCCATTGGCCTGGTGCAGGACATGCTGGGGGCTTATCCGATCGGAATCTACGGTATCGCCAAGACGGTGGTGGGTTACGGGGCGTCGTCGCTGGGCGCGAAGCTGGATGTCGAGAACGCTGGCGCGCGGCTGCTGGTCACGCTGGGGTTCTACCTGTTGCACCAGGCGGTTTACTTCACGGTTGCCCGCGGCATGGTCAGTCTGACGCTGAATTGGAGCTGGAGCCGGGAAATCCTGGCCGGGCTGGCGAACGCTGTTCTCGGCGTGGGCTTGTATTTTCTGCTGGATAGATTTAAGCAGAGAACGTGAAAGACAGGTCTCAGTTTTCAGCCAGAGCGAGCCGTGACTTACGTTACTTTCCGACCTCCCGGATCAGGTCCCTCAAGAGCTAGAATTGGTATACACCTCTCACTGAGACTGAAGAGGCTGCGACGCGCATGGCGAGTCGTGTATGAACTAAGAACCGAGAACTGAGAACGGATGTTCGGTCGTGACGAAAAAGTATCGGCAATCCGCCTGACGGCGGCGCAGTACCTGATCCTGGGTATCTTCCTTGTGCTGGCTTACGGATTGTGGCGGCTGCAGGTAATGCAGACCGATCTGTACGCTACGCTTGCCGAAAAGAACCGTATCCGCAATGTGCCGATTCTGGCGCCCCGCGGCAAGATTCTGGACCGCGAAGGGCGCATCATCGTGGACAACTATCCGTCCTTTTCGGCTTTGCTGTTGCGCGATTCTTCCCGTGACCTGAATGCTGACACGGATCTGATTGCGCAAGGTCTGCATCTGGATGCGAATGAAGTACGGGCGCGCATTCGCCACTTCGCTGCCATGCCGCAGTACCAGCCGATCTTTCTGAAAGAAGACATCACGCCGGATGAGCAGGCCTTCATCGAGGCGCATCGCAACGAGCTGCCTGAACTGGACACGATCAGGGCGGACCGGCGTCTGTATCCGCGCAACGGGTTCATGGCGCACCTGATTGGCTACGTCGGCGAAGTGACGGAAGACATGCTCAACCAGCCGCAGTTCGAACTTTATAGCCCAGGCGATGTGGTGGGAGTTTCTGGCGTGGAGCGGCAGTATAACAACGCGTTAATGGGAAAGAACGGAGCGCGGCAGGAATTGGTGAACAGTCATGGCCGCGAAGTGGGGCTGTTGGGGGAAACGGATGCGATTCCCGGAAAACAGTTGAAGCTTACGGTCGACATTGACTTACAGATCGCAGCCGAGGAAGCGCTGGAAGGGAAGAATGGCGCAATCGTCGCGATGGATCCGCGGACCGGGGAAATTCTGGCGATGGTGAGCCGGCCGACATTCGATCCCAACGATTTTGCCGTACGAGTCTCTCGCGACGAATGGAACAAGCTGGTTACGGACCCGGACAAGCCGCTGTTGAACAAAGCGATTCAGGCGCAGCTTGCGCCGGGTTCGACCTTCAAGATCATCATGTCGGTCGCGGGTTGGCAGGAAGGAATCGCACAAGACCTGCACGTGAACTGCACCGGCGGAGCGGAGTTCTACGGACGACGCTTTGGCTGCTGGGTGAAAAGCGGGCACGGCCCCGTCACTCTGGAGAAAGCCATCTACCAGTCCTGTGACGTGTTCTTTTATACTCTGGCGGAAAAGTTAGGCATCGAGCGCATCGCCAAATACGCTACCGCTCTTGGTCTGGGACAGAAAACCGGCATTGACCTGCCCAACGAAGTGACCGGAGTGATGCCCTCGGAGGAGTGGAAGATTCGGAACTTCAAACAGAAGTGGTTCGCCGGGGAAACGATTTCGGTGGGCATCGGGCAGGGCGCGGTGGCAATCACGCCGGTGCAATTGATGCGCGCGGTCGCCGCGATCTCCATGGGCGGCCGCCTGGTTGTGCCCCACGTCGTCGATCCGCAAGAGCTCCCCAGCGGATACGTCGAGACGAGTCATGTTACGGAAACGAAGAACGTTCCTATCGATCCGAACGGGTGGACCTTTATTACCGATGCGATGTCGCGGGTTCTGCTGCCGGAAGGCACTGCTCCTTCGGCGCATATTCCTGGAATTGATATCGCAGGAAAGACGGGATCGGCGCAGATTGTCTCGCTGGCCACGCGCGCCAAGTTCAAGAACAGTGAAGCGCTCAATCAGAATGGATGGTTCGTCGGATTCACGCCGCGGCGTAATCCCGACGTTATTGTGTGTGTGCTGTTTGAAGGTGGCGAGCACGGAAAGCTGGCGGCGCGTTTGGCGACGCAGGTGCTTAAGGCGTATGTCGACAAGCAGCGGCGCGTGCCCAATAAGATGGTGGAGGCGCCGAAGAGCGATGGCAAAGTTGACATGGGGGCTTTGTGGACTGCGCCCGAGGGGGACAAGCTGGAGGGCGGACGGTTCTCTCTGATTTTACCGAAGAAGCCGTCGGTGCTGGCGACTGCTGCTCCAGGCATGGCCAGTACCGAGTACCTAGTACCGAATACCGGGAAAATGCAATGAGGACAATCGGCGAGGGAAATCTGCGGATGGAGGGAGTTGCTCGGTACTCGATACTGGGGGCTCAGAACTCATGAGCCGTTACGTTTCATATCGCGATTTCGACTGGCTGCTGCTGGTCTTGGTGCTCATGATCTGTGGGCTGGGCGTGATGGAGATCCGAAGCGCTACAATGCACACCAAGTTTGCTGGGTCGCACATCAAGCAGATTTACTGGGTTTTCGCCGGCGTGGGGATGATGTTTTTGATCAGTCTGGTCAATTATCAGGCGCTCTTGGACAGAATCCACTGGTTTTACATTGCGGCGGTCGCGTCGCTGATGGCCGTGATGATCTTTGGACAGAAATACTTAGGAGCGCGGCGTTGGATTAAAATGCCCGGCGGCAACCACTTCCAGCCTTCCGAATGGGTGAAGCTGATCCTCATTCTCGCCGTGGCGAAGTATTTTGCCGATCTGCGGCACCGGGAACTTTCCTGGCCGGACTTCATGAAAGCCGGAGCAATCGTCGGCATTCCAATGCTGATGGTGCTGGCGCAGCCTGATCTGGGGACGGCTCTCACTTATATTCCCATCGCCATTATGGGAGTTTTCCTGGGCGGAATGCAGTGGAAACAAGGATTGGCGGTGGCTCTGCTTGCGGCGATAGGCGTGGGAGCGGTGTTCTTCACCCCGCGAGTGCACATTCTAAAGACTTACCAGAAGCAGCGGCTGACCAGCTTTCTGCAGCCGGAAGACGATCCTCAGGGGTCGGGGTACCAAGTTGAGCAATCCAAGATTGCCGTGGGCTCTGGGGGATTGTGGGGTGGGAAAGGCTCGCAAACGCACGGGGCGTTCCTGCCAGTCCCACAAACGGACTTCATTTTCGCGGCATTCTCCGAGGAGCACGGATTCGTGGGCGCACTCGGGGTTCTGCTGTTATACTTCATAGTGCTGATGCGTTTGACCCAGAACGCGCAAACAGCGCCCGACCGCGCTGGCACGTTCGTCGTGATGGGTGTGGTGGCGGTGCTTAGCTTCCATATCCTGGTCAATGTTGGCATGGTGGTCGGTTTTATGCCGGTCACTGGAATACCTCTGCCGCTAATGAGTTACGGTGGGTCTTCCGTTCTGTTCATGTTCCTGGCGCTGGGGATGGTAATGAATGTTCGAATGCGCCGGTTTGTGAATTAGCTGGGTGAGCCAGCTAAGGGTTCGTGAAGCTTGAAGTGGGAAGACGGTAGAGAGCAATTGCTGCGCTCGATGGGCGCAGCCCCAAAAATATCGATCGCCCTCGCGTAAAGGGGGCATTTCACCGGCCAGTCGAGCAGTTGAAGGCCGGGCAGGATTGACGCAATAACGCTGCTGGCAGGGAAACGGCCCCCCGACCGGAAACGGTCAGAGAGTGCGGTCACAAACCCGGCAGACGAAAGCGAATAGTGCAGAAGATACCCAAGCTTGTGCAGCGGATTCGGTCAGGGAGCAACCTCCCAGGCCCTAGCCGTCCCTCCTCCGGGGCCAGCATCGCGACGCTCGATATCCTCCCGTTTCCTTCCTCGCTTCGCCCCGGTGAAGCCCGCCCGACTTTCCTACATTAGTCACGGCGGGACCGGAGTGTCCATGAATAAAGAGTTGTTTGTTTCTTCCACGCCTCACGAGACCAAAGTGGGCCTGGTGGAGGACGATCTGCTCGCGGAAATCTACCTCGAGCGCGAAAATGAATATACCCTGGCGGGGTCCATCTACAAAGGCCGTGTGACCCGTGTGCTGCCAGGAATGCAATCGGCCTTCGTTGACATCGGCCTGGAGCGCGATGCCTTCCTCTACGTTTCCGACTTTATGGAGTTGGAAGAGCACGACGAGGATGTGACCGACGTCGTACCGGCCAGTCGAGGCGTACAGGATTTGCGGGTGCAGCCGAGTCACGAGGAAGACGAGACTTCCATTGTGTCAGCGACTCAAGGAGATGGCGCAGCCGAGACGGCAACGAGGTTTGAGGGGGAAGAGAGCCGGGATCTTGATGGAGCCGACGAACATGTGGACGGCCAACCGTTGATAGCGGCCGCAGCTTCCGTGGAAACTTCCGGCGGCAGGGATTCTCAAGAGCGTGAACGCGGAGGCTGGCGGGGTCGCCGGCGTCGTCGTGGCGGACGTCGCGATGGACGCAGCGATGGGCGTGACCGGGCTGCAGAGCCGCGCTTGGCAACGCCAACGGTGGAAAGTGCGCCGCCTGTAACAGCTCCGCGTCAGCAAGAATCCAGCAGAAGCCATCAGTTTGGACCGCCAGCGGGATACCAGCCGATCCTTCTTCCGGGAGAATCAATTTCCAAGTATCGTGGGTTAGCGCAGCCTCCCATAACGCAGCCATCACGTGCGCAAGATCGAGGCTTCGAGCGAGCTAGCGAATTGGGTGCCGAATCTGCCGCGCCGATCGCCGCCACTTTCCCGGACGACGAACCGATTTTCGCCGCCCCTGCCGTCGAGTTGCAGGCTGAGCAGCACGAGGACGTGCAGCCTGTTCACGAAAAACCCATAGAGTCGGCTGCAACTTCAGTGGACTGGAATCGCGAATTTCACCGGCGGGATTCGGCGGCTGGTGCGGCTGCGGCGCCTGCGAAGGGAACTCAGACGATTCGAGACGTTGTCGAGGAAGACGATGAGATGGTACCTGCCCCCCAGGCTTCTGATCGGGCTGTGGCTCCGGCGCAGGAACAGGTTGCGGCTTTCGCACGCCCAGGGACGCTGGAAGAGGAGACCATCGACGAAGAAGAAGCGGATACCGTCCGCTACGAACAGGCGTCGGATGAAGGCTATGACGAGTTTGAAGAGGAGACGCGAGCTGCCGGCCAGCAAGGTTCGGAGCCTGCACCGCGCGAGTTTTCTGAAGTCCGCGAAACGGTAGATGAGATCCATATGACGTCTTTGGCGGAGTCTGGTGCGGCGCCTGCGGAAGGTGGTGCGGTGGAGAGTGAGGAAGACCCCGAGGAACTGGAACTCGAAGAAGCGCAAGCCCAAGCGGAGGCGTTGCTCGATGCGGAAGCGGGAGGCAGCGTTGTGGTCGATGGGCGGGCCGAGGTTCGTGCTCCGGCAGGAACGGCAGGTTACACGCAGCGAGCGCCTCGTCCTCGACCCGGCTTTGACCGTCGTAGTGGCGGACGCCGGGCTGGTGGGCGCCGCTTCCCACGTCGAGAGTCGCATGAAGTTCCGAAGATCAGCGATCTTCTAAAAGAAGGTCAGGAAATTCTGGTGCAGATTGCGAAGGAGCCTATCGGCAAGAAGGGCGCGCGCATCACCAGTCACATCGCGCTGCCGGGACGGTTTTTGGTGTACATGCCGACGGTGAACCATACCGGAGTTTCGCGCAAGATTGCGTCGGATGAGGAGCGCCAGCGGCTGAAGCGCATTGTGATGAGCGAGCGCGACAATGGCCATGGTGGCTTCATCGTGCGGACCGCGGCACAAAGTGCGAATGAAGAGGAATTGCGGGCGGATATCCGCTTTCTGAAGGGCCTGTGGAACGACATTAAGACCCGCGCCGAGGCATCCAAGCCGCCGGCGTTGATCTATCACGACCTCAATGTGGTAGAGCGCGTTCTGCGAGATCAGGTTACGTCGGACTTCTCCGTGATCTGGGTTGACACCGAACCGGAGTATGAGCGCATCCTGCGTTTCTTCAACCGCTTTCAGCCTGGGCTGGTGAAGCGGGTGAAGCTTTATACCAAGGAGACGCCGCTGTTCGAGCAGTTCGGTTTGACCGAGGAGATGAACAAGGCGCTCAAGTCGAAGGTGTGGCTGAAGAGCGGCGGCTACATCGTGATCAACCAGACCGAGGCGCTGGTGGCAATCGACATCAATACCGGCAAGTATGTCGGCAAGACCTCGCGGCTGGAAGATACCATCGTTAAAACCAACGTGGACGCGATCAAGGAGATCGTGCGGCAGGTTCGTCTGCGCGATCTCGGCGGCATCATCATCATCGACTTCATCGATATGGATGAGCGACGCAACCGCCAGCGCGTGATGCAGGCGTTGGAAGAAGAACTCCGGCATGATCGGGCGCCGTCGAAGGTGCTGCAGTTCAACGATTTCGGGCTGGTCGCGATTACCCGAAAACGGGTGAAGCAATCGCTGGAACGCACCATTGGCGCGCCTTGTCCCTACTGCCAATCCACTGGCTACGTGAAGTCGCTGACCACGGTGGTCAATGAGATTTACGTGGAGATGCGCAAGATCGCGAAGCATCTGGAACACGAAGACGTGATGCTGCGCGTGAATCCCGATGTGGCAAAGGAGTTGAAGACCAACAATGGCCGCCTGCTGAACGAGATGGAAGAACTCACAAAGCGGACGATCATTGTGAAGAGCGATCCGGCGCTGCACCAGGAGCAGTTCGACATTAACTAGCTGCTAGCCTCAAGCTACTGGCTTGCAAGGACGGGCGAAGTCGGCCCGTCCTT
>Ga0187891_1001063_pt1 | contig 24630 bp, 26 predicted proteins | sample June2016WEW_21_4_FD_132990 | JGI IMG/M metagenome (GOLD analysis project Ga0187891, IMG submission 132990) | Peatland microbial communities from SPRUCE experiment site at the Marcell Experimental Forest, Minnesota, USA - June2016WEW_21_40 | ecosystem: Environmental > Terrestrial > Soil >... | reverse complement strand
CAAACTGAAGGAAGCTGGCGCGACGGCATACATCGAGAAATCGAAACTCGACCTTACAAAGAGCGGTGAAAACTTAGTCCGCCTGGTGAATGCCACGCTTCGCAAGGCAATACCGCTGGTTGGAGCTAAGGGTTCGCATTGATTGCGAAGTTGGGCCGGACCACTCCCAAGCAGACGGGAAAGAAAGCAAGCCCACCGCGCGGGAACAGCCCCCCGCCTTCGTAGTAGCGGCATTACTGTCGAAACATCGCCTTTAAACTCACAACTGGCTTCGTGTGACCCGAAGTCTCCCTCCCACATTTGTGACGAAGATCACGTTCCGCCGTGACGCCGGACAGTGCACCTTCTTAGGATTTCCAATGGAATCGAAGCAAGGTTGATCTTGTGTCTGTGGACAAATCCATTCGGCGACGTATCAGCGTTTTACTCATGTGTTGCATCGTGACCGGCCCCGCGGCCGCCTGGGACGGTACATTCGCAACCTCCCCGCAACCAGCGCAAAGCAATGTCCAACAAGCTACAGCGAGCCTCAGTTTTGTGCGTGTATTTTCATCGGCTGATGATGTAAGACGCTTACATCCTATCCTTGATCGAACACTCGACATCATCGCGGGGCCGGCAGACCCTGTAATTCACGTGGATGCGTTGCAGTCACCATCCGCCGTGACGACAGACTCGAACCACCGTGTCTTCGTCGCCGATCCCGATGCTAAAGCCGTGCACGTCTTCGACTTTATTCGTTCAAAATACAGCGTCCTGGGCAGAGGCAGCGAGCGCCTCGGCACTCCCATCTCGCTCGCCGTAGATGGTCGGGACAACTTATATGTCGTCGACCAGAGGAGCAGATCGGTGCTCATCTACGACTCGGAAGGAAAGTTTCACGGCTACTTGGGCAAACTGAGAGGAGGAGAATCGTACTTCGATAGTCCAGCGGGGATCACGATCGATAAAACTACGGGACGCATTTACGTCTGCGATGCGCCACGGCACATGGTCATTATTATGGACAGCCGAGGGCGCGTTATTGGCAAGGTCGGGAAGCGCGGTGGTGGTAACGGTCCCGGCGAGTTCAGACAACCGAGCCAAGTGGTCGTGAGCGGTGGTGAAGTGTTCGTGCTCGATGCAGGCAACACGCGCATTCAGATTCTCGATACAGCGGGCCATTACCGGCGGGCAATTAACCTGGCCTACGCCGATCATCGCACCGGGTTAGCGGTAGACAACCAAGGAAATATTTACGTAAGCGATCCAGTTCTGAATCAAATTCAGGTCTTCCGACGCGAGGGGCAGGCGCTCTACACCTTTGATGCGAGGACAATCCAAGGCGCGAACTTTAGCCATCCATCGGGCATGTGGATTGACGGGGGCCGATGGCTTTACGTGGTGGATTCTGAGAGCAATCGCGTCGGTCTGTTTCAAATCAGCGGAGAGAATGCGCGGTAGCGCCAGTGAACAAAAAAGGCACCGGATCTGTGCGATTTAGGTTCAGTCCTTACGGGTGGCTGAGTTTGGGCCACTCGACTTGGCAAAACCCGTCTCCACTTTAAGCACTTGCCGCGAAAAACTTGCCGAGTGAAAAAGAAAAGCAAAAGAATAAAGACGGGCCGCCCAAGGACGGCCCGGCTTAGAACTGCCTTGGTTAGAACACATCTCGCACAGTTCTATTGATCAGCCCTACAGAGTTGTTGGCCGCCTCGCCAGCAGCATACGTAAATGTGACGGACTGATCGACCAAGTCGATCTGCTCCGATGACAACACGGTCTTGCTGCCAGCGGCGACAACCTGCACCAGATAAGTGCCCTCCGGTACGCTGATCGCCTGCTGCTTGCCAGCACTTGCGGCTACGCTGAAGGTCTGAGGACCCTTGACATACAACTGCGTCAGCGTGGCCTGCAACGCAGGAGCATCTGCCGCTTGAGCTAAGACAAAACGCGCATTGCCCGGCGCTACTGGCGACAGGTTGTCGGCGAACTGCAGCAGAGTGGGTTTGCCGCCGCTGATTGCGGCCACGGCCGACACACTTGCTCCAGAAGCCAGAGTCACCTGCGAGTCGATGATCGGCGAATTTGTGCAGGGTGCCAGCGTGTTGGCGTCGCTGATCTGCACGTCATAGGTTCCGGCGGAAAACTGAGCGGCCCACTGGTGTTGTCAAACGTCAGCCCCCGCGCGAGGCAGGTGCCGTTGATCAATACATCGATCGGCAAACCGGGGTTCAGATTATCGGCAATATCCCGTCCTGGAATGCCATGCACGATGTAAAGGTAAGCGTTGTCGGCGGCAAAGCTGTATGCGGCCAGCACAAAGCATAGAGCTGCAAGTTGCAAAACGACACGTGTGCGTAGTTTCATAAGTCTCCTTAGAGTTTTTGAGGGTTTGGCGCTGATTTTGGGAGATGAACGGCTCCTCCACGTAGAAGAACTACGTCAGAGCGGTTCACGATTCACTGCTGAGATCTCACCCGGGAAGCTGTCTAGCTTCGTTTGGATCAAACCCTCGACCCAAACAGAAGTTGTCTGGATTCTAAAAAAGAACAGCGAAGCACTCTGTTGAGCAGAAAAAGGGCGCCGGAGAGTACCGGCGCCACGAGGCTCGCGAGATGCGGTCTAGCGAGGTTTGTAAATCCGAACGAACTTATTTGCTCTCCGCGACCGGGCTTGCCCCATAGTCGCGACGATTGCCGACGGCGGTGCGCGCCGCGCGGGCGGCGGGCATATTGGCAGCGGCGGCTCCGTAGCGCTCCAGAAGAACGGGCGCCATGGTGTTTTCCGCTTCCTTCACGAAGATCATCTGCGTCTCGGAAGCCATATCGACGCGCACAAAGTCTCCCAGCTTTACCTGGCCGGTAGCAACCAAGTTAGCCAATGGGAACACCAGATGCCGTTCGATCGCGCGTTTCAGGTGACGAGCGCCGTAACGCGGGTCCGTTCCTTCCTTCAGCAGGAACTGTTTCACTCCCGCCGTGCAATTGAAAACGAATTGGTTGGCGCCCGCAGCCATCAGCACGCGTTGTTGTACCATGCCGAGTTCAATTTCAAGAATCTGCGCCAGATGCTCATCCCGCAGTGTCTTGAATACCACAGTTTTGTCGATGCGGTTCATGAACTCGGGCGTGAACTTACGCCGAGCCGCTTCCACGGCCGTGCGCTGAATTTTGTCGTCGAAATTGTTGTCGACTTCCACTGCCCTAGGGGCGAACCCAAACCCGCCATCCACCAGATCCGTCATCTCACTGGCGCCCAGGTTCGAGGTCAGAATGATGATGCATTGCGAAAGATCGACGCGTCGATTATCGCCGAGCGTGAGCGTGGCCTTGTCGAGGATCCCGAGCAGCAGTTGCCAGAGCGAGTCTGACGCCTTCTCGATTTCGTCAAACAGCAGGATCGAAAGCTTCAGTTTCTCCGTGAACCACTGGTTCAACGCTTCCTGGGTGAGAAGCGGATGGGTCTCCCGATGCCCCAAGTATCCCGGGGGCGAACCGATCAACTTCGCAATCTCATGCGAGTGCTGAAATTCGGCGCAGTCGATCTTGATGCAGGCTCGCGAATCGCCAAACAAGGCTTCCGCCATGGCTTCCACTACGCGCGTCTTTCCCGAGCCGGTTGGTCCCAAAAAAAGCAGGTTGCCCACCGGCCGCCCCGGCGCGTTCAGGCCCGCCAGAAACATCTGATAGATTTCGGCGACCTTTTCGACGGCCTGATCCTGGCCGACGATCTTGCGGCGCAGGGCGGCTTCAAACTCTCCGGCATCGTTGCTGCGGCGGTTCGGGTCCAGCACGGTTGCGAGGTTCGTTCTCATAAGGTCACTGTCCGGCTTGCACCGGGCGCTTGTTCCTTTTCCAGGCCGTATCCTCGGCCTTCCGCCTGCGTTTCCAGGGATCCCGTTCAGCCGGCCATCGCGACCTCACATTCCTAAGATGACAAAATCCGTCACTTGGAACCAGCCGCCTGCCAGCCGATAGCGCGTCCCCGGCGCTTTACGAATAAGCAAGCCGCTGGCCACGGTAAGGCGTGCATTGGGAGAGACGAAGGCTTTGCATCCGAAGGAGTTAGATGCCGCGCCACGAGATTAGAACAGAGCCCGGGGGAAAGTTAAAGAGGCGCAAGAGAAATACTTTGCGCATAAGGGAAGGGACTGTCCCGGCCGCTGAAGGCCGGTCACCGCCTCACGGGGAAAAAGCCTCACGCGCCGGCGAGCCCCCTGTATCCCCAGCCCGCCCCGAGCGCAGTCAAGGAGCCTCTGCTTAAGGATTAGTCCTTCGATTCCAGCAGGTCGAACAAGGGGGAGATGACCGCTAGTAACTAGCGGCTCCGCTGCCTGCGGAATAGCATCGCGATCAGGGCGTTCTCGGAGGATTTCTTGCGTCGCTCGTCTATTCTCACTATCTCTGCCGTCTCGTGTGTTCTATTCGGCGTGGCCGCCATGCGGCTGAACTCGCGCTTCTCGTCGGCTCAGGCCGCCCCGTCCCAGACTGCGCCATCCCTCCCGGCAGTCGCCGCTGCAACGCCCCAAGCCGCGCAACTCAAGCCGGTCAGCGAGACGCTTCCGACAAACGCAACGCTCGCGGATATTCCTTCGCCGCAGCTTTCCGCTCAGCCTAGAACCGAGATCTATACGGCGAAGCGCGGGGAAGGCATCCCTGCGGTCGCGCATCATTATTTGCACAACACTTCGTACCTCACGTCATCCGAACTGGCCGACGCCATCCGCAATGTGAATGGCAACCGCCCCGGCAACATATTAAAGGCCGGCGAGCAGATCACGATCCCTGGCATTCTTCCTGCACCCATCGAGGAGAAAACCATTCCCCTCGCCAAAGATTTTGAAGTCCGCGCCATCTATCTCACCGGTATTATGGCCGCGAGCGACCACGGACTCCGCATCATCCGCCACTGGCGCGAAGTCGGCGGCAACTCCGTCGTCTTCGATATCAAGGACTCCGACGGCAGCGTCAATATCCCCTTCGAGCACCCGCTGCTCGGCAAGCACCAGGTTTACATTCATGACCTTCCGAAGTTCGTCCACTTCCTGCATTCCGAGAACATGCACGCCATCGCCCGCATCGCCATCTTCCGTGACGAGCGCATGGTGGTCGAGCATCCTGAACTCGCCGTGCAGTCGAAGAGAACCAAGCAGGCCTGGCGCGAGAACGGCAAGTTGGTCTGGACCGATCCTTCGCAACCCAAGGTGCAGGAGTTCGACATCGCTCTTGCCAAGTTCGTAGCGCAATCCGGCGCGGATGAGATTCAGTTCGATTACGTCCGCTTCCCTGCTGAGGGCGATCAAAAAGATGCCAACTTTGTCTTCCAGAATGAACATCCGAAGTGGCAGCGCTCGGACGTGATTACTGACTTCCTGAAGAAGGCCTATGCCGAGATCCATCCCACCGGCGCGCTGTTCTCACTCGACGTCTTCGGCGTGATGGCCTGGCAGCGCCCTGTTGATCTCTCGCACACCGGACAGGACATCGTCGGCATGGCGAAATACTGCGATGTGCTCTCGCCCATGATCTATCCCTCGCACTTCTTCGGCATGGACAACATCGAGCATCCAGGCGACGCTCCCGAGCACTTCATCGGCGAATCCATGCAGCGCTTCGAGTTGATCACCAAAGGCAGCGGCGTAGTCATCCGCCCGTGGCTGCAAGCCTTCCGCTGGCGCACTAAAACCTATTCGCCCGAATACATCAAAGTGCAAGTCGCAACCGCCAAAGAAAAAGGCGGCATTGGATTCTTGTTCTGGAACGCCGCCAACGACTACAGCAAGCCCTACGTCGCCATGCCCGAAATGCGCGCAGCGAATGCCAAAGAAAAAGACAAATTCTTCCGTGGCGACGAAATACCGGAAACGGCCGTCAAGGCAAGCTTGACTCCGACAGCCGTCCCTCCAGTTCCCGCGGAAACCGGAAGCCACTAAGTAGCAGCCTCCCCACCGTCCGCCCACCGACAAACCTCCACACTCATGTGTGGACATCCGCCCTCGACTGTCCAGCGGCCTGAAACGTTCTCGCACAATCTCGCACTATCGAAAGAACGAGCGTCCATCGGGGCGGAATCACACGACGGGAAATCAGAGCCGGACGGACGGTGCGCTCCTGATTTCGAAAAAAAGTCTCTGGCCGATGAGCCATTTTTTCTCGTCTTTGCGCGCTTATAGATATAGGCGGCGTCTAAGGTTCCTCGCTTTCGGGCATGGGGAAGCAAGCGAGGAAAAACAGCACGGTATCGCGCGGGATTACCGACCTATGAAAAAGGAGGCCTGCTTATGGCGGCGAATGCAATTCCCACCCCTGAATCGAAGGTTAATACGGACAAAGCGACGAACAAAAGTTGCGCGCCCGTTACGCCGAAACAGCGTTTTGAGGAGCTGCTGCGCGAGGTATTCGAAGGACACGAAGAATACCTTGGAGTGACGCCGGATTAGAAAGTTCGTCTTGAGTCAACCCCAGAGGTCGGCAGCAGGTCGCGGTTTGTTCGTGGGCCGGGCCAGCGGTGCGCTTGCCACAACCGAGATTGCCCACCCTTTGCGGTTTTCGAAGGGTGGGCGATCCGGAAGACGGGCACCCGGTTTCCGTAGCCTTAGCGGAAGTCGCACCCCACCAGCATCCCTGGTATACAAGGCTTCCCGCTGTCCGGCCCCAATCGAAAAAACCCAATTGAAAACTACTCTGCACGGAGGCGCCAATGGCCACAGCTGCCCTACCACGGAGCAATCCCCAGAGATTCGCGGTAAACGGTCAGGTCGATAATTATTTTTCCCCGGGAATAGCGATCCTGATCCTGGTCACCGTTTTTGTCGGCTTCGCCCGCTCGTATTTTCTCGCCGGCGTGTTCCGCGCCCCGCTTCCCAATCTGCTCATTCACATTCATGGCGCAGTGTTTTCGAGCTGGATTTTTTTGTTGATCACGCAGACCTTGCTCGTCTCCGCCGGGCGCGTCGACATTCATCGCTGGCTCGGCCTCGTGGGATTCGGCCAGGCGTGTCTCATGGTGATCCTCGGTGTTTTGGCCGCGAGCAATTCGCTCGCCCGGGGATTCGCACCCAGGCTCGGGCTTCGATCCCAGGACCTTCTACGCCATCCCCATCGGCGACATGTTCATGTTGATGTTTGCCACCCTGATCTTTTTCGCCTACCGCGCCCGCTTTGATCCCGCCGCCCACAAACGCCTGATCCTGATTGCTACCATCTCGCTTCTGGACGCACCCGCCGGGCGCCCGCCCTTTACCGTAATCACAGCCAGACCTTTTTTCGACAGCACCTTCGTCTACATTTTTCTGCTATTGCTCGTGGCCTATGATCTTTGGTCGATGCGCAAGGTACATCGCGCCACACTCTGGGCCGCCGCGTTCGTGGTGGTCGTGGGACAACTTCGTGTTCCCATCGGGAGCACCGCAGTCTTTCACACTTTTGCCACCTGGGCTCAAAACCTGGCCCGTTCTTCCCATTGACTAATCGGGCCAGAGCCTGCCTGAAGGAGCGACGCCGCGTCGGCTATAATGTTCTCTAACGTTGGTTGGGTTTTCACGCCTCGCTCCCTGCAGTGCCAGAGGAAGGATTCAGCCCTCGTTACAGAACTCAGCTGAAGGAGTCCGAATGGCAATCGAGAAGTCAGAAAATATCTGGCACAACGGCAAGCTCATCCCCTGGGATGAAGCGACGATTCACGTGATGTCGCACGTGATCCACTACGGCTCCTCGGTGTTCGAGGGGATCCGCTGCTACGCGCCGCCTTCCGGGCCCGCGATTTTTCGCGCGAACGAGCACATTCAGCGCCTGCTGGATTCCGCAAAGGTCTACCGCATCGACGTGGATTACACCCGCGACCAACTGGTGAAGGCCATGCTGGAAACCGTTGCCAGCAACGGTGCGTGGCCGTGCTACGTAAGGCCCATCGTTCTCCGCGGCTACGGCGAGGCGGGAGTGAATCCGTTCAACTCGCCGACCGAGGTCTACATCATCAATTATCCGTGGGGGAAATATCTGGGCGGCGAGAGCGACGGTTGCGACGTCTGCGTTTCTTCGTGGACGCGGCTGGCCCCGAACACGCTCCCGGCAATGGCCAAGGCCGGCGCCAATTACATGAACTCGCAGCTCATCAAGATGGAAGCCATCGTCAACGGCTACTCCGAGGGCATTGCGCTGGATGTAAACGGCTACGTCAGCGAAGGCTCAGGCGAAAACGTATTTCTGGTGCATCACGACACGCTGATCACGGCGCCGCTGGGCAACTCGGTGCTGCCCGGTATCACCCGCGATTCGGTGCTGCAGATCGCGCGCGACTTGAATATCTCCATCGTCGAGCAGATGATTCCGCGCGAAATGCTCTACATCGCGGATGAAGCCTTCTTCACCGGAACGGCGGCGGAAGTCACACCGATTCGCTCAGTCGACAAAATCAAGGTGGGCAAAGGTGTAGTGGGCCCGATCACCAAGGCGATCCAGAAAGAGTTCTACGCCATCGTGCATGGCGAAAAAACGGACCGCCATGGCTGGCTGACTCCCGTCCCAGTCCGCAGCAAGCAACCGGTCGGCGTATAATCCAAATCGTCAACTCGATACCCAGGGGCGCGATATGCGCCCCTGTTGGCTTCTCAGCCCGGAAGAAACAAAACAACGCTCATCCTAAGAAGGAGGAAACATGTCCCAGCAAGGCCTGACTCCTGAATTTGCCATCGGTTATCGTGACCTGATGCTCGACGGCTTCAAAAATGAAGCGGAAGTCACTAAGAAAGTCATCGCCGCGGTTCCCGACGCGGCCTCCAGCTATAAACCCGACCCACATGCACGGACGGCAAAAGAACTGGCGTGGCACCTCGCCGGCTCCGACGTGCATTTTCTCGAGAGCATCCTGAACCTGAAGTTCGACATGTCTGGCGGCCCAGCCGAGAAGCCTGCCACTATCGCCGAAATCGTCGCATGGTACGATCAAAACCTGCAGCCCGCCCTGACGCGCTTGGCGGCGATGTCGGGCGAGCAGCTGCTCACACCGATCCCGTTCGCCGGAGTTTTTAATTTGCCCGCAGTTCTGTATCTCAGCTTTCTCAACAACCACAGCATCCATCATCGCGCTGAACTAGCCACGTATTTGCGGCCGATGGGATCGAAAGTGCCTTCGATCTACGGTGGCAGCTACGATGAGCCGTTCCAGATGCCCGCACCAGAGGAAACCGCGGCATAGACGGCTCAGCCCGATGCAGCGAAGCCGCCTGTTATAGGCGGCTTTTCTTGCTCGAAGAATGATCCGGGGTGCGGCTACTTGCCGCGTGCGTCAAGACTCCACGGCCCTGAGCCCAGCTGCGAGATCAACAGCGCCCCGCCCAGCATCGAAACGTTCTTCATAAACATGATCATCTGCATCTGCTGCATCATGGGGTCAGTTACGGCCCGGAACTTGTGCATCATCGGAGTGACTCCGACAAGAAACAGCACGATCAGCCAAGCGCCAAGTTTGGCCCGGTAGCCGAGCAGAACGGAAAGTCCTCCGGCAAGCGCAAGTACGCCCGAGATGGGCACCGTTATTGATGCCAACGGCACGCCTTGCGAAGCGGCATAGCCAATAGTCTGACTCAAGAAATGCCGCGGTCCTGACATCACGAAGACCAGGACGAAGAACAATCGCCCCAAAAGGACGATAGGCCCTGCGCCTGACGGAACAGATGCTGCTAGCGATCGTTGGGAAGAGATGGAACTGCTGGCTGACATTCTAGTTCTCCTTGTGTGGACTAATATCGTGACAGCAAGAATTGATGGATCGGCGTAAGGCGACTCCGAATTTATGCCTGTAGTTCCGGCGCGTCGACGTGCCTGTTGGTTGCATTGACCGCCTGCTGAAGTTGTTCGAAGGCCGCTTTGCGCGAGGGCTCCGCGAGTTCTCCCGGTCTCTGGTTTTCAGCGTGGATGAACGTAATGTTCGTCAATCCGATGAACCCGAGGATGTGCCGCAGATAGGGCTCCTGACGGTCGTACTGGGCAGTGGGAGTGCCCGGACGAAAAGAGCCACCGCGCGACGTGAGTACGACAACTTTCTTTCCCTTGAGAACGCCTTCTGTACCGTTTGGTCCCCACAGGACCGTCCGGCCGGCACGCACGACTTGGTCGATCCAGGCCTTCAATGGCGCGGACACTGTAAGGTTGTGCATTGGCGCTCCGATCACGATCGTGTCCGCCGCCAGTAGCTCGTCCACCAGCGCGTCTGAAATGGAAAGAGTTTCCCGTTGAGTCGGAGTCAGATTTGCCAAGTCTGAATGGGTAGCCAGCATCCACTCGTCGGTGATATGCGTGAGGTGAGTGTTTGCCAGGTCCCGCTCAATCACTTCTCTCGCGGGGTTTTGCTTTTTCCGGGTTTCCACAAATCTTTCCGTGAGTTGGCGCGAGACTGAGTTCCTCCGAGCGCTCGAATCAATGCGAAGCAGTTTCGTAAGACCCTCCGGCTTTCACTACGGTTAGATAACGGACTCCGGCTTTTGGTTACAATAAATAACTATTGCCTCTTTACATAGTAGGAACTTTATAGTAACTTAGTTTTGATATGACTCCAAGACGATCGGCTCAATCTCCTTCGCCTTGCGCCATCGGCGGCTTGCTGGAGCTGCTCACGCGGCCCTGGACACTGCACATTCTGTGGGCGCTGAGCAATAACGGCCCGATGCGATTTGGCGTGCTCCGGCGGCAAGTGGAAGGCATCTCCTCCCGCGTGCTGACGGAACGGCTGCGCACTCTGGAAGACGCGCGCTTTATTTTCCGCCATTACGAACCGACCATCCCTCCCGCCGTAACCTACGGCATCACCGATCGGATGAAGGATATCGAGAAGGTACTGCATCAGCTCGAGGAACTGTCGCGAAAATGGCAGCGCGAAAACACGACTTTGCCGACTGTCCACCCCGCTAGCGCCAAACTGCCGCAACCTAGTCCTCATATGTAAGAACCGCGCGTGGACGCACAGAAGTAGCTGTCCCGGCGCAGAGTGCAGGCCGTTACCTAGGTCATCTTGGGGAAGGTGACGATTCGGTTCATCATAGGCAAAGCTTGTGAGGCAGAGCGCCTCCCGGGAAATCCTTCGATGAATATTGATGATCTGCTGCGGATCGCGACGGAACGCAAAGCCTCAGACTTGCATTTGAAGGTGGGAAACTATCCTCACCTGCGGATTGACGGCGAACTCGTCCCGTTGACCGACCAGCCGCGCGTGAGCGCCGAAGACATGCTGACCATGGCGTTCAGCATGATGTCGGCGCGGCAAAAACAAAAGTTCAAAGAGACCACGGAAATCGACATGGCCTACGGCGTAGCCGGACTGGGTCGGTTCCGTGTGAACATCTTCCAGCAACGCGGCAACGTGGGGCTGGTGTTGCGCGTCATTCCAACCAAGATTCGGGCGCTCGACGAACTGTTCCTGCCCAAGGTCGTCGAACAAATTTGCGAAATGCCCCGCGGCCTGGTGCTGGTGACGGGCGTGACCGGTTCCGGTAAGTCGACGACGCTGGCCGCGATGGTCGATCGGGTTAATTCCAGCCGCGCCGAACACATCATCACGATTGAAGATCCCATCGAATTTCTGCATCGCGATAAAAAAGGCTACGTCAACCAGCGTGAGATCGGCGTGGACACTCCGTCGTTCAGCGCGGCCTTACGCGCATCTCTCCGTCAGGATCCGGACGTGATCCTGGTCGGCGAAATGCGAGACTTGGAAACGATATCGACCGCCCTGCACGCGGCGGAAACCGGCCACATGGTCTTCTCTACGTTGCACACTCTGGACGCGGTAGAAACCGTCAACCGCATCATCTCTATTTTTCCGCCGCCCGAGCAGAAGCAGATTCGTCTGCAGTTGGCGGCAGTGTTGCGCGCCATCGTGAGTCAGCGACTGGTGCGGCGCTGCGATACCGAAGGGCGCGTGCCCGCGGTCGAGGTCATGATCAATACAGCCTTCATTCGGGAATGCGTGCTGGTGCCAGAAAAGACGCGCTCCATCCGTGACGCGATTGCCGCGGGCACATCGCAATACGGGATGCAGACCTTCGACCAATCGTTGTGGGATCTATTCCAGGCAGGGCTGGTCGCCTACGAAACCGCGCTGGAAAATGCTTCCAACGCCGACGACTTCAAGCTGCGCATGCAGGGTATTGCATCGACGGCCGATATTTCACGGCAGTCCATGCAGTCGGCCGGGTTCGGCGGACGCTAGAGTTCGGCTTCCGGCTTCCGGAAATGCGTGGCCTCCGGAAACCCTTCCGTGGACATGTGTCCCTAATCTTTTCTCCTTCCTGCCGTCCATTCGTTTATTGTTAGCTGCATGACGTTCTCGCGCCCAAAAAAGAGGCCGTACTCCGAAGATGAACTGTATGAGTACGCCCTGGGAGCGCTGGCGCGGCGTATGCGGACCGTCGCGGAATTGAAGCGTCTCTTCCGTGCGCGCGTGGAAGATGCCGAGTCGGAGTATGGGCAGACCTTGATCGAGTTGGTGATCCGGCGGCTCAAGGATCGTGGCTATCTGAACGATTCCCAATATGCAGCATACTTTTCTTCACTGCGCCGGGATAACCAGAAATTTGGACGGATGCGCGTGGTCACCGATCTGAAGGTGAAGGGCGTGCATGGAGATGTGATCGAGAAAGCCGTCGATGCCGCTTTCGAGGGCATAAGTGAAGAGCAACAGGCGCGCGAATATCTGCGGCGGAAGCGCATAGTGAAGCCGAAAGATCAAAAGGCGACGGCGCGCGTTTTCCGTCAACTGGCCCGCGCAGGGTTTGGCACCAAGACAATCTTCACCATCCTGAAGAACTGGAAGGTGGACGAAGAGACTCTGAGCGGGTTGGAGAGCGAAATTGCCTAACTGTAGAGCTAACTTGGCAAGAGGCGTGCCGATGATGCATACTCCTATGCCGTTCCCAATACCCTTTCTCAGGAGGAGTCATGAAAATTAGTTTGAAGGCAATTCTTGCAGCAGTGTTGCTCAGCGCAGTGCCAGCGGCACTGGCTCAGGATGCGGCTACCGACGTGAAGAAGGGCACCGAAGACACTGGCAAAGAGACCAAGAAAGTAGCCACGAAGACTGCCCAAGGCACCGAGAAGGCTGCCGGTAAAACGGGCTCGGCTACTGAAAAGGCTACGAAGACCACCGGGCACGCCACCAAGAAGGCAGCCACAACTGCTGGCAAGGACACGGAAAAGGCTGCCGACAAGACCGGGCACGAAACCAAAGTAGCTGCCAAGGACACGGCAACAGGTACCGAGAAAGTTGCCAAGAAGACCGGCAGCGGAGTGAAGAAGGGCACTGAGGCCACCGGCCACGAAATGAAAAAGGCCGGCGAGAAGACCGAAGACGCGGTCAAGTAAAGCGCGCAGAATTCGCATTCAGGAGCCACGCGGCAGTTCTGCGTGGCTTTTCTTCGTCGAAGCAATCGGTCCACCTGTCGGCGCTGCGGTGATCCGCTGTCTCTCCCGTAGTTTTCATTTAGAATTGCCTTTCCATGACAGGCTCTGAAATACGCCGCAGATTTCTCGACTTCTTTGTGCAGAAGGGGCACAAGGAGGTGCATTCGTCCTCGCTGGTGCCGGCGAATGACCCCACGCTGCTGTTCACCAACGCGGGCATGAACCAGTTCAAAGACGTTTTTCTGGGACTGGAGAAGCGCGACTACTCCCGCGCCACCACATCCCAAAAATGCGTGCGCGCCGGCGGCAAGCACAACGATTTGGAAAATGTAGGTTTCACCAATCGACATCACACGTTCTTCGAGATGCTGGGGAATTTTTCCTTTGGCGATTACTTCAAGAAAGACGCCATTGCTTACGCGTGGGAGCTGATCACTTCGCAGGAGTGGTTTGGGATCGACAAAGACAAGCTTTACGTCACGATTTTCAAAGGCGAGAACGGCGTGGAGCGCGATGCTGAGGCCTACGACCTGTGGGTCGGTCAGGGCGCGGAGAAATCCCGCATCCACGAAATGGGCCTGAAGGACAATTTCTGGCAGATGGGAGATACCGGGCCTTGCGGCCCCTGCAGCGAGATTCACTACGATATGGGCGCGATCGCCAGCGATCAGGGACATGCCGACTGCGCATTCGGCTGCGATTGCGGTCGATATGTCGAGATTTGGAATTTGGTCTTCATGCAGTTCGACCGTGATTCGAGCGGCAAGCTGAATCCGCTGCCCAAGCCGTCGATTGATACGGGCATGGGGCTGGAGCGAGTGACGGCGGTGCTCCAAGGCGTGATTTCGAATTACGATACGGATCTCTTTACGCCGCTGATTAAGCGCGCCGCGGAGTTGACGGGAACCACAACGGGCCACGTGGGGGCGGCCGCCCTCGTCCGTCCAGCCGAGCAAAGCTCGGCAGGCTCTCCTAGCCACAAATCAGCTGCTTCCCTGAGAGTGATTGCGGACCACTCGCGCGCCGCAACGTTTCTGATTTCCGATGGCGTGGTGCCTTCCAACGAAGGCCGCGGATATGTGCTGAGGAAAATCATTCGGCGCGCCATCACCCACGGGCGACTGTTGGGTCAAAAGGCACCATTTCTTCATAGGATGTGCTTACCGGTTCGTGACCTGATGCAAGAGGCCTACCCTGAGCTGAACGACAGCATAGGGCAGGTCACGAAAGTTCTGCACGCAGAGGAAGCTCGATTTGCTCACACGATGGACTTGGGCCTGGCGAGACTCGAGAGTGATCTAGCCTCGCTGATCGCAAAGAGAAATGCGGCGAGAGAGCGGGACAAAGATCGAACGCCGATACCGCTCGGAGAGAGATTGAAAACCATCGATCTAGATAGATCGCCAGTTTATCAGGGCCGAGATGCATTCAAGCTGTACGACACCTATGGTTTGCCGCTGGACTTCATCGAGGATGCATGTCGCGATCAGGCGATTGTGTTTGACATCAGCGGATTTGAAATCGCGATGGCCGAACAGCGCTCGCTTGCTCGCGCTTCCTGGAAGGGCGCTGCCAAGCAAACCGCGAATCCCGCCTACCAACAGCTTCCGAAATCAATCTTCGAAGGCTATCGTCAGACTCGCTCCGACGGCTGCGAAGTACTGGCCATCATTCATAACGGTCAGGGCGCGCAGGAATTCAAGACAGGAGACTCAGGCGAGGTTATCCTCGATCACACTCCGTTCTATGCCGAATCCGGCGGGCAAGTGGGCGACAAGGGATGGTTTTACAGCGACGATCACAATACCGTCGTCGCCGAGGTTACAGGATGCTATTCGCCGATTCAGGGTGTGCGGGCGCATCAGGTCGTGGCCAAGCAGGCAATCCGCGTCGGAGATAAAGTCGATGCGGTGGTGAATGCGGAAGTGCGGCAGGCCACTATGCGGAACCACACGGCTACTCATCTGTTGCACGCAGGGCTGCGCGAGGTGCTGGGCAAGCATGTGAAGCAGGCGGGGTCGCTGGTGGCGCCAAATCATTTGCGCTTTGATTTTTCGCACTTCACGGCGGTCGAAGACGAAGAGTTGCAGGATATTGAGGACATCATCAACAAGGAAGTGCTGCGCAATCAGATCGTCGAGACCATCACCGACGTGCCTATTGATGAGGCAATCAACCAGTATCACGCCATGGCGCTGTTCGGCGAAAAGTATGGCGACAAGGTGCGCGTGGTGCGGATTGGCGATTTTTCGACGGAGCTTTGCGGCGGAACGCACACTGGGGCGACCGGCCAGATCGGGCTGATCAAGATCCTTAAGGAAGGCAGCGTGTCTTCGGGCGTGCGGCGCGTCGAGGCTGTCACCGGCGAGGGATCGCTCGCGCACTTCCGCAAGGATCATCAGTTGGAGAACTTGGTGGCCAGCGTCGCGGCGCATTCGGATGCCGCGTCTCCCGCCGAAGCATTGCGACTGGAAATAGAAAAGAAAGACGGCGAGATCAAGCGGCTGGCGCGGGAACTGGATCAGGCGCGGATGAAATCGGCATCGTCGAGCACGGCGAACATCGGCGACAAAGTTAAAGATGTAAAAGGCGTGAAAGTTCTCGCACATCGCGTGGATAATCTGGAGCGCGCGCAGATGCGCACGCTGATCGATCAACTGCGAGATAAGATCGGCTCGGGCGTTGTGGTGCTGGGCTCGGCATCGAATGGAAATGTCTTGCTCATCGTGGGCGTGACCAAGGACCTCACCAGCCGCGTGCAAGCGGGCAAAGTAATTGGCCCTGTGGCGCAGAAAGTTGGTGGCAAAGGTGGAGGCCGTCCCGATCTGGCCGAAGCTGGCGGAAAAGATCCCGCCGCGCTGGATGCTGCCTTGGACGGCGCTTACGCCGTTGTGGAGTCGCTTCTGACATGAGCACAAGCGGAAATTCTCTCGAGGAGCGGCTGCGATTTATCAAGCACAAGGGCCATGCCGTTTACTTGATTGACGTCACGCACTGCACGGCGAAAGAGTTGCTCGTGTTGCTGGATCTGATCCGCGCCAACATCTCGCGCCACGCCCCTGGATCGGTGCTCACGTTGGTGGACTTCACGGGCGCGGAGATTGACAAGACAGTCGCGACACGAATAAAGGAGGTTCTCGTGCTCGATCGGCCCTATGTGAAGCGGTCGGCATGGGTAGGAACGGAGAGCCTGCCGCACGTGTTCTATGAGCATTTCAAAACGTTCTCACAACGAGAGCTGCCAATCTTCAACACGCGGGAAGAGGCAATGGATTGGCTGGTCACCGACGATCCGCAAACGCTCATATAGTTAGTTTTGTAGCTGTGGCTGAGCCCCGCCAAGTTGTTATCCGAATTGATGAGTACGAATCCCGGGGAATCACGTTCTCATTTCGTTCGAAGGAGACGTCTCATGGGCGAACCACTCGATCCGAAAAAAGCATTCTTCTACGGCCAGTTTGTGCAAGCTGCTTACATCATGTTCAGAGATCCGCAGGGCGGAGATGCGCTCCGGCCCGAACCCGCGGGCATTCCCGATGGATGGGAACTTGGGGCATGGATCCACATGTCGGATTTCATCCTCAACCTGAAGGAACCGGAATTCTACGGGATCGTGGTTCACGGCATACAGGACCCGGACTCGCGCATCATCGCCATTCGCGGCACCGAAGGCGCGATCGAGTGGATCGATGACGCTGCCGCGATTCCCATTCCCTTCCGCCAAGTCCCCTCCGCCGGGCGTGTAGCCACCGGGTTCGACACGATCTACAGCTCGCTCAAAGTAGTAAAGCGGACGCTGCCCCGTGAAGCTGAACTAGCCGCGGCAACGCCGGGAGCGGTCGCGGCGCGTGAGACCTTCAGCGGTTCGTTCGCGGAGCAGCTCGATCAACTGGCCAGCAGCAGGGAGGCAACACGCGGGCTGGCGCCGTCGGTGACTGGACGAGAGCGCCAGCCGCGGCCCACGGTGGTCACCGGACACAGTCTCGGCGGCGCATTGACCACCTTGTTTGTCATGGAGAACTCCACGAAGCAAAAATTCGATGTCGCGACGCTGTGTACGTTTGCGTCGCCGCGCGTTGGCAACAAGGAGTTTGCGCGATTGTTCGGTCTACTGCCCATCGATTCATGGCGGATCGTGAATACGCTCGATCTCGTTCCGAAACTTCCGCCACACATTCCCGTGCTGCTCGACTACGATCACGTCGATACGGCTTATCCGTTCTCTTCCGCGGGCTTCGCGAAGAATAGCTTGGCGTGCTGGCATGCCATGGAAACCTATCTGCACTGGTTGGATCTGACCTGCGGCCCGCAGCAGGGATGTTGACAGCGAGGGAGCAAAGGACTTAAGCGGATCTGGTGATCAGCTTCTCCACTTCAGCGTAACCGCCCCGGACATAGGATGCTTCATCTCGCCGCCGGTGCGTTTGGCCTCGAGGTGCGCCGCCTTGAGCTGGAAATACCATTTGGCGGGACGGTCGGCGTCGTCAATCAACATCAGATGCGGATTTTGCTTCAGGCCTTCGGCCTGCAGCTCCATGGTGCGCCGGTCCTGCTCCACGAATTTGGCGAAGACGAATTTCAGCAACTCAGGACCGAAGGGCAGCCAGCGAAAAAGGTTCCACGCGGCAACTACATCGATGCGGCACTGATTGCGCGTAATGGGCGTCACCGTGGTGAGCGACGAAAACCAGTATTTCCCTGCGCGGATGGTTTCGCTGCGCAAGTTGGGAAGAGTAAAGTCGATCGTGGTAGTGATGGAATCGGCGGCGGCGTAAAGGCGCAACAGCTTATAGGGTGCGGAGTTTGAGCTGGGTGTATGCGCGCTCATGCGGAAGCCGTTGGGAATCGGTTCGAAGCTTTTCTTCTTTTCGTGAATGCTGTGGCGGCTGCGCCACCACCAGGCCTGGTGCACGAACGGTCCGTGTGCCGGATCCATGAGTCCGATGATGCCGTGGTCGATACTCACCGGCATGTCGGCGGTGAGGTAGGCGATCTTGTATTTATCGCCGGACTTCTCGATCTGCGGGGCTGGCTCGGGAGCTTCTTCGGGCGCTGTGAAACCCGCACCCTGCGGGCTGGCGTCCGGTATGTAGACCCAGACAAAACCGTCCTGCTCTTCGCAGGGATAGCTGCCCGCGTAGATGCGGTCGACTTTCAAGTTCTGGTCAGCGGTGAGCGATGGGATGAGCTGGCACTGGCCGTTATGGGCGTCGAACGTCCAGCCGTGGTAAGGGCACTCGATATTTTCTCCGTCGAAGTTGCCACCATTAAGCGGCATGCCGCGATGGGGACAGGCATCACGCAACGCGAAGGGATGGCCGACACGATCGCGTCCCACAACGAGTGGGATCTCAAGCAGCGTTGCTTTGTGAAGTTGATTGCGGTGGACACGGTCAGCGGGCAAAGCACGGTACCAGAAGCCGGTGAGCATAAGCGAATCGGGCGCCTGGCGTTGGGGAGAGTCGAGTTCGGGCATGGGGAAATTGTTGATGGCTGATTTCCTGATTGTTGATTGAACCCAATATGCTAGCATTCGCAGAACTTTCCGGCGCGTGCCGAATTACGCGGAGGAATCTCGATGGAGTTTGTTGGCCACTTTCGCCGGCTTACGCCAGTACAGCGAAATACTTTCACCGCCTGTTTTCTAGGCTGGTCGCTGGACGCTTTTGATTTTTTCATTCTGACCTTCTGTGTCAGCGCGATCGCCACGCAATTCCAAACCAAGATTTCGGCCGTTACCCAGGCGATTTTCATTACCCTGGCTTTCCGTCCGGTCGGCGCATTTCTCTTCGGACTGATGGCCGACCGCTACGGGCGGCGGGTCACGCTCATGGTGGATATCATCGCCTACTCGGTATTCGAGCTGGCATCAGCCTTCGCTCCTTCCTTGAAAGCATTCCTGATCACGCGGGCAATGTTCGGAATTGCGATGGGAGGGGAATGGGGGGTGGGCGCGGCGTTGGCATTCGAAACGCTGCCGGCGGAGGGACGTGGATTCTTCTCCGGGTTGTTGCAGGAAGGCTACGCGGTGGGCTACCTGATGGCAGCTTTGATTTATGGGACGGTATTCCGCTTTGTGGGCTGGCGCGGAATGTTTGTGATCGGCGCGCTGCCCGCGTTTCTGGTGATTTACATTCGCACGAAAGTGGACGAGTCACCGGCATGGTTGCAAGGCCAGGTATCGAGAAAAGCGGAGAGCCGGCTGGGCAAGGACATCCTGACTTATGTGGGCACATTTGTTTTCCTGGTTGTGCTGATGTTCAGTTTCAATTCGTTCAGTCACGGAACTCAGGATCTCTATCCGACCTTCCTGCAGAGGGACCACCGGTTCACGCCGCAGACAGTTGGATTGATTGCTATCATCGCCAACATCGGGGCTCTGCTGGGCGGAATTTTTTTCGGGACGTGGTCGGAAAAAATCGGCCGGCGACGGGCGATTGTGATCGCCGCACTGCTGGCGATCCCTATTATTCCTCTGTGGGCGTACTCGCACACTGTGCCGATGCTGGCGCTGGGCGGATTCTTGATGCAGTTCATGGTGCAAGGCGCGTGGGGGGTGATACCGGCCCATTTGAACGAACTCTCGCCGCCCGCCGTGCGGGGAACATTTCCTGGTTTCGCCTACCAACTGGGAAACTTCCTCTCTTCGTGGAACGGGGTGAAACAGGCCAAGATCGCCGAGCAGCACTACGGAGGAGTATTCGCGCCCGTTCTGGCCTGGACGGTTCTGATCGTGGCGACTCTGGTGGCGGTAATCACCGGCAGCGGCAGGGAGCGAAGAGGTATGGATATGACGAATACGAGCTGAGGTGGCAAAGCGAGGATGTGCAAGATTTGGCACATCCGGTGACTGAACTGCACGGTACTGGCACGACAGTATCATTGTCATGGCGGGACTCCTGTGGTACGGTAGGTTTAATTTCACGCCTTCGTAAATACTTTCAAGGGCCCTTTGGCGTATTAGTTTGCGCGAGTGCGTGTGCAGGAGTAGCGCCGCTATGAGAGAAACGATGGATCCGACTCCGGCCAAGCCGTCAGGCGACGAGGAGAATTTTGCCAATCGCAAGTTGATCCGTCCGGCGTTGCCGCGCGTGGATCAGAACCACGGCAACCACAACTCCAGCCACATGCAGATGGCGGAGCGCCGGGACCGGCACGAACGCCCGGAACGCGGACCGGAGCGCGTATATGACCGTGGCGATCGTTCCGTGGGTGCTGGCGGTGGACGAAAGACGGCTCCGCCCGAGCAGACCAACGCCGAGAATTTCTATTATCAGAAGCAGATGCAGTCGAGGACGCCGATGGTGATTGTGCTCCGCGACGGCGAGCAAGTGCACGGCATCATCGAGTGGTACGACAAAAGCTGCATCAAGGTAGTCCGCGAAGACGGTGAACCGAACCTGATGATTTACAAGCCCGCCATTAAGTACATGTTCAAGCAAGAAGAGAACGGACGGTAGTGGCTGGCGTCGAGCTACGCTATGCCCAGCAGACCGTCTTACTGCTTTAAGTCCCCACGAATTTGTTGAGTAGCTGGAACCACCGCTGATCTGCCCAAGTGAGATTGAAATACGCAGGACAGGTTTCGAGAGAATCTTCGGGCCAACGAAAAGCGGCAATACTGTCGGCGGCGAGTCGGGCTGAGCGTTGGGTGTAGTCGTCCCAGCTCTCGTCCTTTAGAGGTTCGCAACTGGTGCAATGGACCACCCGCCCGCTTAAAGTATTGATAAAAGTGCAGATTTTGCCTTCCTTCAACAGCCACAGCTCAGTTCCGAGAATCGGGTAGGTTGTATGGCGAAGCCAATCGATCGCCGCCTCGCAGTCGCCTTGCTGCCAAGCCGCCTCCTCACCGCTTACGAGAGCAGCCGCTACCAGTTGCTCCGGCATAACAGACAAAGATGGAAGCTTACTTCCCGATCTCATACTCTTAATAACCCTCCATCCTCTGTCATAACTTCGGCAGTACGATCCCCTGCTGCGACTGGTACTTCCCTTTGCGGTCGGCGTAGCTCGTTTCGCAAACTTCGTCGGACTGGAAGAACAGGATCTGGCACAGGCCTTCGTTGGCGTAGATGCGCGCCGGCAGCGGCGTGGTGTTCGAGATTTCGAGAGTGACGAAGCCTTCCCACTCGGGCTCGAATGGAGTGACATTGACGATGATGCCGCAGCGGGCATAAGTGCTTTTGCCCACGCAGATGGTCAGGATGTCGCGAGGAATTTTGAAATATTCGACGGAGCGCGCCAGAGCGAACGAGTTCGGTGGGACGATGCAAATATCGGTGCGCACGGTGACGAAAGATTTTTCGTCGAAATTCTTGGGGTCGACGATGGTGCTGTTCACGTTGGTAAAAATCTTGAACTCATCGGCCACGCGCAGGTCGTAGCCATATGAGGATAATCCGTAGGAGATCACGCCTTCGCGCACCTGCTTCTCGGAAAAAGGGTTGATCATGTCATGTTCGCGGGCGGTCTTGCGAATCCAGCGGTCACTCTTCAGCATGGAACTCCTTGAGAGATTTAGTGATGGGGCAATTTCGTGATTGGGTGATTTAAGAACTTTCGGGACTTCCATCAATTGGTCTTGTAAATGACGCAGTTACCGATTACATAATTGCTCAATTGCGTTCGGCCAGTTTACGGTACAGATGCTCCCGTTGACAATCTCCCTTATCTCCCATAGCATCAATCACTTGAAGCATAATCCTCACACCGCATCCGGGAGCCGTTCGTGATTAAGCTCGACATCATCAACGAAGTGGTGGCCAGAACCGGCATCACCAAGACCAAGGCCGAGTTGGCGGTGGAAACCGTCTTTGAGAGCATGAAGAAGTCGCTGGCCCGCGGCGATCGCATTGAGCTGCGAGGATTTGGCGTGTTTAACGTACGTCCGCGCAAGACCGGCATCGGACGGAACCCACGCACCGGCGCTGAGGTCTCGATTCCGCCCGGCAAGGCCGTGCGCTTTAAGCCAGGCAAAGAGCTGCAGTCGATCGACTGAGAGAAGCGGCTTCTCGCTACCGGCCTGCGAGCAATCTGCGCGCAAACTTCTTCCGACGTTATAGTTTGGAAGGACTTCCGCGCGCGCTCCGCACGAGTCCCGCCGGCCGTAGTAGCATCTAACGAACGGCCTGGAATCACGAGGCCGTAAAATCGCATGTCGGAACCCACTCCTCCTACAGTTTCTTCCACGCTTGAATACTTTCGGCCGGCGCCGGAGTGGGTGCCGTCTCCTCCACAGCCGCGCTACTGGCTCCATATCCTGCTGCTGCTGGCGACTTGTTTTACTACGCTGGTGATGGGCGCGCGCATGGAATACAACTTCCAGCACGGCCAGCCGGCGCTCTCTGTTAACGACGACTCTCTGCCGTTTTTCCCCGCGAACTGGGCATTCTCCCATCCTGCCCGCCTGCTGGGCGGCGTGCCCTTCATGGCCACCTTGATGCTGTTCTTCCTGGCCCACGAAATGGGCCATTACCTCTATTGCCGCCGCTATGGCGTTTACGCAACGCTGCCTTTTTTCATTCCCGTGCCAACTCCGATCGGAACGATGGGAGCGATCATTCTCATCCGGTCGCGGATTCGCTCCCGCACCGCGTTGTTCGATATCGGAATTGCTGGACCTATCGCGGGCTTCGTGGTCGCTCTCGCCGTACTCATCGTTTCACTCGCATGGTCGAAGCCGATGCACCCTGGCCTTGGCCCCGCGGAGTATGAGCTCGGCTATCCATTGATTTTTCACGTTGTGCATCGCTTGCTGGCGACGGCAGGTCTGATCCACGCGCCTGCGGCGTTCCCGCTTGATCGCGTGCTTCTGCATCCGACGGCGATTGCAGCGTGGGTAGGAATGCTAGCCACATCGCTCAACTTGCTACCCGGAGGTCAACTCGATGGCGGACATGTTATTTTTTCGATCGCCCCACGGGCCCACAAGATCGTTTCGCGCCTGACCATTCTGATTCTCCTGTTTATGGCGTACTACCTGTGGACGGGATGGTTCGTATGGGCCATTCTTCTGCAACTGAGCAGCTTTAGGCATCCGCAAGTGGCAGAGCGGCCCAGAGTTTCGGGCGGACGAATGTGGCTCGCTCTGTTCGCACTGCTGATGCTGGCGCTCACGCTGACACCGGCGCCGCTCGCACACTCGTCTCTGCCGGAAGTGCTGCGGCAACTCCGGGGACGGTAGAAAGTTCTGGTTCTTGATTCTCACCCAGTCGTTTTTGTAACCATTTGAAACCTGGGCGCGGGAGGCTAATTTCAGCGACTTTCCGCCAGGACATTTCTGCCGTATACTCCTTTATTCAATCGTTTTAATACACCGAAGGGAGGCGGTCCCTCTTGAAAAAGCCGTCCGCTGTTTTTGTCTGTGCTGCCGTGTGTTTTGCTTTTGCGCTTTCGGCTGAAGGTCAAACCATCACCGTTGACGTCTCACACTCTACCAACCATTTTGTACCCAAGGAAACGCTGGGCGCGGGCGTCGATCGCATCGCAGTGGAAGCGATCGACAAAGATCTGCGGCAGCCGACCCTGGAGAAGACGCTGGCCTCGGGCTGGCAGCCGGTTACCTATCGTCAGAACACCGAACTCGCTGTCGAGGCGTGGCACTGGAATCCGCAAGGCACGTGGAGCGACGCCGGCGGCAAAGGATATTTCACCGGTTCGGCGACTCCGACGGAAACCATTCGGTATTCCTATGGCTATGCGCTGCCGCGCCGCGGATTCACCCGCAACGACGGCACCGATAACGTGGGCTTCTCTCGGCTCACCGATGGAGATTTGAACACGTTCTGGAAAAGCAATCCGTATCTCGCGCAACGATTCACCGGCGAGAGCGATGCGCTGCATCCGCAGTGGGTGATGCTGGATCTGGCGCAGGTCCAGCAGATCGACAGTATCCGCATCGCATGGGGAGAACCTTACGCCCGGCGCTACGTGGTGCAGTACTGGACGGGCGACGATCCCATCAAGGCAGTGACACGCGGAGTCTGGCAGACGTTTCCGCTAGGCACCGTAACAGCTGGAAAAGGCGGGCCTGAAACGATTCGCTTGAGCGGCAGTCCCATGCCGGTGCGATTCGTGCGGATATGGATGACTGAATCATCGAACACCTGCGATGCTGATGGGCCCGGTGATCCGCGAAATTGTGTAGGTTATTCGATTCGCGAACTTTACCTCGGCACCAGCACGGAAGACGGCACCTTTCACGACGTTCTGCGCCACACGCCGGATCAGGAGCAGACGGCAACCTATTGTTCAT
>Ga0187891_1001062_pt1 | contig 24659 bp, 20 predicted proteins | sample June2016WEW_21_4_FD_132990 | JGI IMG/M metagenome (GOLD analysis project Ga0187891, IMG submission 132990) | Peatland microbial communities from SPRUCE experiment site at the Marcell Experimental Forest, Minnesota, USA - June2016WEW_21_40 | ecosystem: Environmental > Terrestrial > Soil >... | reverse complement strand
GGAACTGGCTGAAACGGCGCGATGTGGTTCTTCCGATTACCGCGCTTGAAAAGCCCGACTGGACAAACAGGACCTGCCACGCTCATTTGACCAAGGAGCAAGTGCGCAACAGTCCCGACGTTGACGCGGAAAAGCCGGTCTCACGTCAGCAGGAAATTGCCATGCGTGACTACTTTGGCCCGCTGGCATCCTGGGTTGACAGCGAGTTTGGCCTTTCGTCTACGCCGACTGGAACGAAATACCCTGTACATACCGCCCAGGTGCTCCATCTGCGCAGCACCTCACATATGCTCGGGTATCAAGTCTGGGCAACCGACGGCGAGTTTGGAATCCTTGAGGGCTTTGTCATGGATGAGGCTAGCTGGCACCTCGGCTACCTCGACGTTAGAGGCGGTGACTGGCTTCACAATCGGTCGGTGCTCATCCCCACTCGCTGGGTACAGTCCGTTTCCTGGGCCGAATTCCGTATCCATTTGCATCACACGAAGGCAGGAACATAGGTCAAACACCAACTCGGCCTGATTAGGTGTTGGGCTTTTGTCTGCACCCAAGATTGCGACGTGCGCATATGAACTCTACCAGCAGCAAGTTCACGGAGAAAGCCAGGCGGATCAAGACTGCCTGGAAGCGGAGCGAGAGAAACGGCGCGATCAGCCGGCCGAAGAAAAGATTGCGTAACGAGCGGCATAACACCGGGGGGAGACAGTGACCATCGATTCGAAAGACTACCGCGTTCCGCCAGACAAGAAGGTCGACCTCAGCAAGTGGCCGACGATTGTCGAGCCCTATGCGAAGTCGACGAAGCAGTATAAGGAACTCCTGCAAGAACACATGGAGAAGCTAAGCTCGCTACAGCAGCTTCACTACGCATCCCACCGCTATGCGTTGCTGCTGATCTTTCAGGGCATGGACGGCGCCGGCAAGGACGGCGCCATCCGGCACGTGATGTCTGGGGTCAATCCGGAAGGCTGCGAGGTTTTCAGTTTCAAACAGCCCAGTGCAGAAGAGCTCGATCACGATTTCCTTTGGCGCACGACGTGCCGCCTTCCTGAACGCGGCCGGATCGGCATCTTCAACCGCTCTTATTACGAGGAAGTGCTGGTTGTTCGCGTGCATCCGGAGATTCTGCGCAGCCAGGGACTGCCCGAAGAATTGTGCGACGAGAAGGACATCTGGGAGCAGAGGTATGGCTCCATTGCGGACCTGGAGAAGCACCTTCATCGCAACGGCACGAGAATCGTCAAGATTTTTCTCCATCTGTCTCGCGGGGAGCAGCGAAAGCGATTCCTTGCGCGCATCGATGAGCCAGACAAGAACTGGAAGTTCAGCACCTCTGATATTCACGAGAGAAAATACTGGAAGCATTACATGAAGGCGTACGAAGACTGCGTCCGCGAGACAAGCACTCATCATGCGCCTTGGTACGTCGTCCCCGCCGACGATAAGGAGAACGCACGCCTGATCGTTTCTCAAATCGTGCTGGATGCAATGGCAGAACTCAAGATGGCGTATCCCAGAACCACCGCAAAGCGGCGTCTCGAACTGCTCGCCATCAAAAAGCTGCTGGCGAAATAACGTCGGGGCTCATCAACGGCAGATCTGAACAAACCGAGGTCCCAAAGACCCCAACACGCTGTTACCAGTTGCGAAGAAACCGAAAGGAACCGTCATTATGGCTACCAAGGAACTCCCCATCAACGCCGATCAGGATGGCATCCCGCAATCACTGAGCAAGAACTTCGATCAGACAGGCAACTCCTCGGGGTTCATCTTCGATGTGTCCTTATCCACGGCTATTGCGGCAGATGGCAAACTTGAAGCACAAGCTCCGGTACCCAAAGGTCCGCTTTCGCCCGAATTGCTCGACAAGATGAATCGCTACTGGCGTGCAGCGAACTATCTATGCATCGGCCAGATCTACCTGTTTGAGAATCCCTTGCTGCGAGAACCGCTCAAAGCAGAGCAGATCAAACCACGACTGCTCGGCCACTGGGGGACTTCGCCCGGGCAAAACCTCATTTACATTCATTTGAACCGGCTGATCAAAGAGCACGATGCGGACATCATTTACATCTCCGGTCCAGGACACGGAGGCCCTTCACTGAATGCGTGCTCTTATCTGGAAGGCTCATATACCGAAGTTCATCCTGAAATCACGCTGGATGAGAACGGAATGCGGCTGATGTTTCGCAAGTTCTCGACGCCGGGCGGGGTGCCGAGTCACTGCGGACCGCACGTCCCAAACTCCATGCATGAGGGCGGTGAGCTTGGCTACTCGCTAGTTCACGCGTTCGGCGCTGCTTTCGACAATCCAGATCTTATTGTTGCCTGCGTGATCGGCGACGGCGAATCCGAGACCTGTCCGCTGGAAGGCAGCTGGAAGTCGGTCAACTTTCTCAACCCTGTGCGAGACGGCGCCGTTCTCCCGATCCTGCACCTGAACGGCTACAAGATCTCCGGGCCAACCGCTCAGGGGCGCACCAGCGACGAAGACCTGAAGGCACTGTACGTAGGGCGTGGGTATAAACCCTATTTTGTTGAGGGAGACGATCCTCAAGTCGTGCATCAGCTTCTGGCTGGGACGCTGGACGATTGTTATGCCGAGATTCGGTCAATTCAGAAGGAGGCGCGCGACACTGGATTCAAGAAGCAGCCGATCTGGCCCATGCTTATCCTGCGCACACCCAAGGGATGGACCTGTCCCAAAGAAGTAGATGGAATTCCGATCGAGGGCACCTTCCGCGCACACCAGGTTCCACTCGCATCGGTTCGTGACAACCCTGAACACCTCAAGATTCTCGAAGCATGGATGCGAAGCTACAAGCCGGAGGAACTCTTCGACAAGAACGGCAAGTTCATTGACGAACTGGCGGCTCTCGCCCCTGTGGGCAATCGACGCATGGGCGGAAATCCCCATGTGAATGGGGGACGCGAGTTGATCACCCTGGCTCTGCCCGATTTTACCGACTACGCCCTCGAAATCCCCGGCCCTGGTCAAGTTCTAGCCGAGGCGCCACGCAAGCTGGGAGATTTCTTCCGGGATATTTTCAAAATGAATCCGAAGAACTTTCGCATGTTTTGTCCCGATGAATCGAATTCCAATCGGTTGAACTCCATCTTCGAGGCCACCAAACGCTGCTCGATGGCTGAAATTGTCTCGATCGATGACGAACTCGGCCCGGATGGCCGCGTGATGGAGGTACTGAGCGAGCATCTTTGCCAGGGATGGCTCGAAGGGTACCTGCTCACCGGCCGACATGGAATGTGGTCCTCTTACGAGGCTTTCGCGCAGGTTGTCGATTCGATGACCACCCAACATGCCAAATGGCTGGAGCAATGCGAAGCTTTCCCCTGGCGCAGACCGCTCGCTTCTCTCAATGTCCTGCTCACAAGCCATGCCTGGCGAAACGATCACAACGGCTTCAGCCATCAGGCGACTGGATACGTAGACAATGCATTGGCGCGCAGGAGTGAGACGATCCGCGTGTACTATCCGCCTGACTCCAACTGCCTGCTCAGCGTCTTCGACCATTGCCTGCGCAGCCGCAATTACGTGAATGTCGTCACCTGCGGCAAACAGCCGCAGCTCCAATGGCTGAACATGGATGAGGCTCTCGAGCACTGCTCACACGGCGCATCAACATGGAAGTTTGCAACCAACGATGGAGGCGAGGAGCCGGATGTAGTACTGGCCTGCGCCGGCGACGTGCCGACCATCGAGACCTGCGCGGCCTCGTGGCTGTTACAGAAGCATGTGCCGGGTATCAAGGTACGCGTCGTCAATGTTGTGGACCTGATGACTCTAATGTTTCCTGACAAGCATGCGCACGGGATGGACGAAATGTCATTCAACGCGCTCTTCACCGAGACGGCGCCGGTGGTCTTTGCCTTCCACAACAATCGCTGGCTCATTCATACCCTGGTGCATGGGCGCTCCAACGAGGGCCGCTTCCATGTGCACGGCTACATGGACCATGGAACGACTACCACACCCTTTGACATGGTGGTTCTGAACGAAATGAGCCGCTTCCACCTTGCGCTCGATGCACTGAAGCATATCCCTCGCCTCCGTTTGCAAGCCCAGAATGCCATCAACTTCTTCAACCAGGAATTGCAACGCCACCACGACTATATCCGCGAACACCTGGAGGATATGCCGGAGATCAGGAACTGGCAGTGGACGAAGGACTTTAGTGATGCCACCTCCCCGGCTCCGCTGGCCAAGGGGCATCCGCAGAAGGCCATGTTCACCGACAGTTAAGCGGCGGTCAATTGAAATCGAGGCAGAGGCCGCCATCGCATGAGGTTTGCGATAGCGGCTTCCGCTTCCTGAACTCCGGCACTTGGGGGGATATTGAACGATCCGAAGGCACCATCTGCTTGGCTAAAGGTTGATGGAATCGACGCGCTTGTCGAGTTGGCGCTCAATCTCCACTGGTCCTGGAACCATGCTGCGGACGAGCTGTGGGAAGAGCTCGACAAGGAACTCTGGGCAACTACACAGAATCCATGGGTCATCTTGCAGACCGTTTCCAAGGAGAAGATCAAGACTGCATTGGACGCGCCGGAGTTCCGCCTGAAGCTCGACAGTCTGCTTCGGCTGAATCGTGAATCCTATCGTGCAGATGCGTGGTTCCAACACAAGCATCCCGACGCCGCACTGTCCACGATCGCATACTTCAGCATGGAGTTCATGCTGAGCGAAGCGTTGCCTATTTACTCAGGCGGGCTTGGCAACGTAGCCGGCGACCAGATGAAAGCGGCCAGCGATCTGGGTGTTCCGGTTGTCGGGGTCGGCTTGCTTTACGGGCAGGGATATTTCCGCCAGGACTTCGATTCGGAAGGCCGGCAGCAGGCACTCTATCCAGTCAACGATCCGGGGCAGTTGCCCATCCGGCCGCTGCGCCAGCCAGATGGCGAATGGTTGCGTTTGCAAATTCAACTTCCCGGTTCAAAGATTTGGCTTCGCTGTTGGGAGGTGTCCGTGGGAAGAGCAAAGCTCTATCTTCTCGACACCAACGATTTTGCCAATACCCCGGCTCACCGCGGAATTACCAGTGAGCTTTATGGCGGCGACGCAGAGATGCGCCTCAAGCAGGAGATCGTCCTTGGCATCGGCGGATGGCGTCTGCTGCGAGCGTTAGGTCTCACGCCTGAGGTATGTCATCTCAACGAAGGACACGCGGCATTCGCCACGCTTGAACGGGCACGCTCCTATATGGAGGATCACAAGAAGCCATTCGATCTTGCCATGAATGTCACGCGGGCCGGGAATCTGTTTACTACGCACACCGCAGTCAGTGCCGGCTTTGATCGCTTCGCTCCCGACCTCATTCGCCTATATCTCAGCCACTATGCACTGGATGAACTCGCCATTCCGGTTGAGGATCTGCTCGCGATGGGAAGACAGGATCCCGGAGACACATCGGAATCTTTCAACATGACCTATCTCGCAGTCCGTGGTAGCGGTCAAGTGAATGGTGTGAGCAAGCTGCACGGGCAAGTGAGCCGGCATATCTTCGGATCCCTCTTTCCGCGATGGCCGCAAGAAGAGGTTTCGATCGGATCGGTGACCAATGGGATTCATGTGCCTACCTGGGACTCAGCAGAGGCAGATGCACTCTGGACCACAGCTTGCGGCGAGAAGCGTTGGCGTGGGGATCGTCCGGTCGAGGATGACATCCGCCAAATCCCCAATCAGCAGCTGTGGCAATTGCGAACGGCCGGGCGAAAAGGCCTGATCGATCGCATGCGTAAGCGCTACGCGTGTCAGCTCGCCGCGGAAGGTGGGAAACCGCCGGATGCCAGCCGCATCTTCGATGAGAATGTGTTGACGCTGGGATTTGCGCGCCGCTTTGCCACCTATAAGCGCCCCAATCTTCTCTTGCACGATACAGAGAGGCTGGTGCGAATGCTCTCCAATCCTCGATGTCCAGTTCAGTTAATCCTTGCGGGAAAAGCTCATCCGCAGGATCTTCCTGGGCAAGATCTGATCAAGCAGTGGAAGGACTTTATCAAACGTCCAGAAGTCCAAAACCGTGTGGTCTTCCTTAACGACTACGACATGATGCTGGCCCAGGAATTGGTTCAGGGCATCGATCTCTGGATCAACACGCCGCGGCGTCCCTGGGAAGCGTGCGGGACGAGCGGGATGAAGGTTCTCGTCAACGGCGGCCTGAATCTCTCCGAACTGGACGGTTGGTGGGCAGAGGCTTATTCCCCCGAAGTTGGCTGGGCCATCGGTGACGGCCAGGAACATGGAGATGATCCAGCATGGGATGCCACGGAGGCAGAAGCTTTGTATGTGTTGCTGGAGAGTCAGGTAATCCCGGAGTTCTATGAGCGAGATGAAACGGGAATGCCATCCAGGTGGCTGGGACGCATCCGTGAGAGCATGGCGCGGCTCACGTCGGAATTTTCTGCTACCCGTGCCATCCGCGAATATACCGAGAGTCATTATCTTCCTGCGGCGTCGCGCTATCGCGATCGTGCGGCGGACGATGGTGCGGTCGGCTCGGGTCTGCTTCAATGGAAGCAGGACCTTGAGCGCCATTGGAACACGGTGCGCTTTGGCACGGTGGGAATCGAGACGCACGACGGCCAGCATTTCTTTCAGGTCGAGGTTCTTCCGGGTAACATCAATCCGGATCAACTACAAGTCGAACTCTATGCAGACTCAGTTCGGGGAGGCCAACCTGTTCTCGAGGTGATGATTGCATCCAAACCCAGCGCCGATTCGCCGGCCGTAATGACCTATTCGGCCCAGATGTCCGCAACCCGTCCGGCGAGCGACTACACTGCGCGTATCGTCCCTCACCATCCCAACGCTTCAGTGCCGCTCGAAGCGCGGCAGATCCTTTGGCAGCGTTGATCGACAAGGCAGATCGGGAAGTGCGTGTCATCTACCCCTGCTCCCGAACCTCAACCGTAGCCCCTCATTCAGCGCCTTTCCACCCACACCCCGCAGGCGGTGACCGTCTTCTTTCATCACGTCGAGATGCAAAAGGGACAACAGCCTCTTCCATGGGAGGATGTAGGTTCGGAACTGTGGCTTTCGACCTTCATCCTCCCCTTCGAGACTCATGCAGCAGCGAGCGTCTCGCTCTTGGACGCGATGCAAGCCAGCAGATCGTCCCAGGACTTGGCGAAGGAGGCGACCCCTTCTCTGAGAAGCTGGGCGGCCACTGCGCCGGTATCAATACCAGCTTTGGCGAATTCGGCCAGCACCTCGTCGGCATGCGCGGGCGGGGCTTCGCCGAATTCTTCATGGGCGGCAAGGGCTTTCAAGGTGGCCTCGGGCATCGTGTTGATGGTGAAGGGAAACGCGAGCGCCTCGACGTACAGGATGTTCGAGGCTTTGGGATCCTTGGTTCCGGTGCTGGCCCAAAGAAGTCGCTGGGACCTGGCTCCTGCGTTCAAGATGCGCTGCGACCGCGGCGAGTCAAGCAGCGCGCGGTACCTCTCATAGGTCTCCCCGGCGATGGCGATGCCGAGTTGGTTGCGTAGTGACTCGGGCTCTTTGTGCGCTACCGCGACATCCCAACGGCTGACGAACAGCGAAGCCACAGAGCCGACATCGGGATTCAGCCCGGCGGCGATCCGCCGCTCGATACCGCGTAGATATGCTTCGGCAGCCGCGACATATTGCTCGCCAGAGAACAGCAGGGTTACGTTGACTGGCACGCCCGCAAAGATTGCCTCCTCAATGGCTGGGAGACCTTCGCTTGTACCAGGGATCTTGATGAAGAGATTGGGCCGTTCCGCGCGGGCGTGGAGAGCCTTGGCGGCAGAAAGAGTGTCGCCCGTGTTATTGGCCAGCAGGGGCGAAACCTCCAGAGACACCCATCCATCCACACCATCTGTCCGGTCGTGGATCGGGCGGAAAAGATCGGCAGCCTTCCGCAGGTCTTCGATCGCCAATTCAAAGAACAGCGCCTCGCCCGACTTGCCTTCTTTCAATTTCTGGCTGATGGCATCATCGTAGTCGTGACTGTTCTTGATGGCATGATCGAAGATCGTGGGGTTCGAGGTAAGACCCGTGATCGATAGCTCCTGTATATAGCGTTGAAGAGTGCCGCCGGCAAGCAAGCCGCGGGTAATGTTATCGAGCCAGAGGCTCTGGCCGATCTTATGAAGTTTCTGCGTAGCATTCATTTCGTTCCTCTTCCAACACTTTTGAACAACACGGCTGCTTGCTTCCTTCCTGGCTCAACTGGCGGTGATAATCCAGGCATGCGCCTGCGCGAGTTCTGAAGGTGGAAACAACTTCGTTGGGCAGGGCATAAGGAAGCTAAATAGCCTCATCATTTGTACGATCCAGTCCACATCTGTGACCACCGCGACGCGCTCCCAGCGTGTTGGATGTTCCACCCCAATCTTCAAGTCTTCCCAGATAGCACCTGCGTCGTAGCCGGTAAAATTCGCAGAGGTCTTATAGAAGAGCCGGATCTTGTCGTGGCGCTTGAGCGCTTCGAGAACGGCCGGAACAAGAATCCTTTCATAATCCTCTTTCGTGACCTGTCCCTCGCAGGAGAGCGCTACAACATTGTCGGGAAAATTCTTCAGAATCTCGATCATGAAACTTCCTCCGTCTCGTGCCTTTTTGAGTACCAATTCCCGCCGATACCGGACACATCCGGCTGCCGCCTTCGCGGCCTGGGGAAGCTCGATCCCAGCAAACCTCAACTGCCGACCGCTCCTGATTCGCTTCAAAGTGCGGTCAGCTCAACAAATACATTCAAAGCGCGACCTCATGCATTTCAAGCGCCTTCACTTTATCGACTCTGCGTTGGTGACGAACTGCGCCGCTGAAGCGAGCCTTTAGAAATGTTTCGATCAATTCCCAGGCCAGCGCTGGCCCGATGACCTGTCCACCGAGCGAAAAAACATTCATGTCGTCGTCTTCAACTCCCTGGTGGGCGGAGAATACATCGTGTATAAGTCCGGCGCGCACACCAGCAACCTTGTTGGCGCAGATGGATGCCCCCACGCCACTGCCGCAGAGCGCAATTCCGCGTTCGACTGTGCCGGCGGCTACGGCCCGAGCCAGTGGGATAACGTAATCCGGGTAATCGTCTCCGGGGCTCGAATGAAGCGCACCGAAGTCTACGACCTCATGGGCAGCACCGCGCAGCAACTCCGCGATCTGTTCTTTTAAGGCGAACCCTCCATGGTCCGATGCAATTCCTACGCGCATAATGCTTTCTCCTTAAGCCGGTCGAGCACAGTGTGAGCTTGTTTGCAGACATTCTCCACCGTGAAACCGTAGTGCTGCATCACGACTGACCCGGGAGCCGATGCACCGAAGGTATCGACGCCAATCACTGCAATCTGAGCACCGACATAAGATTTCCAGCCGAGGGATGCACCGGCCTCGATGACCAACAGCGGTACACCTGTGGGTAAAACCTTTTCTCGATAAGCATCCGGCTGCGACGCGAAGATGTTTGTGCTCGGCATGCTTACAACTCTCGCCTGGACACCTTCCGTCGCGAGCCGGTCGCGACCTTCCAGCGCCAGATGGACTTCGGAGCCGGTGGCGATGAAGATGATTTCAGGTCGATCACCCGCCGGAGAATCCGCAAGAATATAACCGCCAAGCGGTACTCCCGCCGGTATCCCGGGATATTGATCCAGGCCCAATACCGGGAGGCCTTGGCGTGTCAGGACCAGAGCAACCGGGCCTTTCTTCCTGCCAATGGCAAGTCGCCATGCGGCCACTGTCTCATTCGCATCCGCCGGCCGAAGGACAACCATGCCTGGAATCGATCGCAATCCCAATAATTGTTCGACAGGCTGATGCGTCGGGCCGTCCTCGCCCATGCCAATGCTGTCATGAGTGAAGACATAGATCACTGGCAAGGCATCCATAGCCGCTAGCCGCATTGGTGGGCGCATATAGTCGGTGAAGACGAAAAACGTTCCCCCATAAGGGATGAGGCCGCGGTGCAACGCCATTCCATTCAGGATGGCGCCCATGGCATTCTCTCGAATGCCGAAGTGCATGTTGCGTCCCGCCCAGTTCTCCGGCTCGAAGTTTCCGGCTCCATCAATATGAGTGTGGGTGCTGGGACCAAGATCTGCTGAGCCTCCCATCATCTCCGGCAAACGAGGACCGAGAGCCTCGATCGCCTTCCCTGAAGCAACGCGGGTTGCCATCGGACCGTCCGCCGCGCGAAATGTCGGCAGATCAGCGTCCCAATCCTTGGGCAGCCGTCTGTCGATAACTCTCTGAAACTCCGCTGCTAGGTCGGGGTATTGTTGCGCGTACGCTTTGAAACGCGACTCCCATTCTGTCTGCGCAGAATTTCCGCGCGCAACCGCTCTCCGAAAATGTTCCAGGGCCTCCTCGGGGATATGGAAGGCAGGTTCAACCGGCCAGCCCATTCCTTCCTTGGTAAGGCGGACCTCTTCCACACCGAGCGCCTCTCCGTGGGCCGCCGCAGTGTCCTGTTTGTGCGGGCTGCCGAAGCCAATGTGGGTACGCACTGCAATCAACGATGGCCGTCCGCTTTCCTCGCGGGCATTCTGTAGCGCAAGGGCCACCGCGTCAACATCGTTGCTCCGTTCCACTCTCTGCACGTGCCAACCGAAGGCGGCGAACCGGGCCAGTCGATCTTCGGTGAACGTAAGCTCCGTGCTGCCTTCGATCGTGATGTGGTTATCGGCATAGAGAACGATCAGTTTGCCCAGGTGCTGATGACCTGCATCCGATCCGGCCTCTGAAGATATTCCCTCCTCAAGGTCGCCATCGCTGACAAGTACAAAGGTGTAGTGGTCCACGATTTGGTGGCCCCGCCGGTTAAAGCGCGCCGCGAGCGCCACCTCCGCAATGGCCATGCCGACGCCATTCGCCAATCCTTGTCCCAAGGGCCCTGTGGTTGCCTCGACGCCCGGAGTTTTGCCGTACTCCGGATGCCCCGGCGTCCGGCTGCCCCATTGACGAAATCTCTTGAGCTCCTCCAGTGGCAAGTCATATCCCGTGACATGAAGCAGGGCATATTGCAGTGCACAGCCATGTCCGGCCGAGAGAACGAACCGGTCCCGGTCGGGCCATCGGGGATCGCGCGGATTGAACTTGAGCGATCGATCCCAGAGCGCGTACGCCATGGACGCCGAGCCCATCGGCAAGCCGGGATGACCCGAGTTGGCCTTCTGCACCATGTCCACCGCCAGAAAGCGGAGCGTGTTGATGCAGAGCTCATCCAATGCAGTCGGAGTGATGGGCGCTGAGAGTGTCGCGGAAAATGACATGAGGTGCTCTTTGCCTTTCACTGTTGAAATGAGTTGAACATCGCGCGGAGATTCGAGGCTCACAGCTGCGCCAAGAGTCGTGCCCGGCTACATCTTGAGGCCTGTATCACCGCAGCCCGGGTGCTTGCATTGGCAGGGTGTCTTTGGTCCCTTCTTTGCGTCTGCACATGTGGTGCTGCAATGCTTCTTGCCGCTCGCGGGCTGACAGTTACAGCCAGGATTTTCGCACTTTTGAGTGGCGGTCATAAACGCTCCTCTTGCCTGAATATGCCTTCGCTCCCCTGAAGGCTCTGTTGTCCGGAAAACTTGCTCATCGTATTGAACTCTTTGAGTATTCCGCTCAGGAGCACACTTGTACTCCTGGATGACAAAAGCGTCCCATGCGCAGAAGCGGCAATCTGTTCTCTTTTGGCCATTAATGGAAGATGTTTAACAGTTGTGTCGACAAGCCTGATGCAGTGCCGTCGTGCCTGCGTGTCAAAGGATAACTCACATCCTCATACCCAGCAGGGCGTTTGCGTAACGTTCGCTTGCATAAGTGGGGATACATCGATGCTTCCAGATCAGAACCAAGATCCACATCCGTTGTCAGACACTTACAAATCGGCTTGCAGCGTTCTTCTCGGCGGCTCGGACGGGAAACCCCAGGTACACAGGTTGCATGCGATGGTCACGAGCCCGTTCGAAGGAATGCATATAAGACTGCGCTACCCGGTTCCAGACCATCTTGCGTGCGTAGAGGTAAGCGCGTTTGCGCATTGCGTGGCGTTCCGCATCGTTGTCAAGGAGCTCAATCGTGGCAGTTGCGATGGCATCCGGGTTCTCAAAGGGAACCAGCGCTCCGCGTCCACCGTCCAGGAGTTCGACGGCGTGCCAGTACGGGGTGGAAATAATCGCCTTGCCGGCGCCCAGGGCATAGGCCAGGGTTCCCGATACAGCCTGAGCCTCGTGGCAGTACGGCGTAATGTAAATGTCGGCCGACCCGACCAGCGAAGCCATTTCCTGGGGGCTGTGGAACCGGTTCAGAAATATTACCTCTTGCTCGACCCCAACTTCCCTGGCTAGAGCCTGCAGCTGATCCCGGTACCGATCGCCTTCTCGAGCCCTGACATGCGGGTGGGTCGCGCCTGCGATCACGTAGACGACGTCTCTGTGCCGGGACAGGATCCGCGGCAGAGCTTGAATCACGTTCTCGAATCCCTTGTTGGGGGACAACAGGCCGAACGTGAGCAATACAGACTTTCCGGCGATTGCGAGTGATTCTTTGTAAACATCCGGTTCCACGAAGGGCAAGTCGGGGATGCCATGAGGAATGAGATCGATCTTCTCGGCCCGGGCCCCGAAGACCTCCTGCAAGACACGCGAGGAGTATTGGCTCATCACGATAAGGCGCTCGGAGCGTGCGGCAATCTTGTGCATTACAACCCGTTGGTCCAGATTCGGCTCGCAAAGCACCGTGTGCAGAGTTGTGATGACTGGCATGTGAAGGTGCTTCAACAACTCCATGATGTGGTTTCCAGATTTGCCTCCGAAGATGCCGTATTCATGTTGTAAGCACACCAGATCGACACTGCTCGCATTCAAATAGTCGGCGGCTGCCCTGTAGGACGCGATATCGCCTTCGCTGATCTCAAATCGCACCCGCTCCGGGTACAGGTAGGATGAATGCCCGTCGTTGACTGCCACAACCGATAGTTGTGACGCTCCGTATTCGGCAGCGATCGCGTCGCACAGATCTGTGGTGAAGGTTGCAATTCCACACTGCCTCGGGAGGTGATTCCCAATCACCGCTATCCTGACCGGGCGTTGCGGTCGAGGCGCCAGTTGAAGGGAGGATGTTGAATCGGCTCCGAATATCTTGTGCCGCGCTTCGGGATGGATGAGATGGATTGATTGTGAATTCAAAAAGGTATTTGAGGCGGCCATTCCGCATGTCTCCCATGATCGTCAGGTTGTTATTGAATGCAATCTAAGCCCTCATAAGAACGGGGATTTGCTTCGCGATCTCAAGTGTCTTCTCAGAAGCTGCCATCGAGTAGTCCTGAGCCCTTGAGCTCAGCTCTTCCGCGGCTTCGTGATCGCCACGGTGGTGTGCGGCTGCGGCGGCAGTGTGGGCGTGGGCTGCGTTGATATGCAGGTCCGCTGCATCGTCATATTTGCTCTGGGACATTGTGCCCTCCATCTTCCAGACACCATTCTGGATGTTCCACATGCAGTCTTCCACGGGTTATTTGAAGACGCTGAGCAATCTTATACATCCCCGCCAAGCTGTTCCATTGCCTCCAACGCGACGATGCTGACGGCGGATCAGAAGGGACTCCAGAGAAGAATCGCAGAGCCCCAATGCGTTTTAGAATTCGCCGCACTTTACTCGCGAAACATCTTCAATTCTGTACAGCCAAATCATGGTTGCCAGCCGTAGATTCTTCTCACTCGGTTTCGCGTTGCATTCCAACCCGTGACGGGACCGTCAGCGGTTAGGCAATTCGTCATTCGAGGTGCAAGCAGCAGGCTCGCGCTATCCGGTGAAGACGTTTCCTAACTCACTGGCACCAGGTGCGAAGCGATAAACCGCACACTTTAGGAGTTAAGCGATGTACTACTATTTTGGTGGAATGCACTGGATCTGGTGGATTGCATGGATATTCTTTTGGATGCTCTTCTTGTCATTCATGACGCCGATGCGCCGATCCACTTACCGGGAAATGCAATCACCCCTGCAGCTCCTGAAACGGAGATATGCCGCCGGAGAGATCACAAGCGAGGAGTACGAGGAACGGCGGACCAAGCTCCTGCGGGATGCAAATGTGAAATAGGGCTGTCGACCTGGATTCGGGCAACCACAGTCCAGAGAAAGTCCAGGAATCGTTAGGTTTGCCGGGCATGGTTTCGTCTGTCCTTCGATCGGCACAATATGATGGCAGATTACTCGGCCAGCAACCGCACCACATGGTTGACAATCATCAGGTCCTCGGCGGGAGGAATGACGCGTACGATGACCGCTGAGTGCTCTGCCGAAATCACCGCCGCGCCATGAACGTTGTTGCGCGCCGCGTCGAGCGTAATGCCCAGCGCGCCCAATCCATCACAGATTTCAGCGCGGGAGGCGATGTCGTTCTCTCCGATGCCTCCGGTGAAGACCAGCATGTCCAGCCCACCTAACTCAGCCACATAACCGCCGATCCACTTGGCAATGGTCCAGGTAAACTTCTCTACGGCAAGCTGCGCCTTCGCATTGCCGTGAGCGATGGCGTCGCGCAGGTCGCGCGTGTCGCTGGAGAGGTCGCTCACACCCAGTAGGCCAGATTTCTTGCTGACTACGGCTTCCAACAGGTCGGCGGCTTCGGCGGCGTCTTTGGCCGACTCCGCGATCTTGCGCAGGATAAACAAGAGCACTCCAGGATCGATATCGCCGGTGCGGGTGCCGCTTATGATGCCGCCGAGGGGCGTAAGGCCCATCGAGGTGTCCAGGCCTTGTCCGTTCCGGATGGCCGCGATTGACGCGCCATTTCCAAGGTGCGCTACGATGAGCTTCTTTGGCACGGCTGGCGCCAGCTGATATACGATCGATTCGTAAGAAAGGCCATGAGCGCCGTAGCGGCGTACGCCGATTGCGGCATATTCCTCCGGAATCGGCAAGCGGGTGACGACTTCTGGCATGTGGCGATGAAACCAGGTGTCCAGGCAAACGAAGTTAGGAATGCCGGGAAACTGCCGGATAGCCTCGCGCATGATGTAGATGGCGATGGGTGTGTGCAGTGGTGCGAAGGCCTTGTAGCGCTCCATCTCTTCAATCAATGCGGGAGTGATGCGCTGGTTTGTCTGAACTGTAGGGCCGCCCGAGACCATTCGGTGGCCGATGGCGGACGGTGAGGGGAAATCTTTCGAGTGCAGCGCATCCGCCACCAGTTTGAAGGCAACGGTCCTGGTAGGCAGGGCCGGGGTCTCATCGACCAGCTTTTTCCCCTTGGCGTCCTTGATCCAGAATTCGCCCTGATCGGTGCCGATGCCGTCGACCGCGCCCTCGTGGAGTTTCCGCGGTTCGCCGTCGCCGACTCCATACACTGAGAACTTGATGGAAGAAGAACCGCTATTCAAAACTAATACAGGCAATGACGCCATGAAAATAGCCTCTCAGTTGGAGCTGAACAAGTCTGCGGGTTGGAGAGTTGAACGGAACGATACTTTATACCTCCCTACCCTGCAGAGGCGATAAGGCGCTGCTTGCTCAACCCATTGAGTGCTGCCACGAGGCATTTTGTGGAGCAAACGGTTGCGGCGTTCGACCGCAGCGAAACTAGCGGCCCACAAGATAAGCGTGGCCGCGCCTGTACGGCGGCGACGGCCGATGTGGTGACCGCCCCGGCGGTCCACGCCAAGCCTTAAATCGGATGCCGCCAGTTCTAGCGGCCGTACTCGCCGAGTTCGTGAATCAGGAGTTTCGCCGAATCTGGAACTGGAACCTTGCCGTCCAGGATGTCGTGTCTGTCCACGTTATCTCCGTACAATGCTTGATCCCCACTTTTGTCAGCCTGAACGACAGCGCCGTCCAGACTGGCCCCGGCAAAAATGCCCTTGCTGCGCGAATAAGACAGGATCTCTGCGTTGAGCTTCAGGTCCGTTGAGGCCGTAGCCTTCCGCCCGACAGGCCCTGCAGCCACAGAGGCGTCAGCTCCCAGTTTGAACTTGTCGCTGAGAAGGCTATGCAATGCGTGATCGTTCATAAAGAGAATAATGAGGTCCGTTGAAGAGCCCCCAATCTGGTATCCCACACTCCCTCCGTCGATGGCGATGAACATCGGCGCGCTCCAGCCGTTCGAGGTGCGACAGGTCGCCACTCCGCGACCGTAGTTACCTCCAAAGATGAAGGCAAACTTTACATCCCCAGGAATGATGGCAATACACTTTGCCGATTGCAGCAGATCATGCGGTATACCCCTATCCGGCGTTTCCATAATCTCCTTGAAGACCTGAGCAGCTCTGCGGGTTCGGGTGGTATCGTCGTCACGGTCGGACGCGACCGCGACTTGAGCCGCAAACAGAACAAGTATGGAGAAGATCAGAAAGCGTTTCAGCATAAATACCTCCTCTTTCGCTGTAGAGATTGAGTTTGAGCTGGTCCGATTCGCATTTGCTTACCAGCACTCTTCGGCGGAATTGCCGAATTGGTTGCAGCGCGTATGTCCAGTGGAACTGCATCCAGAAGAGGCTGAATTGGAGGCTGATAACGGATCGCGAGCACCTCACTCACTGTTCAGTAGCCACGAAACAAGGCCGCCTTGATCCAGAAACCAACCACTTTACCCGTGAATTTTAGACAACGAGTTCGAACCCGACTGTTCAAAATTGACCGGACTCTTCGTCGCTCAATCTTGGATAGTACTGGTGCCGGCGGCGCATCAGCTTTCCACATACGAATCGAACGACCAATTCCGGCTTGGCGGAGGGATAGACCATGCATGCAACAGCCGTTGAGAAAATCACACCCCAATCAAAAGGTCCCCTCGAAACTACACCCAGGATTCTGCCACCCGCTCTCAGCTTTCTGCTGAGGTGGGGTCTCCTTGCCCTGATTGCAATTGTCGTCGTTCTGTCGACCGTTCTGGGGCTAGTGCAAAAGTGGCTGTGGATGCGGCAACTCGACTACGTGGGTATCTTCTGGACCCTTCTGTCCGTCAAGTGGGGGATCTTTGTCGTAGCTTTATTCGTTTCAATACTCTACCTATGGATCAATCTCCGCTTCGCGGCCAGGAACATCGACGTGTCGGAGGGAAGCAGCTTCTTCAGCAAGGCGATCAGGCACCCCGCCGACGCGAGCAGGACAATCAACATCGATCTCAGCCCAAAAGTACTTGTATTTGCTATCGATGCGGCCATTGTGGTCCTTTCCTTCCTGTTCGCGTTTAGTATTTCGGGTCAATGGGACACCTACATCCGCTTTCGGTACGGTGGGCCGTTCGGAATTGCCGACCCTCTTTTTGGTGTTGACCTCGGGTTCTATGTGTTCCGCCTTCCGTTCTATGAAATGCTGCAGGGAAGCATTACTGTTCTAACGATCGGGGCCCTCGCGATCCTCAGCTTTTGCGCGATGTTCGGAATGCGGCAGTCCAAGTCCACCGGAAAGATTACGTTGCGCGATGGTATCGCTCAGCACTTCATCGTTCTTCTCTTCATTCTGGCCGCGAATTTCGGATGGGGCTTCATCCTGGATCACTACCAGCTGGTCTATTCGACCCTCGGTGTTGTTCACGGCGCCGGCTACGCAGCCGCGCACGTCACAAGAGTCGCGCTCTGGGTGATGACCGGCGCCTCGGCGCTGGCGTGCATACTTTTGGCGTTCGGCTATTTCCGTCCGCGAGCAAAGAAGGTGGTCGGCGGTTTTGTGATTTATGCAGCGCTGTATGTGGTTGGAGTGCTGGCGCTGCCCTACCTCGTTCAGGCTTTCGTAGTAAAACCTAATGAACTCAGCCTTGAAACGCCCTATCTGAACCATTACATCGACTACACGCGCAGAGCTTATAAGCTGGTTGATATTCAGGAAACTGCTTATCCAGCCCTCTCGGATCTAACCCCCGAAGTGATCGCGAGGAATCAGGATACGATCCAGAACATTCGCCTGTGGGATTCACGGCCACTGCTTCAGACTTATCAGCAGACCCAGGCGATTCGTCTTTACTACGAGTTTTATAACGTGGATGTCGATCGATACCATCTGGCGGATGGCTACCATCAGGTAATGCTTGCGTCCAGGGAACTCGCGTCGCAACTGCCCGCACAGGCGCAAACCTGGGTGAACGAGAACCTTGAGTTCACGCATGGCGAAGGCCTGGTGATGAACTTCGTGTCGACGGCAACCGGAGGAGGGCTGCCGCAATATCTTCTTGAGAATATTCCCGCCGAATCGCAATATGGCCTGAAAATCACCCAGCCAGAGATTTACTTCGGAGAGGTTGCGCCTGGGTACAAGATTGTCGCCACCGGAATCAAGGAATTTGACTATCCTCAGGGCAATGAGAATGTTTATTCGAGCTACCAGGGGAAGGGCGGAATTCCACTCGACAGTATTTGGAAGAGGATCTTGTTTGCATGGACGCAGAAGGATATCAATATTCTGCTCACCGGCTATCTTAAACCGCAAAGCAGAATTCAAATCTGGAGGAGCGTCCAGGAGCGTGTTTCCCAGGTAGCTCCCTTCTTGCTTCTCGACCAGGACCCGTATGCCGTATTGAGCGAAGGAAAGCTGTATTGGATTCAGGACGCGTATACGGTCTCTGATCATTATCCCTATTCAAACGTACAGACAAGCGGCTCGGCGCAGGGCATGAACTACATCCGCAACTCCGTAAAGGTCGTCGTGGACATGTATGACGGAACAGTGTCGTTCTACGTGATGGATCCAAAGGATCCCGTTCTCAGCATGTACCAGCGCGCATTCCCCGGCGTATTTAAGGATCTGAGCGAGCTTCCAGCGGACTTGAAGGCACATCTGCGCTACCCCGAAGATCTGTTTGGGATACAGGCCGCTGAATATGCGAGCTTCCATATGACCGACCCGCAAGTCTTCTACAACCGCGAGGATCTCTGGGTTCCCCCGCAGGAGAAGTACGAAGGGGCGGTTAACCCAATGGAGCCCTACTACATGCTGATGAAGCTCCCGGGGAGTGACCAACTCGAGTACCTCATCATGACTCCATTTACGCCGCAAAAGAGAGACAATATGATCGCCTGGCTGGCCGCCCGGTGCGATTTCCCCGACTATGGAAAAATGCTGTTCTACGAACTCCCTAAAGACAAGCTGATCTTCGGACCAAACCAGATCAGCGCCATGATCGACCAGAACACAACTATTTCTCAACAACTCACGCTTTGGGATCAAAAGGGATCAGGCGTAATTCGTGGGAAGCTCATTGTGATCCCGATCGAGAATTCCTTTCTCTATGTCGTTCCACTCTACTTGAAGGCAGAGGGAACGAACTTCCCGCAATTGAAACGCGTGATCGTTGCGACTGGAGATAAGGTCGTCATGGAGCCGACTCTCGACGCGGCACTGACCTCGTTGTTTGGAGGAGCGGCGCCGCCGTCGGGCTCATTCCCAGGGCAACAAGCTGGAGCACAGGCGCCGCTGTCAAAAGCGACGCGGGATCAAGCCATGGCTCAACTTGCAGCAGCGCAGAAAGCAATCAACGAGCTCAAGCAGTTGCTGGCTAACCCGGCTCAATAGGGCCGGGCATGCGAGGCGAAATAGCGATGAGGCACGGGCAATCTCCCACCCGTCACATGGATTGTTTCGAGTAGCTATTGGCGCGAATATACGCGCCAATGGACGCTATTCTGCACGTGTACCGAATTGCTCAGAACGTTAGCTTCCAACGTGGAAGACTTCCTTAGAAAGCGCTATGCGATTCCACTGCGGATTTTCATGCATTTCACACGGAACTGACGCCGGTTAGCCGACAATCGTCCCTTGCCAATGCACCGCATGCCGGGAGCAATTCACCCGAATTAATCCCCATTCAACCGCGAGATAAGGAGAGGGCAATGAGCATTACAAATTCTGTGGTAGCTATCTACGATACCCACGAGCAGGCGGAGAAAGCCATCAAGGAACTGCAAGAGGCGGGTGTGGACATGAAGAGCCTCTCGATCGCTGCGAAAGATACGCATACGGACGAGCATGTGGTCGGCTACTACAACGCTGGGGACCGCATGATGCGCTGGGGCAAAATAGGAGCGTTCTGGGGCGGATTCTGGGGCCTGCTGTTCGGGTCCGGCTTGTTCCTCATACCCGGGCTAGGGCCGATTCTTGTAGCCGGACCGCTGGTGGCCTGGATTATCGCGGGCCTTGAAGGAGCAGCCGTGGTTGGAGGCGTCAGCGCGCTAGGGGCGGGCCTGGTGAGTATCGGCATCCCGAAGGATAGCGTGCTCAAGTACGAAGTGGCTCTGAAGACGGACAAGTTTCTGCTTGTTGTCCATGGCACAGAAGAGGCGGTAGCCAATGCCAAAAACATCATTGCAGGAACCGAACATAGTTCTTACACCGTTCATGACGAGAAAGTCTTCGCTTAACAACATAAAAGAATGCGCCGCGGCAGCGCTGGCCACCATGGGAATTGGCCAGGAACGAGCGATCAAAGAGAAGGCAGCGCAAAACAGGGTCGCTCATGATCCTGAGCTCGCCCCGGCGGAGACTACACTCCCCCTTGCTACCTCTCAAAATGGGCGTATCGAGGCTCCGACCGTCCGATAACTCATGGGCAGCGGAGATTGCGTCAACGACATCGGGGCCTGGCTGACGATGACTTCCTAAATGGCCTCTACGAATGGAGCAAGCTCAAGTGATTCTGAAGCAACTTGAAGAAACAGCACAGGCCCTTGTCGCAAGCGACAAGGGCCTGCTCGCGATGGACGAGAGCAATCCGACCTGCAACAAGCGATTTGCTAGTTTGGGGATTCCGGAGACCGTCGATGCTCGGCGAGCCTATCGGGAATTGATCGTGACCACACCCCGGCTCGGTGAGTGCATCGGCGGCGCGATCCTCTATGACGAGACGATCCGTCAGCAAAAGAGCGACGGCACTCCCTTCATCAAAGTCCTGATTGAGGCGGGAATCATTCCCGGAATCAAAGTGGACGCTGGAGCGAAAGAGCTGGCAGGACATCCCGGTGAGAAAGTAACTGAAGGTCTGGACGGGTTGCGCGGCCGTCTTGCCGAATACTCAAAAATGGGCGCCCGCTTTGCCAAGTGGCGAGCCGTAATAACCATCGGCGATGGAATTCCAAGCTGGGGCTCGATCGAAGCCAATGCGCATGCCCTGGCTCGTTATGCGGCGCTGTGCCAGGAAGCCGGACTGGTTCCAATCGTTGAGCCGGAGGTTCTGATGGCCGGCGATCACACATTGGAGCGGTGCTTCGAGGTTACGGACGAGATGCTGCGAACGGTGTTCAGCCAACTGTTTGCACAACGAGTCATGCTTGAAGGAATGATTCTGAAACCTAATATGGTGCTCCCAGGAGCGGCCTGCGCAAAGCAAGCAACGGTGGATGAGGTGGCCGATGTCACATTGAGATGCTTCTTGCGTGCAGTTCCCGCCGCGGTTCCGGCGATTGCGTTCTTGTCAGGCGGCCAATCACCGGAGCTGGCATCGGCTCGTTTGAATGAGATGAATGTGAGATTCAGGTCGCGGTTACCTTGGGCGTTGGCATTCTCGTTTGCTCGTGCTATCCAGCAACCGGCCCTGGAGCTTTGGAGGGGCCAGAAAGCCAACGTACAGGCGGCACAGCAGGCTTTGTATCACCGCGCACTCTGCAACCGAGCCGCGCGCCGCGGCGAATACTCTGCAACGATGGAGAAGAGATGACCGGAAGCAAGCACAACCATGAAGGAAATAGTGGCGACAGCGGTGAACCCGAACCTGGCCCTTACTGGAAGCGTATGCATCGTGACTGGCGCTTCTGGATAGGGGCGCTCCTTATGGGCGCTGCACTCGCCATCTACGTTCTGAGCGGCGACCTGGCATGGGTTCCACGGGGCCATCGGCAAGCCGCGATGCCTGCAAGTGCGGCGAATTGAATCCACACTTCCAGCTGCCTCAGCGACTGGATCCTCCCAGCCAGGACGCTGGTGATAACAGTCGTTGCAATCATTGCAGGACCTCATCGAATGGAAGCCTTCGATGATGAAAGCCGCGTGACGAACAATGAGTCAAATGCCTTTATATCCCTTGCGTTTCGAGCCGATCTATCAGTATCGGCTGTGGGGCGGAAGGCGTTTGGCCGAGTTGCTCTCCGCGCCGCTGCCCGGTGACGGTCCCATTGGCGAAGCGTGGGTGCTCAGCGACCGTGACGATCATCAAAGCCTGGTTGCCAACGGACCGCTGAAAGGGCGCACTCTCAGGGATGTAATGGAACAGTTCCGCGAACCGTTGATGGGTAAACTGTCCCCGGGCCTCCGCCGCTTCCCGCTGCTCCTCAAGTTTCTTGATGCACACGAGATGCTTTCTGTGCAGGTACATCCCAGCGATGCGCATCCGGAGCTGATTCCTGCCGGCGATACGGCAAAGACCGAAGCGTGGGTCGTAATCGATGCTGAGAAAGGAAGCCATATCTATGCTGGCCTGAGATCAGGCACAACTTCCGGCATTTTGCGGCAGTCTCTTGACGACGGCACCATTGCGGACCACCTCGTGTGTATCGCCCCGAAGGCCGGCGATGCCGTATTCATCCCTGCGGGAACGGTTCACACTTTGGGCGATGATGTTGTTGTCTTCGAGGTCCAGCAGAACAGCGATGTAACATTCCGCCTTTACGATTGGGGCCATGTCGACGCAAAGACCGGACAGCCACGGCCACTCCAGGTCGATCAGGCACTTGCCAGCATTGATTTTCGAGACAGCGACGGTGGACTCGTGACTCCCTTTGTGGTGACCACCACTCCGGTGGAGCGCGAAAGACTCTTTGATTGTGAACATTTCCTGCTGTGGCGCCTGCGCGGAAAATCGTCGTTTAGCATCGGCGCAGCGGAAATGCCGCGCGTGCTCGTTTGCATTGAGGGCTCGGGGTGGTTTGAAGGCGGCGGCACCGCATACGGGATCGATAAGGGTGAGGTATGGCTCTTGCCTGCGGTGGTCGGCGTATGTGAATTTCACCCCAACAACGCAGTGACCTTGTTGGAGATCGCGTTGCCAGAATAGTCTTAAACCGGTCAATAACGAGAGAGTCAGAGTGGCCGGAAACTCCAATTGAGGCCGCATGAAGTTTGAGGTGGATGAATGGTGAAAAAGCTGATTGTCTTTGATCTCGACGGGACGCTCGCCGCAAGCAAATCGTCACTCGATGCCGAGATGTCGAATCTCCTCCATGACCTGCTCGGTATCGTCAAGGTGGCCGTGATCTCCGGAGGTGCTTGGCTGCAGTTTGAAAAACAAGTGCTCTCCCATCTTCCGCAGGACGAACGCCTGGCAAGGCTATCCATTCTCCCTACCTGTGGAACACAATTCTTCCAATACACCAGCGGGTGGAAGAGGCTCTATGCAGAAGATTTCACCGCGGACGAAAAAGAGAAGATTGTCAGTTCTCTGAACAAAGCCGTCGGAACCGCGGGCTTCCCAGTCGCAAAGACCTGGGGAGAGACAATTGAAGACCGGGGAAGCCAGATAACCTATTCCGCGCTTGGCCAGCAGGCTCCTTTAGAGGAGAAGGAGAAATGGGACTCGGATTTCGCCAAGCGGAAAAAGATCAAAGCAATCCTCGATACACTCATTCCCGAGTTCTCGGTTCGCATCGGTGGCGCAACATCCATTGATGTCACCAAGCATGGCATTGACAAGGCCTACGGGATCAAGAAGCTGCGAGACATTCTCGGCATATCATTGAAGGAGATGATTTTCATAGGGGATGCCTTGTTTGTAGGAGGAAACGACTACCCGGCCGAACAGGCAGGCGTAATTTCTATTCCAGTTCGAGGCCCCAGAGAGACCAAGCGTGTTGTCGAAGCGATCATCGCATGTTTGGACGACGGTCAGCAGGTGCAACCCTTTAAGGTGGATGGATGAGCGAATTCAAGCTGCGCCGCCTGGGGATGTTGATGGAGCCGGAGCCCGGCAATCCCCAAGAAGTTGAAGGCGTCCTGAACCCGGCTGCCGTTCGTGGCCGTGACGGCGAGCTCTACCTCTTCCCACGTCTGGTCGCGAAAGGAAATTATTCGCGCATTGGGATTGCGCGAGTGCGCTTCAATGAATCCGGCGATCCGGTAGGCGTCGAGAGGCTCGGTATTGCGCTGGAGCCCGAAGCCGACTATGAGCGGCGACCCGATGGCGGAGGCTGCGAGGATCCTCGCATCACTTTCGTGGAACCGCTCAAACGTTACATGATGACCTATGCGGCATTCTCGCCCGATGGCCCGCGGATCGCTATGGCCGAATCGGAGGACCTCTTCCACTGGAAGCGTCTCGGGCTTGCAACCTTTGCTCTGTGGCACGGAATCGAATTGGCTGACGTGGATGACAAAGATGCGAGCCTCTTCCCTGTCGCCATACCTGACTCCTCTGGGCACCTGGAACTAGGCATGCTCCATCGTCCGCTCTTTCCCGGCACTAGACCTGAGGAAACGGCTTGCCACCCTGCGTCCCGTGAGGTGGATCTCGATCGGGAGAGCATCTGGATTTCCTATTGCCCGCCGGCCATGGAAAACCATGAACCAGAACGCCTGGGTCGCTTTACCTCTCATCACAGACTGGCGACCCCAGTCTCGCCCTGGGAGCGGCTCAAGATTGGCGCCGGAACTCCGCCCATCCTGACCAAGCACGGCTGGCTGATCATTTACCACGGAGTCCACGAAATCGTAAACCCGACCCAAAAGGGGCACCCGTTGTGTTACTCGGCCGGTGTGATGGTGCTTTCGAAGGAGC
>Ga0187891_1001058_pt1 | contig 24749 bp, 22 predicted proteins | sample June2016WEW_21_4_FD_132990 | JGI IMG/M metagenome (GOLD analysis project Ga0187891, IMG submission 132990) | Peatland microbial communities from SPRUCE experiment site at the Marcell Experimental Forest, Minnesota, USA - June2016WEW_21_40 | ecosystem: Environmental > Terrestrial > Soil >... | reverse complement strand
GTGCGTTACGTCCCGCCGCAATGCTTCTCGTACTGTTCGATGATGAAATGATCCGTCATGCCGGCGAGGTAGTCGCAGACTACGCGGGGCACGGATTCTTGTTCCGCTTTCTTCCGGTAGTAGTGCGGCAGAGCGGAGGGATTGTTCATCCAGAAAGTGAACAGTTCGGTGACGATGCGCTCGGCGTCGTCTTTTTCTCCCGCCAGCGACACGCTGTAATAGAGATTTTCGTGGAGGAAATCTTTGATCTGCTTGCGCTCCGCTTCCACTTCGGGGCTGAAAGCGGCTAATCGCTCGGGGTGCAGGCGAACATCGGCCAGAGTTTCGATTCCGGCCCGGATCAGACGCGCCTGCGTGTTGGTGATAAGATCGCCAGCCAAGCGATTGAACACGCCTTTGAGGGCCTCATTGAATTGCAGCTTTTCTGGCGCCTCGGGATAGATCCGCTCGACCTCGCAAAAAAAAGATTCAAAAACGGGAACGCCGGCGCGGATTTGGTCAAGCGTGAGCAGATGGGCCTCGTAACCATCGTCGAGGTCGGCTGTGTTGTAGCCGATTTCATCGGTCAGGTCGACGAGCTGGGCTTCGAGCGGAGGGCGCTGGTCCAGCAGATACTCCGCTAATTCCGGATGCTTCGCCGCGTCGTAATCCCGCGAGTGTTTGATGATGCCCTCGCGCACCTCGAACGTCAGGTTCAATCCTCGAAACGCGGCGTAGCGCTGCTCGAAATCTTCCACGATGCGCAGGGCGTGCAGATTGTGGTCGAAGAACAGGCCGTGCTCGCGCATGGCGGCGTCGAGCGCCTTTTCGCCAGCGTGACCAAAGGGAGGATGGCCGAGGTCGTGCACCAGCGCAAGCACCTCCGCCAGATCCACATTTAGAGCAAGCGCGCCCGCAACGGTGCGTGTGATCTGCGCTACTTCGATGGTGTGGGTGAGCCGGTTGCGGAAGTGGTCGGAATAGCGGCGGGTGAAAACCTGCGTCTTGTCTTCGAGACGGCGAAAGGCGCGGGCGTGGATGACACGGTCGCGGTCCCGCTGGTAGTCGTTGCGATAAAGATGAGGTGGTTCAGGGAAGCGCCGTCCGCGGGAATGTTCCACCTGCACCGCGTAGCCGGCCAGCATTCTCAAAGTCTAACAGGTGAGAGTACTGAGTTGCGAGTACCGGGTACCGAGTACTGAATCGATCCTCTTGCTCGGGACTCGCTACCCGGTTCTAATACTAATTACTGTTTCCCCGATTCTTCCTTGGCCAGGCGTACTTTGGCGGCGTCGAGCTTCGTTTGCGTGGCTGCAAACAGATCGCCGTCGACTTCCGCAGGCACGGTTTTATTCCATTCTTCCATCGCGCGCTCCCAGTGAGCGGCGGCCAGTTTCAGGCGGCCTGTCTTCTGGAAGAGGTCACCGAGATGATCCTGCACGGTTGGGTCTGAACCCATGCGCAGGGATGCCTTGTTGAGATTCTCTTCGGCGAGATCGTACTTGCCCAGTTTGAAGTAAGCCCAGCCCAGGGAATCCAGATAGGCGCCGTTGGTGGGATCAAGACTTACGGCCAGCTTAATATAGTTGAGTGACTCCTCGAGCTGCACTCCGCGATCGGCATTCATATAGCCCAGATAATTCAAGGTCACGGCGCTCTGCGGGTTGGCGGCGAGGACTTTTTTGAATTCCGCTTCCGCTTCATCGTATTTCTTTTCGTGCTCATAAGTGTCGCCGCGCAAGAAGAAGACGTACTCCTTGTCCTCGGACTTGGTGGAAAGCAACTCGGCCTTATTGAGAGCCTCCTCGGCGTCACTATAACGCTTGAGGCGTGTGTACATGATGGCCAGCCGAACGTAGACTTCGCGATCTTCCGGCTTGCCTTTCAGCAGCGAGCGCACGTCGGCGAGAGGCTTTTCAGGATCGCCGGTATCGGCGAGTTGTGCATCAAGCACCATGCGCAACTCCTGATCATCCGGCAGTTTTTGCACGGCCTCTTTGGCGGCGGCGGTAGCCTGCGGCCACTGCTTGGCTTCGCGGTAGGTATCGATCACGTCCTGATAGCCGGTTTTGGCATTGTCATCGCCGAGCGGGATCATTTTGCGGAAAGCGTCCACCGCCGCCGGATAGTTTTCCTGGTCGCGATAAACCATTCCGAGGCGCTCGATAAAAATTCCGCGATTGTTGCGGTCACCCTGGGAATAGCTGTTATCAGGCTTCTCCGTTTTCTTCAGAAGATCTTGCAAAATCTTGATGGCTTCGTCGTAGCGCCCCTGGGCTTCGTAGACGACCGCGATGTTGTAGGGAACTTCCAATGCATCGGGGACCATGGCTTCAGCTTTTTTCAGACCATCGAGGGCCTGATCGTACTTGCCCTGGCGGCGATAGATCTCGGACATGCGCAGGTAAGTTTGCGCGTCCTCAGGATTCGCGTCGGCAATCACTTTGTACTGATCGAGGGCGGCGTCGATCTGGCCATCGTTCAGGTAGTTTTCAGCGAGGCCACGGATGGCGTCGAGATTGTCGCGATCCAACTGAATGGCGTGTTTGTAAGCGTCGATCGCGTCCTTATAATCCTTGCGCTGCTCATAGGTGGCGCCGAGCGCGGCATACAGCTTGGCGGAACGCCCCGTATCGGGCACGGAACTGAGCACCTGCAGGGCGTGAGCAGTGTCACCCTCGTCGCTGTAGAGAAGGGCGAGAGTGGTAACGGCTTCTTCGGAATCGGGATCGAGCTTGACGGCGGTCTTGAGTTCGTTTTCTGCCTTCTGCGAGTCGTTATCCAGGCGATAGAGGCGACCGAGCAGAAGGTGGTCGTCCACATTAGTGGGCTCGATCTTGATGATCTGTTGGTACTGCTCGATGGCTAGCTTAAGCACGTTCTCGGAGCCATTGCCGTTGCCGGGCATATCGCCGAGAGAGCGTAAATAAATGCGGCCCAGCAGCTTGTGGGCTTCAAGATTGTTGGGATCGCGCTTGATGATATCTTGCGCTTCGAGCACGGCATCGCGGATGCGTCCGGTCTTGACGTAAAGTTCGGCGAGACCGGAGGTGAGAAATTCAGACGAGGGGTCAGCCTCGATGGCGAGCCGGTATTCTTCCATGGCCTTGTTGGCCAGTTCGCTGCGGCCGTAGGCGGTGACCTGCTCTTCGTACAAGTGCGCCAGCGTGTAGTGATAATAAGAAGCAGCATGGTCCACTTTGTGCGGCGAAGACTGCGCGGGCTTGGAGTCGGCCGCTTTGGACTCAGCTGGTTGGGCGGCAGCCGGCGCGGATGGACTGGTTTGCGCGGACGCGGCCGCTGCGAAGAAGGACAACATTAAAGCTGCGCGATAAATTCTATTCATGCTCGACCTGAGGACGCTGGAGTTAATTCCGAGAGAACTGTTCGTATTAGAGCTGAGCGCACTTCCTGAAACCATAGCCATTGGATGCAAGACCGCCGCGGCTGAGGTGCTTTAATTCTAACCTGTCAGCCATCCGATTGGGAAAAACTCTGCGAGACATCTGATAAACGGCAAAGCCGGAAGTACAGGGACTGCGGCGACTTGCACGCGGGAATTGTCAAGTTTGGTAAAGCCCATGGCTGCAATTACGGTGACGAGTAAGCCGCTCAGACTCGCCGAACCAGCGATCGCTTCGCTAGTGGCGGAAGTGGCGCACGCCGGTGAACAGCATTGCGAGGCCGAGGCGGTCGGCGGCTGCGATGACTTCGGGATCGCGCTGCGAGCCTCCGGGTTGGATGATGGCAGTGGCGCCTGCCTTGGCGATTTCCTCGACGCCGTCAGGGAACGGAAAAAATGCGTCGGAGGCGGCGACAGTTCCTTTCAGCGGCAATTGCGCTTTCATGGCGCCGATCTTGGCGGAATCGACGCGGCTCATCTGTCCGGCACCGACGCCGACGGTCTGTCCGTCGCGGGCGTAGACGATGGCATTGGACTTGACGTGCTTGCAAACTTTCCACGCAAACAGGAGCGCGCGAGTTTCTTCGGGCGTGGGGGCGCGTTGAGTGACAACTTTGAGATCGACGTCCTGCAAGGGTCGGGAGTCGGCGTCCTGCAAGAGGATTCCGCCGGAGATATTTTTAAGAATCCATTCTTGCGCTGCAGGCGCGACTTCGATTAGGCGGAGATTTTTCTTGGTGGCGAATCGGGATTTCGCGGCTTCGTCGAAGGCGGGAGCGGCAATCACTTCGAGGAAAAGCTTGTGCATTTCCTCGGCGGCTTCGGCGTCGATGAAGCGGTTCACGCCAATCACGCCGCCGAATGCGGAGACAGGATCGCATTCGAGAGCCCGCTTGTAGGCCTCGGCGAGAGTCTTGCCGGTGGCCGTGCCGCAGGGATTGGTGTGTTTGATGATGGCGCAGACGGGCTCGTCGAATTCCTGAGCGAGATCCCACGCAGCTTGCAGGTCCACGATGTTGTTGTAGGAAAGTTCCTTGCCCTGAATCTGGCGAGCATTGGCGACGCCAACGCCGGAGCCGTCTGAGTACATGGCCGCCTTCTGATGCGGGTTCTCACCGTAGCGCAGATCAAGGATTTTCTGGAAGGACAGGCGAAGCGTTTTCGGAAAAGTTTTGCCCGCGGACGGTAGATGGAAATCCGTGGGGATGCGTTCGAGCGTGGAAGCAATGGCGGAATCGTACGCGGCGGTAGTGGCGAAGGCTTTCTGCGCCAGGCGCCACTTAGTATCGAGCGAGATCGCGCCGTCGGTGCGGGCGAGTTCTTCGGCTATGGCCTGGTAGTCGGACGGCGAGGTGACGACGGCAACATCGGAAAAGTTCTTGGCAGCGGAGCGGATCATGGAAGGTCCGCCGATGTCGATGTTCTCGATCAATTCTTCGAAAGCCACGCCTGGCTTGGCGGCAGTTTTCTCGAAGGCGTAGAGATTCACCACGACCATGTCTATCGACTGGATACCGTGCTCGGCCACAGCAGCGGTGTGCGCGGGATTTTCACGGCGGTACAGGATACCGCCATGCACCTTGGGATGCAGAGTCTTGACGCGGCCATTGAGCATTTCGGGGAAACTGGTGAGGTCAGAAACATCTTTTACGGCGATGCCTGAATCGCGCAGCAGCTTAGCCGTCCCTCCTGTGGAAATGAGTTCGATGCCAAGGCTCGAAAGCTTGCGGGCGAAGTCCACGAGGCCGGTTTTGTCGGTAACGCTGAGGATGGCGCGCTGGATCTTGGAAGTGCTGGAAGACATGATCGGCCTCGGATAGGAAATCCGGAGTGACCGAAAATTCTATCAGCAATGCGGCCATCGGTCGTTTGTCGGCACTCGCTAGCAGAAGTGGGCGCAATTAGGGAAGTCGACCTAGCTCAGTGAAGTGTCAGTTATGGGTTCCTGTGTCGCAGCGTCTGCGTACGACTGCCGACACAAATATTACAACGGCAGCGACAATACGCGATGACCAAAGCAACACCAAACATAGCGATCAATGGTACCACGGAATTTAATTAGGTCCGGGAGGAATTGCGAACGACCAACGACCATCGACCCATGACGGCTCCTACGCTTTCGCCTTGGCCTTCAGTTTGACGTGGCCTTCGGTGAGCTCGACGGAGAATTCGACGCCCTCGCAGTGATACTGCTTGCGGATCTCGGCGGTCTTCTTCTGCACGAAGGTATAGAAGGAATCCAGATTGCCGGAGACACTCTCGCCCGCCTTTTTCTTGGCCGCGACCAGCGTATTGTAGAGGCGCTCCACCTGCTCCTGTTCGGTCTGATCCACACTATGCAAGGTGAAGGGCTGCGGCGATGACACCGGCACAGCAGCAGCCTGACTCAAGCCGTAGACAGGATTGTGCTGGGGTCTGTGCTCTTCTTCCGGGCGAACCCCTTGTACGGAGAGAAGCGCATCCTGCGGACGGCGGTAGCCTTCCTCGCGTATGCGTGACTTTTTGCGCCACAGATCGCTGTAGACGGCATAGCGCTGCGCCATCTCGTTATAGCGGTAGCGCTGAGAAAAATTCATGCGTCCGCCGTCGGAAAACTTGCGCAGCAACGAGAGTACCTTCCACTCGATGTCGGTGGGCGGGCGCTTGGACGGATTGCTGAAATAGACCTCGTACTCGATCTTTAAGCGCCGCAGTTGCGTTTCGAGTACGTTTAGTTCTTCATCGGTGGTCACGAGGAGTCTCCAGGTCAACAGTGTAGTGAGAATGAGCGTTGGCGGCGAGGTACCCGGCGGTCACCAGAGGTCATGGTACGAAAGTAAGGGGCACTTCTACCTACTAGCCTCTGGCTGCTAGCTTGTGCCGCCAAGTCCGTCATTCAGTGATGTTGGAGAGGCGTGCTCTTCAGGGACAGCGCGAGAACGCCGAGATCAATACAAGATTGGAGCTAGAAGCGAGGAGCTTAGGAGCTTATTTCGAATTCGACGCCATCTTCTTCACCATGGCGAGAACCAGCTTGCGGTCGCTTTCGTTGAGGTTGGTGGCGTAGCGGCGAACTTGGCTTAAGAAGCGAACTTCGTCATCGGAAAGCTGTGGCAATCCTTTAGAGCCGTTGGCGTGGCCGGATTCGGAGAAAAATTGCGAGAGTGCGATCTCCATGGCGCCGGCGATCTTCGAAAGCGTGTCAAGCGAGGGAATCGTGTGGCCGTTCTCTACGCGCGACAGGTAGCAGCGAAGCAGGCCGGTGCGCTTCTCGATGTCTCCCTGAGACATGCCTTTTTGCAGCCGGTAGTTTCGAATGGTCTCGCCGATGTTGATGGTCGGAAGCATTGCAGGATGCGACATAGTAACCAGATCGGCATTTTCTGGCAAGTGGAAATTAGTGCTATATCAAAACCAGTGCAATCTGGGCTTGATTGAAGCCCAACCTCTTTAAGCTTAAACAGCGTACAAGGAACGAGAGTGACAAAACTGCAACTCGCGTAGCGGCGGTCCAGGGCTACTTTTTCAAGTTGTCGGCAAGGAAGTTCACGGTGCGCTGCCATGCATCGGCCGCATCGGCGGCGCGGTAACCGTCCTTGTTGTTCGGATTTTCGAAGGCATGGCCAGCGTCGTCGTAGATCTTGATGTCGATCTTCTTGCTTTGTTGTTTCATGGCTGCCTCAAATTTGTGCACGTCATCGGGCGTGATGCCGCGATCCTGGCCACCGAAGAGTCCAAGGATGGGAGCGTTGATTTTCTTGAGCGCTTCGGGGTCAGTGGCAAGATGGCCGTAGTTGATTACGTCGGCTGCGAGGGTTGGCTCATCAAGCGCGACGTCGAGGGCGTAGCCGCCGCCCATGCACCATCCGATCGCACCGATGCGGTTCTTCCTGACGTTAGGCTGCGATTGGAGAAATTCAAAAGCGGCGTGCAAGTCGCGCTTGGCGCGGTCTTCGGGAACTCCGCGCATCAATTCGTGCGCCATGTCAGGTGTGGTGGCAACTTTGCCGCGATATAAATCAATCGCAAGAGCCTCGTAGCCCTGATCGGTCAGCTTCGAAGCTTGTTCCTTCACCCAGTCGTTCAGTCCCCAGTATTCGTGGATGACGATGAGGGCCGGAAATGGGCCGTTGCCGGAGGGCGTGTAGAGCACGGCCTGGACCGTTTCATCGCCGCTCTTGTAGGAGACGGGTTGGCCATCGGCAGCAAGGCAGGAGGAAGCAAAGAGGGCGACAAACATCAGCAAGCAGATTTTCTTCATGGCTTCAGGCCTGTCAAACAGCGCAGTCACAATTCCAATTGCATGTACATCGCACCGGCAATCGGGTTCGTACGGTAGGGCGCAATTTCCTTAAACCCGAGCTTGCGATACATTGCAACCGCATCTTTCATCACCGGCTCGACGGTGTCAAGGCGCATTCGTTGATAGCCGATCTGGCGCGCGTCGACGATGATGCGCTCGGCCAGTGCGCGTCCCAGGTCCTTACCGCGAAACTGCGGGCGCAGGTAGAGACGCTTCATCTCGCAGACGCGTGAATCTAGTTTGTGGAGCGCCACGCAGCCCGCGAGTTGATCTTCGTATTCCGCAAGCAGCAGGCGTCCTTCCGGCGGAGCATAGTCACCGGGCAATCCTGCAAGTTCCTTGTCGAAGTTCTGAAAGCAGAGGCTAAAACCGAGGGACTGCGCGTACTCCAGAAATAATTCGCGGGCTTGCGCGATCTGCACAGGTGATTCGGCATGAGTAAATGTCAAAACCTTTACTACGGGGGACACAGAGGTCACAGGGTAATTCGGGGGGATCGTGTGCTCGGCTTTCATTTCCTCTGTGACCTCTGTGGTGAAGGGTTTCGATCTATCCCATCAGCATGCCGCCGTTCACGTTCAGCACGTGGCCCGTGATGTAGGAGGCTTCGTCGGACGCGAGAAAGGCGACGGCACTCGCTACATCGGCGGGGGATCCGACGCGGCCGAGCGGAATTTGTTTGGCGGCGTTTTGCTTGAACTCGTCGCCGAGCACCTCCGTCATGGCGGTTTCGATGAAGCCGGGGGCCACGGCGTTGCAAGTAATGTTGCGTGATCCAAGTTCGCGGGCGACGGCCATGGTCAATCCGATCAGCCCGGCTTTCGACGCGGCGTAGTTTGCCTGTCCCGCTTGCCCCATCTGTCCGAAGACGCTGGCGATGTTGATGATGCGTCCCCAACGCTGCTTGAGCATAGAACTGGTAACTTGCTGAATGCAGAGATACGCGGAGGTGAGATTGGTTTGCAGTACGGCATCCCAATCGGCGCGCTTCATGCGCATGACGAGCTGGTCGCGTGTAATGCCGGCATTGTTGACCAGGATATCGACCTTGCCGAACTGTGCGATGGCTGACCTGATCGATGCCTTAACCTGCTCTTCGTCGGTTACGTCGAGAGCGAAGGCGGCGGCCTTGCCGCCGGTGCCGGCAATTTCGTGCACGAGTTCGTTCAGCTTCTCCTGATTGCGCGCGGCGACAGCAACGGCCGCGCCCGCCGTGGCGAGCTTCAGTGCGCAGGCTCGTCCAATGCCTTGCGACGCGCCTGTAACAAACGTCACTCGCCCTGAAAGGGACATGAGATTCTCCTAATGATTACTACACGTATTTTCTGAAGATATTTAGGTCAGAACGTGGAATTATACCCGTCGCGGCGACCGAAGCAGGTAGCGCGGGTCAGGTTCTAGCGGGCGAGCACCAAACCGACGATGCCCAGCAGAACCGCAATCATGAACGTATGGCAGCCGTGCTGGTGGGGATCGAGCACCACCAGACACCGCGGATCAGTGTAGAGGCGTGTTAAGAAGAGGATGGTTCACATGGCGAATGACGTCCCCAGGGCCCACCGTTCACCGCGGCGAATGGGAAAAATCGCCAGCATGATACCGGCTGCTGCGAGAGCGCAGGCTTGCGCTATCGGCCAGTGTGATGCATATGCCGCGAGCATCGCCGCTCCGAGATACTGATGCGCCCGGGCGTACGCTGGTGCAGACAAGGACGTATAAAGCAGTAGCGCATACGCCGCGACCACGAGCCACACGCCGACCTTCCTCATGGACTAGAAGTTTACAACTCCCGCACAAGTCGAGTTGTCATTCTTCTAACGGATTGCGCATTGTGCGTTCGCCGATTAACATTCGAACACTCCCATGACCTCAACTGTGACGAACGAAGTGATCACGATGCCCGAACCCTCCAACCAGAAATCATCCCCGTCGGATTCGCCTTCAGCTGGCCCCGGGCACCGTTCGCCGCAGAGGGCTTCGGCTCCCGAACACTTAGCTCCTCTCAGACCTCTAGAAGAGGCTCGCGCAGAAGCGCCGGACGAAGCGCCTTCTACCGAGGTCTTCGCAGTTTATGGAGTGGAGCCGGAGATTCAGGCGTACGCCATGGCCAAGTATTCGCGTTCGGCGCTATCGATGAAGGAGTCGTTGCGCGAGATCAACCGGCAGAAGGCGGAGAAATTTCTCAACACTTTTTACTTCCAGTACGGTCACCGCTCGATCGCTGATTTGGCGCACATGGCACTGGCCGTCGAGAGGCTCTCCATTCTCGCTGCGGTCGAACTGGTCGACGAACAGCGCTGGGACGGGCAGGAGCGTTCGACCCGCTATCAGGATTTCAAGAAAAGCGGCTATTACGTCCCCGATTTCGGCGCCGATGAGGAGGCACGCAAGCTTTACCGCGAGACGCTGGATTTTCTCTTTGCCGAGTACGAAGCGCTCTCGGCACACATGACGCAGTACCTGATCAGCATCACGCCCAAGCCCGCCGATATGAAGCAGGAAGCCTACGAGCGCACGCTGAAGGCACGGGCATTCGACATTACGCGCTACCTTCTGCCGCTGGCTACGAATACGTCGCTGGGCGAGATCGTCAACGCACGCACGCTGGAGACACAGGTGGCGCACCTGCTCTCGCACACACACAAAGAAGTGCGGGTTCTCGGCGAGTCGTTGAAGAAAGCAGCAACGTCCTCGGCCTATAACGTGAATGCCGAATCGTTGCGGGATTTGGTGGAGCAGATTCGGAAACTGAGTCCGGAGCTGGGCGCGCGTGCCGAGCAGGAATTGTTGCACGAGGTTCGGGTCGCGCCCACGCTGGTGAAGTATGCCGACCCGAATCTGTATGAAATGGAAACGAGGCGCGAGTTGCGGCAGGCAGCGCAAGAGCTGATGAAGAGCGAGTCGCTTGCGCCGTCGAAGGCCATTGTCGACCTGCTGGACGAAGAGCCGCTCGAAGTGGAGATCGCGACCACTTTGCTTTACGAGCACTGCCACTTTTCTTACCGCCAGGTTCGGCAGGCGCTGCAAGTTTCAGGAGAGAGATTCCGGCGGGAGATCATCGACCTTGGTCTGCGCCATCGCGGCAAGCACGACGAGATGTTGCGCGGATTCCGAGCCGGACAGCAGTTCCGCTTCGACATCCTGATGGATACGGGCGGCTTTCGTGACATGCATCGTCACCGGCGCTGCATTCAGGTGATGCAAGGATTCACTACGCGGCACGGCTACGAGATGCTGCTCGATTTGGAAGACGCTGGCGAGCGCGGCCGCTTCGATGCCGCCATGCGGCGCGCGCAGAATGCGGTGGAGAAGCTCGCCGCGCGCAACGCGCCCGAGGCGGAGGAAAATTCGCAGTACGCGATTCCGCTGGCGTATCGCAAGCGCGCCCTGTTCAAGATGGACTTTGCAGAAGCTGTGTACATCTCCGAATTGCGCACCACTCCGGCCGGCCATGTTTCCTACCGCAACGTGGCCTATGCAATGTATGAGGCCGTGGCGCGGAAGTATCCGGCACTGGCCAAATATTTCCGCGTGCATGATGTGACGGCGCCGGTGGACTTGTTGCAGAGGTAGGAGCGATCGCGAGTTCCGGTTCGGGACGGCGGAAATGTTAATTATGCAGATTCGCCTTTTATTCGCTTCTAACTATATGTATAATCCGGCCAGATTAGTTTTGCACTCTTAAAGGAGCCACACTCCCATGGCGGATGAGCGGGGCAAGGCAATTGAGTTGGCGGTTTCGCAGATTGAAAAGCAGTTTGGCAAAGGTTCGATCATGCGGTTGGGGTCGAAGGAAGCGATCGTTCCTATCGCAGTGATCTCGACCGGAGCGATTTCGTTTGACGCCGCGCTCGGCGTAGGCGGCTTTCCGCGCGGACGCGTAGTGGAAGTCTTCGGGCCGGAGTCTTCCGGCAAGACCACCATCACGCTGCAGGTGATTGCCGAGGCGCAGAAGACCGGCGGCATGGCGGCGTTTGTGGATGCCGAGCATGCGCTCGATCCTGCCTACGCGAAGAAGTTGGGCGTTGACGTCGACAACCTGCTGGTCTCGCAGCCGGACTACGGCGAGCAGGCGCTCGAGATCACGGAAGCGTTGGTGCGCTCGAACGCCATCGACGTGCTGGTGGTGGACTCGGTGGCGGCGCTGGTGCCCAAGGCCGAACTCGATGGAGAAATGGGCGATAGCCACATGGGGCTGCAGGCGCGGCTGATGTCGCAAGCACTGCGCAAGCTGACGGGCACGGTTTCCAAGTCGCGCACCTGCCTGATCTTCATCAACCAGATCCGCGAAAAGATTGGAGTGATGTTTGGCAATCCGGAGACCACCACGGGCGGCCGCGCTCTGAAGTTTTATTCGTCGGTGCGCGTGGATATTCGGCGCATTGCGGCTATCAAGGACGGAGACGTAGTCACCGGCTCGCGTACCCGCGTAAAAGTCGTGAAGAACAAAGTGGCAGCGCCCTTCCGCGAGGCCGAGTTCGACATTCTTTATGGCGAAGGCATTTCCCGCGAGGGCGACCTGCTCGATATCGCGGTGAACAATAACATCCTCGAAAAGTCTGGGTCGTGGTTCAGCTATAAAGGCGAGCGCATTGGCCAAGGCCGTGAAAATGCCCGCCAGTTTCTAAAAGACAACAAGGACACCATGGCTAAGCTCGACACGGAAGTGCGTAAGGCGCTGGGATTGATTGCGACTCCTGCACCGCCACACGCGGCAGCCACTCCGGCGCAGACGCCGCCGTCAACGGGAGCGCGTGTTACCACGATGCCGAGTGCCCCTCCCGAACCTGCCAAGGTGCCGATAGCAGCGAAGCGCTAAACATCACGTTGGGGCGCGGTGCTCAAATGCACCGTGCCCCGAAGCCTGCTCATTCCCTAATTGCCATCCCTGCTCCTGCCGAATAGAATCCTCTATTGCCCAGCACGGCAGCTTCCTGCGAGGACCATTGAGCAAAGTCAGCGCCCTTTATCCCGGTTCGTTCGACCCACCCACCAACGGTCACCTCGACCTGATTGAGCGGGGCGCCAAGATCTTTGAAGAACTGGTCGTTGGCATTCTCAGGAATACGGAAAAGAGCCCGATGTTCAGCCTCGCGGAGCGGCTGGAGATGCTGAAAACGCTCACGGCGCATTTGAAGAATGTCCGCATCGAAGCCTTCCATGGGTTGATGGTCGAATACGCCAAGTCGATCGACGCGACTTGTGTCTTGCGCGGCATTCGAGCCGTGAGCGATTACGAATATGAATTGCAGATGGCGCTGATGAACCGCAAGCTTGAGCCCACGCTGGAGACCGTGTTCATGATGCCAGCCGACAAATATTCTTATGTCAGTTCGCGTCTGGTACGCGAAGTGGCGCAGATCGGCGGCCCAGTGAAGGGTCTCGTCCCAGAAGTGGTTGAACAGAAGCTGCGGGAAAAACTTGAGCCGGCCTACAAGTTTCACGACGAAATGCAAGCAGTCACGGCTCGCGCCTCAGGCGGAAAAGAAACGAAAAGGAAGAAGAAAACATGACCACTGCTATCACCGAAGCCCTGAAACTCACCGACCGAATCAACCGCATTGAGCCCTCAGCCACGATGGCGGTGGTGGCCGAAGCGGACAAGCTGCGTATGCAGGGCATCGATGTTGTAGACTTTGGCGCCGGCGAGCCACATTTCGCCACGCCGCAGCACATCAAGGACGCGGCCATCGCGGCCATTCAGGGCAACTTCACCAAGTACACGGCAGTGCCGGGCACGGCCGAGTTGCGTGACGCCATCGTGCACCGTCATGCCGTGGACTTCGATTCCGATTACCGCCGCGAAGAAGTGATCGCTTCAACCGGCGGCAAGAATGCGCTGTTCAACGCCATTCAGGTGCTCGTGGATCACGGCGACGAAGTGGTTTTGCCGGTGCCCTACTGGGTTTCGTTCAAGGACATCGTGCGCTATGCCGGCGGCCAGTGCGTGTTGCTGCAATCGGATGAGTCGCAAGGCTTCCGGGTGACCGCAGAGATGGTCGCGCGGCTGATTACGCCGCGAACCAAGGTGATCATTCTGAATTCGCCGTCAAATCCCTCGGGCGCGGTCATGAGTGCGGAGGATCTGACGGCAGTGGTCCGCCTGGCGCACGAGCGCGGAATCTGGGTGCTCTCCGACGAGTGCTATGTCTATTTGAATTACAGCGGCAGGAATTTTTCCGTTGGATCGCTGCGCGAATATAAAGAGCGCATCGTGGTGCTGGGTTCGCTCTCGAAAACCTATGCCATGACGGGCTGGCGCCTGGGTTACGCGCTCGCTCCGGCAGCGGTGGTGAATGCGATGTCGAAGTTGCAGAGCCAGTCCACTTCGAATCCGACTTCGATTGTGCAGAAAGCGGCAGTGGCTGCGCTCAAGGGGCCGCAAGAGTGCGTCGAGCATATGCGGCTCGAATACATCGAGCTGCGTGACCACGTGGTGAAAGGCTTGCGCTCAATTCCAGGAGTGACTTGCACTCTGCCGGAGGGCGCATTCTATGCCTATCCCAACATCTCGCCGTTCCTGGGACGCGGGGGTGTGAAATCGGCGTCAGACGTCGCGGGAAGGTTGCTCCGGGAGGCACACGTAGCGACCGTACCGGGAGAAGGATTCGGCACCGGCGAGCACATCCGCGTTTCGTATGCGACCTCGAAGGCGGAGTTGGATCGCGGCCTGGAACGCATGCGGAAATTCTTCGCCGCTTTGTAGTCGCTAATTTCAGACGCGTTCGGCTAAGGCCGTTTGTTCGCGAACGGCCTTTTTCGTCCAAATAATTCCTCATGGGCAATCTGTATCCATTGTTGATGCTTCCGGGATTCGATCCGCGCCCGTGGGGGACGCACGATTTGTCGCCGATTTATCCCAATCGGCAGTTCAGCGAAAAGATTGGCGAAACCTGGCTCACCGGCGACGATTGCAAAGTGGCCAACGGACCGCTCACCGGGCAGACGCTGTCGCAAGTCAGCGAGAAGTGCCAGCGAGAGCTTGTGGGCGACGCCGCCCGCGATGCGCGGCGCTTCCCGTTGCTGCTGAAGTTTCTCTTCCCCCATGAAAAACTTTCCGTGCAGGTGCATCCCGATGACGAGCAAGCTCGCCGCGTAGGTCAGCCATGGGGCAAGACGGAATGCTGGTATGTGGCGCACGCGAAGCCGGGGTCGCAGATCGCACTGGGATTGAAACCAGGCGTGACCGTTGCCCAATTGGAACACTCGATCCATGAGAAGCGCGCCGAAGAGTTGCTCAACTGGCTGAACGTCTTCACCGGCGACATGATTTACGTTTCTGGCGGAACTGTGCACACGCTGGGGCCCGGTTCGGTGATCGTCGAGACTCAACAACAGTCGGACACGACATATCGTTTGTATGATTACGGTCGGCCGCGCGAGTTGCACCTGAAAGAGGGCCTGGCTGCGGTGAAGTTGAAAGTAGCTTCCGGAAAAGTAGTGAGACCGGCTCCGGCGCAGATTCGCGGCAGCAATAACCGGCAAGCTCTGCTGGTAGCTGCTCCTTACTTTGTTGTGGATATGTTTGAGATGAAGGACGCGCAGGAGCTGAGCACGCGCGACGATTCCGGCAAGAGTTCCGCGCAGACCCTCGTGGCACTGGAAGGATGCGGAGTGGTAGAAGCAACCGGCGCGGAACCCGTCACAGTAGCCAAGGGCGATGCGATCGTCGTTCCCGCGTCGGTAGAGAAGTATACGGTGCGTCCGCAGTGGACACTGGAGTTTCTGAGAGCGCGTGTACCCGGTGCTACACTGCCCGAACCCGAAACACGAATGTAGTGATTGAGATCCTAAGAACGTGGCTAAGAACGAAAACTTCTATCCTGTGATTCTCGCTGGCGGCCGAGGCACGCGATTCTGGCCCTTGAGCCGGAAGAAACGGGCCAAGCAGTTGCTGGCGCTCGATGGCAAGCAGACGATGATCCAGCAGACCGTGGCGCGACTGCTGCCGCTGGCTCCGCCCAAACGATTCTGGATCATCACCAATGACGATCTGCGTCCCGCGATCTTGAAGCAGCTTCCGAAACTGCCCAAGACACAAGTGCTCGCCGAGCCGTTGGGACGCAACACCGCACCTGCGATCGGCCTAGGCGCTTTTCTTCTGCTGCGCGAAAATCCCGAGGCGGTCATTGGGATGTTTCCTTCCGATCATGTGATAGCAGATGAAAAGAGCTATCGGGCAACCATCGAACGTGGAGTGGAGATTGCAGCCGCTGGTGAAAACATTGTGGTCCTCGGTATTCGGCCAAACCGGGCGGAAACGGGATACGGCTACATTGAGGCGGGCGGCGCCTTCGAGAGCGACGCTTTGCGTGTGCGCCGATTCACCGAGAAACCCGACGCGGAGAAGGCTGCTGCTTTTGTGGCTGCAGGTAATTATTTCTGGAACAGCGGCATGTTTCTATGGAGCTCTCGGACGCTGGCCAATGCTCTGCGCGAGCATCTTCCGAGGACCGCTCCACTGCTGGAAGAGATCGCTGCCGCTTTCGGCACGCGCAGATTTGCGGCGACTTTCAAGAAGTTATATCCGAAGTGCGAAAACATCAGCGTCGATTACGCCGTGCTGGAACCGCGGTCGGCAAAGGGCGAGCAGGCAGGAAACATCGTTTGCCTTCCTGCGGATTTCGGCTGGAACGACCTGGGTTCGTGGACCGCTCTGCACGAGCATCACACCGCGAAGACCAGTCCGATTGCGGGGAACATCATCCACAGTGCGGGCGTGTTCGTTCTGAACGCTACGGATAATTACGTGCATGCTCCTAATAAGTTTGTTGCCATCGTAGGAGTGAACGACGTAGTGGTGGTCGATACGGCTGACGCTTTGCTGATCACTACACGTCGGCACGCGCAGGACGTCGGCAAAGTGGTGAAGCATCTTGACCAAAAGAAGCTGCACAAACTGACGTAGTTTCTGGTTTCTAGTGCCGAAGATTCGGCGGTACTTTTCGGTTCGCGGGTACTGGAAACAGGAAACCAAAAACCAAGAACGCATGGCTCAAGAAATTAAATTCGGAACTGACGGCTGGCGCGGCATCATCGCGGACGACTTCACTTTCGACAACGTGCGTCGAGTCGCCGGCGCGATTGCTTCCTACGTTTTGAAATACGAGGACGCCCCGCGCGGAATCTTCGTCGGCTACGACACGCGTTTCGCGTCGCAACGCGCAGCGCAAGTCGCCGCGGAAATATTCGCCGCCGCTGGCATTCCGGCGAAACTGGCTGACGATTACACGCCCACCCCTGCCGTGTCCTATGCTGTGAAAAACAAGGGCGCCGCTGGCGGAGTGATGGTCACCTCCAGCCACAATCCATGGAACTGGAACGGAGTGAAGTTCAAAGGGAAGTTTGGTGGATCCGCCACTCCTGGCATCATGAAAAAGGTGGAAGAACAGTTGCGCACCGGAGCGATGCCGGAAGGCGCGAAAGCGGCCATCGAAGAGGTTGATCTCAAGACGCCTTACGTTGCTGCGATTTGCCGTTTTGCCGATATGGATTTAATTGGCAAAGCCAAATTCAAAATCGCAATCGACTCGATGTATGGCTCTGGCCGCGGCATTCTGGCCGGAATCTTTCGGGAACGCAGCGTTCAACACATCGCGATCCGGCAGGAACTCAATCCTCTTTTTCCAGGCATCAATCCCGAGCCGATTGAGCCGCATATCGCTCTGCTGCAGCAAACGGTAGTGAGCCAGAAGTGCGATGCGGGATTGGCCACGGATGGCGACGCCGACCGCATCGGTGCGGTCGCTGAGGATGGCAGCTTTGTAGATTCGCACAAGATTTTCTGCGTGCTGTTGCGCTGGCTGCTCGAGCGCAAAAAATGGTCCGGCGACGTGGTGCGCGCATTTAATACGACGCGTATGCTCGACCGCATTGCCGCCAAGTACGGGCGCAAGCTTTACGAAACGCAGATCGGATTCAAGTACATCGCGGATTTGATGATGGAACACGACATCCTGATCGGTGGAGAAGAATCTGGCGGCATCGGCTACTCGCGCTTTCTACCAGAGCGCGATGGGGTGCTGAACTGCCTATTGCTGGCCAACGTGATGGCGGAGGAAGGCAAGCCGCTGGGCCAACTGGTCACGGACCTGCAACGCGAGTTCGGGCCACACTATTACGGGCGGCGCGATCTGCACATTCCGGAAGAGATCAAGCGGAGCGCGATTCAGCGGGCGCGGGCAGAAAGCACACAGAGTTTGGGGCGCTATCGCGTAGTACAAAAAGAAAGTCTTGATGGCATCAAGTTGTTTCTTGATGCTCCGACTAACGGCAACGGAGCGGAAGCGTGGATTCTGTTTCGTGCTTCGGGAACGGAGCCGCTGCTGCGCGCGTACGCGGAAGCCGCATCGCCGGAGCTGGTGACGGAAATACTCACAGCCGCGGAGAGTTTTGTTAATAATGGCGGTTCGTAAGCTCATTAATCACTTCGAAATCCACATTTAGCACTGCGGTAATGCGATACTTCTAAGTGGGCATGACTTTCGCTGGAAGCACACTCCCGACGCCAGACGACTCGCCCGAGGCGCGCCGTTACAATCGGATCCACCGATGGCTCGGAGTCGCGGACTTTGTCGTCGGCTCCGCGTTCCTTGTTCTCCTGATGATTACGGGCTGGTCCGGATGGTTGCGCGATCTCGCCTTGCGGCGGGGATTTCAGAACTACACGCTCGCCGTCTTCCTATATTTGTTCTTCCTGCTGCTGATCAGCAAAGTGCTCGGCCTGGGTCTCGACTACTACGGATTCCGGCTGGAACGGAAGTTCCAGCTCTCCACGCAAAAAGTTCGTTCGTGGTTATGGGATCAAGTCAAGGGTTTTCTGGTAGGACTGGTGCTGGCAGGGGTTGTGGTGGAGTTGCTGTACTTCATGATCCGGCAGTCCCCGCAGCATTGGTGGCTGATCACGTGGGCACTGTTCATGGGGTTATTCATCTTGCTGGCCCAGCTAGCGCCTGTGGTGCTGTTCCCGATTTTCTACAAGTTCGAGCCGCTGGACAATGAAGACCTGCGGCGCCGGCTGGTCCAACTGGGCCAGCGGGCGGGCACGCGGGTGCGCGGAGTTTACCGCTGGAAGCTTTCGGAAAAGAGCAAGAAGGCGAATGCGGCTCTGACCGGTCTCGGCAGCACGCGGCGGATCATCCTGGCCGACACTCTGCTGGATAACTATGCTCCTGAAGAAATCGAGGCGGTGCTCGCGCATGAACTTGGCCATCACGTCCACAAGCACATTTTGAAGAGCATTCTGGTGCAGGGGGGAATTACTCTATTCGGCTTCTGGGTGGCGAACTTTGTGTTGCATTACGCGGTTGATCATCACATGTTCGAGGAGCTATCCGATTTTGCCAACCTGCCCCTGCTGGCGATCACTGCAACCGTGATTTCCCTCCTGCTGATGCCCGCGTTAAACGCCTACTCGCGATACAACGAGCGGCAGGCCGACCGCTACGCATTTGAATCGATCGTCAATGTGGAGCCGTTTATTTCGTCGATGAACAAGCTGGCGCAGCAGAACCTTGCGGAGCGGGCGCCTTCGAAATGGATAGAATTGTTATTCTACTCACACCCTGCAATTTCGAGGCGCGTGGCGGCCGCAGAAGAGTGGGGCCGCACACAAAGCGCAAGCCCGCAGGCGTGAAGCCGAATTTTCCGACCCCACAAACGAAATTAACGCTGGCGCAGAATTGCGGTCACACGCTGCAAATCTTCTTCCGTATCCACGCCTACGGAATCGTAAGGCGTTTCGCCCACGTAGATTGAGATTCCGTTTTCCAGGAAACGCAGCTGTTCCAGCCGTTCACTTTTCTCCAGCGTCGATTCCGGCTGGCTTACAAAACAATCGAGCGCGGACTTTCGGTAAGTGTAAAGACCGAGATGTTTGAAGTAGCGTGGGTCGCTGCCGTCGCGATCGAAAGGAATGGTGGAGCGGGAAAAATAGAGAGCGCGGCCGTTTGCCTCAGTCACGACTTTAACAGCATTTGGATTATGGATATCTTCCGCCGGGCAAAGGGTCTTCAGAGTTCCCACCTGAATGGACGAATCTTTCATAACATCCAACAGAGTGGCAATTTGTTCGGGACACACGAGCGGTTCGTCGCCTTGCACGTTAAGGTAAAGATCGGCGGTAATGTGGTTTGAGACTTCATGTACGCGCTCGGTCCCGCTGCGGTGACTTGACGAAGTCATTCGGGCTTTCCATCCGTAATGTTTGCAGGCGTCCATAATTTCTTCGGAATCCGTAGCAATGATCACCTCGGAGACAAGCGGCGATGAGTGGACCGCTTCATAGACCCATCCCACAAGCGGCTTCCCGGCGATCTCGCGGAGCATTTTGCGCGGCAGACGGGTGGAGGCAAGTCGAGCTGGGATGACGGCGACGGTTTTCATGTGGGTCTAGTTTCCAGTTTCTTGCCGATACTGGCAAGTATCGAATCGGCGAATGGAATCGGACGTTTATCGTTTTGGTTGACGCTTTTCTTACAAGCCTCTTGGAACAAAGAAGTGGACGCGCTAGCCCGGGCGTCTCGTCGTTCAGGAGATTTGGGGCGGAGCTAACGATTCTGTGCGGGCGTGGAGCGGAGCACGAACGGAAGGCCACGGGGAGCATTTTGGATCACCGTGTTTTGCAAGTCGAGAGCTTCGAGCGGAATGTGGCTGCGTGTGCCGTCGGGGCTGATGTATTCGAGATAGCCGTCGGCGACCCAGTAGTCAGTCGCAGCGTGGCTGGCACCATTGTTCAGCACCAGCAGGAAGACTCGCTTGCCCGGGGTCTGCTGTTCGGTCGCTGTGTCTTGTGCCGCTCTGGGTCGCGCCGACGAATTTCCTTCTGCTGTGCCGTCATCCGATGGATTGGCAGTGGGCGGGATCGCCGACATTTCCGACTGCGTGGACCCCTGGGAAGTGAGGTCGTCGCCCAGATCAAGCGAGTCTCCGCCGAAGCCGAAATAAAAAGGATCAAAGTAACCGGAGAAGGAAAGCAGCGGCAAAAATGGCTCGAAGAAACAGACCTGGGTCACGCCGTTCAAGAAGCATCCAGAGGAAGAAAACCGCGGAAAGCGGTTGAAGGAGAAACCGCGAGGACGGCGCACGGTCGAAGAAACGAAAGAAGCTGGGGCCGTCGGAGTGGCGTGGAATAGCGGCGGAGACCAGAGAAGCGTTGACGGAATCCGCAAAGTGGATGGCGTTCGGGCCGGCGTGGCGAAGGTCCATGGGTGCAACGGCCCATGGGGCAAAATATCCGAAGTAGTAGAGGACGCTTCGGATCCCGCACGCCGGGCAGAGTCCTTTCCGGACCGGAAGTGCAGCCAGCCGAAATGCCCGCCCCCTTGGCTCCCACCGGATTGCCTGCCGGAAGAGTGCCCGCCACCAAAGTGGCCGCCTCCGGAGTGGCCGCCTCCGCCCCCGTGTTGCGCCTCTGCGGGCGCGAGGAGACAGATCACCGACAGCAAAATCGGAAGGATGCGCGGCGGTCGCACAAGGAAGGCAATTCGAGTGGCCATGGCCTTCCCACCCAGGGAATCCGTTTATATTTTACTCCCGGTCGGTGGTCGGGGGCACTATGCAAGTGCCGGTATCGGCTTCAAGGCTCTGGAGTTTTCGGCGGGATTCCAGTTTCGGCATCTCGCCTACGAGAGTGGGAATGCACTGCTTGCGCTTCTTTCTGCCACTACTACTTATCCGTTCGTACCGAGTCTACCGGAGCAAGAGCGAAGTTCATCCTTGGCGGCAGCCGCACCTTCGGAATCCGCTGAGATTGCATCGCCGGATATGCAAAGTCCGCCACAGAGCTCGCCGCCGGAGAGTCCACGGGCAGACACCACCGTCGTCATGTCGACGGTGCAAGGTTGCATCCCTGCCGAATCCTCGGCGGGACACGCACACACAAAGCTGTGAAGCAGAACGACGAAATGGTTTTCTCACCGTGAAGAATGCTTAGCAATGTCCTTCGTGCATGCTGCGCGCGTAATCTTCATCCGCAACCGCTCTGCCTAAGTCCGGATTTTCCCTCTTTCCGTTTCGGGACGCTGCGGCCAAAGTCAGCACGAACGTACGCAAACTGCTTTCCGCAGTTAAGACACACCTCATACGTCCTGCCCGAAATCGTGAATGGCCGACTGATTTTCCGGTGCCAGCAACCAAAGAGGAACGCAAGAGCCTGTTGGAATTTTTGTGCCACGGTCGGGTATCAGCAATGTGCTCTCCCTTAGTACCGTCGAAACTTTTTCCGGCTCTGTGGATGGAGAAACTAGCCCGCATGTTGCTGGATCATCTCGAGGGCATCCTGAACTACTGCCGGACGAAGGTACCCATTGGGTGTGATAGAAGCGGTCAACGGCAACATCAAAGCTTTGCTCCGCCGCGGCCGCGGTTATCGAGACATGAACTATCTGCTGCTGAAGGCGCAGCGCTTGGCGGCCACCAAGACCGAATTCGTCGTTCTTCAGAAAGCCGCGTAGTATGCGCATTTATCCAGATTCTCGTTCAGAGCCCTTTTTCCATTACCTCGCAACCCTGGAGCAGGTTATTTTCACAACTCTAGTGAGGTCTCCACGCCCACCGCGGGACACCTCGCACTCCAACTCGGCTTTGGGTCTGCCGCAGCGGTGGCTGCTGACGATGGGCAGACGTACTGTCCGACGGATGACACTTGATCCTGTAATCAGAGCCTGTGGCAACGTGGTGGGTCAGCAGCAGGAGTGGTGAAATTGATAGTTTTCATTCCCCCGGGCGTGTGGTATGCGACTTGCATCTATGGCAGGGGATGTCTGAGATAGAACCCGAACGCAATCCCCAAAACAACAAGGAGAATGGCGATGGTCACAACTGCGGAGAAGGTTAGAGCACAAAGCGAAACAAACGTACTTGTGGGAGAGCTAGGTCGCAGTGCTGTCGAAGAGATATCGGGTGAGTTGCGCGATCTGCTCGCGGATCTCTTCACTCTCTATCTGAAAACGAAGAACTTCCATTGGCATATGACAGGCGCGCACTTCCGCGATTACCATCTCCTTCTCGATGAGCATGGAGATCAGATATTTGCGATGACGGACCCAGTTGCAGAGCAGGACACGCAAGCTTGGAGGCTTAACGCTCCATTCGATCAGCGAGATCAGTAGGCCATCAACGGCTCAAGGACAATAACGCAGTCCACGTTTCGGCCACAGCGATGCTCAGCGAGTTGTATTCCGACAACCGCCAACTGACGGCCTCGCTCCGTTCTATTCACGATGTGTGCGAGCGCCATATGGATGTGGCTACTGCGAGCCTGATTGAGGTCTGGATTGATGAGACGGAACGCAGAGCCTGGTTCCTCGGTGAGATCATTCACAGTTTGGATTGAACTCGTCTGGTTGAAGGAAGGCGCCACTTTTAGCCGCGGAGCCTATGCGCGACTTCTGCACGCGTGTGAGTTGTCCGTCACGGACCTCAGTTTTGATAGAATCGAACGTGCAAGGCCCCAAATGCCTCATAAATGTGACCGCGCTGATAGCGATTCAATGCCACCTCCAACAGGTCTACGCTATCCTAGTTAGTGCGATCGGAATGCAATGGCGCAAGGTCGCATGTTTGTAAGCTGTTGTAAATAAATGTGGCGGCGTAGCTCAGGTGGTTAGAGCGACGGTCTCATAATCCGTAGGTCGTAGGTTCGAGTCCTACCGCCGCCACCACTTTCAAGGTTTGTTTTCAATAGGTTAGAATGTTCTCTCCAGGGGGGGATTGCTCCAATTCTGATGCACTGTAATGAAATTGTAATGAAGGTGTAATGCCAACCGGCGAATTGAGGGTGACGCAATCCCTAATTTAGGGTTGGGCCCTTCTCGACCGGCTCCCCGATCGCCGTACGCTGGACTGCACTGTCTTAGCGCTTCGCAATTTTTCCAGCAGATTGATCGCGTCTCGGAGATATTCGGGGACTCGTGCCGTATAGAACCGGAGCACGCCTCGTGGCGAATGCCCAAGGAGCTGGTCGATAATCGTGTCCGACACACCCAATCCCGCAAGTCGGGTCGCGAAAGTGTGGCGACACTGGTAAATGGGGAATCGAGGGATCCCGCCAGTTTCAGAGCGTTGTGCCAAGCAGTTTTAACGCTGTGGATATGTGTACTCGGGCGTTGCGGGTTGAAAAAGACATACTCGGATATGCCTTTTGTGGCGGCGTGCCACTTTACGAGTTCGGACGCTACAAATTCTGTCATCGGCAGGGCCCGTAGCCCAGCTGCCGTTTTGGATTGCGCGACTGTAATTGCTGCTTCTTCAAAGTCAACGTCTGCCCACTTGAGTCTAAGAGCTTCGCTTCCAACCCGCATTCCCGTGTAGAGAAGCACGATCACAATCAAGCGCAGTCTAGTATCACAGCACATCAGAATTCTCGGTTCCTCAGTGCAGGAAATAGCCCGTGGAGGTTTTCGATGCTTAGCTTCGTTGAATAGCTTCACGCCCGCTAGTGGACTATAGAGAAGCATTCTACGTTCTACGGCGAAATTGAAAGCGGCACGCGCCAACGCCACGTCCCTGTTTACGCCTGCCGGGCTGACACCCTCTTTTATTCTGAACTTCTTGAAGCGGTCGAACGTGAAAGCGTCAACATCGGTGATCCGCCATGTTCCGCAAATCGGAGATAAAGCGCTCTGCGACAATCGGTAGCGTTTTGGGGTGGCTGGATGCTCGATCTGCGTAATATAGGAATCTAGAAGCTCGTCGAAAGTCAGAGTCTCTGAAAGTCTCACTGGTTTGCGACCTGCGACAAGTTCTGCTTTCTTTTTGAGAAGTAGGGCCTCGGCATCATGGATATTGGACGAATGTGAGGACTCGAAATATTGGCGGCCTTGCCACGTATAGGTGATCCAGTAAATATTCCCGCGCTTGTAGATTCCGGGGCGTCTTTTCATAGTGCACCCTGCCTACCCTTTCCGCACAACCTATGCACTGTCCACACAGACAGCCATATTTTGTTGCAAGTTTTCTGAATGCTGCAGAACCGGGACAAACTACGCCGTTTGACGCCGGATAACGAAGTGACGCGGCGGGTACAGAACCTGGTGGAGGAGCGGCGCAAACTGGTGGAGGAAAAGACGGCGCAGCTGAATCGCC
>Ga0187891_1001057_pt1 | contig 24767 bp, 17 predicted proteins | sample June2016WEW_21_4_FD_132990 | JGI IMG/M metagenome (GOLD analysis project Ga0187891, IMG submission 132990) | Peatland microbial communities from SPRUCE experiment site at the Marcell Experimental Forest, Minnesota, USA - June2016WEW_21_40 | ecosystem: Environmental > Terrestrial > Soil >... | reverse complement strand
GATGTGGAGCTCATCCATCGTCGGGGACGGGTCGGGCACGAGGTCATCGGCGCCGTCGCCGAGAACGTCGACCTGCTGGTGGCGGCCCGCGACGGTGACCACTCGCGCCTGGGTCCGCACAGCTTGGGCTCCGCCACCCGCTTCGTTGTCGACCACGCCCCCTGTGCCGTGCTGCTGGTCTGGCCAGATAAGCCACCGGGTATCGAGACAATTCCACCACCGCCGTGGTGATCACTCGCGGCTGGGTCCGCGGCTGAACCTCGGCCCGTCCCGACCGAAGCCGCCCGAGCCGGTTGTGCGGGCCGGAGTCCCGGATTCGTACCCTTATGCGGGGGCGGATTCAAGGGATCATCGCAACGCCCATTGACTCCTACGCCGCGAGACTAGCACCCCCAGAAGCCCAAACCGCGCAAGCGGACCAAGGCACGGCCCTGTCCAGTGCTCGTGTCCGGCCCATGTTCTCATGCGACAGTGCACCAGCATGATTGGTGAGATGAGAGGCGGCGGGGCGTCACCGAAGTTGGCCTCGGCTGGACCCCACCGAGCGTGCCGACGAGGGCACACTCGGTGGGAGTCCTCTCGGATCACGCGGTCGGGGCAGGGCGGCTTTTCCAGGTGTGGCCACTATCGGACGATGCCAGCACTCCGCTGACGGTGGTGCACGAGCTCGCCGACTTCGAGGTGCAGGTCTGCGAGTAGTACGCCGCCACCATCTGTCCCTGACTGCTCCAGCTCAGGAGGCCGGCCCCGTCCACGCTGAGGGTTGCGGCCACCTGCCACGAAGCTCCAGCATCCGTGGTCTCCACGACCTGACGGCCAAGGATCATCGCCGCGTCATCCGCCCCCATCGTGACCCACCTTGGGCCGGTGCCGTAACCGAATGCGCTTGCGGATGGCGGGCTCACGGTCGTTCCTCGTACCCAGGTTTGGCCTCCATCAGCGGTGCTGTAGACGACGAAATCCGCGGTGGTCTCGGATGGAGTCAGGTCGGCGGCGAGCAGCAGTCCGTGACTGGCATCCGCAAACTCCACAGGGCCTAGCACGTATGGGTTCGCCGGCAGAGTGACCGTGGACCACGAAGCACCGCCGTCGGTCGTGCGCTCCAGGACGCCGCTCAGTTCCGGCACAGCCCACGCGTCGTCGGGGTCCAACACCGTGAACTCGCCAGCTGGACCGCGGTTTGGCAACTGCGTCCAGGAGCCCCCGCCGTCAGCAGTCGACCAGAGAAGCGATTCTCCCTCGGCGCCGGCGCTGTGCGTGATCTCAAGAGCGAGGAGCCCGTGCAGTCCATCCCCTGCGAAGTCCAGAGAGGCTGTCTCCACCGGTATGCCAGCGCCGACGCCGCCGACGGCGAGGGTGGTGGTGGTCCACGTGTGCCCGGCGTCCTTGGTCGCGGCGACCCACGCCTCGGTCCCCCCAGATTCGGGTGTCCCGCCGGTCCGATAGCCCGCGACCCACACGCGATCGGCTCCTCCAGCGGCGCTCGCTGCCTCGCTGGCACTACCCACCGCCACGTGCACGGCGTCTTGGGCGCTCAGGAAGGCGTCCGCATTGACGCTGCAAGCCGCGCAGACGTTAGGAGTCACGTCCGTCCACTGACCGCCACTGTTCTGCGAGGTAAATATGTGTCCACCTTGCTCAGCCCAAGAGCCCCCACTGAAGTCGCTCCATTGACTCACCGCAGCCGCAGGCGACGGCGTGGTGCCAGCTCCCAAGCTGTGTGACGCTGGGCTTGCAGTTGGGATGCCCGGGCCGCATCCAGCGATGGCTCCGGAGCAGGCGACTGCCCAAATGAGCGCTCGCCACATGTTCCCGGGGCTGCCTCGAAAGGTCCGATCGTGACGAGACGCAGAGCGAGCTGCGCCGACGCCTAGAAGTAGGTATTGCAATGAGGGTCCTCCCCGGTGGCTCCACTGTTCTCACCGTCAGGCGGTTCTTGTTGGTTCGGCCCGGCCAGATCGGCGATCGCGCAGTCATGGTCGATGTTCAAACAGACGCCATTCCGGTCTTCCTCGCCCCCTGAACAATTGTTGCTGGGGGTCTCATGTGACCACTGTGAGATGCGTTGATCGTTAGACCAGTCGCCGTCTGGGAGCCCGCTGATACCCCACACGTTGTTCGTCCCACCGAAATCAGCGGTCCAGATGTCGTTTGGCCAGTATGACGACGGGATGTTCTGGAGGTACTGCGTATACACGTTCGGGCTGGGTCCGGGATTGGCGTAGAGCCCAGCGTGGTATCCGGCGGCAAGCACCTCACTGATCCAGCCTTCGATATACTTGTCTACGATCTGTCCGCAGCTGACCCCACTATCGGTGTAGCTCGTCGCGAAGTACTCGACGTCGAGATAGAGCGGGAACGTGTAGTAGTTGCCGTTGTATGTGTACGGAGATAAGCCCAAGGCTGTCGCAGCGCTGATGGCGTTCTGACCGTCGCTTTGCCCCATGGAGAAGTCTTGATTTAGGCTGGTCGTGAGTGTCTCGGAGGCACGGTCTGCAGCACACCCGGATAGGTTATTACCACTCGGCGCGTAGGCGCCGACATATGTGGGCAGGACATCGTAGCCCATCGCCTCGGTTTCCCCGAGCGTGGTACCGCTGAGATAGGGCTGATTGGGGCAGGCGCGGGTGGCGCCGGCGAAGTAGGCGTTGACAAACCAGTATGGCGTGTTGTTGTAGAACGCCGCGAGCTGCGCCTGCGTCGGGAAGGTGCAGACATCGAAGCCGTCGTCGTTGTTGATGGTCACCATCGTTTGGGCGCTGGTGCGAGGGCCCACTAGGCCTGCGATGAAGGTCAGCATCACTGCCAGTAATACGGCGCTGGTCGAACGATTGTTACGCGCACGGCTCCCGACCCGGGTTCCCGCTCTCCGCGCGCGGAGCTGGCTCAAGTGACGCATATGCACTCCCTCCCACGAATAAGACTGAAACACATCCACATCAACGCAAGTGCACCAGACCACCCGGCCTTTCCAAGATGGAACGGCAAAGGTCGGCCTGGATGTCCGATCCCCGTCGGGGGCGCCAGCAGAGCGTCAGGAGACCTGTGGTCCGGCGCTTCGCTGCTCCGGCACTCGAATCAGCTCCCTGACATGCCCCACGCACCCTCGTCCTATCCCTCCCAAACCAAGCGGACGTCGAACAGCTGGAAGCATGGCTCCGCCGCCTCCACGCGGGATACTCCCAATTGCTTCCGATTCGAGTACGGATGGCCCAGCCCCTGGGGATACAAATGCACTATGTCACGACTGCGGTTATGTAAGCGCACTGGGAAGGCGCTAGGCTTGTCGAAGGCACTTGAATTGGGGCATGTGCAGTCCTCGGCGATGCGCGCAGACCCGCGCTTGGTGCCGCGTCGGCGAGGGGAGATTCGCAGGGGCAGGGTGCTTGCCCTCGGCAGTCTGAGATTCGGCGCGCATCGGGTGGCAGGGCGTCCGGTCCATCGAGCTTGGCTTCGAGCGGACCGAGGGCTATCTCTCGCACTCGGCGACGAGCGACCTCATCAGAGCGTCGTGCGTGTCGTCCTTGGTCAGGTTTGCGTAGACCAGACTGATCATGGTCAAGCTCTCGAAGCGGAACATCCCGGATGCGCGCTGTTGGAGCTATTGGCCATCCTGAGCGACTCCAGTTTGCCCCTGGTGAAACGGACCCGAGCACTACGGCGACCCAGGACACATCCGCGGCCCAGCGAGAGCGAGCTCCTTCGGCGAGGGCAACCGGGACAAGGGGAACGGTTCAGGTCTATGGGGGCGCGGCGGCGAGCAGCGTGGCGAAGGCTTCGGCCGGTGTTATCCAGTTGAGCGTTTTGCGGGGCCGGCCGTTGAGGGCGACAGCAACGTTAGCAACGTCGTCCGCCGAGTGGACGCTCAAGTCTGTGCCCTTCGGGAAGTACTGGCGGAGGAGGCCGTTGGTGTTCTCGTTGGTTCCGCGCTGCCAGGGGCTGTGCGGATCGCAGAAGTAGACGGCGACGTCGGTATCGACGCTGAACTGAGCGTGCTCCATGAGCTCCCAGCCCTGGTCCCAGGTCAGCGATCGCCGAAGGTGACGGGGCAGCTTCAGGATGTTGGCGGCAAGTGCATCTCGCACGGTCACCGCGTCGTGGCCGCCCGGGAGATGCACCAGCATGGTGAACCGGGTGGTGCGTTCAACCACGGTGCCGATCGCGGAAGCACCGCCGTTGCCAATGATCAGGTCGCCCTCCCAGTGGCCTGGCACAGCCCGATCCGCAGCCTCGGGCGGGCGCTCGCTGATCATCACCATGTCCTTGATCCGCTTCTTCCGGTGGTCTACACGTCGCCGCGGCTTGCGCAAGGCCCGGCCGGTTCGGAGGCAGGCGGCCAGCTCTCGCCGGAGACCACCGCGTCCCTGGACGTAGAGCGCTTGGTAGATCGCCTCGTGAGAGATCCGCATGTGCTCATCGTCGGGGAAGTCCAGTCGCAAGCGGCGGGAGATCTGCTCCGGACTCCAGCGCTCCGGGCTCCCGAGCTTTTCTTGCACGTAGGCGCGCAGCGGCTCGCTGGCGGCAAGTTTGCCGGGTTTGGGCCGTGCTGATCGATGGTCCGCGTGCTTCTGCGCGAGGAGAGCCCGATACTGACCATCGCGCGGTGTATTGCGCCGTAGCTCGCGAACGATGGTGGACGGCGCGCGATGCAACCGCCGGGCGATCTCCCGGGCGCTAACGTGTTCGCGCAAGACGGCGATCTCCTCCCGCTCCGAGATCGAAAGGAAGCGTGCGGATGGCTCTGCAAGATCGAGGGGGGGCACGCCGCCAGCTTCGCCGAACCAGCGAATGCCGGTTGTCCTTGTCAGACCCATCGTCCTTGAAGCGGCGTCGGACTGCATCCCTGTGGCAATCAGCCGCCAGAACTCTCGCTTCAACCGTCGGGGACAACCCAGCCGGCCTGGCTGCATGGCAACACCTCACGAGATGGGTGTTGCGACCACCCCTTGAACCCAAGGTGCCTGTGGGATCCTAGCCTCGACCTTCTCAGCCCCCGCCTTCCCAGTCGGTCTCAGGAGGTCGATCAAATGGTCTGGCTCAGCGGGAGTCCGCTCCCACACATATGCGACCGATTCGCGTGACACGCCTTCGAACATGTTGGTCGTGCCATAGTCGGCGGCAACATCAAAGCGCCCTAGCAGCAGCAAGTGCTCGCGCAGTTTCGCAGCGTACTTCTCTCGCGCGATCGGGTTGGGAAGAATCACCCCAAGGCGCCCTCCCTCCCGCAGCAAGGCCACTGCTTGGAGAACAAACGCGACGTAGACATCCCAGTGCCGAATCAAGACTGCGCCGACCCGGGCGGAGCGTTTGACCGCATCCCGCATCCTGGGATCGACCCTATCCATCTCCCAAGCGCTGATCCAAGGCGGATTCATGGTCACAGCGTCGAAGCCGGCCCGCTCCACAACGCCCGGAAAGGCAACGTCCCAGTGAAGAGGACGATAGTCCTTATGAACGTAACTAATCTGCGATAGCTGATCACCCAGGGACGCAAGGACGTCCCTGTCCTCAGCCAGCGCGACTGTCGCACCGTCTACAAGGCCGCGCCGTATAAGCCCAAGACGTTCCGCCGTGACCGCATCCAGAATCTTCTCAAGGGAGCCCTGCGTCCGCCGGAGTGTGGCGAATACGGCCTCCTGCTCGTGAATAGCCGCCACGTTCTCGGACTCGTGCCCTTCAATTGCTGCAAGAGCCTCCCGCCAGCCAGCTCGGTCGTCGTCGAGCCGTCGGTGAAACACCGGCAACTCGTCCACCGGCACGGCTCCCAAATCTGCAAGGCTCGCACCGAGTAGAGAGTCACCGCAGACCAGGTGATGGTTGAGGAACGATAGAGGTCGATTGCGTTGCGCGCCGGCAAGCCAGAGTGACAATTTGGCTAACTCAACCGCGAGGGGATTCACATCCACCCCGAAGACGCACTGCTCAATCACCGCACGCCGGGCGCTGCCAAGGTCCACCGGATCGGTGCCATCCAGATCTGCGCGCACAACGGCGGCAGCTAGATACTCCGCCGACGCCACGAGGAAATGACCGCTTCCCATTGCCGGGTCGAGAACGCGCAGCTGCAGGAGTTCATCCTTGCTCCTGCCCCTTACCAGGGGCTCAAGGGTGTGAGCCACGAGCAACTGCACCACCTCGTCCGGTGTGTAGTAGATACCCTGCCCACGACGGCGGTCCCGCTTGGGTTTGAGGACTACTCGGTCGCCGATGGGTTCGGAACCTGGCCGAAGGGTGAGTTGGTGCTCCAGCAAGCCTTCGTACACGGTGCCCAGATGGCGAACGCTGAGCGCGCGATAGTCGACCCAAGCACGACGCTCACCGCGCTCATCGGGCGTGCGCGCGAGCTCGTCGATCGCTACAGCAAGGTACTTGTCCGCCAGAGGGTTGCGCTCGACAGACGGATGGAGGCTCGTGTTGAAGAGATCACCGTCGTACGCCGGGACGCTGAGCGCAGGATCACCAGCGCTGATCATGTCGACCAGCGTTCCCAGGCGCCCCCAAAGGGCAGGCGTGACGTTGCTAAAGGACTGGTGACGGTCAACGCGATCTGCAATGTCCCGGCTGAGTTTGCGTAGGCTCAGGTCGTAGTAGGAGGGCTGCTCATCGACTGGGAGAAGGGCTCGGGCCTCAGCGAAGAGTACGAAGAGGAGCCTGTACAGCACGATTAGCGCGTTGCTGTACATGACGTCCAACGCACCCCGATCGGGTGACTTCGATGTTTCGGCAAGCCACCCGCCGCAGAGCTGCCTAGCGGCCGTGAGCACCTGGTCGCGGAGGCGTTTTCCAACGTCAGTGGCGTATTCGACACTGCCGGCATATACTCGGTCGACCAATGAGGTTCCGTCTGTGCCCGGCTTCAACCCGTCCAACGAGAAGAGAGCGTAGAAGTACAGAAAGCGCTCCGGTGCGTCGGTAAGACTCGAAATGAGGTCGACTTCATAGAAGGGGTCGCGGCCCGCGTGGAGCGTTTCAAGCGCGTATAGGCGCCAGCGGCGACCATTCGTCAGGATGCCCCAACGGCGTCGTGTCTGCCAGAGATAGCGAAGGATCTGAGTGCTCGGGTTGCCGCCTATGTCACCCCGGGCGGCGGCCACGCGCGTCGATAGCGGACGATCCCAGTACTTGGCCTCACACACGGCGACGACACCGGAGTAGTCTCCGTGCAAGATCTGCCCGTAGCCGATACTCTTGGCTTCTTCCGACGGCCAAAGCAGATAATCCGGGACATCACGGCCAGCGGGCACCTGGGGTGTGAACGGGAAGCCCAGGATAGAGAGGACAGGTCTGATGAACTCGTTCTCCGTTTGGGCCTCGTTCATGAACGGAAGGTCGTCTCTCACCTTGTCGTAAGCCTCAGCGATCTTCTTCCGCGCGCGAGTAGCAGCTCCCTCAAGGGCCGCCCAACCAGGCACTTCTTGGATGCGTTGGTCGAGGAAGTGTTCGGAGAAGAGAGTGGCGTGGCTGAAAGGGGCAGCTGGCTCCAACGGCAGCTCCTCCTGACTATGGCGGCGGCGTGCTGGCACGTCAGCTCACTGTCCCGCACCATCCACAAGATGGTTTGGGTACAGGTCGGCCAAGCGCGCTGGCGACTGCCCTTGGCGTCGGCCCCTCGCTCGCTTCCCCGGCCTACTTCTCATTGCACGGGCAGTTGTACACCGTCGGAAGGGGCAGTGGCAGAGTGGGAGCGCGCGGATGCTTCACGCTCGCGACCAGTTCGGGTTCGGGCCGCTGCTCGTGAAGCATGGCCAAACCGTGGGGGCCGGGGGCTGGCCGTGACCTTAGCCTGAGCGTCGGGGTAAACGTCGATCAGGGCCACGGTCTCCGGTTCGAGCACGCTGGCACGTGCCTGCTTGTGGTCAGTGAAGACGCGGGGACGTGACTTCCCGGGTCTCAATTCGTCGTGCGACCCCCGTGCGAACGGAGCCCGCATACGGTCCCCTCCATGCAGACCGTCCGCTTCACCGTCTCCTTTGCCCGGGTCCGGGCGGTGCGCTTCGAGCACGCCGCACGCCCGACAGGAGGGCCCGGTGCCAAGCCCCGCAGAGGAGACCCGCCGTGCTCGCAATCCTCGTCCCGGCCCTCGCCCGGCTCGGCCGCCTCCCCGGCCTCGGCCCATTTCTCGCCCGGGCGGTGAACAGCGCCGTCTTGGGGGACCTGACGTCGGAACTCCTGACGCACTTGGTGACCCCGATCATCCATCCCCTGGAGCTGGTGACCATCGTGCTCGGGGCCTTCGCCGCCGTGCATTCGGTCGCCGCCCACCATCAGGAGGAGTCGGCCGCGCTGCTCCTCGTCAAGCCGGTCACCCTAACGCTGGGGGCGCTGGCCTTGCTGGAGGTGCTCAGCAACGCGGCCAGCCTGGTGAGCGGCGGTGGACTGGGGTTCTGAGCGACGCTGATGGTGCGGAGAGCTCTCGCGGTCGCCGCGCTTCTCCTGCTGATCCTTCTGGCGCCTCTCCAGGTGCTGGCGGCGGTGCCGGGTGGACCGCGGACGATAGAAGCCGGTGGCCTGCCCACGAGCAGCATGGTGGCGTCGGCGAGCGGCGGCCTGGCCGCTCTGCCCAGCCGGGATGCGTCAGGCCGTGACGTGAGCCTTCTCTCGACCTCACCGCTGATCGTGCCGACACCGGGGAGCTGCGCGCCGTCCACGGCCAGTGGAGGACCGCTGGGGGCGATCGGGCAGTTCATCGGCACCGTCACCAACGGCATTCCGATCATCGGCGACATCAACAAGGTGGTGGGGCTGGTCGGCAGCGTCCTGGGGCTGACGGTCGAGTGGGTGGGCAATCCGGGCCGGATGGTCCACGACGTCGGTGGCTGGCTGCTCTGGAATCTCCTCGGCTACAACATCGACGAGCCCTCCTGTTACTCGCCTACCTCCCCGTACGGCTTCTTCCGCTCCGTCGCCCTGGGCGACGTCAACCTCAGCGCCAGCTCCATCTACTCCGACGCGTACAACGCCCTGGCCGTGGCCAGCCTGGTGCTGGTGCTCCTCGCCGGCATGCTCCGGGTGGTCCGGGGGATGGGCGATCCCGAGACGAGGAGCGAGGCGCTGATCGTCGACGTCGTGATCCGGGTCATGGTCGGCACCGCCGCGATCTACGTGGGGTTTCCCGTGCTTGCCTGGCTGCTGCCCGCGATCAGTAGCGTGGGGGCCGCCATCTTTGGCGCGCTGCTCGGGATCATGGGAGCGCCGGTGGTGCGCGACCCGCTTGGCGTGCTCCTGTACACGTCGGCTGACCCGCTGCTCCGCCTGGGCCTGATCGGGCTGCTGATCCTGCCGTTTGCGATCTGGTTCATGGCCCGGGTGATCGGGCTCCTGATCATGCGGTTCCTGATCGTCGTCTTCGGGGTGATGTTCCTGCCGCTGCTCATCGCGGTGGCGGTGTACGACCCGAAGCACAAGGCGGTGCGGTGGTGGGCAGAGGCCCTGGGCAGCGCCGCCATCATCCCCATCGTCAGCGCCTGCCTCTTCGGCGGGACGCTGGGGCTGGCGGTGCGCTTCGGCATGGGCGACCCGTCGGATGGGCTCTTCAGCTTCGGGGCGGTCGCCGAGGTCGTGGTCGCCATCGGGGGGCTGTGGCTCTCCGGCAAGGTGCTCCGGGCGTTGCTCTTCCACGAGATCTCGGACTCGCCGCACCCGCTGCGCCACTTCATGGAGCGGGCCATGGGGATGGCGATGCTCCTCCCGGCTGCCGCGTCCGGGTTGCTCACCGGCCCCGCCGGTGCGGCCATTGCGTACTCCACAGGCGGTGTGGGCGGCGTGGCAGTGATGGGGGCATCCCAGCGGTTGCGCCAGAGCGGCGTCCTCTCCGGCTTGGCGAGATCCGTCTCTGGCGGAGCGGCCGGCGGTGGAGCGGGGAGCCCAGCGGAGGTCCTTCAGTCCTTCCGGTCGAGCAGCGCCGGGGCCCGGGTGGCGGAGGCGGCGACCCCGGACCTGCCCCGCGACCGCGGGCCGGGGGAGCGCTGGACGGCGTTGGCGGCCGATCAGCAGCTCCAGGATCCGATGCAGCGGCTGAACACCGCGATCCTCGCGCACACGGCACGGACCGGAGAGACGGGCGTCCCCCAGGGGGAGGCTGAGCACTTCATCCAGGCCGCCGCCGCCCGGAGGGCGGCGATGCAGCAGGGGATGGCGTGATGGCCAGGATCAGGGTGCCCCTGGCGGTGGACACGCAGCCCAGGCTCCCCGTCGCCGGCATCGAGGTGCCGATGCGCGGTCTCCTCCTCGCCGTGCCGGCGGCGGCCGCGTGCCTCGGCTGCCTGCTCCTGCCCCTGCCGATCCAGGTGCGGCTCGCCCTCGTCACCCTGATCGGCGGGCTGGTCGTGTGGTCGACGGTGCGGACCCGGCAGGGCGTCTGGATGGGCACCCACGCCCTGTACCGCGTGCTCAGCCGGCGGGCGGGTAGCGTGCTCTCCGGGGAGGCATGGACGCGCGCCGCCGTGGGCTTCAGCGAGACGTCGGTGGCGTCGTCGCCGCGCCCAGGTGGCAGGGGGCTGCCGCGTCCGGTTGGGCGTCTCCTGGAGGCGCCGCGCTGCCGCGCCCGCGAGGAGGGACTGTTCCAGCTCTCCGTCGGTGGCTGGCGCGCAGTGCTCACCATCGAGGGACCGCAGACCGGGGTGGCCACGGCGGAGTACGAGCGGTGGTGCGACAGCGTCTGCGGTTGGGTGCGCAGCTGCGACTGCCCGGTGCAGCTGATCACCGTCGTCGGCCATCTCGACCGTGGGACTGCGGAACGTGCCTTCGACGAGGGGCTCCACTTCGAGCCCCGCCACGGTCCGCTGGTGGCGGGGCAGCGGGCCTTCTGCGGCGATTTCGCCTCCCTGTCGCTCCGCATCACCCACTACGCGGTGCTCTGCCCCGGCCTGGCCGACCTGGACGGCAATCCCGTCTCGGCCAATGGCATCTGGAGCCTGCTGAACCCGGTCCGGGCGGCCAGCCGCGGTGAGGCCGAGCGGGCCCTCCAGGCAGGGCGGCGCAACGCCGGGGGATTCCGGATCGCGGCGGAGCCGCTCGCCGCCACCGGGGTGGACGAGCTGCTCTCACTCAGCGTGGCTGGAGCCCGGGAGGCGGCGGTGAGCGCGGAGGGGGCCTGGCTGGACGGCAGGTTCGTGACGGTGCTGACAGCAACCCGTCTGGGGCCGCATGCCGACCACGGGATGGTGATCAGCGCGGTCCAGGACGCCGAGGTCGAGGGGGTGGTGGCCCTCCACGTCCTGCCGACCCGGCGCCAGACGGTGCGCCGGACGCTGACCAGGCGGCGGCAGTGGCTCCGCTATGTCCTGCGGGAGGGGCGCCAGGACGTCGACGCCGAGGTGGCGCTCCAGGACACCGAGGCGCTCCAGGGCGAGCTGGCCGCGGGGAACGCCGCCGGGCTCCGGGTCGCCCTGACCGTGGCGGTGACCGGCGACACCCGCTCGCGGTCGCGCGACGCCGCCGGGCGGCTGGTGGCGCTGCTCCGCGACCGCGGCTGGGGGGTCGAGGAGGTGACGCTCCCCGCGGCGCTGCCGCTCGCCGCGGTGGCGCCGGGGGGCACACCTCTGCGCCGCTCGCTGCTCCTCACCACGGACACGGTGCTGAGCCGGATGCTGCCAGCGCTGGGGACGCCCTTCAGCGACCCGCGGGACCCGCTTCTCGGGGTGAACCTGGTGAGCGGGGCGAGCGCCTACCTCAACGTCTTCTCGCAGCCGAACCACAACGCAGTCGTGGTGGGCAGCAGCTCGAGCGGCAAGTCGACGGGCAGCAAGATGCTCGTGGCCGAGCACGTGATGCAGGGGATGGGGGCCGTGGTCGTCGACCCGAGCCCGGAGTCGGAGTGGCGCGGGGTGATCCAGCTCCTGGGCGGCGTGTACCACGACCTCGGCGAGGAGGCGCTCAATCCCCTCCAGATCCGGAGCCGCCTCGGCCTCGACGTGAGCACCGAGCAGATCGTGACCGTGCTCTCGGTGATGGCGGGCGAGGAGCGCGAGTACGTGGACGGTAGGCCGGTCAGGCGGCTCGCCGCCGAGGAGAAGGCGTGGCTGCACCGCGAGGTCTTCAGCTTCCTTCGCCGGCAGCCGGGGGGGGGCGAGCCGCTGATCTCCGACCTCGTTCTGCACCTGGAGGAGGTGGCGCTGCGCCGCCCCGACCTCAGCGCCAAGAGGAAGGAGGAGTACGAGCAGGTGGTGCTGCGCCTCTCCAACTACACCAGGGGACAGCAGGCGCGCATCTTCAACCGCCCCTCGACCTTCGCCATCGACCCCCGAGTCCCGGTGGGGATCGGGCTCCGCTCGCTGAACCTTGCGTTCAACGCCGACGTTACCCCGGCGCTGGCGGTGATCCTCACCCACATCCTCGACGCCCTCCAGCGCAACCGGGGCCGGATGGCGATCATCCTGGAGGAGGCCCACCTGGTCACCAACGACCCCGACGCCGGGCGCCTCCTCGAGCGCATGGTGCGCCAGGTCCGCCACCAGTTCGCCGGCGTCTGGATGTTGAGCCAGAAGGTCGACGAGTTCACCCGGACCGAGCTGGGGCGGACGCTGGCGGCGGTCGCCTCCACCAAGATCGTCCTCGGCCACGAGGAGATCGTTGCCGCCCAGGCGCGCGAGGTCTTCCAGCTCACCGACGCCGAGGCCAGGGCGCTGACCCCACCGGTGCCCGGGCAGGCGGTGGTAATTGCCGGCAGCCAGCGGGCGATCGTCCAGCTCTGCCCCAGCCCGGTGCTCTGGCCGTGGCTCAGGACCGGGGAGAGCGCCCGGGAGGATGTGGCGTGAAGGGCGTCGCCGACGGCTGCGGCTGCCTGCTGATGATGCCGGTGGCCCTAGTGCTCGGGCTGCTCCTCCTCGCCGGGGGCGCAGTGGCGGGGATGGACGCTCTCAACCCCTGGAACGTCGCGGGAGGAGTCCTGTCGACGATCACCTACGGCCTGCTGAACTGGGGTGACGGCGGCGCGGCCTCCTGTGCATCGATGTGCATGGTCGATCCTGCGGGCTCACAGCCAGCGTTCCCCTGGGTGCCGCAGGGCGGCTTCCCCGACATCTACGAGTTTGGCCAGTGCACCTACGGCGCCGCCTACAACTTCGACCCCTTCCCCGCGGGAACGGGCGGAGGAGCCGCGGAGAACCTCGACAATGGCGGCGACTGGTACCAGACGGCGCAGGAGTTGGGGCTGCCGACGCTTCCGCCCACGCAACTTCCTCCGGTGGGGGCTGCGGTGTCGTACCAGGGCTTCCCCGGCGATAGCGGAGCGGGCCACGTCGCCGTGGTGATCAGCGATGACCCGAACGGCACCGGGTACTGGATCTACGAGATGAACGCGGTCGACGTGGACCAGGGGACGGGGATCACCGACGTGCGCCACATGACCTTCCCGGGCGACTACCTAGTGGGGAGCATCCCCGCCCCCCAAGCGTCGGGCGGGGGCTGATGCAGGCCTGGGCGTACCGGAGGGTGGAAGCGCCATGCGCGGGCGAATGACGGCGGACGCGATGCAGCTTGCGGAGGAGCAGAGGATGGCGATGCAGGCGACGTCGGACGGGGTCCTGGAGGTGCTCAGCCCCTTTCACTGGTGGTGCCGCTCCTGCGGCCGGTGGGAGGTCTGCGACGACGCCGACCTCTGCCGGGAGTGCGCGTGGATGCGAGCCCACCGGCGCACTCCCGCGCCGGGGCGCGCACCGCGGAAGGCCAGCGGTGATGGCAGTACGGGGGCGGACGCCAAGTGAGCGTCCAGCTGGAGCGCCGCCGCGTGTCGGGGCACAGCATCGCCGGCGAGCTGGTCTTCCTGCTCATGCTGGCCGGCACCGTGATCTCCCTAGTGGTGGGCGGCGAGCTGGCGGTGATCGCCGTCCATCACCGGCTGACAGCGCTCCCGCCGGATGGCGGGCTCGGGGGAGTCATCCGGTCCCTCTTCGGTGCCGGCCAGCCGATGGCGCAGTGGCCGTCGTGGGCGCGCGTCTCCGCCCTCGCGTACTGGATCAGCACCGGGGTGGTCGCGGCAGCGCTGGCCGCCGGCTCTCTCGCCGCCGGACCGGGCATCCGGGGACGGTGGGCGCTGCGCCGCAACCTGGCCGGCTTCGCCACCCGGCTGCAGGAGAGGCCGCTGACCCAGGCGGGTGTCCGGCAGCGCGAGGCGCTGGTGCGCACGAGGCCGTCGATCGGTGGCGGTCGGGGCTATTCGATACACCAGGTCGGATACCTGCTGGGCCAGTCGGCGCGCACCCGTCAGCTCCTCTACGGAACCTTCCAGGACCACCTGGGCCTGGTCGGTCTTCCCGGCGCCGGCAAGTCACGGGGCTTCATGGCACCGCTGGTTGCCTGGGCGCCCGGGGCGTCGGTCATCACCGGCGTCCAGAAGGCGGACGTCCTAGCCCTCACCGGCTGCCTCCCCGACCGCGACGAGCCGGTGATGGTGCTCGACCCCGAGGGGGTCGCCTCCTGGCCCGACCCGATGCGCTACCCGCTGCTCGCCGGCTGTGAGCAGCCCGAGATCGCGTGGCGCCGCGGCTACCACTTCGCCGCTGGCGCCCAACCGCGGGTGGGGCGCGACACGGTGAGCAACCACGAGTTCTTCGTCGCCGAGGCGGGGCTGGTCCTCGGCGCCTTCTTCTGCGCTGCTCAGCTGGGGTGTGGCGGGTCCCTGGACTCCGTGTGGAACTGGGGCCATCGGTGGGGGGCGCGCGAGCCGCTCGAGATCCTGCTCAGCCACGGCGGGGAGTACGAGGCGGTGGCCAGCGGTCTGGAGGCCGCCTACGCCACCGAGGGCCCGCAGCGCAGCGGCACGGTGAGCCAGGTCCGCCAGTCGCTGGCCTGCCTGGCCAGCCGCGGCGTCCGTGAGGCGGTGAGCGGACAGCCCGGCGAGGCGCTGGACGCCGAGGGCCTCCTCCAGGCGCGCGGCCGCTTGTACATCCTCGGCCGGGCGGACTCGCAGGCCTCCATCGCCCCGGTGGTGAATGTGCTCCTCGACGAGGTGATCACCGCGGCGCTCTGCCTCGCGTCGCGATCGCGGGGCAACCGGCTCGACCCTCCCCTCCTCCTCGCTCTCGACGAGGTCCACAACATCGCCCGCCTGCCGCGGCTGCCCGAGTACGTCAACACCGGACGGGGATCTGGGCTGTGGATAACCTGGGGTGCGCAGAGCCGGGCCGCCATGCGTGAGGTATGGGGAACCAACGGCGAGGCCACCATCTGGCAGGGGACGCCGATCATCGCCTGGTTCGGCGGCTCCAAGGAGACCTCGGAGCTGGAGGACCTGGAGCGCCTCGGCGGTGACGTCGAGGAGGACTACTGGCTCCACCGGCCAAGCGGGGGCGGGCAGACCCACCGCTACCACGAGCGCCGGCTGGTGAAGGTGACGCCGGTCGACTACCTGCGCGAGCTGCCCGAGGGGCGCGTGGTCCTGTATCGCCGCCACACGCCGCCCATGGAGGTGCGCGTCCAGCCCTGGGATCGCCGGCGGGATCTGGTCGGGCCGATGCGGGAGAGCCTGCGACGTTTTCGGGAGCGAACGGGCCTGGACCTGACCTGAGGGCGAGGGCGATGAGCGTGACCGCGGGGGGGGCGAGCCGGTCGGTGCTTGGCGTACCTGCCGCCGTGGCAAGGATGGGGCGGAGAGCTCCGAGATGAGAACGGTCGAGGAGCGCCTGGAGGATGTCGAGCGGGCGGTCGCGCTCCTCGTGTCCCCGCCGCCGATGGCAGCCGATGGCGGGGCTGGCCGCGGGGCGATGGTCGACCACGGGGCACCTGGCGTGGGTGAGCCCGTGCCGGCGTGCTGGCGCTGTCTGGAGGCGACCGAGCGCGAGCATCACTGGCGCGACCTCTTCCAATGGGTGGAGTGGATGCTCGAGGCGTTCGATGTCAGCATCTCCCGGGAGGCGGAGGGCATGTGGTGGACGAGCGCCGGGGCCACCGAGGAGCTCAGCGCCATGCGGGACTGGCACCGCGAGCTGGTGGACGTCGAGATCGGCCCCATCGCCCCGGACCCGGCGGCGGCCGTGAGCAGGGCCGTGGCGGTAGCCTTCGAGCGCGGTGAGAGGACGGTGCGCAGCCTGCAGGCCCGCGACCTGGTGTCTTGGCACGAGGCTCGTGCCAGGGTGTGTGAGCGGCTCTTCGGCTCTGCGGGGCAGCCGCTCATGGTGCGGCGGGCGGAGGCGTCCGGCGTTGCCCGTGAGCGGGCAGAGGGGCTCCGGAAGCACCGGGAGGAGGAGTTCACGCGCTTCCTCGCGCCGCTTGGTCCTCCAACCTCACGATCTGATTGACTGTGCGCGGTCGTGGAACTCCTGATCTCGCGTGAGCGCCCCGCGCTGAGCCTCTTGTTTGAATGAGCAGCAGCGACGGCTGTCCAGCCTCGATCGGATGGTTCGACACTCTCAAGCCATTGCCATGAGAATGGCCGATTGCCGTGATGCCTAGCACTGGGCCCGCTAGGGAGCGCTGGGGCACATCCCGACGGATGTCCAGACATCGTCCCTGGGTGCCGACCCGCCTATCGGCGGCTGCGACTCGGGTTGGTCAAAAGGGCCACTTGCTGAGATCTTGCCCCCGCGCCAGCCGCTCGTTTATCACACCGAAGCTGCCGTGGGGGACGCTCCCTCGATCTGCGCGAACATGTTTTCGTACGCGCACCCAGCCCCTTTGCCCGGTATCCTCACGGTGGACCCACCCCACGTCTACTACACGTCTTAGCCAGAGGAGGGTCGTGTGACTACCATCGCGCGCAGCTTCGGCGCCGGACTCGGCCGGCCGCGGATGGCCGGCCGGCACCTGCTCTGCCAACGCTGCGGTTGGCATGGCTACTGCCGATCCACGGGACGGACCTGCGCGCGCTGCCACTCGACCGATGTTCGCCCGTACAGCGCCGAGTGGGAGGCTGCCCTACGCCGTCGTCACCGGGATATGCCGGGCTGTCTTTGCTGGTGGGAGGCGCGCATCCCCTAGGCGGCGCGAACCAGTCCTCGCTGTTCCACCTGGCGCAGCACAGCGAGCCATGTGCTGTAGTGGTCGACCCTCACCCGGATGCCCAGGCGGTTGAGCGCCTGCGCCTCCTCGTGCGCCTCCGACACCCACTGTGAGAAAAGCGCAACTCGCCGCTCCGGTGTAGCGGTCTGGAGGTCGCGGTACTGCCGCGCGCGTGTGTACAGGAGATGCAGGCGCTCTCGGTACCATCCCACCGCCCCATCGCACCCTGGACAGTGGCACACGTACCTCTCACGTCGTTCTGACTTCGCTATCTCCCTGGCGACGTCCATCGACACCAATTGCAGCAGAGGGCGCAGATAGCGGCGCTGCAGCCCACCGGACACGGAAGCGCGGTGCGTATAGTAGTTCCAGAAGAACGCCTCGAACGAAGTTAGACCCGCGGTCGCTCCCGTCACTCCCATCGCGTACAGACCGAGCCCGAAGCTACCCACCCGACCCGCGAGAACGGGGCGGCCAGATTCGCGGAAGCGGAGGAGGGTGGACGCGTAGTTGAACAGCTGCGCAGCGTTGGCGTCGCGGTCGTCGAAGTTCACATAGAATAGGTAGCCGTCGACGCCTGTGCGGGTGTACTGGTTGAGAAGTTGCGTCTGCACATCGGGCACGCACAGGGTCTCTGCATCCGTCGAGACAACCGCCCACAGCGGGTGCTCGTCGTTGCGCTCATCGAGAATATGTCGTGTCTCCGACAGAAGGCGCAGGTTGCGCGGACGCCAGTCGCTGAGCATGTCCTGGAAGAAGAAGTACGGAGCAAGCACCGCCGTGGCACCATTGCTGAGCTGATAATCGACCACCAGCTCCACAAAGGAACGGAACTGCTCCATGGTAGTCAGGTCGCCGAAGCTAATTGGCGTCATTGGATCAGGGGCGTAGGGCAGGCCAATCAAACCCTGGGTGCGGGTGAAGTCGGAGCGAGCGAGTCGATGCGTCTCGGGGTCGATGAGTAAAGGCACAGTCGCAGTTGCGGCGGCGGAAACAGGAATCCGGCTGTTGGCTACCTGCGATGCCCCATAAATGAGTATGTCGAGCGCGCCGCCGGCATCCAGGTACCGCCGAAGGACATTGCCTTCGTTGCCCTGTGCGTGGGCGGCCACGATGGGGCCAGCACCCTGATCCACGGGCGCCATCAGCGCCGGAGTGATGGTCGCGGCTGCTCCAGCCAGTCGGAGAGCCTCGACGAGCTCGGCCGCACTCGCGTAGCGCTCATACGGCTGTTTGCGCAGGAGCCGCATCACGACCGCTTCCAGAGCCGAATTGAGGCCCGGAACGCGGATGCTCGGAAGCTCGGGCGTCTCCTCCTTCACGCGCCGCAGCAGAGCGAGCAGGTCAGGACTCTCGCCGAAGACCTCGGTCCCCGTCAGCAACTCGTACATCACGACGCCCAACGAGTAGAGGTCAGTGCGAGGGTCAACCTCGTCGAATGCCTGTTCAGGTGCGGCGTATCGCCAAGTCCCCGGGCCGCCTCCGTGAGTGATGGACGAGTAGTCCAGCAGCTTGGCGATGCCGAAGTCGAGGATCAGCGGTGTCCCATCCGGACGGATAAGAACATTGGGAGGCTTGATATCGCGATGGACAATCCCCGCCGCGTGTATGGCACCAAGCCCGTCTGCGATCTGCATCGCGAGGCTGATGACGATGGTCTCGCTGAGGGGCGCGCCACTGGCGAGTTCGGTAAGCGGCCGACCAGCAACGAAAGGCATGACGACGTAGAACGTATTGCCGCCCGGCAAGTCGACCTCGCCGTGGTCAACGTACGTGACAACGTTGGGATGATCAACCTTCTGGAGGCTTCGGACCTCCCGGTCGAATCGCTTCTGAGCTGTCGCTGTGAGCGCCTGTTGCGCGAGCACCTTCACCACGTACGTCTTGCCGTCCTTGGTGGCGCGGTAGGCGAAGCCAAAACCGCCGGAGCCCAGAACCTCCTCCACTCGGTAGCCGCCAAGCTCGTTAGCGATCATTGCGAACGCGTCACTCCCTCTCGTTGCTGAAGCAGACCATGCAACACGTCAAGGTCCAAGGTGTACTTCAGCAGCAGCGCCTCGATAATGTCCCCCTGGTTCACCTGCATGTCGTAGCGGGAGAACAGCTCGAACTTCGCTCGGGCCAGCGCCTTCATGGCCCTCGGCGAGAGGCTGAAGCTGGTCTTGCGGCGGTCGGTGCTGGAGGAGTCGGTTGGCATGTGAAGAGTATATACCACGATACCGCTCGCGGTGTCTCGGTATGGCGGACGCCTTCGGCATCGCGGACCACCTCAGGTCGTGCCTATGGCAGGGGCACCGGGCGACCCGGGGCGGCGGCCGAGGTCGGACTTCACGTTAGGGAGACGCCGACCCCGGAGACCACTCCTCGGGTCGGGCCGGAGGGACAGCGAAGCGGCTCGCGTACCAGGACCTCGTCGGCCGCGTCTCCAAATCGGTATCGGTGGAGTTCGCCGCTGCTCGGGCCGCGGGAGACGGGAGGCTGACGGATCTCGACCCTGCGATGTCTCAGCGCGGGCCACGGAGGGACTACCCCAGTTGGTGGGTCTCAGGCGCTTCGGCGGCGCCGACGTCCGGCTGAGGACGTCAGTCAGCGTCGTCCGCTCACGGTTGCCGGTTGCACCCACACCAGCCTCTCTCGCAGGGTGCCGATTCCGACGCGGCGGAGGTGGCCGCGCCTCTGGTGCTCGACCGGGGAGGCGTGGGTTCGAGAGGGAGACAGACCGGGGACCGGGGCCGCCAGCGGCGACAGGATGGACCAGGCCTCAGCGACGATGACCGCCACCCGACGGGTGTCGTCGAATCGGCCGAGCCGACCTTGGACATAGACGCTCTCCCCGACAGCGAAGGCGTTCATGTCCAGGAGGGAGCTGGGCTCGGTGACGACACGGTGCCGGTCGATCCCGAGACCGCGGGCTCGCTCGGTGATGAGAACGAATCCCACCGCTCCGCTCTCGCCGATCGAGTAGGAACGGGTGGCAACCAGGCCGATGAGGTGTACCTGGTTCACAGCACCACGGCCTCAGCACGTGCGAGCAGAGCAGGCGGCAGTGGGTCCGCGGCGGACCGCCGACGCCTGGTGCCTGGCACGGCGGTGAACAGGACCGCCTCCCGGGCGAGGGTCAGTACCCGAGGCCCTGTGACTGTTCGCTCTGGTGCCCACGGGAATGCTGTTCTGCCTCCTCGATGTTCCGTCGCAGCTCTTCCTCGGTCTCTTCGGCGCTGGGGTGAGCGGCCGAGTCTTGACGATCTGCCTGTTCGGCCGACTGGGCCGCTTGCAGGAATTGGTGGATGACATCGGCCGGTGAGGCCACGGGTGGCACCTCTCCGGTGTCCTCGAAGGGGCGCGGCGCTAAAGACTCCGACGGACCCAAGGCGGTGAGGACATGCGTGGAGCGAGCTGCGTCGTCTCCCCCGTCTCGCGAGGGGCCGACATGTGGTGGCGGCTCCTCGTCAGACGTCGCGTCGGCCTCGGCACCGCGGTGGGCGCGTCGCGCCGGAGGCGTCTCGGACGGGTCGGGCCGGCGGGGGCCAGCGGTGTGCAGAGCCTCCTGCCGCTGTCGTTCGATCGCGTCGAGGGCCTGCTTCGCCCCCCGGAGGGCCGTCTCGTAATCCTCTGCCCTCTCGAGAGAGAGCTGAACCTGGGGACTGCCCGCGACGAAGAACTCGAGGGCCTCCTGAAGCTCGGCGTGCCAGGCCCACACTCGAGGGGCGTCTCGGCGCGGTGTCTCGCTCGCGGCGGCGGCTGACGGGACCAGCTCAACCGGTTGAAGACCGCCTTCCTGGTGAAGCTCGATCGCGTAATCGATGGCCTCCTGGGCGCCGAGCACCGCCTTCTCGACACGGGCGGCGATGTGGGCGATGTAGTCGGGCACGGTGACGTCCGTCGACAGGCGCAGTCGAGCGACGGCATCCCCGGCACGCACGATTGCCCCGAAGGCGGGTGGCGGACCGAGCTCCTCGAGGTCAGCCATGCTTTACCCATCCGCGTCGCCTGGCCTCATCAGCGAGGATGTCGTCCACCTGCGGATACAGGGCGTCGTAGTGGTCGTCGTCGCGGCGCATGGCCCGGGCCACTCGGCGGGCCGTCGCCTCCGTGGTCACCCAAACGAATGCACCGCTCGTGTAGTTGCCCCGCCGGGCGTGGATCGTGAAGTGCGGGATGAAGCGGTTGTCCGGGTCGGCGTCGGGGATGGGTTCGATGACGTACTCGACGCTGATGTCGTCGGCATCTTTCATGGTCATCACCGGTACCTCTACAGATTTGTGTTATTGCAGTGTACAGTGGGCGTCGCCCGCACACCAGCGGCCCTCACGTCCCGATTCCAGGTCCGTGGGATTGATCGCGGCCGGGCTCCCGCCGCTGCTGCTCAGACTCCTCGATGCGCCGCTGCTCCTCCTCCGCTGCCGACTGGACCGCCGCGCGCTCACGAGCCACCTCGGCCTCTCTGCCCTGGTCGACGAAGCTGTGGATCACGTCGGCTGCGGGGATCTGAGATTCGGCCGCTGGCTCCGCCGGTCCTGCCCTGTCGGCACGTGCCGCCCGCCTTGCCGCAACCGCCACGTCACGCTCCCGCCGCGCGGCATCTAGGGTGGTCGCGGTATCCCAGTCGGGAGCGAGGGGAGGCGCCTCCGGTGCCGGCCGCGGTGTGCTGTGGGCGATGCCAGCCTCGCCGCACGCGGCGTCGACGGCATCCCACCCTGTGGTCGGCGCAACGCCCTGTTCCGTGAGCCACGTGAGCGCCGTCGCGCCGGCGGGGCGGCCGAGGGCGGAGTCGATCTCGACCGATGCCCGGACCCAGCTCCAACCGCCGGACGCCTGGCGTCCTAGGGCGGTCAGGTAGCCAGCCTGGCGCTCGCTCATCGGCGCCCCGAGGGTGGCGGCCGGGGTGCGCAGGTACCGCGGCTGCAGCCTCTCCCCGAGGAGGCGGCGATCCGCCGGGCTCAGGTAGTCGAGGGTGCTGACCTTGGCGACGTCGCGGCTGATCAGCTCCCCGTGCTTGTGGATGGCATCGTCCCGCAGCGACACCGCGCCTTGGGCCTCGGCGTGCACTGATTCCGCGTCCCCGAAGAGCAGCGACCGGGTGAGGTGGCGGGTCCCGGCCGGATACTCCTGCTGCCGGCCGCTGAGCCGGGAGGCCGTCAGCACCCGGTAGGTGGTGTCCCAGGTGCGACCCTGGGCGACCTGGGTCGTCATCGCGTAGCCGTGGTCGAGGGTCCGCGGCATCTGTGCCTCGGCGACCTCGACCACCCGGCTGGGCAGCCGCCCCCGGGCATCCGTCTGGACGCGCAAGACCACCTGGCCAGTGTCGGTGCGGTCGATGCCGACCAGTTCCCCCTGGGTCCGGCGGGGGGTCCGCACCGTCACGAGCTGCGGCGTTCCGTCCGAGCGAAGCTGAACCTTCCCGTCCGCGCCGACCACGGGCATCCGGGCCCGGTGCTGCTCGGCGAAGACCACCCGCTCCCCCACCGCCCATTCCTTGCCGCCCAGGACGACGCGCGGGTCGCTCAGCCTGCCCAGTCTCCCGTACTCCACCCTGGCCCGCCCGTTCAGCTGGGCGGCGACGTCGACCAGGTCGGTGAGAAGCACGTGCTGGCGGGGGTCAGCGCCTCGGGCGATCCCATCCGCCCAGGTCTGCGCGGCGACGGACACGCTGCCCTCGGGGGTCGCCTCGATGCGGAGATGCCCCATCCGGTCCTTGAGCCGCAGGAAGTCGACGCCCCTGCCGTCGCGCAGGAGCTGGGCGCCCTCGGCCTCCACCCCGCCGAGGCCCTGACGGTAGTTGGCGGTGAGGTACGTGGTCGGCAGGTGCCGGGAGAGCCAGCCGAGGATAGAGCCGCTCCCCACCGGCTGGGTCTGCTCCGGGTCGCCGAGCACGCGCACCCCGGCCACCTGCCACTCCCGGGTAATGCGGGTGAAGGCGCGCCAGCGCCCCGAGTCGACGGTCCCCGCCTCGTCGACCAGGAGCACGGTCCGCGGTCCAAGCGACACCCCCCGCCCGTCCGTGGTCCGCAGCACGTTGTGGGAGACCCGGGTCACGAAGTCGGCCAGGTTCCAGGCGGGGATCCCGCTCTCGCTGGCGAGGACGTCGGTGGCCGCCTGGGAGAGGGAGACCCCCAGCACCTGGTAGCCGGCCCGCTCCAGGGCCGCCACCGCCGGCCGGCACACCGAGGTCTTGCCGCTTCCCGCGACCCCGACGAGCTGCACCCACCCCGACGGCCCGCAGAGCGCCCGCACCGCCTGCGCCTGCTCCGCGTCGAGGGCATTGCCGGTCCCCCTCTCCTCCTCCGTCACCGCCGCGGCGACGAGCTGCTCGGAAACGCTCACCGTCGCCTCACCGGCGAGGTCGATGGCCACCTCGACGGCCTCCCGCTCCAGGGCCATCTGCTCTTGTGTGGTGAAAGCGCCCATCGGTTCGTGGATGGTCGCCGGCAGCCTCTCCGCCCGCTCCTCGATCCGCCCGACCACACTCCGCATCTCTCCCTCGTCGAGCCGCCCCCGCACCGCTCGGGGTGCGACGTACTCGAGGATGTCGGAGCGGTCGAACACCGACCGCCCGGCGACGAGACCGTTCTGGGAGAGTGCGTCGGCACTGATCTCCGCCATCGCCCGTCCTCGGCTCTCCGGGTTGGGCCGGCAGGGGGGCTCGGGTGGGTCGGAAGGCTGGTGGTGGTACCCGTGGGCGGCGCAGACCTGCCCCCACTCCTGCGCCAGCTCGGCCCGGGTGGTGGCGAGCTTCTGCTCCCGGGAAGCGCGGCTCAGCGCCGCCACCTCCCGAGGTGTCGGCTGGCAGAGGTCCCTCTCCGCCTGGGTGAGGCCGAGGACCGGCTCTCCCGCGATGCCCATCGCCCCCTGGAGAGCTCGGGCCATCTGGAGGCTGGCGAGAAGCTCCGCCTGCCTCCCTTCCCACTCCCGGAGCGCCAGCATCTGCACGTGCTCGGTGCGCGCCGAGAGCGCCGCGCTGAGCTCCGCATCCTGGCGGCCCAGCTCGAACGACGCCCACTCTCGCCTCTCCCCGTGGGTGGCATCAGTGGTGGTGTAGCCGAGGGTCTCCAGCCGCGCGCGCAGCCCGCACTCGAAGAGCGAGTTGAGGGCCCGGATGTTCCGGTACAGCATCCAGTAGTTGACGGAGGCGACCTGGCCCCCCTCCTGCAGCCCCAGGTTGAGGATCCGGCAGTGGACGTGGAGATGGGGGTCGCCGCTCGTCTGCCCCCTGACCGGCCGCGCCGCCGAGTGGATGTCGAGGAGAGCCGCCACCCGGGCCGGCACCGCCCGCTGCACCTCCTCGGCCGGGTCCCAGCGCCGGCCCAGGGGCACGAGCTCCTGGATGTGGGCGATCGCCGCCTCCACCGACTCCGTCATCGCCCCAACCAGCTGGACGGCGCGCACCTCGTCGCCGGCAGCCCGGGCGGCCGCGAACTCCACGGAGACCGACTTGGGTACCGAGAAGACGAAGTCCTGGTACGCCGTCCGCTCCGGGTTCTGAGCCCGGGCCCCAACCAGACTGTCGCCCGACCGCGCGTGGCAGCCGAGGCTCACCCGGGTGACCGCCTCCATCGAGGGCGTCTCCCCCACCCGCAGCCCGATCGCCGCCGCCGCCCGCGCGTCCCCGCCGACCCGGGTTGGGCCCTCCGCCACCTCCATGTCGTGGCCCAGCGCGTCCGCCTTTCCCGCTACGTACTCCTGGTAATGCTGGACCTGGCGGGCGAAGTACTCGTTGTAGTCGGCGGTCGCCGCCCCCTTGACGGCATGCGAGCGGATCACGGACCGCCCCCGCCGGCCCGCCGTGGCGATCGCGCTGTTCGCTTGGTCTTCGCAGAGAGGTGCATTAGTAG
>Ga0187891_1001056_pt1 | contig 24770 bp, 16 predicted proteins | sample June2016WEW_21_4_FD_132990 | JGI IMG/M metagenome (GOLD analysis project Ga0187891, IMG submission 132990) | Peatland microbial communities from SPRUCE experiment site at the Marcell Experimental Forest, Minnesota, USA - June2016WEW_21_40 | ecosystem: Environmental > Terrestrial > Soil >... | reverse complement strand
TGGAAGCGTGTCGGCTGCAATCTCGACCAACTCTTCTACAAACGAAGAATGCTTGCGCGACAAGTCGATAGCGTCTTTTGTGGCGAGGGTGCCAGTTGCGATGCGATCAATTGATTCTTCAAAGGGATAGGAGTCTTGCGAGACCACGGGGATGTGCAACAGCCACTTTACGCACAGCGTCGCCTTGATTATCTGCCCGTCACTATGCCGACATATGGTGTCGAGAAGCTGTGTGGTGAGAGTGACTGGAGACCCTCTTCCGCCCCGTAGTTTGCCCGCAATCTCCATCACGAACGACATCATCTGTTGCGGCATGATGCGCTGGAATCGATGCAGTGCGATTGACCCCTTCGCTTCCAAATCGGTGATGCGTCGGCGGGTGTCTTGGGTTAGGCTGTTCTCGTCGTCGACAACACACGCGGATAACTCTCCTGCGCGAACTTCTCTATTTTCGTCGGAAAAGAAGTCGTTTATCTGGTGCGGGGTGTCCCTCACCATCATCTGACACGAAGAATCGTATGCACAGTATATAAATAGCGAGGTGCGTTTGCCAACACTCTTAGGTCCCAACAACACGTGCACTGTGCATCTCCTTTCTCTCAACGCGGTGAATAAGCGTTGAAAGGTGGTCTCATTTCCAACCAACTGTTCGATTTTTTTCGGTTTGATTGAATTAATCCACGATTGCAACATTTTCTTTTTTTTTATTTTTTTTTTATTTTTTTTTGTTAAAAAAAAATAATAATAATGACACAAAAAAAGGAAGCTTGGAAAATACTCGAATTGCCAACCAACACCCCAACTCCAAAACAGGTAGCCGACGCGTATCACAAGTTGGCGAGAAAATGGCATCCCGATCTCAACCGAAACAACCCCGTTGCAAACGAGCGGATGGCAGAGATAAATCTCGCGGTCGGCGAGCTGCAAGACGCCACGTCGCCCGAGAACATCCAGCGTCAGGCGACAGACAAGATACGCGCCGAATACATGGAGATATTCGTCAAGAACAAGAACCCCTACGCGGCCATACGCGAGTGTCTCAGCCCCGTTGAGATAGACGTGCAAGTGTCGCTGGCAGACATACGCGACGGCTGCGAGCGGAGGTTCGTGGTTGAGGACACGGTGAACTTGCCCAACCGCGGGAAAACCACACTGAAGATGGAGGTCTCCGTCTTAGTTCCCGCGGCCTGCGACATCTCCAAGCCGCTTCCCAGCCAGTTGTGCGCGGGAAGCATGGAGCTGTTTCTGGTCACCGTCTTCCGCCCAGTGCTGGAGAACGGAAACTGCAACTTCCGCTTCGAGCGAGAGAAGACGCTGGTGGACGTCGTGATCGACATCGCGGCGCAACAACACATGCAGACCGAGATAGACATCCCACTGCCCGACGGCACGGTGCACCATCTGAAGTGGCAGCGCCATTACTTGCTCATGCAGCCCATCACCATGCGCAACAAAGGGCTGCACATAACGCGCGGCGTTGGCACCGTCCGCAGCGACTTGATTGTCAATCTGCTGACAACCGAGAAGAAGCAAACGAAGACACGCCAAACAACAACAACTTCAAACAAAGGGGAATAAAAAAAAGAAATAAAGATCGGCGATTTTTTTTGGCTTGTTTATTTATTCATTTAATTAGCGTTTAATAAACAACAGATGGCCGCTGTGCATCCCAAGTTGATTGAATACAAAAAATCTATCGAAGCGTTCAAGACCAGCGAGGACAGAGAAGAGGCGCTGAAGCATGCCTATTCAGCATTGGCTGCACTCGACGCCTACAGCGACGCAACGGCACACAAGGACGACGCTGCTGCCGAAATGGTCCAGAACTGCAGACAGGCCGTCTTGAAACAGATACAGGAGAATAGCCGCTCGATTGCAACAAGTGGTAGGTCATCATCGTCGTCGTCGTCTTCATCTTCGCAAGAAATGGCTGCAGCGTCGTCGTCGGCTATTCCTAAGCACGCTGCCTCTTCCACGGGCGATGGTGGCAGCGGGAAAGAGCGCCAGATAGGCAAATTCGTTGATCCCGTCGTGTCGTGGGACAACATCATCGGCATGCGAAAGGTAAAGAACGACCTCAAGCAGATGCTTCTGCAACCAGTCCAGATGCCGCAGATGTACAACAACAACTACAAGCCCGCACACAACGTCATCCTCTGGGGGCCGCCAGGCACTGGAAAGACAGTGCTAGCCGAGGCGTGCGCCAAGATGCTCGACGCCCGATTCATGTCCGTAAAGGCGAGCGACTTTATCGAGAAGTATGTCGGCAGCAGCGAGCGGAACATCGCGTCGTTGTTCGCAGAGGCCGCTGCGCAGCGGTGTAGATGCATGATATTCTTCGACGAGTTCGATTCGTTCGCGCGACGACGTGATGAGGGCACCACGGAGCACGGCATGCAGCTGACGAACGAATTGCTTCGCTTCATCGACCCCGACAAACTGTCGCCCAACTTGTACATCTTCGCCGCCACAAACAACTTCACAATACTCGACGACGCAATAAGCAGACGATTCCAGCGGAAGTTCTTCGTCGGATTGCCAAGCGTGAATGATCGCAAACGGCTGCTGGAGCATTTCCTCGGCCTAGACGACACGGTATTGCCCGTAGAGAAGCTCGAGCATGCGGCTGAACTGACCAACTACTATTCGCCGTCGGACATCAAGAACGTCGTGGCAGCGGCGCGGGACATAATGCTGGAGCGTGTGTGTGTGTCGACTCACTTCACCAAGCTCGACGACGGCAGCGGGAAATACGTGCCATGCGAGGCCAACCATGCAACAGCCGAGCCAGTCGAACGAATAGACAGACGTCTTATATTGAAGCCCAGCATCAAATTGAGTCACATCGCCAAAGCTGCGCAGAAGATACCGCCAACATGCACTCCAATGGTTGAAAAACAATATCTTGCTATATTGCAGAAGCTTTCGTCACAATAACCACAGAAAAAAAAATTATTAAAAAAAAACTTGTCGAATTTTTTTTTTACAAAAAAAAAAATTTTTTTTTCACAAGTGAAGTGAGAGTTGCAATTTTTTCCATTATTTTTTAACAGACGACTGAACTCAACTGAACTGCGTGGTAGAAATGTCCACTGTAAGGATGTACAATAAACAGCACCGAAGCAACAAACTCAAATTCGATTACTTGAAGAAAAAATGCGTGGAAAAGTCGCTCCCCATCCAGGAGTCGTGGGCAGGCGAAATCAACGAGGCATCTATGCGGTTCAGCAAGTACATAGACGAGATGATAAACCAAGTGGAGGACGACGACAAGCGTCGGCTTCTGAAGGACAGAGACGGCAACCACAACGTGCGGATCAAACTGAAGGACGAACGCTTGGGAATGGTCGAGGGCAACATTTCGCTACAGCCAAACGTGCTGCAGAAGGACATCAAGCCGTCGTGCGCAGCGAATCCAATGTCTCCGATTATGTCGAGTGTGGCAGCATGCAGCTACCCGAACTCCAGCTCCCATTTGTACATCACAGACCTCGGAAGCCCCTCCAACCAGACCACGGCGATAAACAGCAGCAGCATAAATGCCAGTAACAGTAACAGCAACAACATCATCAACAACAGCGTCTGCGAACTTGCGGGGGACGATGGAATAATCGAAGGCACAGTGATACCGCCAACGTTCGACACCTTTGCCTTCTCGCGGGCTACAGACACGTCGCTTGCGATGCAGCAGATACGGCAGGCAATGTGCTTGACGGCGGGCAGCAACGACTCGACGCAGATCGCAGCATGTCTCTTTGGTATATTTAATCGTCGCCGCACGAGCAAGCGCATCATGCGGTACAAGCGGCACTTCGACGATTCGAGTCGGATCGATCCAGAGAAGCCATACAACGAACCATATGAACAACTACTCCAAACTATTAACAATGCAATAAAGAAGAAGCAGGCTCAGCAACAGCAGCAGCAGTCGCTGCGCAAAGCCCCTCGCTGAGAATGCCCTTTTGTTAGGTCATGATTAGACATTTATTTTATTCTTTTTCATTCAAACAGACAAAACAGATAAAAAATGGCAAGTATCTTTCAAAGTGCTGAATGGAAGAGTGCTCGAGAATACGCATCTGATTTTGCTGAACAATTGAAAAAGGACTTACCACCACAATCAGATGCTGTTGTGTGGGACAGCAGTTACACCAGTGACCATTTGCCAGTGACGGCAATGCTCCCAAATGAATCCATCGCGCTTCTCTCTTGGAACTTGTGCAATTCCGTCTGGATGAAATACCAAGAAGCACGAGAAGACAGCGGACAAAGGCTTTACGACCATCCAGCCTTTGCAAAGGAAAACCGAGAGAGCCGTTTGTTGGCACAAAAGGATTACATCGAGAAGCAAATCGTGCAACACCAAAACAATGGCTTGATCATCTTCTTGCAAGAAGTGTCCCCGCTCATGTCGTTGATCCTCGAAAAATGCTTCGATCGCACTCATCATGTGCTTCGCTTTGTCACCAACGCGAAAGAAACCAACTTCAACGTCACCATGTTGCCAAGACACAACGTGACCTATAATTACGTGTACGGCTACGGCTTCAGTGATAAATTCAAAGAGTTTTCAAAGCAAAAAACCGCGGCCATTTATGTGATCAAGCTCAACGCAAACAACGAGAACATCGTCATTGTGAATGCCCATCTCGACTTCGGCACCAACAAGCAATTTGCCGAGGCGTTGTTGGCAGAGTCAGACTTGCGAAACATCCGCATCTTTGTTGCTGGAGACTTCAACGCCTCATTGCGCACGCCAGTCGCGGGCGAGTGCGACAACGTGACTGCCATCTACAGCGACTACACTAGGTTCAACTTCTTCTCCCGTGACCCCACTTACAACCATCTTAACCTCTTCCGCAACACCGTCGACAAGAGCGTGCCTGGCCTCGAAGATGGAGCCGTCTCCCGCATGTACGATCGCTTCGATCATTTCATGGTGGCCAGACCTCCCCATTGATCAACAATGACGACCATTCAATAAATATATATGTGTGTGAGCATCCAAAGGATGCCACTTCTTTATTCTTTGTCCTTAACTTTATCTTGTATCTGGACGTTGTTGATAGGGACGGGAACGGGGTCAACGTGGTAAAATGGATGGTTGCTGAGATTGTACGGTACGGTGGTGGGAAGCGGGGCGGAGAAGACGACGACACAAAACGGCAAGACACGTTCGCTTTTTGATCCGTAGTAAACGAGATCGCTTTGGCTGACTCTTGCACACGCATCGTAGTGTCTACACTCAAATGGATGCATGATGAAAAACACATGTCGACATTCGCCGGTGTGCGCCAACGTCGACAAGGGCTTGTTGAACTGGGCGATGCCGACAAACTCCGCCGCCGCAGGCTTGAGGCCCAACTTTAGGGCAAGAAAGATTCGATAGTAGAACAACAAGTACAACTTGTTCTCGAGGGTGTTGTCGAAGTTTGGTATCGATTTCGTCCAACCGTCCAACTCCTTGATCTTGGTGGCGGTCAAGCTGATGCTGAAAGTGCTGACATCCAACAGACTCAATATGTCGTTCTTGCTAATGTACTCCTTGAAGATGTCAGTCACCAACATCGCCTTGGCAACTGAAACAATATCAGAAAATTGATATGTGTTCACTTTCTCTGCCATTTTTATTTTTTTTTTGAAAAAAAAATAAAATATTTTATTTTTTTTAAATAATTAATTAATTTGTTGATGACGTCATAAAAAATCAAGTCAGACATACAATGTGACGCGATGCTTGTTTCTGAGGTCAAGACTGTCGATCTCGAAGGGAAAGAGTTCGACATAGATATTTCGACTGCCGAACGTTGCGACAAGAGCATCGCTGTGGTAAGTCAGATAGAGCAAGAGATCGACGGCCTTTTCCATTGCCTCGTCGTCGTCGTCGATGTCGCGCAACTGGTTGAGATAGGCGATGTTGTTGACACAGGCATCGTGGGTGAGACAGGCGAATACGCGACAGAATTCGCCAGACTCGAATGTTATGATCACGCTGCATTCAGCGGAGACTGGAGTGGCCAACTGGACATCAGAATACACTGTGCGATGGGCGATCTTCGCCAACGACGGGAGCAAGCAGCCATGCAAGACGTTGTCCAAGTAGTCTCTCTGCATCTCAGTGTAGGTGACAAGCAAGCCCTTCAAGAGATTCTTGTCGTTCCCTTGCACCCACGCCAACCAGAGCCCCACGAGAGCCCACTGATTCCTGTGGTAGATTGCCATGTGCATCCACATTGCGCACCGTCGAGCGAGAACGACGATCCTGCACTCTTGGCTCTCGACGAACTCGAAGTAGCGAATAAAGAAGTTCTTGTACTCCTCGACAGATGCCAAACACTCAACGACACAGTTCTCCATCACGTCGCATGGATAGCCAAGGGCGGCGATGACGGCAAGCAGTTTTGTGGGACAGTCTGTGCATTCATGTTCTCTGATGTACCGAATGATGATGTCGATTGCCGTCTGCTTCAAGCCAGCCAACTTGCTCTTGGGAATCCGTTCGAGCAACGACAAGACATCCGCGTTTCTCTTGTACAACAGAACCAGTTGGACGTCGGTGACGGTGTCAGGCAAATCAATGTCAGTGTTACAGAGGATGGCGTTGACGTCAGAGACGGTAGCAAACCTGCGGGTATCAAGAATGTCTTCGAAGCACCATGTGTCTTGCATTGCAAACTCAGGAATGGGCCTGAAAACAAAGCTTTCTCTTTTGTGAGAATAATCAACTGCCATTTTGTTCTTTTTTATTTTTTTTTATTTATTTTTTTTCAAAAAAAAGAATGTCAAATGAAAATGCAAAAGTCAAAATAAGGGTTCCTGTTGCAAGCGTTCTTTCGATGATACAGGAGGGGATTGGTTTGTATTATGTATTGTGCAAGTATCTCTTCATCTACTTGATCGTGCATGTGGGAGTGACATTTCTGGCAATGCCATTGTGCAACATCACATCCGTAAATCTATTGATTCACGTGGCGTGGATCATGTTCAACGTCTTCCATCTGTATTTTCTCGAGGGCCTCGACAAGTACATATCGGCCAAGCCCATACGCTACTGCATCCTCTTCTGCGTCGGCTCCGACGTCGTCGAGATGGTGCTGAGATACTACCGAGACTCCTATTTCGTCACGTACTGCAGCCACGACTTCTACCACTTCCAACACGCCACATTGATGTTGGTCACGTTTGTCATATCACTGGTGACGTTGGCGATCCTCAAGGGCAGGCATTTGCGGTTGAGGAAATTTGGAACAATATAGCAAGCAAGCAAACAAGCAAACAAACAAATAAAAAAAGCAAGTAAAGTCGAAAAAAGAAGCAATAAATAGCGTCAATCGCCCTACTTTATTTTTATTTTCTCATTTCTTATTTCTTACTTCGTAACCAAAAAAAAAATGCATCGCTCGATCATTTTGCCACTACCATTGTTACTGTCGTTGCTATTGCTGTTGTTGCTGTCTAAATCAGCAACAATAAGTGGACAATTCCCGTTCATCGATCCAGGCGACGCCTCGGACGTGGGGCAATGCATCAGCAACGCCGACTGCGACATCTACGCCGCCCAGTTCCACGTCGAGCCTGGTCAAGTGCAATGCTACCAACCGTTCATGAAATGCATTTCTCCCATCACGGGGAAAGTCCTAGGCCCCGCATTCGACATCCAATGTCCACCGACAATCGTCCAGATCAGCAGCACCGTCGCATATCCAGCCGTGGTGTGCGTTGCCACCAACAGCGGCGACGGCATCGTCAGCGTCACGATAACAGCAAACCCCGTTCAGCGCATCAAGGGGCTTGTGCGCCTCTACACAACCGTGCAAGTACCAACGTACAACGACACTGCGTATTTTGCGAATTACGTGCAGCAGATGTACGCAAACTACCCGCAGACAGTCTACCAGTTCTCGCAACTGCTGCCTAACACATACACGCTCGTCTATTTTGACATCAGCGGCTGCTACGCATTACCTGTCGCCAGCACGCTAACAATCGTCAACGTCGCTGCGTTGAGCACACAGACCGTCGTCATCACAAACCCACAGTGCGCAACCAACGGCTACATCAACACTATCAGCTCGATATCGTTCAATGCGACTGTCGCGAGAGCACTCAGGGCCTATATACCTTTGGCCAGTTGTACGACTGGCGCTTACCCCAGCGGAATAATTCATGTTGGCAGTGGTAGCGCGGGCATTGGACAACGCATCCAAGTGGCAAATATCTATGGGCCAGACGGCGAGTTACTCGCTGCTTACGCTGCCACCGACTTGTGTCTCACTGTATCAGGAACAGGAGGTGCCGCCATCCCGATATACGCTAGAAATACTTCCTATTTCTATCCCACTCTCATGACACAAGCGTTTAATGCAGGATACATGGCCATCTCTGTGGGTCTCGGATACGGGTATCAGTCGTCTGCGCTTGCGCCAGTGCAGTATCTCTTCTACGATAATGGTGCTTACAGAGGATCGTTTATGGCACCCTACGTCGTGTCTATGACAAACACTTCCTTCCCGCCACTGATCGGCACAAATCCAGCCGTGCAGCCTTACTTCGTGCTCATGGGGATGTTCACAAATACACAAGTCATGTACACCACCAACTATTTCAGCGGCTTCGACCTCACTACAAATCCCGTCATCAGCATCCTGCAAAACACCGAGAATTCGACGCAAGCAACGTTCGCTGCATGCTACACAGCGACATCGCAGACATCGACGCTCACAGCAAATTACCTTGCGCTTCGTCCGCTTTCTGGAGGCACTACAATCGAACTTCGACGCGTAATCAATGGCTCGCTAGTTGCATTCGTCCCTCCGTACACGTACACATACACCACTTTACAACAGTTGCCCACGTTCACGGTAACCACTCCCGGCCTCTATTGTCTGCTTTTCATTGCTAACGCGTTCGACGGCTACGGAGTTCGCCCCATCCTGTACAGTTGCTTTGTGTTTGGCACTCCCACCGCGTTCTTGCTGCAAACCATGTCGACGCTTGCAGTGACTCCGTACACCCCGCTTAATTTGCCTGTGCCTTACGCGACATTCCTAAACGCTGTCGAAACTACGTTCGTGTTGGGATTGCCAGTTATCTTGTTCGCCCCTCAGGATATGGACCCGAGAGTAACGCTTACGCTGTCAAACACAGATCAATTATATCAGGCCCATTTGCAACAAATAGGCGCCACTGCATTCAACGTATTTAATGACCAGAAGGGCTCGTGGTCGCTGTCGTCGTATTACTCGGTCACGCAGGTTGCCAATTTCAATTTGTTTGTGCAAACAGTCAATCCCGAGACCAACCAAGTCACCATCGAAACAGTCGAGGGAGACGTATCTGTCGGAGAAGTGGCAATGGCAAACTTCCAGTTCGTCAACGCGAGTGGCTACGATTACTTCGAGCCATCCGAAAACACTCAATACCAGTGCTCAGCCCCCACGACGCTTAACATGCTTGAATTGTATGAAATGTCAGTATCAGTGACAGTTCAGGCGCCAATCTGCCCAGATCAGCTCACGGTGCTTACCTTCTATGCAGAAGGAGGCGTCTGTTATCACATGACCAATCCAGTCTACCTCAACGACACAAACACGACAAGCGGCGGTATATCGAACCCATTTACTATGCCATGTGGATATTTTGTGCAGGTCCAGAATTACGACCCCACAAGCCCAGGTTATCTCACAGTGTTAGGAGCAGAGTTAGGCCTCGCAACATACAACGCACCGACCAACGTTGTTGTGCGTGTGATAGTATACGATGCTTCGAGCAATATCGCATATGCAATCGCCAAGGGCACGTCTGACATTCCCATCAACACGACAATGATCAACTTTGTGTCACAGGAACTCTTCTGCGACAACGGCACCCAGATGGAGAACATCACATACGAAGTCGTAACGACATCAGTCGTCAATGTAACTGAGCTCATCACATACATGGTGCCAACCAATCTGACAACGGAAGAGCTGTACGATCCAAACGACGTGTATTTCCGCTTGCCACAGGACTGTCCTCTCCTTTCGAATATGACCGCCTACCAAGTGCAACAATACTGTCTGAGCCCCTACGGGTCGACAACGGACGTCTGTTTGGACTGGTGCCTGAACTTGCCTCCAGCGTATCCGAATGTGATCGGACAGAGCATCATCACGGGCAACGATGGCGAATATTGGGACGCTGTCGCGTGGGTCCCCTCTGGATATTTCAATAACGAGACTGGGCGCGCAGTGTATTGCAGAACTGGAAATAGCATCCGAACAGACGTTCCCGATGCACTCGCAATACAAGTGATAGGCCCGCAACTCATCCAAATAAACTACCCGCCAGTGCCGTGTCAAGGAAGCAATTGCTATATGATCTCCGTGGTTGTGTTGGTCGACTACATTTACGAGGACATCGTGCAGAACATATCGATCGTCGCCAATCCAGCGTTTGGCAAGAACCCCTACGCGGTTCCGCCGCTGACAGCCAACCAGTACACAATAAATCTTGGCGTCGAATACGCGATCAGTGTCTTTGCGAACGGCATGTGTCCAACGACACAAGCTTACACGTTCAACGTCACGGGGCCTCTTATCACGAACATCAACGTTTTCGATTCAATCTGTTCGTTAAACGACGGCAGCGCCAACATGATCTTGTACTACTACGATCCAGACGCGTCAAAGACGGGCACCGAGAAACAGCTTTGCTTGTATATGCCGAACTGGAATGGCTCTCCTTTGCCGTTCTCGGCACCCATAAACGAAGAACTGTACCTGCCTACAGCGGGACTCGGGTTTGACATGCAACAATTTACGCCACTGCCTCCAGGGCTAACGAACATCTGGATATACGAAATATGTCAAACTGGATTCAATCCTACTCCTAATTGTCTCTCGTGCGTGACTCTGCCTCCCGCTGGGTCGTTCGCAATACAGCCTGGTTACATCTACACGTTCAGACAATTCATCGTGCCCAGCATGGCATCCGAAGGCGGTGGAATAAATATCGTGCTGAATCAATACATAGAGGCCCCATGCTACGGGAACACTTACTACTTCTCATTCAGCATCTACGACGATGCTGGCCCAAATGGCCAAGGCTATCCGCCTTACGTCGTCCAGTTTCTCAACCCACAGGGCGTCCTTCTCAAAACGTTCGGCTGCTGTGTGAATACAGTGCTGCAGCCAAATTGCACAGGAGAACTGCCACCTGCCCAGCCAGTTGGCGGCGGACGCGTGCTTATTGGCGTCTTTAACTTCACAATGCAGACGGGGAGTCAATACGGGTTCCAACTGTCAGGAAATTACACGTTCGTCGTCAAGAGTTGCAATAGTAGCTGCGTAGAAGGCTATCCTATCTACATCGACATCGTGAACCCCATTATCATCAACTTGTACAGCAAGCCGTCTACGTGCAACTCACAAAACCCTGCGCTTCAATACACCGTGAACGGCGGCGCAGGATTCTACAGTTCTAACAATGCGCTGAATGTGACATATATCGACCCAACAACTGGGTTGATAATATACTCGCCGTATATTCTGTGCTGGATCACGCCGCTCAATCCAACGCACTGCATAGAGGAATACCTTCCGTTGTATGTTGTTCCTGGACCTTACACGGTCTGCGCAACCGATCGGAATGGCTGTCAAGCATGCCAAAGCATCAACGTGACTAACGTGCCTCCTGTGACCGTCCAGTTGCTGGGATATGATTCCTATTGCGAGACAAGCACGTATGCCGTCGCGACGTTCAACATCAGCGGGCCCAGTCCGCCTTACTACATCCTCGAATACTTGGACCAGATCAGCAACGGCAGTATCATCAACATCACCCTCTACCAGAACTACAGTAAAAGCATATGCTTCAAAGTCATGAACAGTGTCGGCTGCATCACGCCAAATCTATATTGCTTTACACCTCCGTCTGCGGGGCCAGTTATATTCACTGTGGACACGACCATGTCTTGTCCCGCGCCGTTAGTTCCAACGGGGACGATGACTGTGGTCCCTTCGCAGAATTACACTTGCAAATGGGCCGCCAGCGGGATTCCCATAGAAAATTACAACTTATGTTACCAGACCAACGTACCACCTGGCGTTGATTACATCGTCACTGTGTCTAATTACGCAGGCTGCAGCAGCCAATCGTCAACAATAACAGTCGCAGCGCGCTCTCCCATCTACATGACTCTGCTTAATCGAACAGAGGACGGCGTGCTGCACGGGCCATGTATCGACTATATAATAGTGCTTATTGGAGGCGGAAGCCCATTTGCGCCGCCATATAATGCGATCGTGACCAACCCAAGTCCAAACATGACCGTCACAATACTGTTCGACAACACCGTCATCATCAACAGCGTCTGCAGAGGAGTAGCGTATGTGTTGTCAGTTAGTGCCTCAGACCACCAATGCGCCGTGACGATGGTGATATCCGATCCCTTCTATGACACTGGCGGCACTTCCCCACAAATACCTGGACTCACGACTCCAAACAACGACTTCTTCCCCTCGAAGGAAAGAAACAACAATGGCCCCATATCTGCAAAGGAAGCCATGATAATAGTCGTGGCAATAGCTGCTGTCATATTGATAGTGCTTGTGATTGTGGTTGTAGTGATTACCAGAAGAAGAAAGTGACCAAAAGTAGTAAAAATTAAAATATTTTTTTTTATTATTATTATCATTTTTGTTTGCAAAAAAAAAAGAATTATCTTATTCTCGCCTATCACGTCTTTGAGATGGCGGTTGCAGATAATAATCTCTCCGATATTGAGCGTAAGCGAGCATCAGCAAGAAAACACCTACAGCCAACCCCACGAATATCATGATGGCGATAGTAAAGGAGTCGAGTGCCATAGCCTCGCCATACGTAGGCAAAATTGTCACGTTTGGCAAGGGAGTTGGCCTGACAGGTTGTATTGTATCTGGAGGAGATTCTCCTTGGAATCGCATTCTGCTTTGGCAGCCGCCACTGTCTATAAACACCAAGTCGAAGGAGAACGAGTTCAGCAAGTTGAGTATGGTGAGTTTGGCAGGATTATTTCCTTGACCTGCATAGAAACTAATGTACGGCTCCGGATTAGTGGGTTCGTTTGGAGGGTAGATCGCGTAAGTGAATGGCGGCCCGTTCACACTCGATGCCTCTGCAATAAACGTGCCAAGCGCAACGTTTGCACCGCTGCCGCTGTTTGCGTAGCGTTTATATATGACCTGTGGCGTGCCGACTGCGTACAGATTGAAGAGCGTGTCGGCGTAACACGACGTATTGAACGACGCAACCGCTTTGACATAGTACAAACCAGCAGGTGCATTGTCAAACCGTAATCCGACAAACACAAGAGTGTATCCAGTCGGCACGTAATACCAATATATGACGGGCGCATACTGAAACGGCGCCGTCGCTATCATAGTGCCACTATTTACGCCTTCTGTGCAAGGGAAGTCCACCGCGTTGACTATCACATAGAACGGAGGCGCGTTCTCTGCCGTATATGACACAGGTGCCGAAAGACATCCCAACGAATCCATGGCCGCGTAAAGTTGGGGCAGTCCAGGCACTGCATTGGCGTCCTCCATAATGTACGAACCATTTATTATTGTTATTGTGCTGTTGCTCAATCTCACAAGCGTCAGATTTCCATACCCGCCCGTGGCTGTGAATGTGACAATTGCAGGCAAGTCTGTGCAGTTTGGCGGTATTTCGCCCACTGGTACCAACGTGATCATGCTACTCCTAGGAGCAACCACGCAACTCTTGTTTGTGGTGCAATTGTTGTAATCCGTCACGTAAACAGTGTAATTTCCGTCGGGCGCGTTGAACACTTGTTCGGTGATCAAATACCCAAAGGGAGACGAGATGTTGTATGTATAGGGAGGGCCGTAGGGGCTCACACCACCGCTTGCTTGGTCACTTCGAAACTCAAGCGGTATCTCCGTGCCGCCAGTGACGGCAGTCGACACAAAGCCGTCGTTTTTGTTGGCGCATGTCGAGTTCAAGCACGCTACTTGCAACGTAAGTGGATTGAGCGCATTCATGACCAAGAAGTTTTGGGCCTCGCAAGTGGAGGCGTTAGCATAGATTGTCAAATTGTACCCGCCGTTCTCGCCTGGACTGTATATGCCAGTCCCAACGTAGAGCGTGAATGGCAGACCTCGTGTCTGTATGGCAGTTGTGCATGTCTCTATGCACGTCTCGTAGTCGCTGTTGAAGCAGCACGCTGCATTTGGAGGGTAAGAGTAAACCGTCAGCGTCTGCATCGAAATCAATCTGCCCGTCGGGGTGCTCCAATACACAACGTATGGCCCGTTCCACAGAGTGTCATACAGAATCATGTTGAACGTTATCGGAGTGTTGTCGGGACATCTCGGGCGTATGTTACTCTCGACGATGGTGATTATACTTTGTCCATTGATCAAACTGGCAACTACGCTCACTTGTTGCTGATACACGGCTTGGGCGGCACTGTATCCCTGATTGCTGGAAGACGGCTGCACGGCCCACACATACACCTGCCAGTATCCGTTTGGAATCGCGGGATACAGACTGCCTAGTATATCGGCAAACACAAACGAGCCCTCAAAGTTGTAAGAGAACAGAGCGTTTCCAGTCAGCAGCAGCCCATGGGTCGGAGTGGGTCCCGGATATGTTGGATTGTTTATCGACGTGAGTGCAAAATACAGATTCAGCGCACAATCGGGATTCAGATTGAAGCGCGTGACTGGACCCGAGCACAGTGGATTGTTTACGGTGAAGCTGACTTGGAATTTGTTGCCGCGATTGTTGCAATTACCAGGATAGACGACAACAGAAACAGGGCCGACGCCCAAGTTGGGAATCTGATATGTGACAGTGACTGGTTCGCGATAGGGCAGACCCATTGGATAGCCAGGCGGCATGTTGCGGCTAAACACATCACTGGGCCTATTTTGTACAGTGAGGACGTACGTGCTTCCCAGACAATAGCCGCCGCCAGTTGTCAGCGCGGGAGATGTGATCAATTGGTACCGACATGGGCATGTGTTGTAACATGGGTCCGAGGTGTTTGCGCAGTTCACATAACCTGAACACTTTCCCCTATCACTGTTGTAACACACGTCAGTCGTGTTGTCGAAGTTGACAAACGCGCCTGTCGACGGCGTGTTTCCAGTGACGATGTAGTTGAGTTGGTAACAACAACTTGCAGTTGCATTGCAGCCGTTGATGTACGTGATGCTGTACACTGTGATGGAGAATTGCGACAGGATGTTGGTTGAAGTGATCATGCGCTCCCAGCACGGGGTCACGAGGATCGGCCCGTCGTATTTGCCGTAACTGATGAAGAGAGTCCACACCGACGAGGCGTAAACCACCTGCGACGTTTGTTGGTAGTTTATTCCAGCTATCTGTTGCGAGATGATGAAGATGTCGATGAACTCGGTGGTGAGGTTAAAGAACCACGAGCGCAAGTTCTTGCTCACGGTGAACGGATAGTTTGTAATCAGCCGAGGAGTCAATATCGTGTACTCGATTTGCAACGAAGCGTCCCATATCTGAAACTCGTTTATCCCAGCATACTGATAAGGATCATTTGCTGGATTGATGGGACAGACGTCAGACACCACATTTGTCGGGTCGCTACACTGTGGCGGCCGCTTGAGGGGGTTTGGATATGTGGGCTCCAAGAAATAATTGACAATGCTGTTGACGTTGACGTTGCTCACGCGATCGTACACAGTGACAGTCGACCCCAATTCGTACAGTTGCACGTCTTGTGCATACCCCTCGTACGTAGTGCCATTGATGAGCCAGTCATAGTAGTACGAAATGTCCTGCTGTTGATAAATCGACACGCCGAGCGATGCGGTGGCTGCCAAATCCAGTGTCAAGATGTTCTGCCACACGAAAAAGAACCCACGCCTCGCCTCGCATATCATAGTCTGCGGCGAATAGGGACACTCTGCTGCAGCAACCTCGGCAACGGCGATAAGCGGCATCCATATCAAGCCCTTCGGAGGCGGCGTGGCGATGATGCCGCTTGTCCAGTTGCAATACGCGGTGCCGAGCGGCTGTTCGGGAACGCTGCGACGTAACATTGTCAACTGTATATCGCCTGTGAGATACAAGATGCGCAGACGGAAATATGTATAATTCAACACCTGTCCAAAGACCGAACTTACAGGCCATGTAGCAGGAATATACGCAGGGCGCGCAGTCTCGACGGTGCCTTCGATGACTTCAAGCACAATCGACACGGTTGGGTTATTTGTGTACGCCAGTGTCATCTGCTCGGCACAATAGGCGACGTACGTCAATCGCCCAGTGGCGACGCTGTCGCAATATATGCCAATCGATATCTCAATCGTGTCGGGCTCGCCGTTTGTCCCCGGCAAGGAGTTACGGAAATCGTAAAACTCGATTGTCGGATGCTTCTGGTATCGCGCATTGAACAACGACGCAGTGCCAAACGACGTGTAGGCGAGGTAAAGAGGACCTGGAGCGTACACCTGCTTCTCAAGCCGCGTAGAAACCATGGCAGAATCGGGCGGAATTTGCCCCATGACGTTTCTGTACAGATTGATATAAAAATTAGGCTCAGTCCATGTGCGCAGATTCGGAGTGCCTGAACATGTTCGGATGTCAGGCGCGGGGGTCAAGATTATCACGAACTGGGTTGTGGCGACGCTCCAGCCAGTAAAGGTGATAGATTGCTGTGCAAATGGCGTGTTTTGATTTCCGAGGACGAAGCAGTCAGCAGACGGCGAACCAGTGGGAAGTTGATTGCCTGGAAGACATGAAAAAAGAGGAGTGAGCCGTGTGGTACCTACAGAACAATGTTGTGTGGCACCTAGATTTGCCCAGTTGTAGTTATTAAACAAGGTGCCCAATATACCACAGACCGAAACACCAACAACCAACGTCGAAGTAAGAGAACCGCTGCTGAATGAACAAAGATATTGCCCAGTTAATGACTCTATTTCGTTGCAACAGTCACAATTTCCTTGTGCGTGATTTGATGGATCGATGACGTCGTATGTGCTGAACCCGAAATCTGCAGCATTGCACACTGGCTGACTACCAATCACAGTACGGCAAGCACTTGTCGGCGACGCTGTCAGATACGCGTATCTGATGTAAGCGTAGTTGTTGAAGGTGACGCCGATCGACGGCCAGCATTGCGCATTTATAGCGTTCGGAATGTGCTCGGTGAAGACGCTGCCAGTGACAACGCAAGGTAGATCATTGAACCCAACGTTGTCATAGTCTGTGTAATACATTATCTGCAACGCACCAGGCGAGGCGGTGCAAAGCTCGGTGTAAAATATGTTATTGAGCAGATGTCCTGATATGTAATCATGGTACGTAAAGCCATTCTGCCACTGGTCGCCGTAATTTAGGCTACGGGAATAGACATTGGTTAGGTGGGTAAATATATTCCCCGTCTGCGACTGTCCCGAACTGTCGCATCCTTGCTGATATTGCCTAGTCCAGTACGTCCATACTTGGTCAGTATTCGGCCCAGTTGAATATATTAGGCGACTGTTTGCGATGGCATAGTAAAGACTGCCATTGCAATTTTGCTGCCCGGCTGTCACGGCCACATTGTCGGGTATTTCATTCTGCACAACGTCAAGAAACCGAAGGGCTATCACCGTAAAATAGCCCGTCACCTGTCTGGAAGCGGCACTCGCCCATTGGTCGCCGTACACCGACCCAAAAAACCCATTGTAGACTAACTTTGCAGACAGCAGGAAGCGATTTGCTGGCGGAAACGACGTGTACGCGGGATTGGACAAGTCGATGTTTGCCCTGTACCCGCCTTGATTCATCAGCCAATAGCATATCTGGAAATTGCCAGACACGGGGTCGTACGGGTTGTAATACAAGTCGACCGTGTTTCCCCAGTCGGTTGTGATCGAGAACATCGTGCCGCGGTTATATGGTGGCGCGGCTGCCTGTAACAAATAAGTCTCCAGCCCAGCAAATCCAGCGAGCATGTATCCAATGCGCGCGTAACCAAACAAACTAAAGTCCGAACAGCCAGACGGAGTAGGCAGTATGTACTTCATGCGGACAGGCTTGGCAGTCGGAAACACGGAAGGGAGAGTAAAAATGGGGCCGAATTCAGGATAGCCATTCCCGTAGCGTGTTCCGCCGATGGGCCAGAAGACGGGCACCCAGTTGCGATTGCCGCCGAGACCTCTGAAGACGTAACAGTGGCTCAAGTTAGGTATCTGGTCGTTGATGACCTCCTGCGAATAGTTGAATGCGTAAATCGCGTTGTTGGCTGTGTTGTATGCGTTGTACCACATCTGGAGAGTGCCTTGTAGATTCGCGTGCTCGCTGGCAGCGAACTGGATGCACACTTCTACCCATCCATCGTTCAACACTGGATTCTGCGACGCCCATGTCTCGACAACGGTGATGTTGTATACGACAGACGTGTTATCGTAGCCAAACCCGCTAGTGAGAATGCAGAAGTTCGTGTCGGTGTTGCATCCGTCGGACTGGGTCAATATACAATCGCTGGTCAAGTTGGGATACGAGATGTAATCCTCGTGAACACACATTACATAGGGCGGCTGGAAGACGTCCTGCGAGTCGAGCAAGATGGGCAAATAAGCAGAGGCTCGTCTGGAAAAGAATCCAGAAATAATTAAAAAGCACAAAACGAGAAGAATTGGTATCAAGGGATTGACCTTAACCGAACGTGCGGTTGTTCGCATTTCTTCTTTTTGTTTTGTTTATTTATTTATTTGTGTATTATTGTTATTACTTGTGATGGATTTTTTGGTCAATGAGTATCTGTGTTTTTTTCATTTGGACATTGGAGATAATCTAACTCGATCTCGTGAATGGCACGATATATTCTGAACGTAAAAAAACCCGTCGCCCCAAGAACAACATACACTTGAATCGCCCACAGTACGACGTCTGTTCGCGAATATCGGGGACGGAAGAGCGGAGCGCCGTCGGCAAGCTTGACCAATAACATCGAACCCAAGCTGTACACGTAAAATGTCACTAGCACACATCGCATAAAAAGACGACGGAGGACATGCGGTCCGAACTCAGCGTGCAAGTAAAACCCGAGCATCGAAACAAGAACCGTCAATATATAGTACCACACCAAATCGTCTCTTGACGAGACAGTCGCGACCTGATACTTCTTGAGGTACCACGCAACACCGACATTTAATACGAGAAGATCGCAGCACGCGACTAGAAAAATTCGGGCAGCGTCGAAGATTCCATGCACGGGAGAGACGGTGACTGAAATAACGAACGCGAGAACAAAACAGCAAAAACAAACTTCCATCGTGTCCATGATAGACTCGCGAAAGGCACCCTTGCCTATCTTCTGCACATTAAGCCAAGCAAATCGTCTTCGAATGTACACTGGGAACTCGAAGCCACCGGCACCACCAAGTTCAGCCGCCTGAATGTCATGTATGTAAGGTGCCATTCCAATTAACATTTTTTTTGCTTCCCTGTTCGAAAAAATAAATAAATAAATGGTATTGTATTATTTTTTCTTGAATTATTTTTTTTTCGTAAAGACGAAAAAAAAACAAAAAAAGAGATGGGTCTGTCGCAATCGAGCGAAAATCTGTCTGCCACTGACACTGTTGCCGCAAGCCAGCGGAAAATGATTGTGTTCACGATCAAGCGTGCGGAATTGAACGAGCCCAAAACATACTCTTGGTGCATCAACCAAATCCAGAACGACACAGACCTGTGCGCCATGCGTCAACTCGTACTGGACCTCACCGCATCGCACAACGAAGAGTTCCCACACAGCCGACTAAGCGCCATCTCGATCGAGATTGTCGGCTCACGCAGCCTGTTAGAGCCGTCATTCAACGAGGACATTCCCTCCGTTGTCCTGAAGGCCATGGCGCTGACGCTGAGCAAATGCGACAGGCCTGCCATTCCGCGACTGTACTCGAAGCCGCTGTCGTTGCAATTCGACTTCTCGGACGACTGGCTGCGTCTCCAATTCGTGTACTTGCTATACCACATGCTGCTCTCAGTCGGAATCGCCACGTATCCCAGCAACCTTCCCGATCGCAGCGACGAGAAGACGGGGTTCTTGGTGCTGATGCTGCACAACTGCGCAACCAGTCTGCGAACAAGCCGAACGGGTCCCGTGACAAACATGCGCGAATTCCGAGTGCTCTCCACGCCGATCAAGATCATGAACGAGGCTTTGTTGACACGCAACATCGAAAGATACGTGTGTACACGAACCCCGCGCGAGATTGCCGAGAGAAACAACAACAACAATAATAACAATGATGATTTTGATGAAGAGGAAGCAGAAGAACAAGAAGAAGAAAAGGAAGAAGAGAATCCCGACTTGTTAGAACTGTTAAACAGTCCTCGGTCGAAGACCGAAGATGACGAAGACGACTATGGATTTGTGCAGGCAAGACAAGTCCAACCCGCACAAGAAATAGATTGGGGCATGTTTGATTGAATAAAGCAGCAACAAAAAAAATCGTTCAATCTTTATTTTTTTTTTCATTTGTTTGTTACATATTCTTCAGCCGACGGGCTTGCCATCTGCGCCGCCCTTCTTCGAATATTTTCTCGCCACACGCTTCTATGTATCTGCGATCAGGCGAGTAATTGGCCTCGGCACACGGGCAAGCCTGGTTGTCCTTCCCACCACATGCATTGCATTTTATGCAATACATCCCACCAAGACACGCTATCTGCGCGCGCACCTTGAGATGAGCCTGCCACAGGATGCTCAGTATCTTCAAGAATCCAGGGCCGATGTCCCTCGTTCCGTTATAATAATCATCGTCGTCGTCTGGCAGATCGGCAATCTCGTTGAGGTCGCGTGGATGCTTCCTATCTCTCGTCATATTCACCATCATACACCACAGACACAAAACACACACACGCACTAAATTCAAAATAATTATCTTTTTTTGAGTGTCTATGTTTTATTCGTTTAAAAAAAAATGAGCGACAACAACGAACACTCCAGCGGAATGACAAGCGGCGACGAAGACCGCAAACTCGAAGTGCTAGACACTGACCAAGATACAGGAGAGGACTCGGAAGACGAGCTCCTGGTGGTGCGGCAAAGAGTCAACCGCGTGATGACGACGACCCGCATGTACTGGTGCAGAGAACTAGTCCTCAAGAGCGAATTCTGCGGGCCCGTCTTCACGATATTCAGCGTCATCGGCATGGTCTGCGCGCGCACAATCGGCTACGCTGTCTTGCGGAAGAACGAGGTGCTAGGGTTGCTCATCACCCTCGCCTTGCTGCTGAACGTGGCGAATCTCATCATGTGCATCCTGCTCGTCATCCGCACCGTCGAAAACGCAACGCTCACCGAGCTGTGGCTTCAGGTTATCTGGCAGAGCGTCTTCCTCGTCTCGCTCACCCTCTACGTGCTAGGAGCAATCAAGTACGACGCCAGTTGGTGCGACGGAAACATAGGCTGCAAGATGATCCTCATCGTCCAGATCATCATCACCGCCACCGAGATCGCGATAATGTGGATTGTCACTGTGCATGTCATACGAATACGAAGTCGCGACGGCGCGAACGGCCATAACTTCGGCAACCGACTTGGACGCCGAGAAGGGGGCACACCAACTTCGTCTGCATAAAACAGGCGAATCAATGAATGAACAAAAAAAAACAAATATTTTTTTTCACCGAAAATTATTATCATTTATTATTTATTGTTCATTGTTCATTGTTATTGTTGTTGCTGTTCTCTTACAGCGTAAAAACAATAGAAGGGAATGAATGCTTGGGCCTTGATAACGCCAGAAACAAACACGTCTTCGTCGGACTCGGTGGGATACCCTCGCTGGTAAGCCATCTCGATAGCCATCTTGGAGGGCACGAGACAATGCAAGCTGTTCGAGCTGCGCTGGAAGGCGCGGGAGCAGAACATCGCCCATTGCACGGGGATGCAGAACTTCAAGGAGAAGTTCTCGCATCGCCACAAGTAAGACGAGGGGTTCTTGTCCAAAATCTGTATGACATGGAAAGGACGGTCGTCGAGCAAGTCGGCGCGGGCGTAGATGTTGATCTCGGGCCACGACTGGGGGTCGGAAGAGACGGCGATGAACTCCGCATACATGTCGGCGGATATTGCCTCGGGATACGACTTGTTCTCTGCAACGTACTCCTTCAACAACGCCACGAAGTTGTAGCACATGTAAATGAAGAAGGATGTGCCCATGTGGACCTTGTGGAACTTGTCGTCGTCGCTGTCGCCGTCGTGGCTGAACTTCTCGTTCAAATGGGGGCCGTGGATCGATTCCCAGTCGGGCGCAATCGTGGCGTTCGTCTGGTAAAGCACGCCCTCCTTGTTCTTGGGGATGAAGGCGTCGTACATCTTCGCGTCTTCGCCGTTGATGTAGCACTTGCTGGCGGTGTTCTTGTGGTCGCCGCGCTGGCCCTCGATATTGACGGCGCAGTTTCCCCGCGCCTCGTAGACGGTGTTGTCGGCTCGGAGATGGAAGATGTCGAATTTCCCGACCGCGAGCGCGTGGACAAGAAAGTTGTTGCCGCAGTCGTAGTAGCCGCGGAAGGACTTGTCGGGGCATTTTCGGCAGATGTACTCCCACAACTGGGTTGCCGAGTTTGTCATGCATGTTGCCGCGCCAACAGTTTGTCCGTTGCTGCAGTTTCGCGGGTTGTTGAGCTTTACATCGGCATCCTTTCCGCCTGATCCTCCTCCGCCTCCTGAAGAGGACGATCCACCGCCACTATTGTTGTTGTTATTGTTGTTGCCGCCTCGGTTACTGGCGTCGTTCTTGATGACGTTGTTGAACTTGTTTGGACGCGCCGCAGTGCGAGCATCGGGCAAGGCGACGGTGGAGGAAGGGTCGTTGGGAAACATGCAACTGAGATTGTACTTGCCAGGACACTTGACGGAAATCGACATTTCGCTCAAGCTGTAGTGCTCGGCGTTGGCGAGTGTCGAGTAGAACATGTTCATCTGGTACACGACGCCCTCGCGCAAGAAGCGGAAGAAGACGCGCTTGTACGTCTTGACGATGCCGCTGATGTGGTCTTCTCCCACTTGACCAATCGGCACCATCTGCCCGGGAATCTTCACTGGCGTCGCGGTGTTGAGAATCAACTCGGCTGACTTGAAGAGACTACTGCCCACGTTGTTGCCAATGCCACTGGGATTTAAACCACCGCCACCGCCGCCGCCAGCGATGTCGCCCATGTTGTCGGGAGGCACACCGTCGCCATCTATGTTTCGTCGGGCGGCATTTTCGACGAAGTTCGAGGGGACAAAAAAGTTGTTGTTGTTACTAGCTGCCGCGCCCGCGCCGCTGTATGTGTTACTGTACTCCTCTCGCCTATCTACACCCAATATAATCTGGCCGAAACTCCACTTGTTATCGCTTGCCATCCAATTAGAATAAGAAAGAATAACTTAACAAAATAAAGAGGGAAAAAAAGAATTAAAAATAATAACTAGTTTAATTTAGTTTTATGTGCATGCGTGCACACACACACACATTTAAATCATATCATATCACAGCAGCAGCAGCATAGCTTCGATTGTCAAGCGAATTGTCGACAGTGAAGACATTTTGGTCTTCAATGTCAAACAGACGGACAGTGTTGTTGCTCTTGTTCAGTAATCCGCCCCCAAACAACACACGACTTCGGCGACCGCTGGTGCCGCCGCCAACCAACACTGCAAAATGCGACGACAGTGCTCCCTCTTCACAGTCGGTCGTTCCAAGCGACACGAAGTCGCCCGTGCGACTGTCGAACTGCTCGACGGTTGTCGAGTTGTCCGACGAGTGGTGGAAGTCTCCTCCAAGCACAATGGCCCCGTTCTCGACGGCGGTGACGGTGTGGCCGCTGCGGCCGTAGATCATCGTCTTTCCATAGCGAAACTTGTCCTCTCGATAGTCATACAATCTGGCACCTGACACAATGCGAGCACATTCAGGTGGCTCGTACGGCACGCTGGCGCATCCGCCAGTGAAAAGCACAGAGCCGTTGTCCAATGTGCATGCAGCACCAGCGATCACTTTCTCTGTGTGGTAAGCCCTCGACGAAAACACGCAGCCGATGTTTGGATCGATGATCTCACAACTGCGGTAGACGGTCCCGTCGTCCCAGCCGCCACACATGACAAAGACATTCCCATTGGGGAGCAGTGCTGTTGCATGCTTGAGTCGGGGCACCGACAATCTGCACTCGAGGCTCTTGAATCTGTTCTGCTCGGCCAAGAACAACTCGCACTTGGGGTTCCTGAAGTGGTTAGAGTGATCGGCGATGTTTGGCATGCCACCACAGACGAGGGCGATGCCGTTCGACAACCTCTGCATGCTGTGACAGTAGCGAGGATACACCATTTTTGGCCCGTCTCGCCACGCCAAATTCTTGTCAGTGACACTGTAGATTCGACTGGGCGAACCAGACATACCTGCGCCACCACTGACAAGCACCTTTGTTGAATCGATATTCCACACATCCTCAGCATCGACGTTTGCATTATTCACAATATTGTTTGCCATTTTTTTATTTTTTTTTATTTTTTTTTTCGTTTTTCTCTTTAAAAAATAATAATAAAAAAAGAAAGTAAAAAAAAGTGCATTATTTTTTTCACGACTTAGATTTTTTTTGTAAAAAAAAATAAAAAAACCCAATCAAAATCAAATTTCTATATTTAGAAATTGATGACGTCATTTTCCAAGAATTTAAAAAAAATTTTTTTTAAAAAAAAATTTTTTAGGCAATTTGAACCACTGGAAAATAATTTAAATTTTCTAGTCGTATAAAATCTTCGG
>Ga0187891_1001050_pt1 | contig 24811 bp, 19 predicted proteins | sample June2016WEW_21_4_FD_132990 | JGI IMG/M metagenome (GOLD analysis project Ga0187891, IMG submission 132990) | Peatland microbial communities from SPRUCE experiment site at the Marcell Experimental Forest, Minnesota, USA - June2016WEW_21_40 | ecosystem: Environmental > Terrestrial > Soil >... | reverse complement strand
GCATGCCCACCGTTGCCGTGTGGGGTACGGGCATCGATGTGGTTTATCCCAAGGAGAATAAGAAGCTGGCCGAAGAGATTCTTGCGCTTGGCGGGGCCATTGTGAGCGAGTTGCCCATGGCAACCTTTCCCGCGCCGCAGAACTTTCCGCGCAGGAATCGCATCCTGAGCGGGCTTTGCGTGGCGGTTCTGGTCGTGGAGGCCGGCGAAAACTCGGGAACGCGCGTGACTGCTCGCTGCGCGGCCGAGCAGAATCGGGACCTGTTCGCCGTTCCGGGCAATGTGACCAACAAGGGCTCCTGGACGCCTAACACGTTGATAAAACAGGGAGCTAAGCTTGTAGCGACCTGGGAGGACATCTGGGAGGACCTGCCCTCGCGGGTGCGGCTGGAGCTGGAGGCCGAGGCTTCGGCTGCATCCAAACCGCAGGCTGGCGCATCCTTATTGCCTGATCCAGTGCTGCGGCCCCAGGAAGCCATCGTGCTGGAGGTCCTGCGCACCGACGAGAGTTTGCAGATCGACGAGATCCTCGACCTCCTTGAGACACAACTTACGTCTTCTGAGGTATTTACGGCTTTGTTCGAGCTGGAAATGGCAGGCCGGGTACGGCAACTGCCGGGGAAGAACTACGTGCGGACGATGTAGGAACAAGGATTAGGGATTAGGAACCAGGGATTAGTAGAAGCTGGTGAATTGCAGCTGACCCAAGGCTGAGGAGAGGGTGGGAACGGACGTTTCTTGACGAATCCGGGTGATCGGGCCGAGAGCGGCGCCGAAAATATCATTCCGATCGCCGGCTCCCGAATTGTGGCAGTTACTTTCCGGATGCACCTCCATTAAAGGATGCAAAGGGACGGATTTGAGGCGGTTTGCGAGCCGCGGAGGGAGTTTATGTGCGCGGATTTGAGACGAGCAGGCAAGAAAAATGCTCGGTGCCGGTAGAAATGAGGAGGTATTCCGTGCTACGGTGCAAGCCTTGCGGCCATTTTTTGCCGGTGTGGGCCAGGAGACGCAGGTAACGCGAGGCAGGAATCGCGAATGCACCAAATGAACGGAATGCCTGGGAGAGAGTCAAACAGGCCAGTAGTCGATAGAGAGAGGGAACTGGGTTAAGGGATGGCAACAACGAAATCATTGGTGATTGTCGAATCGCCGGCAAAGGCGAAGACGATTGAGAAATATCTGGGCAAGGGATTCGATGTGCGGGCCTCGGTTGGCCACATCATGGATCTGCCCAAGAACGAACTAGGCGTGGAGCTGAAGAATCGCACCTTCGAGCCCGAGCTCATCGTGTCTCCGGGCAAGGAGAAGGTCGTCGAGCAGTTGAAGAAGGCGGGCGCCAAGGCCGACGAGATTTACCTGGCGCCCGACCCAGACCGTGAGGGCGAAGCGATTGCGTACCACCTCGCCTTGCAACTGGGGACCAACGCGAAAGAGAGAAAGAAGATTCACCGCGTCACCTTCAACGAAATTACGAAGAAGGCCGTGCAGGAAGCATTCAAGCATGCGCGCGACATCGATCAGCATCTGGTGGACGCGCAGCAGACGCGGCGCGTGCTCGACCGCCTGGTGGGCTACCAGATTTCGCCGCTGCTTTGGGACAAGGTGCGGCGCGGGCTTTCGGCGGGTCGAGTGCAAACCGTTGCGCTGCGGCTCATCGTCGAGCGGGAACGCGAGATTCGCGCGTTTCAGCCGCTCGAGTACTGGACGCTGGAAGCTCTGCTCCACCCAGAAAAACAGGGCGATCAAAAGTTCAAGGCAAAGTTCATCGGCATCGGCGGCGAGCCGGTGCGCGTGCCCAATGGCACGGACAAGGACGGCAAAGAGCAGTTCATCGCGAGCGCGCTGCCCGACAAGAAGTCGATGGACGAGGTGCTGGCCGCGCTCGAAAAGGCGGACTGGTCGATCACCGGCGTACAGTCGCGCGAACAGCAGCGCCGGCCGCTGGCGCCCTTCATCACCAGCCAACTGCAGCGTGACGCTGCCAACAAGCTGGGCTTCAACGTGCGCCGCACCATGGGTGTAGCGCAGCGGCTTTATGAAGGCGTCGACATCGGCGACGAGGGTACGACGGGCCTCATCACTTATATGCGTACCGATTCGCCGCGCGTGGCGCCCGAGGCAGTTACCGGAGCCCGCGAGTGGATCGCCAGGGAACTTGGCAAAGAGTATCTGCCTGAGACTCCCAATGCATATAAAGGCAAGAAGGACGCGCAGGACGCGCACGAGGCCATCCGGCCGACCGATGCATCGCGCACTCCGGAGTCGATTGCGCGCTACCTGAGCGACGAACAATTGAAGCTTTACACGCTCATATGGCGCCGCTTCGTCGCCTCACAAATGGTTCCCGCGGTCTACGACGTGACGACGGCGAACATTGCGGCGGTTTCGCGGACGACCCGCAAGACTTACGACTTCCGCGTGAGCGGCTCGGTGATGCGCTTCGACGGATTCCTGAAGGTCTACGAGGTTTCAGAAGACAAGAAGGACGAAGACGACGAGAGCGCGAACCGGCTGCCGAACCTCGACGGAGTAAAGGAACTGGGACTCGACGAGCTGCTGCACGAGGATCATTTCACGCAGCCGCCACCGCGCTACAACGAATCCTCGCTGGTGAAGGAGCTGGAAGAGCGCGGCATCGGCAGGCCTTCGACCTACGCGTCGATCATTAATACCATTCAGGACCGCGAGTATGTGGTGAAGCACGGAGGCTCACGCGGACGTTTCTATCCCACCGAGATCGGCGTCGTGGTGTGCGATCTGCTGGTTGAGAACTTCCCGTATATCTTCGACACCGCGTACACGGCCAAGCTGGAAACCGAACTCGACGACATTGAAGAAGGCACGGAGAAGTGGACCGATTTGCTCAACGGTTTCTACGGCTACTTTGAGCAGGAGCTCAAGGATGCGGGCAAGAAGATGCGGAACATCAAGCGCATGGAGCAGGTGACCCAAGAAAAATGCGACGTGTGCGGCTCGCCACTGGTGCTCAAGTGGGGCAAGTTCGGCACCTTTTTCGCCTGCTCGGCCTACGACAAGAAGGATCCCGCAAGCTGCACTTTTACCAAGGAGAACATTGCGGCCAAGCCTGACCTGAACACGCCCGAGGCGCAGGAGGCCGGCGACACCGAGGAGTACTGCGAGAACTGCGGCAAAGTTATGGTCATGCGGCGCGGCCTCTTCGGGCCGTTCATGGCGTGCCCGGACTACAACGCCGATCCTCCGTGCAAGACCTTCCGCAAGCTGAGCCAGAAGCAGCAGCAAAAGCCGCCCGAGCCCACCGGCGAAGCTTGCCCGCTGTGCGGCAAGCCGCTGGTGCTCCGCCAGGGAGCATACGGTGAGTTTGTCTCCTGTTCCGGTTATCCCAAGTGCAAGTACGTGAAGCAGAACCTGATCGAAGGGATGAAGTGCCCCAAGTGCGGCGAGGGCGACTTAGCAGAGAGGCGAGCGCGCCGTGGCAATGTCTTCTGGGGCTGCACGAACTATCCCAAATGCGACTTCACGTCGAATCTGAAGCCGGTGGCGAAGAAGTGCCCGAAGTGCGGAAGTCCGTACCTGCTGGAAAAGACGCTCAAATCGGGCGTCTTCCTCGAATGCCCAAACAAAAAGAAGTCGGCGGAAGAAGAATCCGCTACGAAGAGGCGCGGCAAGAAGGCTCCCACGGCTGAAGAGGGAGCCAAGGTGGTGTGCACTCACTCGAAGCGCATCGGCGACGCGCCGCCGCCTCCCACCGTAGAGACACACGGCCCGGTCATCGAAAAGAAGGAAGAGAACCAGGAACTGCAGCCGGCGTAAGAGAGGCAGGGAATAGGGACCAGGGAATAGTCACCCCATCGGGCACAAATCGCCGGCTGGAGACTTCGACAGGAATTAGGGCGCGCCGGGATGGCGCGCCTTTTTCATTTGCGCGAGGAATGGCGCCAAAGGGCAGGAAAAGGAGCGAGTAGGTTTTCGCTGCGCGCGGTCAGCAAGTGAGCCGGCCGGTCATTGAGAAAATCAAGCGACACATCGTCGGCCGATCCTGTAGTATGGGCTGCGGAGATGCCCATGGAACGAATGCTGGCCACACCGGCCGATGCCGAGATCATTCTAAGACTCTATGAACTGCGCACCGAGGCGGTGATGCGCCAGGCACGCGCCTGGGTTGGCGGTGAATTCTGGCCGCAAACGGCGGACGAATTCTATGCTGTCTACGAAAACCCGAGCGATCCGCACAATCCGTGGCTCCGCCAGGTGCTGACCTATTGGGAAATGGCGGCGGCGATGGTCCTGCACGGCGCGGTCTCGGCGGAGCTGTTTGTGGACTGCAACGGCGAGGGCTTTTTCCTGATGGCCAAATTCTCGCACATTCTGGAGGCGATCCGCGAGAAGAATCCGACGTTCTTCAACAAGACCACCGAGCTGATCAACCGTTTCTCCGCGGCGGCACAGCGTTACGAAACGACGCTGAAGCGCGTGGAAGCGATGCGTAGCGGCAGGGCAGGGAAGTGAAAGCAGCCGGCAGACCCTCCCCATCGCTTGCCGACCGCCCTTGTCGAAAGCCGATCCGGCGAGCATGATAGGAGAAGCTTCAGTGTCATCAATACCCAGGAGGTTTTTATGAAGCGCACCATTTTCACGTTGGCAGCCGTTTTGGCCATGACCGTTGCGATGGCCATGGCTGCCGATTCAACCACGAGCACGGGATGGATTTCAGACTCGATGTGCGGCGCCAAACACATGGGCACCGGCGCTGACTGCGTCAAGAAGTGCATTGCGGGCGGATTGAAGCCGGTGTTCGTTGACCCCAGCAAGCAGGTTTGGAGCATCGATAACCCGGATGCGGTGACGCCCAACTTTTACGGTGCTCACGTGACCGTCACCGCGACCGAGGACGCGGCGAGCAAGAGCATGCACGTTGAGTCCATCGTGGCGGCCAAGTAACGCCATTGGTCCCTGTGAACCTGGTTGGTACTCGCCACGCCGCGCAAACTCTGGTAGTGTCGTATCGATTCTTCTCCCCTTGCCCGGCCGGCCGCCAGGCCATGTCCGGAGCCAGGGGAGGCTTTGACTGAAAGCGACCGGATCATCATGGCGCGAGCAATCTGGAACGGCAGAGTCATTGCTGAGAGCGATCGAATTGAGGAACTGGATGGTGATGTCTATTTTCCGGAGTCCAGCCTCAAACGCGAATTCTTTCGGTCCAGCTCAACCACTTCAACCCATCCCTTGAAAGGCCAGGCGCGATTCCTGACCGTTGTGATCGACGGGCAAGACAACCAGGACGCAGCCTGGTACTATCCCGATCCCAAGCCGGTGGCGCGCAAAGTGAAAGGCTTTGTAGCCTTTTGGCGGGGCGTGGAAGTGGTGAAGTGAAACGGCGAGAAAACGAATCGCCGCGGCCGGATACGCACGCGTGATTGCCTCTGGAAATGATATTTACAGCAGGATGAGGCAATGGCTTGCGGACGTTGCTGTTGGCGATTTGAAAAGCAGCTTGAAAGCTGACCTGCAGAACCTTTGTCGATGATCCGCCGCATCATCAGACGCGATCATCTCACGAGTGCCTGTCGCGAATCTTGGGAAATGACTGCAGCGAGCATGTTCAAACGGAGATTGAATTGAAGGCGCTCGACAAAGATCCCATCTACGACACGGGATATCACGCCCAAAGACACGCCCACCTTATTGCCGAGGAGGAGTATTTCTGGGCGCGCGCTGAAGCATCAGCACGTCTTTACTTCTCGTACGACGAGCGATCGAAGCGGATCTTCGAGTATGGCTGCGGAATCGGCCAGGGAATCGCATCGTTGCCGAACGCTTCCGGATGGGATGTCAGCACCGAAGCTCGCGAGAATTGCCGCCGGCGGAATCTTACGGTTTACGACAATATCGACATGGTGCCGAGGAAAGCATGGGACATCGTACTCTGCCGGCATGTGTTGGAGCATCTGGAGAACCCCCTCGAGCACTTGAAGATCATGCGGGAACTGATTGCTGAAAGCGGCGAGCTTTTCCTTGTCCTTCCGCGTGAGAGACACTATGATTCATCGTTCGCGCCCGACCTCAACCAGCATCTATTCTGTTGGAACTTCAGAGCCATCAATAACCTGTTACAGAGGGCAGGATTGAGGCCAACCGTGAACCGCTGCGCGTATGTGTTGGGTTATCGGGTTCTTCTTCCCGTGAGGCGCACTCTGGGAGCCAGCGCATACTATTACGCAACTCTGATTACTGGATACCTTAAGCGCAATGGCGAACTCATCGTACGAGCCAAGGTGAAATAAGCCACTGCTGCGATCAAAGTGACAGGGAGCAGGCAACAGGGAAAAGGAAGTAGGGAGTAGGCGCGAAGGACAAGCGCTGAGCCTGAAAAAATCCCGCGAAATCATTTGCTCCCGATCACAGCCGCAGTACGACTCCGCCCTCGGGAGCTCTGAAACCATTCTGGCCGCTGGAATTCTACTGCCTACTGGCTGTTCCCCGTCTTTCAATACGCCTGCAACTGATCAATATGCCTGGAGCTGATCGAGCGGCAGCCGCACGCGGAAGCAGGTTGACCCCGGTTCCGACTTCACGCTCAAATGGCCGCTATGCTTGCGCACGATGCGCATGGCGTTGTCGAGGCCAAGGCCGAGCCCTTTGCCGGGTGCCTTGGTGGTGAAGAACGGCTCGAAGATGCGCTCCTGCAGCTCGGGAGGGATGCCGGGCCCGGTATCCCAAATCTCCACCAGCAGCATTTCGGCCTCAAGCCTGCAGGCTACGCGCAAGCGGCCTTTGTTGCTCCACCCCACGGACGAAGACCTGTCCGTGGGGACCCCGGGGCCCAACGCGTCCAGCGCGTTTTCGATGAGTGCGGTCCATACCTGATTCAACTCTCCGCCATACGCGCTGATTCGCGGCAAGTCCGGCTGGTAATCGCGCTCGATCTCGATGGCTGTCATTCGCGAGCGCAGCATCTGCAGCGTCGCATCAAGGCCGGCCGGCACGTCGACCTCGAGGATCGGGGCGCGGTCCATGTTGGAGTAGTCCTTGACCGCTCCGATCAGGTCAAAGATCCGCGCCGTTGAGTTCACGATGGTTTCTGCCGCGCGCGCGGAGCGCAGATACCGCGCGAAGTATTGCAGGGCGACGCAGCACTCGGCCGGGCTGAGGAAGCCGCGCAGTTCATCGAGATCTGCAGTGGTCACGAGTTGCTCGGCGAGTTGTGCCGCAACTTCCCAGGCGTCACTGCATCCAATGCCATTGAGCCAAGCGCGAAGCGATTCCTCGCGGGCGATGAAACCCAGAGCATCGGTTTCGGAAGCCGGGTCGAGCGACTCGCCGGTGCGCGAGAACATCCTCTCTTCCCATGCCACGATCCTCTCCATTTGCTCTTCACTCAGGCGCAGACCGACGAGCTTGATGCGATTGCTCCGGCTGGCGCGAAATGCAGTGAGCAGGCTCGCCGCTGCGCGCTGCGCGGCCGATGCGGGATTGTTGAGTTCGTGCGACAGATTTGCGGCAAGTTGCCCCAGAGCCGCGAGCTTCTCCGCCTGTTGTTCGATGCGGGTGACTTCGCGCACGCGGTCAAGAAGAGTAGAGACCACGCGCTGCGTCATCGACGGGATGGCCGTGAGCATCTCCGGAAAAAGTGAACGGTGAATCAGCAGCGTCCACACCGGCGAGACGGCGAATCCCTGCCCGCCGTAGCCTTTCATGCGCGAGAAGGGCAGCACGCCCGTCATCTGCCCTGTGCGGCCGATGAACAGCGCCATCGGCCCTCCGTGCTGCCGGCGCACATGAATCTCGCCCTTGAGGATGAGCACCATGTGCTCGGCCGGGGCGCCTTCTTCGAAAAGAATGTCCCCTGGATTGGCCTTGTATTCCTGACCGTGGCGCGCCAGCCACAGACGGTCCTCGAGAGGCAGCCCATGCAGGGCGCCGATGTGATCAATGGCTTCCGCGATCTCTTCAGCCGGTGTGGGAGTGGCTGGCGGGGTGACGGTGGGGGAAAGCATCCGGGGACCTCCGGGGTACAACGACAGGATAGCCGATGGGCGAATGAACGCTAGCGCTGCTCGCTCGTCGCGGTGTGGTGCAGGGAATCAACTGATCGTTCCGACGCTTCTGGCTCGAAGCTCTGCGGAACGTTCCAGGTGTCAGCAACAATGTAGAGTGGCCGTCCCTTGCTTTCCTCAAAGATCTTGGCAACATATTCTCCCAGAATGCCCACGGTCACGAGCAAGACAGCGTTGCTCATGCAGACGACGATCATGAGCGACGTCCATCCAGGGACGGTTCGGCCGGAGAGATGCGCAATCACGGCCCTGACCGCCTCTTCAATGGCCAGCAGCGCCATTAATCCGCCAGCAAAAAAACTCATCCTGAGCGGCAAAGGAGAAAAGGAAACAGCGGCGTTCCACGCCAGCCGGATCATCCGGCTGAGCGGATATTTTGTGGACCCGGCCACCCGTGCCTGCCGTTCATAGCGCACGCAGATTTGCGGATAGCCCACCCAGGCCACCATGCCGCGCAGAAAGCGATGCAATTCGCGCATGGAGCGCAGGCTGTCGACGCAGCGGCGCGACATCAGGCGAAAGTCGCCCACGTCGTGAGGCAGCGACTTGAGAAAGAAGAACTGCATCAAGCGGTAGAAGAACCACGCGGTGGCCCGCTTGAAGAGATTCTCGCCCATCCGAACCGTCCGCTGGCCGCAAACCACATCGTAGCCATTGCGATACTGCGCCACCATCTCGTGAATCACGTCGAGCGGGTCCTGCAGATCGGCATCGATCAGCACCACCGCATTGCCGGTGGCGTAGTCTACTCCAGCCGTTGCCGCCAGTTGGTGGCCGAAGTTCCTGGAGAGGCTTAGAACCTTGATGCGCTGGTCGCGCGCGCTCCATTCGGCCAGGAATTCGAGCGTGCGGTCAGTGCTGCCGTCGTTGACCAGGACAACTTCACATGGATACGGCGAAGCATCGATGAAGCGCGTGATCTCGGCGGCAAACTGCCGAAGGCTCTGCTCCTCGTTGTAGCAGGGAGCAACGAGCGACAACAGAGCCGGGCCGGGCCGGGTTTGCAGGTAGGTGGAAGACATAGTCAACGGTTTGTCAATTTTGGAGCCATGATTTCAGAGACGGAGCCATCGACCTTGATGGTATCGCCTGCGACCGCTTCGCGGCCACGGAGCGCTTACTTGGCTTGAATGGCGAAGTCGCTCTCGACCTTCGCTGGTTTGCGCGCCTGAGCACGCCGCAGCGAAAGGGCGCCGGCAACCCCGAGGACAACAACAGCCGGCTCAAGCGGCTGCCGGTAGTCCATCATCGGATGCGTCAGGTAGTACGTGATCGGGAAGGAGCCGATGAGCAACAAATACGGCATGACCGCGGTGCGATTGGTGCGCCACAGACTGCGGATGCCGAGCAGCATGAAGAAAGTCACTGTCGAAACATAGAAGACGTTCTCCGGAGTGAAGGGCTGATCGCGCAACTCTTCGGCCGAGAAACTCCAATAACCGGTCCAGTAGTAGACGATGCGCCGCAATGTCTTGACAACCAGGAAGGCGTAATGGGGATGATTCCTAAGATCGTCGAGGGACATGGCGTGCTTTTCAGCGAGATAGGGAATCTCGCCCATGGTGAGATATTTCTGCAACTCCCGCGGGCTGTCGGCCGGATACCCGCGGTCGCCGGCTGTGGGCGGCGAAGTGCGGTCGTTGGGCGCGTTGCCAAAATCGTCGCAATAGAGTTCGAGCCAGATATTGTCGCGGATGGGCACGATGACGCCGAGCGCACGGTAGTTCCTGATGGTCCACGGCGTGAGCACGAGGAAGAGCGTGAGCATGGTGAGCGCTCCGTTGAGCACCCAGCGCTTGCCCTCCTTGTTCGCTTGCCAAAGAGCAAAGCCGAGCAGAAACGGCAGCGTGGACATGATGGAGGCGTTGGAGTGCGCGGTAATTCCGTAGAGCGCGCCAAAACCGATCCACGCCCACGGCCTGGCCGACTGATGAATGCGCTGGGCAATGCAGAAACATGTCGTGAACAGCAGACTGGTTAGGGAATACTCCCAAACCCGGCCAGCGGAGAAGTAAATCGCGAATGGATAAAGTGCCCACACCCACGCGGCGACCTTGGCGGCGCGAAGGCCGAGCGAGTACCTGGCGCTGAAATAGACAGGAATGCAGGTGAGCGTCGAGAGCAGGCTATTGATTGTGAGGATGACAAACGCCGAGGTGAGGGAATAGATGCCAAAGATCCGAAAGACCAGGGAGAGCAGACCGGGATAAAGCGGGGACATGATGGCTGTGGGACCGCTCCAGGGATAGTAGGGCGATGAAAAGCCATGTCCGCTGGCCAGCGCGCGCGCAATCCAGCCCATCTCCCAGCCAAATGCTTCATAGTGCTTGTCCGCATCGGGCAGGTCGCGATAGGTGAAAAAGACCACCACCATGCGGATGGCGATCGCAATCGCCATCGCAGGAAGAATCTGCCGCAACCAGCCAGACTGTTTCGCCGGCGCGGGAGGATTCTCTTCAGGATCCATGGGGATTGTGTTGTTCTTCACTGGTGGAACCGCCGCCGCATGGATCTGGATCGAACAGCTTGCAACACAGACCGGCCTCCGCGGCGCATATGGGTTCGAAGTAAAACATGGCCTTGACTCCGAAGAGGGGGTGCACGACGGTCCAATTCTCGCAATCTCAACTCCCGGTCAAGGCTTAATGGAATTGATTCTTTCTATGCTTTGATGCTTAGACGGGAATTTGAGTTGGCCGATGACATCCAGATCGCATATAAAGACGATTTCCTCGGAGCGCGCGACCCCGGCACAGGCTGGCCGCTCTGGCGAGCTTGCCGAGTAGTAGACTGGCCCTTGATTCTGGAACCTGGAGCCTGCTCCATGCAGATTACGTTTGCCGCCTCGGAAGCTACGCCATTTGCCAAAACCGGCGGCTTGGCTGATGTGGTGGGCGCGCTGCCTCGTGAACTGGTCAAGCTTGGACACAGTGTGATGGTCTTCCTGCCGTTTTATGCGCGCGTCCGGCGCCACATCGAGGGCGAACCGCGGTACGCGATCCGTTCTCTCACCATCCCCTTCCGCTACTACAACCGATTCGTCGGCGTGGTCGACGCCGGTCGCCGCGACGGGGTGCAGCACTACTTTATCGATTGTCCAGAACTCTTTGACCGTAAAGAGCTTTATGGGCCGAGTAGCGCCGACTACACGGACAACGCGGAGCGATTCGGTCTTTTCTGCCGCGCTGTCATCGAGGCCTCAAAGCAGCTTGGCGTACCCGACGTCTTTCACGTCCACGATTGGCAGGCCGCGCTCATTCCCGTTTACCTACGTACGATTTACCTGGCCGACCATGATTTGCGCAGTGCGGGCACGGTGCTCACCATCCATAACGCCGCCTACCAGGGCGCGTTTCCGCCCAAGACCACCGAAGAACTGCTCCTTCCCTGGGAAGTTTTCACGATGGACAAGTTGGAGCAGTACGACCACTTCAACTTCCTCAAAGGCGGGGTGGTGTTCTCTGACAAGCTAACAACCGTCAGCAAGAAGTACGCCGAGGAGATTCAGACCCCGGAGTTCGGCGAACAGCTCGACGGCATTCTTTTGAAGCGTGCGGCGGACCTGCACGGCATCCTGAACGGCGTGGACTACGCGCTCTGGAACCCGGCTACGGACGGTCACCTTGCCGCGCACTTTACGTCGGAAGATCTTGAAGGCAAGCGCACCTGCCGCGCCGATCTGCTTCACGCCTTCGGACTGGAGAGCGTGCCGGAAAGGAGTCCGGTCATCGGCATCGTCTCACGCTTTGCCAAACAGAAGGGCTTTGACATCCTGGCCAAAATTGCCGAGGAGATTGCCGAGCGTGATGTTGCGGTGGTGGCGCTGGGGACCCACGACCCTTACTACGAGAATCTCTTCCGCGGCTGGGCCTTCCGCCATCCGGCCAACATTGCGGTGCAGATTCGCTACGACGAGGCGCTCGCGCACAAGATCGAGGCTGGTTCCGACATGTTTCTGATGCCGTCGCGCTACGAGCCCTGCGGCCTGAACCAGATTTACTCGCTCAAGTACGGAACGGTGCCCATTGTGCGCGCCACCGGCGGCCTTGACGACACCATCGAGGAGTGGGACGCGAAGAAGGGGACCGGCACAGGCTTCAAGTTCGCGGGAGTCGATCCCAAAGACCTGCTCGCCGAAATCGAACGCGCCATTGAAGCCTTCCGCGACAAGAAAAGCTGGACGCGGCTGATGCGCAACGGCATGGCGCGCGACTACAGCTGGTCAGGACCGGCAAAGGAGTACGTGGACGTATACGAGGAGGCAGCACACCGCAGGTGAATGCCTGCCGGTGTTCTGGCGCTTAGTGCTCGTATTTGAGGGGCGCGGAAGTTTCTGTCGCAGAAGCAAGACTCTGGTTTGTGGCTCCCTGAGCGCGGACTCCCGATCCGATCTTCAGCACATCCTCGACAATGTCCGCGGCTCGCTCGAGTCCGTCGATTTGCGACATGGCAGCCTGCACTTTGCGCGCCGCACGTCGATACGATTCATCTTCGAGGACCGAACGCACCGCGGAACGCAGGCGGTCTGCATTTGCTTTGCGCGGGGGCACGACCACGGCCGCTCCTCGCGCGGCGACGCGAGCCGCAATTCCCGGCTGGTCGTTGCCCATGGGGATGCACACCATGGGCACGCCTTCGGCCATGGACTCCAGTGCCGTGTTGAGCCCGGCGTGCGTGATGACCAGCGAAGATCGCGCGATGAGTTCCAATTGCGGCGCGTAGTCGACCACCAGCGGATCGCCGCTTAGAGCCCCAAGCTGTTCCCGTTCGAGGCCGCCGCCAAGGGACATGACGAGTTGAACATCAAGACCCGCGCAGGCGTCGGCTATGTTGCGAAACATTTCCCGCGATTGGTTCTGCAGCGTGCCGAGAGATGCGTATACCAACGGGCGCCCGTCCAGTCGGCTCCAATCAAAGTCCGCCTTGGGCCGCTGTTCGGAATCGACAAACGGGCCTGTGTAGTAGAGCAACGGAGGCCGAGGGTCAACTTCGAAATCAAGCACCTCGGGTAGCTGCGCGATCTGAGCCAGTGTTGAAAGCGTTTCGTTCAGACGCTTCAGAGGCTTCAGCCCCCACGCCGTGCGCTGCTGATTGACCACTGTTAGAAGCGGCGCCGCGATGCGAGAGAGCACACGCAGGGCGATCTCATTGCGCAATCGCCAAAACCACCCCTGGCGGGCAGACCAGCTAAAACAAAAGGGTGGCAACCGGTTGTCCCACACCATGGGCGGAATGAGGGCAAGCGACACGAAGGGCAGATGGAGATAATCCGCGACGCTGCCGGCCATGTCGGCTTCATCAACCAACAAGGCGTCCACTTTAGCGCGGCGAACCGCATCTAGGCCGTCGCGAAACACCATACGCGCGGCGTTCTTCACCCGCTTCAGGACGAGCCAGAGGATGTCCAGCCCCTTCAGTTCGCCTAATTGCCGGTCGAGTTTTTTCAATGTGCCCGGCGGATAATCGCTCTGGCCAATGAGGCAGAATTCAATTCCCGCCGACTTTACCTGGGACTCCACATCAGCGATCCCAAAGATCACCACTGAATGGCCGCGCTGCTGCAGGCGGCGAGCCAGCGCGGTCAGTGGGTTCAGATGCCCCGTTCCTGGAAAACAGAATGCGCCAATCCTCGCCATGCTTCACCATGCTACTCGAATCCCGCGGCGAAAATCGCGGAATTCCATCTTCGTTCGGCGCCGGAATCCGTGGCGAGAACGCTAATTGTGCTTGCCCTTCCACTCCTCGTACGGTCCCTGGAAATCCTCAATGCTGTCTTCGTGGAAGATCCAGAGGCGGGTGGCGACCTCGTCGATCAGATCGTGATCGTGGGTGACCAGCAGGACCGTCCCCTCGTACCGTTGCAGCGCAATGTTCAGCGCGTTAATGGCTTCAAGGTCGAGGTGGTTGGTCGGTTCGTCGAATATGAGGATGTTGGGCTTGGTGAGAATGAGCTTGCAGAAGGCGAGCCTAGCCTGCTCGCCGCCCGAAAGAGCTTTTGTCGGCTTGGAGCCCTCTTCGCCGGAGAAGAGCATTTGGCCCAGAATGCCGCGAATGTCTTCCATGTGCGCGCCGGGATTCCATTGGTGCAGCCACTCCGTCACGGTTTGGCCGTGCTCGATGGTTGCGCCGACGTCCTGCGGAAAGTAGCCCACCTGCGCCTCGTGTCCCCAGAAAACCGAGCCGGAATCGAGCGCAAAACCCTTCTCGGCCAGGCCTGGGTAGTTGGCCAGCAGGCTCTTGAGCAAGGTGGTCTTTCCGACGCCGTTGCGTCCCATCAGGCAAATCTTTTCGCCCCTCAAGGCGCTTGCGGTAAAGCCATCGAGAACTTTCAGATCGCCGTAATACTTCGTCAGATGCTTGAACTCAAGCACATGCTTGCCGCTGGGCCGGATCTGATCGAATTTGATGAATGGCCGCTGGATGTTGGAGCGCGCCAGCTCGTTGGTCTGCAGCCGCTCCACTTCCTTGCGCCGACTCGTCACCTGGCTCGAGCGCGTTCCCGCAGCAAACCGCGCAATAAACTCGTTGAGCTGGGCGATCTTCTTTTCGCGCTGCGCGATTTGCGACTCGAGCGTCGAGCGAATCTGCGTCTTGGCCATCACCATGTCGTCGTAGCCGCCGGTATAGGTGATGATCGTTTGGTAGTCGATGTCGGCGGTGTGCGTGGTCACCGAGTTGAGAAAGTGCCGGTCGTGCGAGATGGCGATCATCGTGCCGTCGTAGCTGGTCAGGAAGTCCTGCAACCAATGGATGGAGTCGAGATCGAGGTAGTTGGTGGGCTCGTCGAGCAGCAGCGCAGGCGGCTTGCCGAAGAGCGCCTGCGCCAGCAGCACGCGAACCTTCTGCCCGCCCTGCAGCTCGCCCATTTTGCGCTCGTGGAGCGGCTCGGCAATGTCTAGGCCATCGAGCAACACGGCGGCATCGCTTTCGGCGGTGTAGCCGTCCTCATCGCCGATGGTGCCTTCGAGCTCGCCCAGCCGCATCCCGTCTTCGTCGGACATCTCGGGCTTGGCGTAGATGCGGTCGCGCTCCTCGAGCGCCGCCCACAGGGGCTTGTTGCCCATGATGACCGTGTCAATCACGCGATAGGCATCGAAGGCGAACTGATCCTGGCGCAATACGCCCAGCTTACGCGGGCGCACGACTGTGCCCTTCTGCGGCTCCAGCTCGCCGGCGAGAATCTTCATAAACGTCGATTTCCCGGAGCCGTTCGGCCCGGTCAATCCGTAGCGGCGGCCCGGGGTGAAGGTTGTGCTTACGTCTTCAAAAAGAACCTTCGAGCCGTAGCGCATGGTCACATTGCTGACGCTGATCATTCTGAGTTCTTTTTTCCTATTTAGAGGCCACACTCGGGCTGCCGCGCCGGTGGGCCGGATTAAGCCGTTTTGATTTGTGATTCACGAGAAGCACGCGGGCAAGCAGCTACTCAGAAGACTTCGGCTCTCTTATTTTCTCACGAGTATGCCGCCGGCGCGGACAAGCGCGGTCTACGCGCCCAGCGGAAGTAAGCCTGAGATTTGCAGCGCAGAAAGCAACCCCGCCTACTGCGCTGGCGAAGCGGCATACTTGCCGGATTTGGCGTAAAGCCAGTCGCCGCCGTCGGCTGGGTTGCTGGGGTCTTTGACCACATAGTAGAGCATGGTGACGGGTGCAAAGCACTGGCGGTAGATGAGGCCTACATCGGCGCCGTGGTTGGGTGTGGGTATGTTCACACCGAACATGAAATAGGCAGGCGGATTGTCGATGCGGAGCATGCCGTTGTGGATCTGATTCGTGATCTCGTGAAGTCCGCCGCCGGAATACGTTGAGGTGCCGTCATTGCCTACGCCAAATACGTAATGTGGCGGAGTCCGGTTGTTTTGGTCGTAGGTAGTGTCGATGGCAGCCTGGTACGCGCGGTTGATAGGCGCCATGGTTTTGGCGGCAACGACGCGGACCACGATGGAGCATGAATTTGTCGAGCCGGGGCCGTAGTTGGCGTTGACCCAATTTGCGCCGCCGTCGCCGGTTTCTTCGGCCATGAGCTCGGCTGCAGTGGGAGGCGGCTTGACGCCTGCGCATGTGGCAGGCAAAACAAACAGCGATTTGGGCGGCGTAGAGAGGGAGATGCTGTGGATGTCGACCATGGTCGTCATTGCCGCGCCGGGAGCTCCGAATGCAGCCTTGATGACCAAACCGTCCTTCTCATCGAACCATGCTTTCAGGTCCATCCCTTGGGAGACGCCTGCATACACTTTGGTGGAGATTCCATACAGGGTTTCGGTGCCGGCGGGCTTCAGGTCGCCTTTGGCGATGCTGCCGGCAAGTTCGGCGGTCGATTCATAAGGATCACCCCAATCTCCGGTGAACGTAGCGGCACTGCAGGAGGCTGGCGCGGCGGTTGCATCCCAGGTATGCGAAATACCCGCTTTGAGATCGTAGAGACTCACGGAGCGATGCGCCGGGGTTCCGTCGGGCTGGGCCGGTTGATTTGTGTCGATCACCGCCTGCGTGCCGCTTCGATAGACGGTCATTGTCCCAGGAGTTGCGCCGGGGAGTTCTTCGGTGATGGTGTAGGCCGTGGGCGGCGTTTGCGCATTCAGGAGAGGGGAGCATGCAAGGGCGCAAAGACAGGCGAGAACGCGTGGAGTTGACATCGAAAAACTCCCTCTGAGAGTGATTACTGAATCCGGAATATAGAACCACGATTGAGCGAGGCGGCCTGAAAAACGGTTAGCCGATGATATTTGCCGGTGCGCTGCTCGTCAAGACACCTGATGTATTTGGGTTAATCGGCGTGAGACGGCTCAAAAGACGTCGCAGAGCTTTGCGAACGAGTCGAGCTCGATGAGGTCCTGGCCTTCAGGCGCTTGGTCGACGGCCGCGTGCTCCAGCACCCACGTGTCCTTGTGAAAAAGAAACACCGCGTGGAGCCCGGCCGCGAGCGCGGGGTTGATGTCGCTCTTGGGGCTGTTGCCAATCATCCAACTGGTATGCGGCTTGAGTTCGTGCCGCGCGATTACGGCGCGATACGTTGCCGGGTCTTTCTCGGCCACAATCTCCACCGCGGCAAAGTAACGCGCCAGCCCCGAGCGCGCCAGCTTGTCGGCCTGCTCCGCGTGGTTACCCTTGGTCATCAGGATCAGGTGGTGCCGATCGGCGAGCTCGGCAAGCGTCGCGGCCACGCCGGGAAGCAGCTCGATTTCCTGCTCCGCGATGGTCTGCGCAAATCCGCGAATGCGCTCGCGTTTCTCGTCGGTTACCGGCGCCGGACTCAGCCGGTCGAAGCAGTCGACGAGCGACCGCGTGAAGCTCGACAGCCCGTAGCCGTGGGCCAGGATCGTTTCGCGCTCTACAGAGTTCAGCGTCTGTCGCACCTCCGCGGGTGAGTATTCGTGATGATCGAGGAAGCTGATGAACGCAGCAATGGCGCGCTCGAAGTAGATGTTGTTTTCCCAGAGCGTATCGTCGGCGTCGATGAGCAGCGTTTGGCCAGCAGGGAAGCGGGGCATGAAGCGAGGATACAAGCTGACGGCCGATGACTTCCAGACGATGGCCGCCGATTAAGCGCCGAGTTCCTTGCGAATCGCCGCCGCAATTCCCTCCGCGTGGCGTCGCATCGCCTCTTCGCTCTCCGCCTCGATCATCACTCGCGCCAGGGGCTCGGTCCCGGAGTAGCGGATGACGACGCGGCCGGTGTCCTTCAGCTCTGCTTCGGCCGCGCGGATTGCGTCCACTACTGCCGGAATTCCGTCGAGCGGCTTCTTCTCGCGTACCTTCACGTTTACGATGACCTGCGGGAAAACCTTGAGGTCGGAGGTGAGTTCGCCGATCGATTTGCCGGTGCGGGCCACGAGGTCGAGCACGACGAGTGCGGTGAGCAGGCCGTCGCCAGTAGTTGCGAGATGCGGAAAGAGGATGTGGCCGGATTGTTCGCCGCCCAGTGCGGCATTCTCCTTCTGCATCTCCTCCAGCACGTAGCGGTCGCCGACCGGCGCGCGCATCATGCGAATGTTGCTGTGCTTCAGGGCGGCCTCCAGACCCATGTTCGACATGGTGGTGGCCACAACGACGTTGCCGGTGAGCATGCCGCGAGCCCTGAGATCGCGCGCGGCGATCAAGAGGATGGCGTCGCCGTTGATCACGTTTCCCTCGGCGCCGGCCAACATGCAGCGGTCGGCGTCTCCATCGAAGGTCAGGCCCAGATCCGCTCCGCGCGCCTTCACTTCGCGTGCGACGTAATCGGGATGCAGGGCGCCGCATTGTGCGTTGATATTGCGTCCGTCGGGCGCGATGTTGAGAAGCGTGAGGTCGGCGCGCTGGTCGCCATTGAGCCGGCGCAGAAGCTCGGGCGCGATGGCCGAGGCGGCGCCGTTGGCGCAATCGGCGACAATCTTCAAGCCGGAAAGCGAGAGGCCCGGCACGCAGTCGATGAGGAACTGAATGTAGTCGCCCTGAAAAGCAGGATTGTCCTCGACAGGCGCGAAACAGCTTGGATCGGAGATCTTTACTTGCGCGGCGTGGAACAGGATCTCCTCTTCCATGGCCAGCTCCACCGCATCGGGGAGCTTGAATCCGTCGGCGCCGAAGAGCTTGATGCCGTTGTCAGCCCAAGGATTGTGCGAGGCGGAGATGACGACGCCGGCGTGGAACCCATGGGTCCTTGCAAGGAATGCGACCGCGGGAGTGGTGACCACGCCCGCGCTTTCGACAATGGCGCCGGCCTGGCGCAGAGCCTCGGCCAGCGTCGAGGCGATCCACGGGCCGGATTCGCGCGTGTCGCGCCCGAGGAGAACTTTGGGCCGCGCCTCAGTTTTTCTCAGCGTGTGCGCGAGCGCGAGCCCCACGCCGTAAATCGTCGTTGGATCCAGCGGGACCTCGCCCGCGATTGCGCGAATGCCGTCTGTGCCGAAGAGTTTGCGTGTGCCGTTGTGGGTCATTTTGCCGATCTCTTGCTTCGTTTGCCGGTAGTGGGCGCATGGGGCGCGCCGGATGAAATGGTCTCGACGCAGCTGGTAAACGATCCGTCGGCCAGGCGCGTGGTCAGCTGGTCGCCAGTGCCGATTTGCGCTGTGGAGCGAATGAGCGCGCCTTCTGCTGAAAGGACCAGTGCGTAGCCGCGGTCGAGCACAGCCAATGGCGAGAGCGAACGGAGGCGGGCGTCGAGCGCGCCAAGCCGCGCGGATGAAGACTCGATCAGCCGCTCGAGGCTGCGGGCCAGGCGAGCGCGGAAGTCGGCGAGATGCTCGCGCGCATGAGCCAGTTGCTGTCGCGGGTCGCGATGCAGAACGCCGGCAGCCAGCTCGGCGATGCGATTCTGGCTTCGGCGGAGTTGATTCAGGACTGCGGCGTCCAGCCGCTGGGATGCGTCATCGAGCCGCTGCTCCAGCCGATGCAGCAGCGTGGTTACGCGCGATTCGGCGCGGCTGATGGGCAAATGCGTCAACCACTGGCGAGCCTGCAGAAGCTGGAAGCGCGTGGCGCGCTCCAGGCGTTGCGATTGCTTAGCCAGGTGCTGGGCGATCTTGTGCTGTGTCTCGGTAATCAGCTCGGCCGCCGCGGAGGGCGTGGGGGCGCGCAGGTCGGCGGCGAAGTCCGCGATTGTGAAGTCGGTTTCATGCCCCACCGCTGAAACCACAGGGAGTCTACTGGATGCAATCGCGCGCGCCACTCGCTCGCTGTTGAAGGCGGCAAGGTCTTCGAGCGATCCGCCGCCGCGCGCGACAACGATCAGGTCCACGAGATTTGTTGCGTTCAACTCGGCCAGCGCGGCTTCAATCTCAGCCGGTGCGGATTCGCCCTGTACGGAGACCGGAGAGAGCAGCACATTCAGGCCGGAGTGGCGACGGCTGACGATATTCAGGAAGTCGCGAATCACCGCGCCCGTGGGTGAGGTAACAATGCCCACCGTGCGCGGAAACATGGGCAGCGGTTTCTTGCGGTCGGCGTCGAAGAGGCCCTCGAGCCTGAGCCGCTCCTTCAATTGCTCGAAGGCAAGTTGCAGAGAGCCTGCGCCCACGGGCTCCATCGTCTCCGCGACAAGCTGCATCTGTCCGCGCTGCTCGTAGACGCTCACGCGGCCGCGCACGAGCACGTGCAGGCCGTCTTCCGGCCGAAATCGGAGAAGCACTGCCTGGCGGCGGAAGAGAACGATGGGCAACTGGGCCTCGGCGTCCTTCAGCGTGAAGTAGACGTGGCCCGATGGCGCGGGGCGGTAATTGGAAATCTCGCCCTCCACCCAAATGTCGCCGTACTCCTGCTCCACCAGCTCGCGCACCTGCGCAACGAGGTCGCGCACGGGCCAGATGCGGCGCGACGGGCGCGGTTCCTCAAAGTGGAGCCCCAGTTGGGAGGTCTCGCCGGGTTCTGACGCGAATGGATCAGCGAATGGGTCATGGAGAGGCATTCTTTTAGAAGTGTAATTGGTGGGGACTAGCTGGGACGGGTTGGAATGAGTGGAAGCAAGGTTCACTTGATCCACCCCTTCGTCAAGAAATAGCCGCAGATCCTCTTCAGCTCCCCGTTCGGTGCGCTCATGGTCGATCAGGACAACAGAACGGAACAGTCTGGAGCCGGCGCTTCAAAGAAAGGACTCATCAGGATCGCGCCGTGAATGGTATAAGGGGGCGATGCACCCATCTTCCTCTGAATCGTGCGCACCGGGGCGAAAGGAGGCTTCATGAAACTGCTGGCCAAGTTCAACCTGATTCTGATCGTTGTTTTTGGAACCTGCGGGCTCCTGATCGCTCGGCTCTCTTATTCCTACCTGGTCGGCAATGCACGCCGTGAAGCGCTGGAGACAGCGCAACTGATGCTGGCCAGCGCCAAGTCCGTACGCGACTATACGGCCGACGACCTCTCGCCGCTTTTGCAGCAGGACCCCAGGTACCGCACGCACTTCATGGCCGAGACCATACCGTTCTTCGGAGCCACAGCCACCTTTAACAAACTACGCAAGGACTACCCCGACTACGACTATAAAGAAGCCGCGCTTAATCCGACCAATCCCGAAGACCGCGCTTCGGATTGGGAGGCCGACGTCATCCAATGGCTCCGCGACCACCCCAACGAGGCGCAAGAAATCGGCGACCGCCCCACTCCTGCCGGCGTTTCGCTTTTTGTTGCCGAGCCCATTACGGCAACCCAGGAGTGTCTTGAGTGCCATAGCTCTCCTTCCATTGCGCCCAAAGCTATGATTGCCGCCTACGGCTCAAACAACGGTTTCGGCTGGAAAAACAAGGAGATCGTCGGTGCACAGATCATTTCGGTCCCGCTGTCGGTGCCGGTAGCAAACGCCGATCGCGCCTACCACCGGCTGCTTTTGTTCCTCATCCTTTCCATGCTGCTCGCCGTTGCGGCTCTGGATGCCGGCGTCTTCTGGTTTGTAATCCGTCCGCTGCGAATGGTCTCCGACAGCGCCGACCGCGCCAGCCGTGGAGAAAAGAACGTGCCTCCGGTCGAGGTGAAAGGGAAAGACGAGATTACAATCGTGGCCGCGTCATTCAACCGGATGCAAGTGAGCCTGGCCAAGGCCTTGAAGATGATTGAAGGGAAATAGAACCGGGCGCTAGCCGCGGCACGATCTGAGGAACTTCATCCGATCCGCCTCGGATTCGATCTCCCCGGCCACGATGCCGCAGAGGTCCTCGACAGAGGTGCACCGTTTCGCCGCCCGCTTGACGACCAGCTCGGAGATCGGCCCGATATAGGCCGCCAGTTCCTTGCTGACCCGCTCCAACGTCTTTGCCTCAATGGCCGAGGCAACCGGCGCCGCATCCAGGGTGGGCCCAGCCGCCTGATTTGCGGGCAATGCTTCCACCGGATCAGGGGTTTGTTTTTCTCCATAGGCGCAAGTGGCGGCGGATGGGCCAAGGCCAGGCACATCCAAATAGTTCCGCAAGGCCTGGGCCAGCGCCTGAACATCCGATTTCCAGCGCGCATAGGTCAACTCCACCGCGTTTCTGTAGGCCAGTTCCTTCAGATCGTCGGGAAGCTGGTCAACCCGGGGCATCATCGCCCCCCGCACCAGCACGGGCACTACCGGGATATCGCGGCGCAGGGCCGAAGCGAGCTCGATGCGCACAAAGTCGTTGGGATCGTCGAGGCGGCGGCCACCCGCATCATCCTTTGTCTCCAGCCACTCCCGTCCGATCACCGCAAGCAGCACGCTGCACGAGGACACGCTCTTGTCGATCGCTTTTCGGAAGTCGCGGCCCGGCTCGATTGCCGCCACATCCATAAACACGGCCTCGGAGCCGAAGTGGGACGTCAGGTCCTCGAACAAGCGCCTGGATTCGCCCTCCGAATCGCTGCGGCGATAGTTGAGGAAGATGGCGCTCAGAGCGGCCTCCAAAGGACGATGCGCAGGCCCGATTGCAGTGTCTGGTCGAGCGGAGACGCGAATGGGTCGTGCGGACTCATTGCTGATGAGTGTAATGGCTCGAGCGTCAACCGCTCGGTTTTTTGCTCTCGATCCCGGATTTGCGACTTTCAATCATCGCGCGCAGCTCCGCGGCCAAGGAGGCCAGCCGCTGGCCGGATGCAGCGCTGAGAACGGATTCTGGGGAGTACGCCAACTCAAGCTCGCGGGCCACATCGGTTCCGTGCGTCAAGTTGAATGTGCCCAAGACCCCGGCCAACTTGTGTGCGGCTGCATGTGCAGCCGCACGGTCAGAATCGCCGAACGTCTTCGCGGTTACGGCTGCGGCAGCGGCTTCAAGAATCGAAACTCGCTCCATAATCTCGTGCAAGAATTTCAGCCAGAGGCGGTCCATCGCCTGCGCAAGGGCCGCTTCCGGGGGAATATCGGATTGAGCCGAAGTCTTCATCGAATTCTGCGGTCAGCTCCAACCCAGCGCGCGCGAAATCTGCGTCGAAAGCGTGAGCGGATCGAAGGGTTTGAAGAGCACGGCTTCCACGCCCAGGTCGGCAAATCGCCGCTGGTCGGTGCCCTGCACTTTAGCGGTTAGCAGCAGCACCGGAATACCAGCCGTGGCCGGATTCCTGCGCAGCTCTCGAAACGTGGCAGGACCATCCATCCCCGGCATCATCACGTCCAGCAGAATCGCATCTGGGTGTTGCTCGGCGGCGCGGGCCACGCCCTGCGCTCCGGAGCTGGCTTTAATCACTTCCCAGCCGGCAACGGTTTCCAGGCTCAGCCCGGCTACCTCGCGAATATCGTCTTCATCGTCAATGATCAGAATCTTGCGGCCCACGGCGGAACTTCCTCACATTCCATTCTCAAGCGCCGCCGCAGCGTTGTCGATGGCGCTGATCTGTCAAATCGGTTTATGAATTGGGTACCGCCGATTCGGGCAGCGGGGCCTCTTCTGTCGTGCGCGAAGAACGCAGCATCGTCAGCACCAGAGCCTCCAGTTGCTGCGGCTGCACCCGGGTCTTGGCGAGAAAATAGGTGGGGCCGAGGGTCAGCTGGCTTCGCTGCTCCGCTGATAGCTCGCGGCCGGAGTAGACCACCAGCGGCAGTTGAGCGAGGTCCTCGTGCTGGCGGAGCCAATCCGCGACATTAAAGCCGTCGCCGTCGGGAAGCCCGATATCGAGCAACATCAGGTGCGGCTTGAAAGCCGAGCAGGCTTTGATCGTCTCCTGAAGCGAATGCGCGGTTTGTACCTGGATGCTGTCGCGGGCGAAGACCTCGCTGATGACATTCGCCAGATCGTGGTCGTCCTCCACGATGAGGATTCGCGCCTTTTCGCCCGACCCGCAAAGTACGCGCGCCAGCTCGGTGAGCAGAGCATCTTCGCGGAGCGGCTTGGAGACCCATCCATCGGCGCCCGCTGGCAGCTCCCGCGGATTCTCCGGATCTTCCACGCTCAACAAAACGACAGGCGTGCGCGCCGATCCATCCATCCGGCGGAGGAGGGGAAGAATCTCCCATCCGTTCATTCCGTCCAGTGAGGTATCGAGAAGAATTGCTTGCGGATCATTGCGCGCTGCGGACAAGGTTTGCTCCACCGTGGCTGTCTGCACCACGGAGTAGCCATGCCGCGCCAGCTGCGCCGCGATCCGTGGGCGCGAATCGGCGTTGGCGTCGGCCAGGACAACGGTGCCGTGCCCGGGTTCCATCTCCTCCCCGCCCGGAGCGGCCACCGGAGCAGGATGATAGGGCAGAAAGATGCGGAAGGTCGCTCCGCGCACTGGATTGCGCTCGGCCCAGATGCGGCCCGAGTGTTGCAACACGATGGTTCGGCAGATAGCCAGTCCGAGGCCCGTGCCGCCCTTTTGCCGCGAGTCGGATGCGTCGACCTGCTGGAAGCGGCCGAAGATCGCCTCCAGCTTGTCGGCGGGAATCCCGCGTCCATGATCGATGACGGAAAGAATCACACCGGTCACGCCCGGCCGCAGCATCACGCTAACCGGCGAGTTCGGCGGCGAGAACTTGACGGCATTCGAGAGCAGATTGGTGAGGACCTGCAGCAGACGGTCGGAGTCGGCGGAAATCTCCACCTTGGTGGAGTCGTGAATCAGCTGCACGCCCGCAGCATCAGCCATTGGCTGCATATCTTCGATGGCCTGTGTTACGACGTCGGCTAGTTGCACCCTGCCGAAAGCAAGCGGCTCGCGCCCGCTCTGGATCCGTTCCAGATCGAGGATGTCGTTGATCAACCTGACCAGCCGGTCGGAGTTGGTGAGCGCGATGCGCAGCAAATTCGTGGCTTTTTCGTTAGCTTCTCCGAGAATGCCCGAGCTGAGCAACCCCAGCGCTCCGCGGATGGAGGTGAGCGGCGTGCGCAGCTCGTGGCTCACCGTGGAGATGAACTCATCCTTCATCCGGTC
>Ga0187891_1001045_pt1 | contig 24913 bp, 21 predicted proteins | sample June2016WEW_21_4_FD_132990 | JGI IMG/M metagenome (GOLD analysis project Ga0187891, IMG submission 132990) | Peatland microbial communities from SPRUCE experiment site at the Marcell Experimental Forest, Minnesota, USA - June2016WEW_21_40 | ecosystem: Environmental > Terrestrial > Soil >... | reverse complement strand
GAGCGCATCCAGTGGGCGCTTGACCCGACCTCCGCAAACGAACTCTACCTTGGCGACCGCAAGCTGGTGAGGGACTGGTTATGAATATCTATCTCGACGTTCAATCTCCTGCAGTTCAGGAAGCCGGCAAGCTGGCCAGTGACTACGGCCTGCAAAATCACGGATTCACGAACCTGCGCCGTGTCTACTGGAATCTTCCGACTCCCGCGCTCTACGAAGAAAGTGTGTTCCGGTCGGAAGGCCGCCTCTCCCACCTTGGCCCGCTGGTGGTCAGCACCGGCAAGCATACGGCGCGGGCGGCGGCGGATAAATTTGTGGTCCGCGAGCAGACCACCGAGGACAAAGTCTGGTGGGGGCAATACAACCGCCCCTCCACGGGCGAGAACTTCAGCGGCCTGCTGGCGCGCTTGCAGGGCTACTTGCAGGGCCGGGACGTCTTCGTGCAGGATTGCCACGCCGGCGCCGACCCGGAATACAGCCTGCCCATCCGCATCATCACGCAGAAAGCCTGGCACAGCCTCTTCGCGCGCTGCATGTTCCTGAAGATCCGCAACCAGGACCAGTTGAAGAAACACGTCCCGGAGTTCACGGTCATCGCCGTGCCCGGCTTTCTCGCCTCGCCGATGATCGACGGCACGCGTACCGAGACGTTCATCGTGCTCAATTTCCGCGAGCGCCTCGCTGTCATCGGCGGCACAAGCTATGCCGGCGAGATTAAGAAGACCATCTTCACGGTGCTCAATTTCCTGCTGCCACTGGACGGCGTGCTCTCCATGCATTGCTCGGCGAACGTCGGCGCGGACGGCGACGTGGCCATCTTCTTCGGCTTGTCGGGCACCGGTAAGACTACCCTTTCCGCCGACCCCAAGCGCCACCTGATCGGCGATGACGAACACGGCTGGAGCGACAACGGCGTGTTCAACTTCGAAGACGGCTGCTACGCCAAAGTTATCCGCCTGTCGCCGGAGGCCGAACCGCAGATCTATGCCTGCACGCGCCGCTTCGGCACCATCCTCGAAAATGTCACTTTCGACCCTGTCTCCCGCCGCCTCGATTTGGATGACTACCGCGTCACCGAAAACACCCGTGCCGCTTATCCTCTTGAGTACATCGAGAACTATCTTCCTCAGAAGCGCGCCGGCCATCCCAAGAACGTCATCTTCCTCACCTGCGACGCCTCCGGCGTCATGCCGCCCATCGCCCGTCTCAGCCCCGACCAATCCATCTACCACTTCATTTCAGGCTACACCAGCAAGATTGCGGGCACTGAAATCGGCCTCGGCGTCGAGCCCGAAATCACCTTCAGCACTTGCTTCGGCGGTCCCTTTATGGTCCACCACCCTTATGCTTATGCCGAACTGCTGAAGAGGAAAGTCCTCAAGCACGGAGCGAGCGTCTGGCTGGTGAATACCGGCTGGACCGGCGGGTCTTTCGGGGTCGGCAGACGCATCAGCATCCACCACACCCGGAGTCTGCTCAACGCTGTCCTCAGCGGAAAGCTAGCCAAGGTCGAGTATAAGAAAGACCCCGTCTTCGGCTTTGAGGTCCCCACCAGTTGCGAAGGCGTGCCCTCAGCCATTCTCGATCCCGCCAGTACCTGGCCCAGCCGCGACGAGTATTTCAAGAAGTATGACGCCCTCGCCGCGCGCTTCATCGAGAATTTCAAGCTGATGATGGCAGAGGCACCCGAACATATCCTCGAGGCCGGCCCCAAACGCCTCACCCTGGTTCCGGCACACTAGCCCGCTGTAGACTTACCGCCCTCTCCCTTGGGGAGAGGGTGGCCCGCGACGGCGCTTTCATCAGCCGTCGCGGGTCGGGTGAGGGGTTGTGTGCGCGAAAAGTACTGCGGACGGCTAATCACATACCGCACCAGGCGCAACCCCTCGTTCTCGAACTCACATTCCAGTTTCAGCCCGAGTTTTTCCATGATCCGAATCGAAGCCCCATTCTCGGGCATGGCAACGGAAATGATTCGCTCCAGCCGTACCCGTTCGAAGGCATCGCGCAACGCGGCAACAGCCGCTTCCGTCGCCAGCCCGCGACCCCAGTAGCGGCGAGCCAGCCACCATCCGATCTCCGGGTCCGGCGCGTCGCGCCAAAATCCCACGCCACAAAAGCCGATCATCTCTCCAGTAGCCTTGGGGAGCAGTTTCCACCGACAGAAACCTCGCTCCGAGTAGAGCTTCACCTGACGTTCCACGAAGCTTCGGATCTGGTCATCCGTCCAAGGCACGCCGCCCGTGATGTAACGCATCACTTCGGGGTCCGTCGCGATGGGCCGAAATGCCGCCCAGTCGGACGTTTGCCACGTGTCAAGAATGAGCCGCTCGGTCTCGATGATCATGCGTGTATTATGCAGGCAGCCGGCTTCCAAGCAAAGCCCTTGGCCTGAACTCAGTCGCATGGGTCTGCTCCGACCGGGTTGCCCACTTGCAACTGGCCGCTCAGTTACGGTACTATGTAGCTAGATTAGCTAGATTGAGGAGTGTTTCTATGTCGTGGCGCCTGGCAGATGCGAAGAATCGCTTTAGCGAACTTGTCAACCGTGCCGTAGCAGGAGACCCCCAAATCGTGTTGCGACGCGGCGATGCCGTGGTTGTCGTCGCGCGCCGCGATTATGAAAAGCTGACCGGCAAGCGCCGCAGCTTCAAGCAATTTCTTCTCGGCAAGGGCCCAAGCTTGAAAGGGCTCGACTTGCGTCGCGACAGATCCCCAATGCGGGATGTGAAGCTATGAGAGTCTTGCTGGACACCTGCGCGCTGTCAGAATTGCGTCACCCGCAGGGACACCGGGGGGTCCGCCAGGCCGTGGACGCCCTCAGAGAAGAAGAACTCTTCGTGAGCGTCATATCCATCGGCGAAATTCGTAAGGGCATATTCCTTCTGAAGGAAATCCCGAAAAAACGTGCACTCGAAACGTGGCTCGAGACTTTCGAACGCGACTATAGCGAGCGACTCCTCCCGATTGACCTCGAGACTAGTCGCCTCTGGGGCGAACTCACCGCCACGGCACAAAATGCGGGGCGCACCGTGCATGCCGCTGATGGACTCATCGCTGCCACGGCGATTCGCCATGGTCTCCGTCTCATGACCCGGAACACCGCTGACTTCGAATTCACCGGGGCCTTACTCGTTAACCCTTGGGAGGAGTAAACGGTCGGTCTTTGCGCCATGTGGACTTACCTGCTTGGCCCGTTCCTCTCGCTCTTCCCTGAACCCTGGCGCGCCAAGCTGCCTTGGGCGGAATCGATTCGCTGGCGGCCCGCGGCCTTTATCTCCGGAGCCCTGGAGGCCCTTCTCTCGCTCTGCGCCCTGGTGGTTTGGTATTCGTATTCCGTCACCCACCACACCCCGATCCAGCTTGAGCAGGCCCTGCGAGCCCATCCCAATGTTCACCCCAACGAAATGATGATGGGCTTGTTAGGTTACGTCTTTGTGGCTCTCAATCCGGTGACCTGGATCATCTGCTGGTTCTGGTTTGAAGGCGTCATCCGCGCCTTGGGCGCCGCCTTCACGGAAGAGATCGTGGGAACTCTCCCGCTCTGGATCATCGACAAGTCTTATCGTGCCCTCCGCCAGCGGAGCCAGAATCGCCACCGGCCGCCGCTTGTGCCCGACGAGGTTACGTCGCTCGGCGACGGTCAGGCGGGGGCTCTCATGATCATGTCCTGCCAGCCAAAGCCTACTTGGCAAGACCGGCCCACCATCCGCTTCAAAGACGAGTTCTTCAAAGTCGAGAGGTTAATCTCCGGCACGGGCCTGCGGCCGTACGTCTACCACCTGCGGCGATTGCAACCAGGAGAAATTGTTCGCGCCCCGGAAAATTACGAGCCGGAAGCGGTGCCCCTCGAGCCCCAGCGAGAGGAGAACGTCTGGGTTTCGGTCTACCGTGCCCTGCGAAAAAGGTGAGCTATTGACACCTGTCAGAATTGAGATACAATGTATCTCAGCGAGGTTCTAAGCTCATGGCGACGACGATGGTACACATCCGCGTGGACGAAAAGGTGAAGAAAAGGGCCGCAAAAACACTGGCTGCAATGGGCATGTCGGTTTCCGACGCAGTGCGTATCCTGCTTGTCCGGGTTGCCGCCGAGAAGGCATTGCCCTTTCGCGTAAGAGTACCCAATGCCACCACCGTCAAGGCGATGCAAGCAGCGGACCGGGGAGAGGGGAAGCGGTTCAAAACACCCGAGGCGCTTTTCAAAGACCTGGGAATCTGAGCATGCGAAATGTGGTTGCTGGTGCCCAGTTTCGGCGTGACGCCAAACTGGCGAAGCGGCGTGGCAAGGACATGACGAAACTTCGCGAGGCTATCGCGCACCTGGCCGAGGGCACCGGACTGCCGCCGTGGTACAAAGATCAGCCCCTTGGCGGGCCGTGGAAACACCACCGCGATTGTCATTTGGAGCCCGATTGGCTGCTGATTTATAAAATTGACGGCGACGACTTATACTTGGTCCGGACCGGCACACACTCCGACATCTTCTAATCCTTTTACTTGCCAATAGCTCAACGAGATCCGGCAGCGCCAGATTGTCCTAGGGCCCCCCGCACCTTCTTCTCCACCGTATCCACGAACGTCGTCACCGCCAACCCCTCCTGCCGAAAGACCACATGCCCGTTGCGGTCGAAGATCATCAAGGTGGGAAGCGAGGTGACACCCAAGAGCCGGTCCAGTCCCTGCGCATAGACCACAGGAGTAGTCCAGCGCTCCTCCTTGACGAACGCCGGGACGTTCGCCGGGCTTTCGTCCACGTTCACAGCCAGGAACACGGCGGCAGGCTCCTTGTGGAACTTCTCGATGACGCTCTCGAGCAGCCTCCCCTCCAGGCGGCATGGCCCGCACCAGGTAGCCCAGAACTCCAGCACCAGAATCTTGCCGCGGTAATCGGCGAGGGACAGCGGCGAGCCGTCGGTTCGCTTCAGCACATAAGCGAAGGGGTCTCGCAGCTCGGCGTTGGGCTGCCCGGAGTTCTGGAATCGTGCGGCGAGCGCGCGGCTAAGCTCGTCGTAGCGGGCGAGGATCAAGTCACCCAGGCCTTTCTCGGATCCGTGCAGCACCAGAAAACAACTGCCCAGCTTGCGCCGCACTTCCCGCCGCTGCGCCGGATCGAGGGCCGGACCGGGAAACGCGTACGCCGTAGCGTACTCATCCACGGCGCGGTCGAGTTCGTTCTTCTTCACGGCCAGATCGCCCAACCGCTCGGCAGCCTGTGGCGAAGGGTAGACGGCGTAACTCTTCTCGTAATCCGCCCAGGCCTTGTCCAATTCTCCAGCCTCGGCGTAGAGCTTTCCGCGCGCCAGGCTGGCCTGCGCCAGCAGCATGACGGTCGAATCGGCGGCCTTCCCAGTTCCCGAAGCAGAATGGCCTGGCTCCCGGTATTTCGCTTCCGCTTTTTCGACAAGCCGCGTGGCGTACTCAAGAGCTTTCGCGCGGCGCGGGGCATCTCCCCGCCGATCCAGCATGTCTGCTAATGAAGCGAGCAGCCCAGGATCGTCCGGCTTCTCTGCCAGCAGTTTTTCGCCGTATTCGATGGCGGTTTCAGGGTCGTTAGCGCGCAGGGCGGACGTGTAAATGACGTTGATAACCTGCTCGCGGCGCACACTGGCAGGAAAGCGTTCGAGAAAGCCCTCCAGGTTCTTGATCAGCAATTGCGGGTTGTCCTCGGCGGACCGGACCGCATCTTGAAGCGCCTGAGTTTCCTGCACCTCCGGCGGGGGCTGCGATGGCGGCTTTGCCGGAGCTTGGATGGCCGGCATCGAGAGGGGGCTGAGCAGCAATAAGAAAAAACAGTGACAAGTGACGAGTGGCGAGTGAAGGGCCGGAAGGCGCGACAACTGGGGCCGCGCGAGTGAGTACCAACGACCGGGAACCGCGCCTCGAATGCTGTGCCTTCTCCCCATCCTGCTAAATCTAAAGAGAAGCGGAAGGCGGGTCAAGGCAAAACCGCTGATATAATACTCGCATCACAGGGAGCAGAGATGAGATCAGGACGAATTCGCGCTGTCTTGTTGGATGCCGGCAACACGTTGGTGTTCCCCCAGTTCGAGGTCGTCATCGCCGATTTGAAGGAGCACGGACACGCGGCCACGCCGGAAGACTTCTACGCGGCTGAACGATTGGCCAAGCAAAAACTGGATGAGTGGCTTTGGCCGATGATGCGGGCTGGTACAGTTCCCGAGCAGATTGACTACTACTATTGGACGGAGTACCTGCGCGAATTCACCCGCCGGCTGGGTGTTCCGGAAGAGGGGCGAGGTGAGCTCACTCGGCTGCTGGTGGCGGACTTCCAGAACATCCAACTCTGGTCCCGGGTGATGCCCGATACGCTCGCCTTTCTCGATTGGATGTTGGCCCAAGGCTATCTTCTGGGAGTGGTTTCAAACTCCATCGGTACTCTCGAAGGTCAACTCGTTGGTCTCGGCCTGGCACGTTATTTCAAGGCCATCTTGGATTCAGCGATCGTCGGCATTCAAAAACCCCACTCAGGAATCTTCAAGTTGGCCCTTCAACGCCTGGGCGTGGAGAGCTCAGAAGCTGTGTTCGTGGGTGACACGTATGCAACGGACATCGGTGGCGCGCAACTCGCCGGGATCACGGGTGTGCTGATCGATACCGTGGATGCTTACCCCGGTGCCACTTGTCCAAGAATCTCATCACTGCCGGAGCTGCGAAGCGTTCTCGAGAGCTTGTGAAGGCGTCACCCGCGGGAACGCTACAAGTCCTTCCCGTCTTGGGGGCCGCTCCGATGACATCGGTGCCAGACCCACCTTCATCAACAAGCGTAGGGGGACGGCTTGCCGTCCCCTGAAGGTTACCCGAGTGGGTAGGGCAAGCCCTACCCCTACGGCGCCAAGGAGTGTTACCATGCTCAAGGTGTAAACGTGCCCGTTAAGGGGGTGTGCTATGGAGGTTCGAAAACATCATCGCAAGAAGGAAGACTACAAGCTGCGCACACACATGATCCACGGGAGCTTTGACAGCAAGAAGTGGGACTACGACCATCACGTCGTCCCGCCGGTCTCCCATTCCACGGCGTTTCGCTTGACTTCGCTTGAGCGCGGCGCCAAAGGCTTCGTGCAATTCGCTTCCGCCGACGAAGCGTTAAGCGGCCACATGCCGATCTACATCTACGACCGTCTGGACGAACCCACACGGGCGATGCTGGAGGAAAACCTGGCCTACGCCGAGGGCGGCGACATCTGCGTGACCTTTGCCAGCGGAATGGCGGCGATCAGCGGGGCTCTGGGTTCGGCGCTTCGCCAGGGGCAGGAAGTCCTGGCCCATCACACTCTTTACGGCTGCACGTACAGTCTGATGACCAACTGGCTGCCCAGGTTCGGCATGCAGGCCCGGTTTACGGACTTCCTGAAGATGGAGTCCTTGCAGAAGCAGATAACACCCGCCACCCGCGTTCTCTACTTCGAAACCCCGACCAATCCGACCATGGAGTTGATTGACGTTTCCGCGTTCCGTCACCTTGCTGACGAGGTGAATGCAGGCCGCGAGGAGCGCGATCGAGTCCTGGTGATCGTGGACAACACCTTTGCCACGCCCTACTGCCAGAAGCCTCTGAAACTCGGAGCCGACATCGTCGTGGAAAGCCTCACCAAAGGAATCGGGGGATTCGGAACGGATATGGGCGGAGCCGTGGTTGCGCCGGCGGAGTGGTACAACAAAGTCATGCTCTTCCGCAAGGATTTCGGCGGAGTGCTTTCACCGCGCGCTGCCTGGGGCATCCTGGTATACGGCCTGCCCACGCTGGCCACTCGCATGTCGAATATGCAGAAGACAGCGCAACACGTGGCGGACTTCCTCTCGAAGCATCCCAAGGTCGCCTGCGTCCGATACCCCGGCACGGATTGCTTCCCGCAGAAGGCGTTGGCTCACCGGCAGATGGTCAGTTCAGACGGATCGTTCGCTCCTGGCAGCATGACCTACTTCGTTCTTAAGGGAAGCGATTCGAAGCAGAGCCGGGCCGAGAAACTGGTGGATTACCTCGCCGAGCACGCCTATTCCATCACCCTGGCTGTGAGCCTCGGCCAGGTCAAGACTCTGATCGAACATCCTTTCTCGATGACGCATTCGGCTCTACCCGACGAGCAGAAACGCGCCTTCGGCATGCATCCCGAGGGCATCCGGCTTTCCCTGGGCCTCGAAGACTGGCACGACATCATTCGCGACCTGGAAATTGCGCTGGAGAAGGTGTGAGGCAGGCGTCGGTCGTCAGTTGTCAGTAGTCAGTTGTCAGAATGCTGTGATAGCTTCTAATGGCGGCACTCGCGGGACGAAAGACATGGATAGCGACGCGCGCCTAATAGAGAGCTTCCTGCTCTTGGATTCTCACTTCAAAACAGAGCTTCCCGGACGCCGGAGTAGGATCAAGGTTCGAGCCCAACGGACGACGGACCACGGACAACGGACGTCTTGCTGACTCTATTTCCCCGTCCCCACACTAGCCTGCGTGGCGATTCGCTCGTTCCGAAGCACTTCACGGTAGAAGCGCCCGGCGATTTCCGCGGCGTGCGGACCGAACATCATGCGTCCGCCGCGCAGGAGGACGACGGCCACGTACTTGGGTTGCTGCTCCTGGGCGAAGGAAACGAACCAGCCCAGTCGCGCACCGTCTTCGCTGCACGTCCCGGTCTTTCCGTAGATCTGCACTTCGGGGTAGTAAGCCGAGTGACCGGTTCCGTACAGCACCGCTGCCTCGAGGCCGGCTTTGACTTGGGGCAGGTACTGGACCAAGTCACTCAACTGGCGCCGGACTTTGGGCTCGAATTCAGAAAGTTCATCTGCGGTGCGTGGGTATTGCAGTTCATACAGCGTGCCCCCGTTGGCGACGGCTGAAATCACCGCGGCCATTTGAAGCGGGGTTACTTCCATACCCATCCCATAGTAAGCCAAATAACCGGCCCCGCCTTCGGGGGACGAGGATGGGAATTTCCCTGGCGACTCAACCGGGATGTCTTCGCTTGTCCTTTCGCCCAAGTTGAACTCATGAGCGTACTGCGCCAGACGCGTATATCCCAGCATCTCACCCAGTTTATGGAAGAATACGTTATTAGAGCGGGCCAGCGCCTCAGTGACGTCCATCCGCTGACGGTTGCCGACGTAGAGTTTTGTGTTTGAGGTGATAATGCCTTCCTTCAGGGCGGCCAATGCTACTACCGGCTTAAAAGTCGAGCAAGGCGTGAAACCGCTTGTAAGCGCCAGCTTTTGATTAACGATGCTGAGCACACGTCCAGTATTGGGGTCCACGACGACCAGGCTGCCGTTCCAGTTGCCCAGAGCCGTAAGAGCCGCCTGGCGCACGGCGGGATCGTCGCCGACCGGGTTGTCTTCCGCCGCCGGCTCGCCGAACGAGCTGAAACGATAGCCGGCGTCACTTCGCATATGGCGCCGGTTGCGCCTGCGACTGGCTGCCAGTCGGCTTGCGGATTCTTGCTTCCGCGCGGTGTGGAGCTTGGAAGCGGAGGGGTTTCTAAGAGCGGATCGCGCGCGTGAGGGCGCCGTCGAGGATGGCGTCCGGGAGTTCAGCGCGACCCCGGAGCGGGTGTTCATTCCAAACAGGAACAAAGTGACCACAGCCAGTATGGCTAATCTTTTGCACAAGGTTGTAATCAGGACCTCCTTGGTTTAAGTCGAGTTGGATAAGCTCCCACCCCGGTAGCTGGCGACTGCCGGTGGGAAGAACCTCCGAAATTCCCTAAATTCCTTAAGATAGACCAGCTTTCGCGTCTGCGGCTCGACCCAGATGTCGAGTTGGTGGTGCAGACCTGTTATTAAGATCGGCGGGTGTTCCGGAATGTTCAATCCCGGAGCCGCAGGTCTGCAACACCGCCAGCCTGCACTTACTTCTTACCCTTTGCGGCAGCGGCGCTTTCCGCCGCGGCAGCAGCATCAGGGGACGCCGGCAGGTTGAGCGCCTTACGCACTTCCACGTCAAGCTTCTTGCGGAGGTCGGGATTATCGCGCAAGAATTGCTTGGCGTTTTCGCGGCCCTGCCCGATGCGCTCACCTCCGTAGGAGAACCACGCCCCACTTTTTTCGAGGATATTGCGCTCGGCGGCTACGTCGATCAAATCACCTTCTTTTGAGATCCCCTCGCCATATAGAATATCAAATTCTGCCTCCCGAAAGGGAGCAGCAATTTTATTTTTTACGATTTTTACCTTGGTTCGATTGCCCACCACCCGTTCACCATCCTTGATGGAGGCAATACGCCGGATGTCCACCCGCACGGAGGCGTAGAACTTCAGCGCCCGGCCGCCCGTGGTTGTTTCGGGGTTCCCAAACATGACGCCGATCTTTTCCCGAATCTGGTTGATGAAGACAAGACAAGTCTTGGATTTCGAGACAATGCCGGCAAGCTTTCGCAGGGCCTGTGACATCAATCGCGCCTGAAGACCAGGCAGCGAGTCGCCCATGTCGCCATCCAGTTCGGCCTTAGGAACCAGCGCGGCGACGGAATCAATCACCAGAACGTCAATCGCGTTCGAGCGGACCAAGGCCTCGGCGATTTCCAGCGCCTGCTCACCGTAGTCCGGCTGCGAAACCAGCAAGTTGTCGACGTCCACACCCAGCCTTTTGGCATAAGGCGCGTCCAGAGCGTGCTCGGCATCAACGAAGGCCGCCATTCCGCCGCGTTTCTGCGCTTCGGCCACCAAGTGCAGCGCAATGGTGGTCTTGCCGCTCGACTCCGGGCCGAAAATTTCCACCACCCTGCCGCGCGGCATTCCGCCCACACCCAGCGCGGCGTCAAAGGAAACCGAGCCCGTGGGAATAATTTCCACGGGAACGAAGGCGTCCTTGCTGCCCAGGCGCATAATCGAACCCTTGCCAAACTGTTTCTCAATCTGCGTCAGCGCCAATTCGATGGCCTTGCCCTTTTCGCTTTGCTCTGGAAGCATGTCGCTATCCTTCTTAGTGGCGGATTCCCCTCAGTATGATGCGTATTTCCCAGTCCTCGTCTCGTCAACCCCTCGCAACCTCGAATTCGGCCGAGCTAAGAGCGACCTCCCTGGTGCCTTTGGCGAGCGCAACAGCCACCTGCGGGAATCGCTGCCGCAGGTCTGCGGGCCGAAAAATCGCTCAGTTCACCCACTCCATATACTATTTCGTACCCTTCGTCAATGGTACTATCGCAAAACCCTCGAAAAACTAGCGGTACCCGTAGAACCCCTGTCCCGTCTTGCGTCCCAGGCGTCCGGCGTTCACCATCTTTTCCAGCAATGGGCAAGGGCGGTATTTCGAGTCGCAAAAGCCCTCATAGAGGACTCTCATGATGTCCAGGCAAACGTCGAGGCCGATCAGGTCGGCAAGTTCAAGCGGCCCCATGGGGTGGTTCATACCCAGTTTCATCACGTCATCAATGCCCTTGGCGTCCGCAACGCCTTCCATCAGGCAGTAAACGGCTTCGTTGATCATGGGCATCAGGAGGCGATTGGAGATGAATCCTGGCGCATCATTCACGCGCACCGGCGACTTACCCGCCGACGTGGCCAGGCCCTCGGCGGCTTCCACGGTCTGCGCGGAGGTTGCCAGGCCGGGAACTACTTCGACCAGCTTCATGACCGGCACAGGGTTGAAAAAGTGCAACCCGATAAAGCGATCGGGGCGCTGCGTCGCGGCCGCCAGGCGGGTAATGGAAATGGACGAAGTGTTGGAGGCCAAAATAACGCCTGGCCCGCAGTGAGGCTCAACCGCCCGGAGGACCCCGACCTTGGCCTCGAAGTTCTCGGTTACCGCCTCGATGATGAAGTCGACAGCCTCTAGGTCCGAGACTCGCATTGTGGTCGTCAGCCGGCGGAGCGCCTTCTCGCGTTCTTCTTCGGTCAGACGATTCTTTTCAACGTCGCGGTTGAGGCCCTTGGCGATTCTGGCCGCTCCCGAATCGAGGAATTGCTGCGAGACATCGTTGAGCAACACCGTGTAGCCACTTCGAACCAGGATCTGCGCGATTCCGTGACCCATGGTTCCCGCACCCAATACGCCTAAAGTTTTGATTTCCACTTGATGCTCCGCAAGTCACCGCGTTTGACCTTGCGCATAATGAGTCACTTTCAAGCCAAAAGTCAAGGCGTGAAGGTACTGGGCGTGCAATTCGTGCAGCGGCGTCCGATCCCCAGTTTCGCGAGTATGACAATGATTGGGACTGGTCCCGGCGAAATCGTCATTCCCGCGAAAGCGGGAATCCATCGCCAGGTCGCGAAACCGCTTGACACCGGTTGCGGGTTCGGAAGAAATAGTCGAAACTACACAGCAAGGGGGTGACATGGTCGCCTGGGCCTTGGTGTTCCACCTGATCGGACTGGTTTTTTGGCTCGGCAGCTTGCTGGTCGTTACGCACGTTCTGGCCGTTCATTCGGAAGAACCTTCCCCGGAAGCCCGCGCGGCCTTCGGGCGATTGGAAATGAGGCTTTTCAAAGGCCTGGCTCATCCTGGAGCCGCGCTGATGGTGATTACGGGAGCAATTCTGATCGGTCAGCACCCTCATTATTTGCTGGAGCACTGGCTGCACGCAAAGCTGCTGCTTGTCTTGGTCCTGATCGTCTTAGATTTGAGGGTCTATTTCCGGGCCGCCGCGTTCTTGGCGGGCCGCGTGGAATTGCGGCGCCGCGAGTGCATGGCCCTGCATGGCGCAATTTCGCTGGTGTTTTTCGGAATCCTGATTCTGGTTTTGCTCAAGCCGTTTGGCGCCGGCGGAGCGCCCCGGCCCCACGCCGCATCGAGTTCTGGAGTCCAGGCGAGTCTGCGCCGCTAGATGCCGTGGGGGCAACGCCGGTGGCGGCCCTGGGGTGGACACAAGGGTCAGCCTTACAACTTTCCTTTCGGAGGAACACTTGATGAAGATTACCGTAAACAAGAACGGCTCGCTACGGGTTGAAGGGGAATTCACCATCTGCGATGCCGAGGGCAATGCCTTCGACTTGGCGGGGCGAACCTCGATCTCACTTTGCCGCTGCGGTCAATCCGGAAACAAACCTTTCTGCGACGGGACGCACAAGCAGATTGTGTTCCAATCGGAAGTGAAAGCCCATGCCCTTCCCCCGCCCGTCCCAAAACCCCCAACGGTGTAGGCAATCGCCGATTGTCTTGCTTCTTGAGGGCGCCGAAGTCGGCAATCCACGTTCGTTTCTTCCCGAAAGGAGGGTCCCGTGAAGGTGATTGGCTTGCTTTTCGCGATGTCGGTCGTGGGAGTGAGCGTCCTGCCCGGTCAAGTCCTGTCATACCGCCGCCCGCAACTCCTGTTGGAAACCCAGCAGCTCGCGCAACTGCTTTCAAGCCCCAAACTGCGTCTTTTGGATGCGAGGCCTCCCGCCGAATACCAGCTCGGGCACCTGCCCGGGGCGGTAGACCTTCCCGCCCTCGAAACCGACGACTTGGACGCCAACCGTCTCGGCTTCCCAATACCTCCGGAACGGGCCGCGCGCCTTTTTCGTGCTACAGGGATCACATCAAGCTCTCAGGTGGTCATCTACGACGGCCAAGCCAACCGACTGGCTGCGCGTGTCTTTTACGTTCTGGAGTTTTTTGGGCATCCACACGTGCAAGTCCTGAACGGCGGGTTTAAGAAGTGGCGGGGCGAAGGACGTCCTCTGAGCACGGATTCTCCACGCGTGACTGCCGGCGACTTCGAGCCTCAGCCGAACCCCGCCACAATCGCTACATCCGATTGGGTGAACGCTCACCTCCATGATCCCCACATCAGACTGCTCGATGCGCGGTCTGCACCGGAATTCAGCGGAGAGAGGGTTGAAGGCTCACGTGGCGGCCACATACCCGGCGCCGTCAATCTCGAGTGGACACGAGTTGTTAATCCTGGCGAGTTCAGTACCTTTCTGGACGCTCCTTCGCTGGCAAAGATCTTCTCCGACGCCCAGGTTTCGCCCGGCCAGGATGTGGTGACCTACTGCCAGATCGGAATTCGCGCCGCCGAACTCTATTTCGCCCTGCGCCTGCTTGGGTACGAGCACGTCCGTCTCTACGACGGCTCCTGGGAGGACTGGAGCAGCCGTGCCGATTTGCCGGTAGAGAAGTGAGACCGGCGGCGCCGTTCAGTGTTTGGCCTGATTTGACAACGACCGTTGATGGTGTTAGATGTTCACGGTGCCATCAAGGAGGTCCGGATTCGATGAATAGTCGACGAGAGTTTTTGAAGTCATCTGCGGGACTTGCGGCTGCTGTTGCGGTGCGGCCTTTTCCAGGCGGCTCACAAACGTCCGCAACGGGCAGCCTTCCAAGGGTCCGTTTCGGCCGCTACCAGATCAGCCGCCTGCTGGTTGGCTGCAACCAGTTCTATGGCTACTCCCATTTCAATTCGTTGCTTGACCAACTCATGCGCGAATGGAATACGCCGGAGCGCGTTTGCGAGACTCTCCGCCAGTGCGAACTGAACGGCATCAATGCCTACCAATACGGCCACAACGACCGGGCGCTTTCCGATTTGCAGAAACATCGCGCCGCCGGAGGGGAAATGCTCTTGGTCGCGACCGAGACGACCAGCGATCCCGTAGAAGAATCCGTGAAGCGCATCCAGCCCATCGCTCTTTATCATCACGGAGAAAGAACCGACGTTCTTTTCCGCTCCGGAAAGATGGACCAGGTGCAGGAGTACACGAAGAAAGTGCGCCAGGCGGGAGTGCTGGTGGGGATTGGAACCCACAAGTCAGAGGTCGTCGAATATGTTGAAGAACGCGGGTGGGATGTCGACTTCTACATGCTCTGCGCCTACAACCGCACTCGAACCCCCGAGGAACTCCGCAAGTTGCTGGGCATTGTGCCGGAGCCTCCCTCCGAAGTCTACCTCGAAGCCGATCCTCCCGTGGCGTACCGCGTCGCCCGGCAGACGTCGAAGACCTGCTTCCTCTTCAAAATTCTGGCTGCCGGCCGCAGGACGCGCTCGCCGCAGAGCGTCGATGAGGCGTTTGCGACCGCATTGGCAAACATCAAACCCCAAGACTGCATCGTGGTTGGAATGTACCCCCGCTATAAAGACGAGGTAAAAGAGAATTGCGACCGCGTGCGGCAGATACTGAGCTCCAGCCTACCAGTAGCTCTGCAGGAAGCAGCATGATGCAAATCGCACGAGCCTCCGCAGGGCGGAAGAAGTGGCGAGAAAATCCAAACAGCTCACGCCAAGACGCTAAGGCGCAAAGAAGCGCGAAGGAGAAGTCCCTGCTTTCCTTTGCGAGCTTTGCGTACTTTGCGGCTTTGCGTGAAACCGGGTTGTCGGTTCGTGAATTGCGACGCCAGCCTGGTCAAATGTGTTGGACGCAGTACACTAGGGCGGCAGTAGTTCGTGAAACCGCCCCAGCCAATAGGGCAGAAGGAAAAAAGCCCCGTCGTCCTCAGTGCGTCCTTCTGAGCTGCAATCCATTTGGAAGGGATTCCCGTTCCACTTCATCGTGCAGCGCTCGTCAGGCGGGATTGCCCGCAAGGATTGCTCCTCGCGAAAACGGTCCGGGCCCGCCGCGCGCAGTAGATCGATGCGCTGGGAATTCTTCAGGGTCCAATAAACCGTGTCGAGAGGAATTCGCTCCAGCGTTTCAACTGCCGCGGGCAGGCCGTAGTCTCTCGCGCCCGCTCCTGCGGCATAGATAAAGTTCCACAGCGGGTTCTGTTCCGCTTCGCAGGCGCGCCAATAGCTTTTGAGAGCTGCCTGGAGCTGAGCGCGCACTCCCGGATCGTCCTCGTACCTGAGCAGGGGATAGAAGGAGAGGAAGGCCAGTTCCTCATCGGAGTGATTAATCTCACTTCTCCGGGCGATTCGCATCACGGTTTCAAGATAGCCTTGCTCGCGGATGAGTTGACGATAAGCCGTCAGGAATCGCTCCTCGCCGGTGAGATGGTAAGCGACACGCAGGTGTGAAAGCAGTTCGAGAGAATTCAGCGCCGCGTCCTCCCTGCCATTCGCGGTTCGGAAATAGGCGGGAGAATACTTGCCCCACGTCGTCACCCGGCCGCCGGGTCCCACCAGTTGAAAGCCATGGTCCAGAAGATGTGCCGCGATTCGCCCTGCCGCGCCGCGGATCGCCGCCCGCTGCGGATCGTCGGGCAGCAGATCGTAAGCCACCGCGTAGGCGAAGAAGTGCCCGACCAGTTCGTCTGAACTCGTGTCGCCTTTCCACTCCCACTGGCCGTCGGCGGTCCAATGCCATTCGCCCTCTGGAGCGCGATACTCGCCGCGATGGATCAGCGCTCGGGCCGGGAATCCCGGGATTCCCGTGATCGACTCGAGCCGCAGCAGCGCTTCGAGCGAAGCCCGAGCGTTCCGCAGCGCCTCCGGCGAATGGGTCACGGCAAAACGAAAGCACTCCGAGGCCACATAAATCGCTGTCCAAAGGCCGTCGTTGTCGCTGGGCGCCATCCGAAACGACGAGGTGTCTCCGGGGCGCAGCAATTCGCAATCGGCGGTATACCCGTAGCGATTGTGCCGGCTCTGCAAGCGCTCAATAAACAGGGCGCTCTTGCGTTCGAGGTCGAAGGACTGGAACTCGATTCGGGAAATGCCTGTTTCCGTACGAAGCCAGGCGCCGTCCTTTTCGGCCACAATCTGCAAGACGCGGTTGTCGTTCAGATAGCGCTTGCCCCAGAAATAGAACCATTGTTCGCCGCCAGGCGCGCCGGGCTGGAAGCACACCGCACCCTGGCGTGTGGCGAGCCACAGCCTGCCGTCGGGGCCCAGAGCGATCCCGGTGACTGGTAGGATGGGCAGACCGTCCTTCCCCGTCCAAACCTTCTTCTTGCCGGAAGGGTCTATTTCCACGAGGCCGGTTGTCGAGGCTTGCCACAGCCTTTGCCTTTCGTCTCGAACTTGCATCTTGGGTTGACTGGCGAGGGCTTGGCGAATGGGCGCAGGTATGCTGGCATCGCCGGACGCGAACCGAGTGCAGACGATTTGCTGACATGTGTGCCGGGCCACTGTCTGCCCTGGGCAGTGAGACGCCGCAAGCATTACGACGCAGAGCATGGCCGGCAAATATTGTGCGCAGCGGTCCAAAAGGTCCATGTATGCACGATTTGCGAACAACTACTTCGAGATGATCCCGATCGTCCCCAGCCACGTCTCCACCAATTGAGGCCAACCGGTGATCGGAGACGTGGTTCGCCGCAGCCCGAACGCGTGCCCGCCTTTCGCATACAAATGCATCTCCACGGGAACCCCAGCATTCTTCAGCGCCCGATAGTAAACCAGCGAGTTGTTCACGTTGTCCACATTGTCGTTCTCGGCCTGCAGCAGAAATGTCGGCGGCGTCTCACGGGTCACTGGAACATTCGGATTCAGCTCAAATCTCTTCTCGGAAATCCACAGATGCCCCGGATAAAGGGCCACCGCAAAATCCGGCCGGCAGCTTTCTCTGTCGGCCGCATCGACGGCCGGGTACAATCGTTGCTTGAAATGCGTGCTGATCGCCGCCGACAGGTGTCCGCCTGCCGAAAACCCGAGCACTCCGATTTTGCACGGATCGATATGCCAGTCCGCCGCGTGAAAGCGAACCAGCCCCACCGCCCTCTGCGCATCCTCTAGCGCCATCGAGGATTTCGTATTGAGGTAGCAACCGAATGCCTGATTCCAGGAGGGGCCGGAATTGGGGACGCGGTACTTCAACAGCACACACGTTATCCCCTTGGACACCAGCCAGTCGCAGACCTCCGTTCCTTCCAGATCGATGGCCAGAATCTGATAGCCCCCGCCAGGAAACACAACGATCGCCGCGCCCGTATTGTCCCCCTTTGGCGAAAAGACCGTCATGGTAGGCCGCGAGACGTTGGTCACCGAAATCCACGGCCTCCCGGCCACCAGCGATCCGCCCGGCTCCGTCGCTTCCACGCCCGGCCCCGCGACAGGCCGCAGATGAGGCGCCGGCCCGGGCCATATCGGCAGTTGAGTATGTCCCGGCGGTGGCTGCCAGCCAGGCATCTCCTGGCCGCTCATGCCTCCACACGCAAACATAACAAAGAGAGCAAAGGTCAAAGGCTTCGCCACAATCGAAGCATCTCCTTCCGAAATGTTTCTCAAACCAGTTGATTGTCCGTTGTCCACCCAAGGATATCATAGGCGCTTACGAAACAGCGGGTGGCGCATGGATCACTCTTCATCTATGCCCCCTTCTGCTTCCCCAGGTCAACCATCGCGCATCCATGGAAACCAACCTATGCGCCGCCCGCGATTGCCCCCCTCCCTCGCTGGCAGGTCCGCCGGCGCCGCAAGAATTCCCCAGTCCAGCTCCGTATTGACTCGACCGCACCTCCGGCCTAACATGTGTGCGCAAGGGAGCAGAATCCCATGCCGATGACTCGTTGTGCACAATGCGGCGAAGAGATGGCTGAAGGAGCGCGATTCTGCGCGTCCTGCGGCAGGCCCGCGACCCCGTTCACGGAGCTTCCCACCGAAGCCCCGGCCCATCAGACGCCGCAGCGGGCGGGCTCGCCGCCGCCGGGCAGGCCACGCTCCGGCTCGGCCCCCCTGACGGACACCGGCCGCTTTGCGCCCGGCGAAATGCTGGGCGAGCGTTATCGGATTATCGGCTTGCTGGGCCGCGGCGGCATGGGCGAAGTCTATCGCGCCGACGACCTGAAGCTGGGGCAAGCGGTAGCCCTCAAGTTTCTTCCCGAAAGTCCCGCGGGGCCTGGCCAGTCGGACGCCGACACCACCGCGATGGCAGACCGCTTCCGCGCCGAGGTGCGCAATGCGCGCCAGGTTTCGCATCCCAACGTCTGCCGCGTTTACGACATTGGAGAGATCGAGGGCAGGCTCTTCCTCTCCATGGAATACGTGGATGGCGAGGATTTGGCCACGCTCCTGAAGCGCATCGGGCGGCTGCCGCCCGCCAAGGCGCTCGAAATCGCCCGCCAGCTCTGCGCCGGGCTCGCCGCCGCGCACGACAAAGGCGTGCTGCACCGCGACCTGAAGCCCTCGAACATCATGATTGACGGCCAGGGCCACGCCCGCATCACCGATTTCGGACTCGCCGTGCGCAGCGATGAGCCGGGCGAAGGAAGGATTATCGGCACACCCGCCTACATGTCTCCTGAGCAGCTCGCCGGGCGTGCCGCCACGGTGAAAAGCGATCTCTATGCGCTGGGCCTGGTGCTTTACGAGATTTTTACCGGCAAGAAGGCTTTTGAGGCGGCGACTCTCGCGGAGTTGAAACGCAAGCACGCGCAAGAAACCCCCACCGCGCCCTCCAGCCACATCGCGGACGTTGACCCGGCGGTCGAGCGCGTGATTTTGCGCTGCCTCGAGAAAGACCCGCGCCAGCGGCCGGCTTCGGCGCTGGCCGTCGCCGCGGCGCTGCCGGGCGGAGACCCGCTGGCGGCGGCGCTGGCGGCGGGCGAAACGCCCTCACCTGAGCTTGTGGCGGCAGCGGGCGAAACCGAAGGCTTCCGGCCCCGCGTCGCCGTGGCGTGGCTTGCTTCCGCCCTTATCGGGCTGGCCGCCGTCTGCGCGCTGAGCGACAAGGTCTACATGACCGGGGTTGTGCCCCTGCCAAATCCTCCCGACGCTCTGGCCGGGAAGGCGCACGAACTGGTCCAGCAATTCGGCTACACCGTGCCGCCGCTGGACTCGGCTTCCGGCTTCTTTCGGGACGACGACTATCTGCGATACATCGAAGAGCACGACAAGACCCCCCATCGCTGGGAACAACTGAAGTCGGGCAATCCTTCGGCGATCCAGTTCTGGTATCGCGAGAGCCCGCGTTATCTCCTGGCGCTGGTGTTTTTCAGTGTCGGGTCTGTCCTGCCCAGCGATCCTGCGCGGGATGTTTCCGGGATGACCTACGAAGCGCTCGATCCGAGCGGGCGGCTGGAATATTTCGAGGCGGTGCCCCCCCAACTCGAGCAATCAAGGGGAACGGCTCCGGCGCCTGACTGGCCGGCGCTGTTCAAGGCCGCCGGACTGGACATCGCGCAGTTCAAGCCCGCCGAGCCTGAGTGGGCGCCGCCGGTGGGGAGCGATGCGCGGGCAGCGTGGACGGGTGTAGCGCCCGGTCGGCCTGGCGTGCCGCTGCGCGTCGAAGCGGCAGCTTACCGAGGCAAGCCAGTTTATTTCGATTTGATTTGGCCGTGGACGCGGCCCGAGCGGATACAAGAGTATCGGCTGACGGCGCAGGAAAAGGCCGGCGTCGCAATCTGGCTGGCGCTGTTCCTGGCACTGCTGATGGGGGCCGTTTTCCTGGCTCGCAGGAACCTGCGGCTGGGGCGGGGCGACCGGCGCGGCGCTTTTCGCCTGGCCGTTTTTGTTCTTGTGATTCTCGCGCTTGCCTGGGGGATTGAAGCTCACCACCTTCCCGGCTTTGAAGAGTTCGCGTTGTTTGTAATCATCACCAGCGCCGCGCTATTCTTCGCCGCTTTTGTCTTGCTGCTCTACATCGGCCTCGAACCTTTCGTGCGGCGCCGCTGGCCCAACGCGCTTATCTCCTGGAGCCGCGTGTTGGCCGGGCAGTTCCGTGATCCCCTGGTCGGCCGCAACGTTCTTATGGGAGTCGCCCTGGGTGTCGCCTGGGCGTGCCTCTTGGGCACGCTTCAACATTTTGCCGAAGGCTGGTTCGGAAGGCTCCCGCCCCGCCCGGCGATGACCAGTCTCGAGCCGCTGCTCGGAGCGCGCGGCATGATTGGGCACTTATTGGGGATTATCCCTAACGATCTAGGCTTTGCCCTCGGCCTTTTCTTCTTGTTCGTCCTGCTTCGCCTGTTGCTTCGCAAGGACTGGGTGGCGGCAGCGGCTTTCATTCTCATCTTGGCCGCCACATTCGCCTTGTCTGGGAAATATCCGCTCGTGGACGCCGTGTTCAGCGTGGTATCTGTCGGAATTGTGATATTTGTCCTGAAGCGCTTCGGGCTTTTTTGCCTGATCGTGTTAGCCACGACTGCTGATGTCTTGTCTACTTTCGTCCACAGCATCCAGCTCTCCCAGTGGTACGCCTCCCCAACGATTCTGGGCGTGCTGTATGTTCTCGCTTTGGCGGTTTACGGCTTCCGCGTCTCCCTTGCCGGCCGCCCTATTTTCTCCGGCGCCGCGCTGGATGAGTGATGGAGGGGGCGTCACACTCTTTCGCATTTTTCGCATTTTTCGCTTGACAACCCTCCTGAGCTGTGATAGCCTATTAGCATGGTCATTTTGTGGACATATTGTCGTAGGCAAGCCTGGTGATGCCTCGACCTTTGAGAGAACCTGGAATAGTCCCCGCAAAGCAGGAAACCAGCTTTCTACAAAAAATGGAAAATAGTGGGAACGAAGCTAAGAAGTGGCTGAAAACAAAGGAAGTCGCCCTTTTTAGTGATGCGCAATTTGCGCATTTCGCGTGCAGATTAGCACCAAATAGAGCCCAAAAGGCGCCGAGAAACCACATTCTGTGCAAAACGAAGTCAGGCTTTCCGGTGGGAGGCGAGGTCGCAGCAGTGACAAACAGTCGGCTACAGAGGAGCGCCGCCGGCCTCCACAAAGGCGCTGGCCCAACATGGATTGGTTTGAAAACCCCGAAGTGGGATATAATCCGCCGCGGTTTGCACGCACCCTAGTCCGTCGATGTAGGGGCGAGGCGGCGCCTCGCCCCTACGGTGCCGCGAGTGGGAGAAGAGAACGTGAGCGGATCAAGCAGGCGCAAGTTTCTACGAAACCTCGGCTTGGGGACGGCCGGCGTCGTAAGCCGTGCATCAGGGCTCGGGGCGCGAAGCCATTCCGAGATCGAGTCCGAGGCTGGGACTGATCTTGAGAAAACCCCTGGAAGCGACGAGAGCAACTCCGCGCCGGCTGCCATCGATTTCCGCTACTCGCCCCTTTCCTGGCAAACGGCCTACTGTTTTCCTGACGATCACTACAAGAGCCTGGTTGGCGAGCACGGCGAGCTGCGTTGCGGCCATCCCGGGCAAAGTGGCGGCATCGCTTACTTTCCGGAGATTGTGGAATTCTCACTTCTCGGCATGGAAGCCAACGAGGTGCGCGAACAGCGGCTTGAAGCTCCGGGTGTTCCGATCATCCACACCAGGATTGACCGTCCCGAAGCCTATCTCGAACTCACGATGTTTGCGACCCGCCGCCCCGACGAAGGCCGAGTGGATAACGTGATCCTGCAAGTCGAGGCGCGCTCCGCACACAGCGAAAAGGCAGTTCCGGTGGTGGTGGTCAAAACGAAACGGGAGATCAAGCTGCAACCGTCGGCCGGGATCACGCTTCTGCGCCTCGATCGCGAGGCGGGGCCGCCCTTCCTCCTGGCGGATTCGCCGCTTTCACCTCACGAAGATGGCGCCGTCTTCCGGTCGTATCTGCTCAAAACGGTGACTGCTGTGGAGGGCAGGCCCTGCCGCTGTTTCTTGCGATTTCCGCAAGAGGGGCAGGGGATCGACAAATTAAAGGAGGGGCTGGAAACGCCGGACCGCCTTCTGGCCGAGGCCCGTGACGACTGGCGGAACTGGGCGCCGTTTGAAGCAGGGGTAAGGTGGCAGCTTCCGGGGCGGCGCGGGGAGTTCCTGGTTGCCTGCGCACGCAATCTTCAGCAGGCTCGGGAGGAGAGAGCGGGCCGGACGACGTTTCAGGTGGGGCCGACGGTCTATCGCGGCCTCTGGGTGGTGGATGGGCACTTCATTCTGGAGGCCGCTCGTTATCTAGGCTACAATAAAGAAGCGCAAGAGGGCCTGGAGGCGACCTGGAAGCGCCAGGAGGCCGAGGGTGGCGTCTTCGCCGGGGGAGGGCGGGAGCATTGGAAAGACACCGGCATCGCCCTGTTCACGCTGGTTCGCCAGGCTGAACTCAGCCAGGACTGGACTTACTTCCGCGAGATGCAGCCCAACGTGGCGCGGGCGGCGAGATTTCTCGTGAACCTGCGCGACAGCGCCCGGGACAACGGAAGCTTGAACGGCCACTACGGGCTCCTGGCCCCCGGTTTTGGCGATGGCGGATTGGGCGGCGTCCGTTCCGAGTTCACGAACACCCTGTGGGTGCTGGCCGGGCTCCAGGCGATTGCGGAAGCTCGAGATCGGCTCGGCCTTCCTGACCTGGGCGAGGTCAAGCCGGTCTATAAAGAGTTGCGGGACGCGTTCTTTGCCGCGGCTCATCATGAGATGCGCCGCCATCCCGACGGGTTCGACTACCTGCCCATGCTGCTGAAGGGCGATGCCCAGTGGGCTGCTGAGAATGAGTGGGATCGGCCCAGGCCCCAAACGGCTCAATGGGCGCTTTCGCATGCGATTTATCCCGGCTTGGTGTTTGAGAGGGATGACCCGATCGTCAAGGGACATATCCGGCTGATGCAAGCGTGCTCGCAAGAAGATATTCCCGCCGAAACCGGCTGGCTGCCGCACGGCGGTGTGTGGAATTACAACGCGGGCTTTGTGGCGCACGTCTACCTCTGGGCCGGAATGCCGGATTGGGCGCAGTTGACGTTCAGCGGCTTCCTGAACCACGCCACGCCGCTTTACTGTTGGCGGGAGGAGCAGCCCCTCCGCGGCAGCCTGACGGCGGACTATGTCGGTGATATGCCACACAACTGGGCCAGCGCGGAATGCATTCTGTATTTACGCCACATGCTGGCGCTCGAAGACGGCTCGACGCTGCGCTTGCTCGCGGGCATCGGTGACTCGGAATGGGCGGAGGGCGAAGCTCTGAGCCTTGTCCAATCTCCCACTCGCTTCGGACGCCTCGACATGACCCTCGAACCGCTGGACCGGCATCAAGGCTGGCGCCTGAAGTTCCGGCGCGGCGCCGGCCCGCAACCGGCGGAGGTCCACCTGCCGGCGAGCCTCGCTTCACGTTTCAACTTCGCTGAAATCCAGGGCGCCCAAGCACAGACGGAAGAAAACACCGTGCTCGTGGCCCCGGACGCGGCTTCCTGGGAGGCAATTTGGAAGAGTGGGTAGCGGCAACTCTTGAGGTTGTCCGAACAGAGCGAGCAATCTGGCTCTGGCTTGGGCGGATCGCGGAGGAAAGATCAGGGCGGGATTCCTTGCTTCGGTCGGGATGACAGGCTATTTCGAATCACAGAAAGGGTCACCTAAACGGCAAGGATTTTGCGGCAGATGCGGATCAGGCGCGTGTGGGGAATCGCTTGTTGCGCGTTCAACATCACCAATTCGCCTTCCCGGAAGCTGCTGTAATACCAGCGCGCCAGCAGGCTCAAGTGCTCCCAGGGCGGAACGGAGGATGGATGGGTCGATTGCGGCGCGTCGCCCGAGAGAGAGTCAAGCAAGCTGTGGAGTTGCCGGTCAAGGGGCAGAGGCGAGGGCACGTTCTCGTCCAGCGAAAGCGCCACGGGCCCGCGCAATTCCCCGCGCCACACGCGGAAGAAACACACGCTCTTCTCTTCCGCGCCTTTCTGCATCACCAGCGCGTGAAGATCGTGCAGGTTCCGAGCCAGCTCGGATTTCTGGCGAATGAGTGCGGTGATTTTCTCGAGCTTTGCGTGGATCTTGGCCGCCTGCTCGAATTCGAGCGCTTCCGACGCCCGAGCGCGCTCCTCCCCCAACGTTCGAAGCACCGCCTTGGCCTGGCCGTCCAGGAATTCCACGACCCTTCCCACTTCAGTTTGGTACCCGGCGTCCGTGCAGCCGGCATAGCAGGGCGCAAGACACATCTTCATTTCGGAATAGATGCAACCCGGGTGCGAAGGATTGGGGTCGAGTTCCTCGACACAACGGCGGATCTTGAAGAAGTCCAGGAATTCGGCCGCATAGTGCTCCGCGGCAACCAGCGACGGAAAAGGGCCGTAGTAATAAGAACCGTCCTTCAGCAGTCGCCGCGTGGCATAACAGCGCGGAAAGCGGTTCCGCAAGTTAAGCTTGAGAAGGGGCGGAGGCTTCAGGCGTAGTCGCGCACGATATTGACGAGGGTAATATTGCTTGTTGAGAAGATAATTCAGCCATTGAGCCTCGAAGGCCGACCCGACAACCTGCCACTCAACCCGGCGGG
>Ga0187891_1001042_pt1 | contig 24928 bp, 26 predicted proteins | sample June2016WEW_21_4_FD_132990 | JGI IMG/M metagenome (GOLD analysis project Ga0187891, IMG submission 132990) | Peatland microbial communities from SPRUCE experiment site at the Marcell Experimental Forest, Minnesota, USA - June2016WEW_21_40 | ecosystem: Environmental > Terrestrial > Soil >... | reverse complement strand
CGAGTCCGGTCGATGTGCCCGCGGCGGGGATGTACTCGCACCCGATCCACCCCTCGTACCCCAATTCATCGATCAGATCGAAGAGATAGCCGTAGTTCACCTCGCCGCTGTCAGGCTCGTGGCGCTCCGGCACCCCCGCAATCTGGAAGTGGCCCACGCTGGTCTTCTTCGCGTCCGCGAGATATTTGCGAATCTTCACCGCCAAATCGCCCTCTTCCACCTGGCAATGAAAAAGGTCCATCAAGATTTTCAGGTTCGGAGCCCCGATTTCCGCCAAGATTGCGTGCGCCTCTTCCTGGCGATTGAGGAAGAAGCCCGGCATGTTTCGCTTCGCAATCGGTTCAATCAGCAAGTCGATGCCCGCCGCCTGCGCCCGCTCCGCCGCCCACGCCAGATTCGCCGTATACACGCCAAGCAAATGCGCGTGGTCGGCCCCCTGCGGCGCAATGCCGGCCATCGCGTGGATCCGTGAACATTGCAATACCTGGGCGTACTCCAAAGCCAGTAAAAAACCGTCGCGAAACTCCTGCTCGCGTCCAGGTACCGCCGTAGTCCCACGCTCGCCGGCCTTCCAGTCGCCGGGGGGTGAATTGAACAGCACCTGCCGCAAGCCATGCTCTTTGATCTTCGCGGCCAGTGTTGCCGCCGGATAATCGTATGGGAAAAGGTATTCGACGGCCGTGAAGCCATCGCGCGCGGCGGCGCCAAAGCGGTCGAGAAAGCTGTGTTCCGTGTACATCATGGTCAGGTTCGCGGCAAAGCGAGGCATCGCATTCACTCCATCGATTCGTAAATCCTCTTGAGGACTTGTCGGGACAATGCTACACGGCGCTCCTACGTTCTCACGCCGTATAAAGTGCCGCAACTTCGTAATCCGTGACGGACGGAATCGTGAACTCAACCGAATCGCCTGCCGCGTGGAACGGAATGTCGCGCTCGGCGCGAAGCAACTCGACACGCGTGACGCGCCGGCCCGTGGGCAGCTTGAAGCGGACCTTCTGCGCCCCAATCGGATAAAACTCGCTGAACCATCCATGATGCGCGTTCGGGTTGGTGTAGTTCAGCACGTGAACCGCGAATCCCGGCTTCGTTTCCCACGCAAAAATCTCCACCAGCCCGTTGCCCTCCACGCTCACCGGAGCCGGCGCGCCTGCCACCCAGCGAATCGCATTCACGAGAAGCCTGCTGAGATCCGTGTGGCCTGAGAACCACATCGTCGGCTCGATGTCGCCCGGAAAATAAGCCAGACGGCTCGCGCCGCACTCGCGCAGCACAACAGCCGGCTCATCGGTGCGTGGAACCGGCGGATACGAAAGCTCAGGCGGATACGCTGTGTAGCCGGGCACAACGGTGAGCACGGGATTGTCCACAGGCTTCAGCGGCACACGAAACTCCGCGCCCGGAATCCAGTGCGTATCGCTGAATCCATCCAGAATGGGATGCGGCCGCTCGATGCGCGCGAGGTAAGGATTCGCGTTCCCCAGCCGGCCGATCACCGGCCCGGCCGCATGAATTCCGAAGACGTCCGCCAACCCAAAATCATCGCGGCGCTCGTTCCGCTCGTTATACATGCTCGTCTCAAACGTGGCCAGGAGCGAGCCGCCCTGGTTCACATATTCGCGCAACTGCTGGCACTGCTCATCGCTGAGCAACGCGGTATTGGGCAGGATCAGAGCCGCGTATTTCTTGATCCGCTCCAACTGGAGCCTGTCTTCGTGCACAAAGTCGAAGAGAAATCTCCCATCAAGCAGCGCCGAATACACCGCGTCCATATACTGCTGCATCGAAAAGTCGCGCTGCGGCTGATAGAAAAGCTGCGTCCGTTGCCCCATCACCACGCCGATATTGGCGATGGTGCCTTTGTTCACCCAGTGCGCATCATGCCGCGCGGTCCACAAGAAATAGTCGCGGCCGATCTTCTCCCAGCGCAAATCCTCGCCAAGGCCATTCTCTCCGCCCACGACGTGATAGTAGGGAACCATTCCGCTGGCCAGCGTCTGGCTGGTCCAGATCGCGGCTTCCGCAGCCGACTTGGTCACTTCGCGCCAGCGAATCGGCCCCGTCGTATACGCACCCGTCAGGTTGGTAGCCATCTTGCCGTCGAGCACGGCGTTGCACACCCGCCCCTGCTGCGCCGCGCCCCACACCGGCGCATCCTGCCGGTTGCGGCCCTGGTTGTCGCCCTGGAACCACTGGCAGAACTCGCCCAGCTGCGCAAGATTCGGCGTGGCGTGAACGCCTCCGCCCATATTGTTGATGTAGAAACTCGACGCCTTCTTCCCCTTCGCGATCGAATCGTAGAGCTTCCACAGCGTCGTAAATCGCTCGTTGAACTTGTCCCAGTAGGCCGGCGTCTTTGCGGGCGGCAACTGACGGCATTGATCGCAAAAGCACTCCGGCAATGTGAACGATGGCCATCCGTTGGTGTAGTGCGCGTCCATGTCGTAACGGGAGTTCACCTCGCGCATCACGGCCGGAAAATAATCGGTCATGTACGTCGAAAACATGCACGTTTGGTAGAGCTCAGGCGCTTCAGCCGACGGGAGCGGTTGTCCATGTTCATCGCGCATGAACCACTCGGGATGCACAGCCAGCGCATCGTCCCAGTTCAGGTCAGGACTGTAGCGCGCAATCGTGCGCAGCCCGCGCTTTTTCGCCGCTTCGTTCAACTCGCCTGTGAAATCGCGCCCATTCAGGTATTTTGCCGGCCGGTGAAACGGAACCTTGCTCGGATAAAACGCAACGATCCCGGTGACGCTGACAAAAACCGCCCCAACCTTGACGCTTGCCCAATAATCGGCCCATGCTTCCACGTCGAGGACCGCCGGATCGTGCTCGGTGATGTTGGTCTGGCCGATGCGGCGCAGCGTCTTCTGCCAGGGCACCTCCGTCGTCGCGCCGGGAACCGCCGCCGCTGCCACTCCGGAAGGACTCAGGCCAAAAGAATCTCCCACGCGTACCAGCGGCACAGTTGCCGCCGCTGTCTTCAGAAATCTGCGCCGATCCATGGTGACCATGACCTCCGTTGCAATCGTAGAGGATGAACGATGCTGGAAAATCACCAGCCGGGCCGCGCTACTTTCCGTGAGCGCTCAGCTCATCCAGCACTTTCTTCAGATCGTCGAGCTTTTGTCCGGCATCGGCCAGCTTGCCTTCTGAGGTCAGGCGCTGATAGTCCGCGAAGTCCTGGCTTGCCTGGCTGATGAGCGCACGCTGGCTCTCGGTGGGCTGCGCTGCGCCCACAGGCACAGTCGCCCCCGTTCCATTCCCTGTCCCTGTCCCCGTCGTGGTTTGTGGTGCTTCTCCTGTCGCAAGCGACGGCGCCTCCGATCCGAAAAGCGAACTCAGTGCGGCCTCAAAAGTCGGGCCATAGGCGAGACGATCCTGCAGCGCCAGCACGACAAGCCGCAATTCCGGCATAGGGCTCCGCTGCGCTTGCAGGTAGATTGGCTCCGCGTAGAGAAGCGCCTGCCCACACGGAATCACGAGAAGGCTGCCGCGAATCACGTGCGAGCCCTGCTGATTCCAGAGCGTGAGCTGGCCCGAGAGTTGCGCGTTCTGGTCGATGCGCGCTTCAATCTGCTGTGGGCCATCCACGAGCCGCGTCTTGGGAAAATCGAAGACCACTGCCTTGCCGTAGTTCGCTCCGTCGCTGCGCGCTGCGATCCAGCCGATCAGGTTGTTGCGGTTGGTGGGCGTGAAGGGGAGAATCTCAACGAATTCCAGGCCGCCGGCTTCGCCGGGCAGCGTCATCAGCACAAAATTCGGTTGCATCTCCTGCGTCGTTTGATCGCCCTGGCTCGATCCCGTTTGCGTGGCAACGCTCCACTGGTCCTCGCGGTTATAGAACACCTCCGGATCGGTCATATGGTAAAGGGCGTACACATCGGCCTGCAGGCTTAGCAGCGTCTCCGGATAGCGAATGTGTGCGCGCAGCCACGCGGGCATCGCCGATTCATCCTTGAACAACCCCGGAAAAATCCCACGCCACGCGGCGAGAATCGGATCCTGGTTATCGAATACGTAGAACGTCACCGTCCCGTCGTACGCGTCCACCACCGCCTTCACACTGTTGCGAATATAATTGACAGGCTCGTTTTCGAGCGTCGACGGCGCCGAGTAAGGATAGCTCGCGGAAGAAGTGTAGCCATCGATGATCCATGAAAGACGTCCGTCAGCGCCCACCACGATATATGGATCGTGATCGAACGTCAGGAACGGCGCCAGCGTGGAAATGCGCACCACAACGTTGCGCCGCATCAGCAGGCGGCTCTCGGCCGTGATGTCGTCGCTGAACGGAACCTTGGTCAGGTCGCCGCGATCGAAGGCCAGCAGCGCCCGCCGCAGGAATCCTCCCATTTCAATCCCGCCCGTGCCCTCATACGAGGAAAGATTGTTGCTCTGTCCCTGCGGATAATTGAACTCCTGCTGGTGCGTCTTCACGTACACGTCGCTGTCGGTCAGCTCGCCGAAGTAAATCTCCGGCCGCGTGACGCTCAGTCCGGGCACCGTGCTCTGCACCGGCATATTGCTCAAGTAAAGAATCGGCAGACCCTCCGGCGAAAAGCCGTTCACCGGATTCATGGTGATGCCGTAGCCGTGGGTGTAAATCAGCTTGTCGTTGATCCAGTTGCGGCTGCTCTCGGGCAGCTTGTCCACATTCAATTCGCGCACCGCGAGCATCACCTGGCGCAGCGATCCATTGATCTGGTAGCGGTCGATGTCGATGCCGGGAAAGTCGTAATACGTGCGAATCTCCTGCACCTGCCGCAGTGTGTCTTGCAGCGCACTCACGTCCCACAGGCGGATATTTTCGAGCGTGGCCTGATTGTGTTCCGGATCGACGGCGGCGACGCTCGTGTCCGCGGGAAACTCGCGCTGCGCAAAGCTGTCCAGCCCGTAAGCGTGCCGCGTCATCGTGATGTTGTCGGCGATGTAAGGCCGCTCGCGGTCAAGCTGGTTCGGCTTCACGATAAACGTGCTCATATACCATCCCGCGACCGAGGCCACCAAGTAACAGACCACCGCGGGAATCACCGCGGCAAGCAGCCAGCGTGCTCGCGGCCGGATTACGCCGCCGGCGATCGCGATCGCGGCGCCGAGTGCCAGCGCCACGGCGATAAACAACATCCCGATCAGCGTGACGTGCGCGTCCGTGTAGGTCACCCCGTCGAAGATCGTGTGCTCCTGGAAGAGCAAATCGAAGCGGCCGACGTACTCCCGGATCGCCAGTGCAAAGAGCACGAACCCGGCTGCGATTGAAACGCCGCGCCAGGGCAGGGAAGCGGCTCCGCCGAAGCGTCCGCCCAGTGCGCGTCCTCCTCCCGCCGCGATCAGAAACAGCACTGCCAGAACGCACACAATCACCGCCAGCGTCAGCAGCCATCCCGCGATCATTTCCCATGCCGGTAGCTTGAAGAGGTAGAAGCCGAGCGGCCGTCCGAAGATCGGATCGGTGACATTCCCAGCGCGCGGCGCGTACCAGTAAAGCGCCAGCGTCTGCCACTGGCCCTCCATGGCGAAGCCGGTTGCCAGCGAGATCAGCAGCGCTGCGACCACAGCGATTGTGCGCAGGAACTTCTTGAGCGGCAGCTCGATGGGCTTGCCGGCGAGAAAAATCGTATGCGTGTCGGGCAAATCGGCGGCATGGCTGTGCCGCAGCACGAGAAACGCAGCGAACAGGATCAGGAACGTGAGCCCCGCGAACGCCGCGAATGTGCCCCATTCGAGGCCAAAGCTCTTCCAAAACACACTTGCGAAGCCGAGCGAGCGGAACCACAGCAGATCAACCCAATAGGAAATCGCGGTGCGGCCGCCGACGAAAATCAGGATGACGGCGGCGAGGAAGAGATAAATCACCAGGCGCGGGCGCTGCCGTTTGCCGCGCATCGGCCAATCGATCGTTTCGGGCATTTTTCCACCCCACTCAGGCGAATACTGCGCGCTGAGATACCCAAGAATTGTACAGCGGTGGAGCAGGGTGGCTGCGGCGAGCGGTAGCAAGCGATTCGATGTTAGATCAGCTCGCTCCGCCCGGTGATGCTCAGCTCCTTCACAATCTTACCCACGTCCTGGGAGTGGTCGCGGTGGGCAATCAGCAGCGCGTCGTCGGTGTCCACAACCACCAGATTCTCCACGCCGACCAGCGCGACAAACTTCCTCGGGCTGAAGATGTAGTTGTCGCTGGCTTCGATCGAGATGTGGCCTCCGGTATCGGTCACGTTGCCCTCGGCGTCGCCGCGCAGCCGCGTCTCTACCTGGTACTCGTAGAGCGATGCCCACGAGCCGAGATCATTCCAGTTGAATTCCGCGGGTATGCAATACAAATGGGAAAGATGCTCTCCCTTGGCCGATCGCGGCTCCAGCACGGCATAGTCAACAGAAATGTTCTCGCACTTCGGATACGCGGTGCGGAACACCTCGTCGAACGCAGGCGTGCCCCAGGCGGCGGCAATGGCCTCAAGCAGCGGAGCCGTCTCCGGCACATGCTCGCGCACGGCGTTGGCCAGCGTCCGCGCCGACCACAGAAACATCCCCGAATTCCAGTAGTAATTCCCCGCCGCCACAAACTCCTCGGCGCGATTCTGGTTCGGCTTCTCAATGAAGCGGCGCACATGCAGCGCCGAATCATCCTTCGTCAAGTCGCCGGTCTCGATGTACCCATAGCCGGTTTCGGCGCGGAATGGCTCAATTCCCAGCACCACAATGTTCTCGCCCGCTGCGGCCACGGCAATTCCTTTTTGCAGCGCCTTCAAAAAGCGCGGCTCGTCGGCAATCACGTGGTCCGACGGAAACACGCCCAGCACAGCGTCGGGGTTGTCGCGCTCGATCAGGAACGCAGCCAGCCCGCATGCCGGAGCCGTGTTGCGCGCCACCGGCTCCTGCACAATCTGCGCAGCGGGCAGCCCGCGCAGTTGATCGGCAATCTCGTGCGCCAGGTATTCGTTGGTAATGACCCAGGTTTTCTCCAGCCCCGCCAGCGGCTTCAGCCGCTCCACGGTCTGCTGGATCATGGAGCGCTCGCCATCCAGCGCCAGAACCTGCTTGGCGTGCGCGCGCCGCGAGCGCGGCCAGAACCGCGTGCCGCTGCCTCCGGCCAGAATCACGGGTCGAAAATCGATTTGGTCTAACATTCGAACAACCATCCTACTCGACAGAGACAACGTTTGCACAGAGAGGAACGAATAAATTTGCCTCCCCTCCCTCCTGCGGCAGCCTCATTTGGCCCATTGAGCGAACCGCGCGCCCCTCGCGCCCCGCTCCTGCTTTCCCCGCGCTACTCGCGCCCCGTCCGGCCCCGCCCGCACCGCATCCATCCGTCCCCGCCAACCGTGCAACTGGCGTAAGCTATCAGGAATGCCAGGCCTGCGTCAGGGCTCCATCCATCTCGGCCGCGTTGCGGGAATCGATCTCTACCTGCACTGGTCTTGGTTTGTCGTAGCCGTCATCGAGATCGGCAGCCGCCAGGGCAGGTACACCTCCCTGGCTTGGAGCGCTCTAGAGTACCTCGCCCTCTTTGCCATCGTTCTTCTGCACGAGTTCGGCCACGCCCTGGCCTGCCGCCAGGTCGGCGGCACGGTCGATCGCATCATGCTATGGCCGCTGGGCGGCGTCGCCTATGTCAATCCGCCCCAGCGCCCTGCCGCCACACTCTGGAGCCTCGCCGCCGGGCCCCTCGTCAACGTCGCTCTTCTGCCCGTCTTCGGTGGTGCCTTTTTAGCGGCACGCTCGCTCGGTTGGGCCCATTCCATGCCCAACGCCTACACCTTGCTTGGCTGGGTTCTCTGGATCGACGTCATCCTGCTGGTCTTCAACATCCTGCCCATCTATCCGCTCGACGGCGGCCAGATTCTTCGCTCCCTGCTTTGGTTTTTCATGGGACGTGCCCGCAGCCTTTACGTCGCCACGATTCTTGGATTTGTTGGCGCGGCGGGCCTGGTCTGCCTCGCCTTGTGGATGCACTCCACATGGTCATTACTGATTGCCGCCTACATGCTGCTCAGTTGCTGGGGCGGATTCAAGAGCGCCCAAGCCCTGATCCGCATGGAAAAGCTTCCGCGCCGCGAGGGCTTTGCCTGCCCCAGCTGCGGAGCCCAACCGCCGGTGGGCGCGCTATGGAGATGCGCCGAGTGCAAGCAAACCTTCGACACATTCCAATCCATGGCCGTCTGCCCGCACTGCGGCTCACAGTTTCCCAACACCATGTGCGGTGAGTGCCAAAAGATGCATCCCATCAGCGAGTGGGCGGCCGCCGCAAACTCGAAGCCCGCCGAGGCCCGCAGCGCTTCACTCGTGAGTCGCTAGTTCCGTCTGAATAGATTGGATTCTGTCCTAGCAGTCGAGCCTCGTGCCGCCCGATCCCGCCCTAACCACGAATCACTAACCACTGCCTCTACTTCAGCCCCGTCAGGAACTCGCCCATCCGCCGCGTGCCCTCGTCGATGTTCTGCCTCGTCACCGGGTACGAGATGCGCACATGCTCCGCAGTCCCGAATGCCTCGCCTGGCACCGTCACCACGTGCCCCTCATGCAACAGGCGCGTGGCCAGTTCAGTCGCGGTGCGGATGCCGCCCTTGCCCAGGTACGCCGAAATATTCGGGTACACGTAGAAAGCGCCCTCCGGCTTGGTACACGTCACGCCCGGAATCTTCGTGAGCGCGGCCAGCATGTAGTCGCGCAGCTCAATAAACTCCGCGCGAAACTCCGCCACGCACTCCTGCGAACCGCTCAGCGCCGCAATCGCCGACTTCTGCACAAAACTCGTCGCGTTCGAAGTCGACTGCGACTGCAGCTTGCTCAGGTTGGCCGCCACCGGCTTTGCTGCCAGCGCATATCCCGCCCGCCACCCGGTCATCGAGTAGGTCTTCGACAGCGAGCCCAGAATCACAATGTGTTCCTTGGCCCACGTGAACGACCCGCCCGAAACTGGCTTGCCCGCATAGTTCAGGTACACATAGCACTCATCCAGAAGCAGAAAAATCCCGCGGTCATGCGCCAGGTGAACAATCCGCTCCAGGTCCTCCGCCGAAACCACCGACCCCGCCGGATTCGACGGCGAATTCAGAATGATCGCCTTCGTCCGCGGCGTAATCGCCCGCTCAATCGCATCGGCCGTGATGCGAAAGCTCTCCGCCTCGCTGGTCTCGAGGAACACCACCGTCCCGCCGGCGTACTGGATGATGTCCTTGAAGCTCACCCAATAGGGAACCGGCAGGATCACCTCGTCGCCGTGGTCCACCAGCACCTGGATCGCGTTGAACAGCGCCAGCTTGCCGCCGGTCGTAAACACCGCCTCGTCAATCGTGTAGTCCGAGCCGAAGTCGCACGCGTGGCGCTCCACAATCGCCTTGCGCACGTCGGGAATCCCCGGCACCACGGTGTAGCGCGTAAAGTTCGCCTCAATCGCGGCAATCGCGGCGTCCTTAATGTGCCGCGGAGTGGCAAAGTGGGGCTCGCCCGCCCCAAAATCCACTAGGTTCACGCCCTGTGAGCGCAGTTTAGCCGCCTCGGCGGCCACAGCCATGGTCGCGGAGACCTCGATCCGGCCGATGCGGTCGGCAAATACTTTTGCGGGAGCTGTAACGGTCATATCTCTTCCATCTTGACAGATTTCGCAGGGCGCACAAAGTTCAAGCTGTGGATGCGGCGCCGCCGTTCCCGTTCTTGATCCGCGCGCGCAGTTTCTTCACCACGTTCGGCGGCACCAGCCCGCTGATGTCGCCGCCGAAACTGAACACTTCCTTCACCATCCGCGAGCTCACAAACGAGTACCGCCCCGCCGGCTGCAGGAAAACCGTCTCCACGTCCGGCGCCAGCCGCCGGTTCATCAGCGCCATCTGGAACTCATGCTCGTAGTCGGAGATGGCGCGAATCCCGCGCAGGACGGCCGATGCGCCGACCTCCCGTGCGAACGCGACCATCAGTCCGTCGAACGTCGAAACAGAAACGTTGCCCAGCGGCGCGGTAACCTCTTCGAGCATCTCCACGCGTTCTTCCACAGTGAACAGTGGATTCTTCACCGGATTCACGAGGATCGCCACCGTCAGGTGGTCAAACAGCTTCGATCCGCGCTGGATCAGGTCGACATGACCGTTCGTCGGTGGGTCAAACGTCCCGGGATAGAGTGCTTTCACTGGCATTTGGCCTCCAACTGGATTCTACGGCAGACCCCTCCCGCGCAGAACCAGCTTCCGGAACACGGAAAGACTACTGGGTGCCCCATCCTGGCTGTCATCCTGAGCGACCATCGTCCGCTGTAGCGGACGATGGGAGTCGAAGGACCTGCTTCTTGGAACTCTGGCGAATGGTGGGATAGTACGATCCCATTCGTTCGCGCTGTCTTCGAACATGTCGCCCGCTTCAGCGGGCGAAAGAAGGTGGCCCCATGGCGTAAGCCTGGGGAAAAGGTCCGCTGTCCGCAATCGCCAGCCCCGCAGGGGCGAAAGAACCCTGCGCCCCGAGTCCCTGCCAGAGCTGTCAAGTCCCGCAGCCCCGTCTGTTCTAGCGCATCCCATTGATTCCACGTCAATTAAATTGGCATAAATATACTTGGCTCATCAAATTTCATGTAAGCGTGGGAATGATTGGGGATGGCCTTAGGTGTGGCTTGCGAAGTTCGTTTGGAGGCTCTAGAGGGGAGCAAGGATGGTCCACTGGCCGATACCCAGATTCTTCACGCGCAGGATTTCGCCGTCCTGCGCGGTTAGTTCGTAATAGCCTTCTGGAATCACTTTTCCATCCGAAGCGGAAACTGTGCCAGAGGAATACAGCCTCGCCCCTATCCGAGGAAAACCAGTCCTCTGCCGTATGGCCATTGCAATGGCGAACCTGTACTCTACCTGCCATTCCGCAGTTGGAGGTTCCAAGCGGCGCAATGTACCCTTACCCTCAAGCTCTTCCGGCACAGAAGTCGCCTCCTTCAAAAGCGAACCCACTGCCCATTCGCCCGCTTGAAAGAATACCCTTCGCGTTTATGGGCATCGCAAAAGAAGTGTGTCGGGCCAATTTGAACCGAATCGACAGGAAACGGTCCCAGGCCGTATAAGAGACCAAAATCTTTGACGGCTGATTTCGCCACCCGAGTGCAGCCGTCTACTTCGCAGGCGACTTTGCCTTGCATAAACTCCTCAGCAAGATTCATTTGCAAAGTCCCCACTGAATTTTCGTGGTGCGATGCCATATATTCCTCCATTGCTGTCAGTAACCACGGCATTGCAAAGCACGCAAGTCGGCCGTCTGAATTGTACGTTGACGAAATTCTCAGCGCGGTCTAAGTCTCCAATAGGGTGGCGGGCCGCCAGCTATTCTGCTCCCCACAGTCTCTACCCTACCCTTTGCTTCTAACCGTCTAAGGCTATCCACGACCGTATCAGGGTCTAGCTTCAAAACTCTTGCAATAGCCTCTGCCTGAAATAACTGGTATCCCGGCGCAGAACCTAGACCTCCGCGTTCGGCTGCTGTTTGGACCCCTGTCCGCATAGCTTCCAGCAGTTTTGAGTCGATTGCTTCTTCGTTCTTGAGTTTGCGTCGCTCTTCCCGTTCTTTCCGGCTCGGGTAGAACCACTTAAATGCTCCAGCGAGCAGACCCCCAAGGAATCCAAACACGCCAGAAACAGTCCAGTTTGCCCAATGAGCGATGAAAGAATGCCAAAGGTTTGTCATGCGGGGGATTATAGGAGGAATTCAAAGCGAATTGCGGTACAGATTGAAGCGCTGGACGCAGAAAACTAGCAGTTTTGGATACGAAATGCACAGGAATCGGCCCCTTTGACGTTTGAGGAGTTGACGGCGTAGCGCGTCCAGATTTTTTGAGTGGTTCAAGTGGAACGGCGTATCATGGGCTGAATGAAAACGCTCAGAGTCTACGACCAAACCGGTAGCAAATGCGACTACGAGACTGAATTCGTTCCCCGGATTGGAGAGCGCGTTCAGTTGGAATACAAACTAGGCAAGGAAGAGCCTCTAAAGTTGCACTTCTTCCGAGTCAAAGATGTGATGTACCGTTTAGACAAACCTGCCGATATTCAAGTCGCAATTCTCATAGAAGAGGAAATAAACGGAGAGGAATGGCCGATTTAAGGCTAGAATAGGAAGCAAATAGAAAAGCCGCGCATCCCGGCGCGGCCCTTCGGTGTGGCGAATCTCTGTAGCGACATCATCGCATGGAGTTTGCCCCGAATGCAAGATCAATCTACTTCAGAGCTTAGTTTGGCTTTTTCTCGCCTGATTCCGATTTTTCAAGCCATAGACGCTGAGCCTTTTCCAGATCGATCTCGGGAATTGCTGGAAGCATTTCGTCTAGAAATGCAAAGGCGCGGTCTGAATCTGCCTGAATGTCTGGGGCCTCTAAAGCCATTTCCACCAGTTGCGTTACCTCAGGTAGAAGCTTCTGCCGCACCACTTCAATCACGTTCCGATACGCAAGTGTCTGGTGATGATACTTCTTCACCTCTCTCGCCAGAACGTACATGAGCGCCTGTTGCTCTACGTCCATAATGTGACTCCTGTCGCTTGAGAATTTTCGCTACACAAGTTCAGAAATGAGGACTCAAAAATGGCACAAAACGCGCAGCAAGAAAATAAAGAACTGAGTGATCTTCGGAAATCGGCAGGCCGCGTAAACTGGGGCGAATACTCCAAAATGACCGGCCAGCCAATCCCCAAGGATGTCGGACCAGGAAAGTCGTACAAGCCTTCTCCGGAAGCGCTCAAGGCGCGGCACGCCAGTAAGAAAATAGGTCGTGTCAATGCGTCGGAATACGCTGCGCTTACCGCGAAGCAACCGAAGCGCAAGGCCGCTCTTCGCAAGCGCGTAGCTACAAAATAGCTGCGCTTATCTTGGCGCTGTGTCCTTGATGGCGTCGTTGTGCGGAGACGTGTCCACGTCATACCAGCCGCCCGCCAGCCGATAGGAGTTCGTTTCTTTGATCGCCTCGCAGCCTTCGCGGTCGGTGGGAATATCCGAGGTTGTAACAGCGCCAGATGCGAACATTATGGACAGAACGTGGCTCTCGCATTTGTCAGATAGCTTCGAGGACATCGGGAAGGGTCCATACTCAGCAAGGAGACTCGTCTTATCCCACGATTTGATGGGCCAAATCGTCTCTTCTGGGCCATTAACCATTACAAATTCGTTTCCTACCGACGTGAAACTTAGCTGCATTTCAAGACAGCTCTGTTCTCCTTTGTTGCAGATGATGCGCGCTTGTTCGGGATAAATCAGTTGGTGCGCCTTATCGTCTGGCTCCGGAATCCAAATCCCGTCCGCATCAAGAGAGCCATCTGGCTCGACTATGAGGGAAGGGATGGCTACCTCGAATCTCTTAATGTGGTCGTTGTGTATCAGCTTGAGTAGATTTGTCTCTTTCTGCTGCGGCGTAAGCGTAGAGTGACAACCCGCAATCAAGAGCATGGCGAGAGCGACAATCGGTTTTAGGTTCATGATGCTTGCATGAATTGTACCTACAGCATCGAGACCGCGCTATCATAACGGCATGGACGCAAAGCCGCCAATGGAATACGACAGGTTCACCAGTCTTGTTAAGCAGGTTCTCTCTGTGCCGAAGGCGGAGATTCAAAGGCGGGAAGAGGAATATCAGCGGGAGGCCGCATCAAGGCCGAAACGCGGCCCTAAGAAGAAGGCCGTTTCCCGCGATTCTGGCGCTTAGAATTGCCTCGCCTCCATCTTGCCAGTGAGTTCTCTATAGGTGATCCTCCGCCCTACAATTTGCGAGACGATTAGAGCGAATCTGTCCGCGTCGGTGAGGGGATTGTCCTTTGTCGCGCGGTTGTTGTAACGGAATGCCTGTTCATCGACGTAGGCATCAAGGTGGAAGGGTTCAACGGCAACGTAGGTTCCCTTGAGGCCGCGTTTCAACAGGCTCCAGAAGTTTTCGAGGCCGTTTGTGTGAATCAGGCCGTTAACGTATTGCCGCGAATGGTCGATCACTTCATGGATGTAGTCTTTCTCCAGCCCCACATAAGCCACTGCTTCATCCGTAAAGATTTTGGAGGAAGGCGCGACGTTATCAAGGATCACGCTTTGCAGCGTTTCCCGTTTCACGTTGGGCAACACCTTGGTCCGCACTTGACGCAACTCCCGGTCAAGCAATCCATGGACCGCGGCCTTATTTGAATACCGTCCCGCCGCGTGTGCCTTCGCCCTGCGATCCTTGTGCATATTCCGAGGCTTGGGTCCAATGAACGCCTCATCGCTCTCGACCGGACCATCAAGGCCGAACTTGTGAGTCCGCGTATCCTGCATTGCCAGCCGGATACGGTGAAGCAGGAACCATGCGGTTTTCTGAGTGACGCCTAGGGAGCGGTGAATTTCCCAAGAACTAATCCCGTTCTTGCAGTTGGAAACCATCCACATGGCCATGAGCCATTTATCAAGAGGGATGGGCGAGTCCTCAAAGATCGTTCCGACTTTGACGCTGAATTGCGCTTTCGGATGGCGCGTCTTGCACTGCCAGACGCGGCGCTTTGCCACATAGGACACATCGGTGCGCCCACAGGTAGGGCAGACTACGCCATCCGGCCAGCGACACTCCACAAGGTAGCGGACGCAGTTATCGGGGTCGCTGAAATAGACGATTGCGGCTTGCAGTGTTTTGGGTTCCATGACATTCCCTCAAGTGTTGGTCAGAGCGGGGAACCTACAGCTTCGCCAACCCCTCCATAAAGGATTTTACGTGACCAATCAAATCTTTTGCCTCATCCAGCGTGTACTTGCCATGTGGGTGCATGACTTGGTTTCGCCATGCCAACTTGACGGCGTACAAGTGAGCAGCCACTTGGCCTAGTGCCACTGTTTTTGGCCCTTTAGGGAGAACCTTAATCGCCTTGTTGGTCTCATCAAGGATGTTCTGGCAGTTCTTATCGGCGGTGAATGTCACACCCAAGCGACGGCCAAACTTCTGAGTTCCAACTTCCATGATCCGCATCAAGTGAAAGACACAGGCCGTACTTCTGCCCATCGCAAAGCAGTTCCCCGCTTCTACCAAGTCGTATTGAATGGAGGGAAATTTCGCATTGACTCTAGTGCCGAAAAGCTCTGGTTTTTGGTAAAAATCTGATTCCTTGCTGGGCATGTGATAGAAGTTGACAACCGACATTTCACGGCGGATCGAGTTCTCGGTTTCCGAAAGAACTTGGAGCAGTTGTTTAGCGGAGACGGTCCCTCTGAGTTTTTGGAAGAACTCACCAATGCACATCGCGGACACTTTAAGGTCAATCGACTCACACTGTTTTTTAACTGTCCTGAGCAGCTTACATCCAGGCGATTTTCTCCATGTGGTTACCGACTCGTTTCTTTCTTTGTCCATCGCCTCAAATTGACGCCGTCCCGCGCCGATCCGAGTGCCGAATTCATAGAACTGTGCAGCCGAAAATTTCTCCATGTCCCACCATGTCACTAAGGAATATGGCGAGGATACCCACGGGGGTCTGCGGCTGTCGATGGTTTTGCGTGGGAACAGGGGGCTACTCATTCAGCACCCCCTCTGTCGGCTCCCGATGAGCCAAGTATATTGTTGCCATTAAATTTCCCGCCAACTTTGCCGGTTATTTCCACGGAATCTCTACACTTGTCTTTAGTGGTTGGAGTGACGACTGTAGGGCGGCGTGGCTATGGCGATTCCGGTTAGGCGGCCGGCATCCCTCGCGCCGCCCCTTTTTTCCTGCTCGTTCATTCAACCTCTCGATCGCACGCCCTCGCGGCGTCAAAAAAGGAGTTTTGGAAATGGCAAAATCCGAAGAACTCAGATCCGCTGGAGCAGACGAACCCGAGACCGCAAATCCCGACCGGCCCAGCGAGAATGCCGCCGTCGCACGCTGCACTCGGGCCTGGCATCGCGCCCAAAAGAAGGAATCCGCCAATGGCGGCAGTGACTACAAATCCCAGTGCGTGGGCAATATCGCCTACCTTCGTGCCGTCCCACCCCTTCAGGGCTTCGAAAACATCCGCGACTTCATCGCCTGCGTCACCTTCGCAGCGATGACTGAAGTTATCCGCCACAAGGACGCCAATCACCTGCTCGCAGCCGCGAAAATCGCTCTCGCAGCCCTCCGTCAGGAGCCAACACCCGTCGAAACGAGCGAAAAATAATTCAAATAATTTTTTTGGGCACTCCTTATCGGAAGTTTGCCATTAAATCATTTAGAATCAACAAAACCTGATCAAAGAGCGTTACGATTTTTGTTGATTTTTATTGCCAAACAGGCCATTTTCCGGCGGTTCCAAGGCACTTCTTAGGTGTCCGGCGCAGTCTAGGGCAGGTCCGAGACTCACCGCCCGCCCCACCCGCGCGTAGCTTTGGCTGAGCCTGCCCGCCTCTCCGCCAAACCGGCCGCCGGCTGCATTACGGCGAAATCGCTCCTCCTTTACCCGCGCGGACGTCGAGCCTATGATGTGGGTCAACTGTCATGCCCGACATTGAAGACCTGCTAAACCGCTGGCAGTCCGCCGGCGTCCTCGATGCGGAGACCGCCGCCCGTATCCGCGCGCACGAGGCACAATCCGCCTCCAAAGACAGTCCCGGCCTGAAGTGGCAAGGCATCACTGCCCTCATTCTCGGCGCCATCCTCCTCGCCTGCGGCGTTGTGCTCTTTGTCTCCGCCCACTGGGACGAGCTCGGCCCCAGCGCGCGCTTCATGCTCGTCATCGCCATGGTCGCCGTCTTCCATATCGGTGGAGGCTTGACGCGGTCCAGCTTCCAGGGTCTCTCCACGGCGCTCCACGCCATCGGCACCGCCGCCACAGGCGCAGCCATCGCGCTTGTCGGCCAGATCTTCAACATTCAGGAGCACTGGCCCGCCGCCGTGCTTCTCTGGGCGCTCGCCGCACTCGCCGGCTGGGCGCTCCTTCGCGACCAGGCGCAGCAAACACTCGCGCTCCTCCTCGTCCCCGCATGGATGTTCTCGGAGATATCGTTTTACACCGACGGCCGGATCGGTGAGAACGTCTACGAAGGTCGCTTCCTTTTCCTCTGGGCCATCCTCTGCATCACGTTCTTCATCGCTTCGCGGCGCAAGGTAGTGCAAGGAATTCTCTTCGCCGTCTCCTGCGTCGCTCTTTTCTATGGAACCGTGGGAATGTCGGGAGGCTGGAACTCCTGGCAAAACCAGCCTTCCGTTTCATTCGGAATTCGCGTGTGGGCATGGACGGCCATCGCCGCCGTGCCGCTCATCATCGCCGCATTTCATGGCCACAAAGGACTCATTCCCATCGCCGCCGCCATTGCCTATTCCATCGTGCTGCCGTGGTGCTACGGGCCTTATACCGAGCGCATTTCCGGCAACACCATCAGTGGCTACCGGCCCAATCTGATGGCTTACGCGCTGGTCGCCGCATTCGCCGTCTTCCTTTGCTGGTGGGGCGTGCGGCTCGTGTCGCGTGCGCTCGTCAACTTTGGCCTTGTGGCGTTCGCCGCGGCCGTCGGCTGGTTCTACTTCAGCGACATCATGAACAAGCTCAACCGCTCGCTCGGCCTCATCGGGCTGGGCATTCTGTTTCTCGCCGGAGGCTGGGTGCTTGAGAAGATGCGCCGGCGCATCCTCGCGCGCATGGCTCCGTCAACTCCGCCCGAGCAAGCCGGCGCCGCAACAGATGGAGGTGCGCAATGAAATTCAGACGGTTCACGCTCTCTGGTGTCTCCGCTGCGCTGCTCGCCTTCCAGTTGCTCATCGTCTCCTCGGTCGCCGGCAAGTATCTCTGGCAGCGCTGGCGTTGTCCGAGCGTCTGGACCCGCGCCGCGGCCATCGATCCCATTCAGCCCATGCGCGGCCGCTACCTCTCGCTCCAGCTCACCGTCGACGGCTGCCAAAGCACGCTGCCTTCGGCCAAGCTCGCCACATTCCCGCGCGACGTCAACGGCGCCATCAAGCCCGGACCGTATGTTCTGCGCCCGCAGCCCGTCGAATTCCGCGCCAACCTGAAAGTGATCAACAACAAACTCGTCGCCGTTCGCCCCGAAGGTCAAGACATCGGCGGTCAGGAGGATCCCTCCGCTGGCGAGGAGATCTCCGCCATGCCAAGCGCGCCCTGTGACCAGATGCAGCTCACCGACGGCGTCGATTTCTACATCGCCGACACCGCGCGGAGCCCGCTTCCGCTCCAGCACGGCCAGGAATTGTGGATCGAAGTGACCGTCCCGCCCACAGGCCCGCCGCGCCCGCTCCACCTCGCGCTCAAAGACAACGGCGCCTGGAAGCCGCTGGCGTTTCAATAAAGTGTTCGAAATTTGAGCGCCGCTTGAATCTCCCGGCCCTTCCGCGTGGCGTCAGGCCTCCTCGGCCTTGCTCAGATCGACCAATCCCTCCGGCAACGCCATTTCCAGGCGCTTCGCTTCAAGGTCGATCTTGCGTAGAAAGCTCTTCGCAAACGGAACCAGCACCTCGCCCTTGGCGCCGCGTACCACCAGCAGCGGCGCAGCTCCCCCGCTGCGGTCCACGTTCTCGATCTCGCCCACTGGAACAGGCTCCCCACCGGCCACATCTACGAGTGTGCAGCCGATCAGGTCTCCGACGTAGACCGAGTCTTCGCTCAGCTCCGCTCGCTCCGCGCGCGGAATCGCTACAACCATCCCCGCCAGAAGCTCGGCCGCCGAGATCGAATCCACGCCAACAAAGTGCAGCACTACGCCGCCCTTGTGCAGCCAGTGGTTCACAAGTTCCACCTGTCGCGGCGACTGCGCAGCTGGCCGCGCTGCCGCTGCCGCAGATGCTTCCGGGGCCAACAGCCAAAGCTGCCGCCTCTCTGCAAACTTGTCAGGAAAGTCAGTCAGAATCTCAGCGAAGACCTCGCCTTTGCGGCCCTGCGGACGGCGAATCCGCGCCAGCCAAACCCACGCTGCGGGCGGTTCCGGCACGGCTACCTCCGGCTCCAGAAGACGACGCCGGCGCAGGCGAAAGCCATGCTATTCTTCGTCGTCCTCTTCCAGAATGTCGAGCGTGTAGCGGTGGTGCAGCTTCATGCTCACCGCGCCCAGGATGGTGCGCACCGAGCGCGCCGTGCGCCCTTGCTTGCCGATCACCTTGCCCACGTCCTGCGCCGCCACGCGGAGCTTGAGAACGGTGTTCTCATCCCGGTTCACGGCTTCCACTTCCACGGCGTCCGGCTCGTCCACCAGGGCCCGCGCAATCTCGCGGACCAATTCGTCTACTTGCACCATATCGACTTGGGTCATGATCGTGCCTCTGACCTCTTGCGTTGGGGTTTTGATGACATTGGATCTGTGCGCGAATAGTAACACGCAAACCGGCTGCGAGCAAAGACTTGCAGCTCAGCTTGCGGCGTGGCGCCCTTTCGGCTTGGGCAAATCAGGCTGCTGCCGGGTCCGTAACCTGGGCCGATGCCTCGACCGCTGGCTCTGCCGCCGCAACCACAGGGTTCTTGGCGACGAGCTTCTCCATGGTCTGAGAAAGCTGCGCGCCCTTGCTGCGCCAGTACGCGATCCGCTCGTGCTTCAGGTCGACGCTGGCCGGGTTGGTGCGAGGATTGTACGTGCCGACAACCTCGATGGAGCGGCCATTGCGGGCGCGGTCCTTCTCAATCACGACAATGCGGTAATAGGGCTGCTTGCGGGCGCCGAAACGCGCCAAACGGATCATAACCACGATGAATCAATTCCTTTCGGCTTCCTGAGCTTGAGTGAGGTGGTCTGGAGAGTTTGCCGGCCGGTTCCGGTCCTGCATTCACCCGCCAGGCGGGCAACGCTCGGGGATTCCGGCACAACAACGGCCAGGCAAATGCGCCCGGCCGCACACATCACAAGACCTAAGTATCGCCGAAACAGGGCAGTTGAGGCAAATGGTCGTCTCAGAGCGAACCGGTCAGGCCGATCTGAATACTGCAAAGGCTGAAAAACCTTCCGCCCTTCTTTTTGAAGGATACTTATTCAGTACTCCAAAACGTTCCATGAAAGGAACTTTGCTCGCAATGTGGCCATTCAAGAAAAGGGCGCTAAGGGCCGAGGATTTGCCAATTGACGATGCATGGTCGGTGTCACAAGGGGACTACAATGGCAAACCCATAGTTGTTCGGGCGATCACCGGATATCGCAAATTCGGGGGCGTCATTGGGTACGCGCATCAGGTTGGAATTGCCGTGCCTTTGAACGCTCCTGAGCCGAGCGGACTGCCTTCCTCAATAGAGATCGGGGCGCTGGACTCCATCGAGGATTCGATTTGCGGCTTGCTTGAGACTCAGAGGGAGTCTTTGTACGTCGCCGCTATCACCAGCAACGGAATGCGCGAGTTTGTGTTCTATACCCGCTCTCCAGAACAGGTGAAGCAGAAGTTTGAACAACTACGGAGGAGCATTAACTCGCACCAAATCCAACTAATGATCCAGCAAGATAAGGACTGGCAAGTATATTCGCGTCTCGTCAAATGATGTCCGAGTCTTTTCCGAAATCCCGCCGCGGAGCGCACAATTAATGAATCGCGAGTATCACAAAGGCCGTTCTGGCCAGTTGGGCCGCGAGATGGAACTGCTCGTCTTCGGCCACGCGGGCTTGCCCGTGATGGTCTTTCCCACCTCCGGCGGGCGCTTTTACGAGTTTGAAGACCGGGGCATGATTGCGGCTGTCGCTGACAGACTCGATGCCGGCCGGTTGCAGTTCTTCTGCGTCGACTCAGTGAACGAGGAGAGCTGGTACAACCGGCAGGCGCCGCCGCGCCAGCGGATCGCGCGCCACATACAGTTTGAGGAATACCTTCTCAACGAAGTCGTCCCGCTGATCCACCAGAAGAACCGCGACGCGCGCCTCGTGGCCCTTGGATGCAGTCTTGGCGGCTATCACGCGGTGAACATAGCCCTGCGCCACCCGGAGATCTTCAGCGGTTTTGTGTCGCTGTCGGGCATGTTTGATCTGACCGGCTTTCTCGACGGCCATTACGATCAGGATTGCTACTTCCATCTGCCCACCCACTATCTGCCTCGCCTCACCGATCCGTGGTTTCTCGATCGCTTCAGGCGCAACAAGTATGTACTTGCCACCGGTCGGGACGATCAGTGCCTGGGTCAGAACCAGGATCTCGACCGCATCCTGAACGAGAAGGGAATCCTGCACCAGTTTGATGTTTGGGATGTGCCAAATTCGCACGACTGGCCCGCCTGGCAGCGAATGGCGCTGCAATATTTGTGACAGCGCGCAGAAGTTTGTTCGGTTGAAAACAATCTGAGGAGACAATGCAATGAGCCAACTCAACCCATACGAGAGCTTCCTTGACGGACGGCCGGTCGATACGATTCTGGCCTCAACCGCGGATGCCATCGCCGAGTGTCTCAAGGCGATCGGCCCAAACCGGATCAACCTGCCGCCCGCTCCCGGCAAATGGAGTGCGGCAGAAATCGCCTGCCACCTCGCCGACTGCGAGATTGTCTTCGCATTCCGTTTCCGTCAGACCCTCGCCGAGGATGGGCCAACCATCCAGCCCTTCGACCAGGACAAATGGGCCGCGACCTACTCCGGCGTTCCGGCGGCCGAGGCGCTCGCGGCCTTCTCTGCGTTGCGCAAATGGAATTTGCGATTGTTTCGCGATGCGCTGCCCGGCGCAGCGGCCAGAATCATGACTCATCCCGAGCGCGGAACCATGACCTTTCAAACGGTCGTCGAAACCATGGCCGGCCACGACCTGAATCACCTCGGTCAGTTACGCAAGATCGCCGGCCAGCCTGCATGATCAATCGGCCGCCGCCAGTTCACTCGCTCGCGGGCTCGCGACCTTCTTCAGCAGCCAGGCCATGTTTTGTCCCAGTATCTTCATGGTCTGGATGCCCTCCTGGTCCCGCTCCACATCGCCGGGCGCGAGCCCGACGCCGATGTTCCAATACGATGAGCCGGGCACAATCATCTCGCTGATCAGGAAGAAATGATTCAGCGCGTCGAATGCGTGGATGGCGCCGGCGCGCCGCACAGCTACGACGCCTGCGCCCACCTTGCGCCGGAACATGCCGCCATTTGCCTTCGACACCAGGCAGGCGCGGTCCATCAGCGCCTTCATCTCTGTCGACACGTCAGCCACATAGGTGGGCGAGCCGAGAAGAATGCCGTCCGCCTGCTCCATCTTTTCGATGTAGACGTTGCCCACGTCGCCTTTCTGCCCGCAGCGGCGGTCCTTCCTCTTCGAGCACTCGTGGCACGAGAGGCACCCGTGGATTTTGGCGCCGCCCATCTCAACCAGCTCAGTCTCGATGCCTTCCTTCTCCAGTTCCTTCAACACGTACCTCAGCAGAATCGCCGTGTTTCCGCCCTTGCGGGCGCTTCCGTTGAAGGCAACAACTTTCAAGTGATTCTCATTCATCGATCGTTCTCCCTTTTCTCTGTGGCGCGGCAACGCCAATTGCCAAACTCTCTATTCTGCACCTTGGCTGCCATTGTCGCCGTCGCGGCCGTCACAGTCTTTGCAGGCGCCGCACCGGCTGTTCGATTGCGCCGTGACGTACACTGTTGCCTGGCATGCGAGCCAGACGATCCCGATACTCGATATACGCCCGCCGCGGGCTGCGGGGGGTCACTGCATGAAGAAGATCGGCGTGCTGTTCGGCGTGGAGAACAGTTTCCCGAGCGCACTGGTCGAGCGAATCAATGCGCGAAATTCTGCCGGCATTCAGGCTGAGTTTGTGCAGACGGGCGCAGTCGATCTCAATCGAAAGCCGCGCTACGCCGTCATTCTTGACCGCATCTCCCACGAGATTCCGTTCTATCGCGCGTTCCTCAAGCATGCGACGCTAAACGGAACGGCGGTCATCAACAATCCCTTCTGGTGCGCGGCCGACGACAAGTTCTTCAACTACACGCTGGCGGTGCGGCTGGGCGTAGCCGTGCCGCCGACCGTGCTGCTGCCGCACAAGGAGTATCCCAACGGAACCACCGCGAAGTCGCTGCGCAACCTGGAATTCCCGCTCGATTGGGACGGCGTTTTTGCCGCCATTGGTGAGCATGGTTTCTTGAAGCCTATTCAAGGCGGCGGCTGGCGCGATGTGTACGAAGTGCGCGGCCGCGAAGAGTTCTTTCGCGCCTACGACCAGTCGCGCGGCTTGTGCATGGTGATCCAGAAGGCCATCGAATACACAGAGTATTTCCGTTGCTTTGTCGCCGGGCCGAAGAAAGTCCGCATCATGCCTTACGATCCGCGGCGGCCGCACGCCGAGCGCTACTTGCAAGGCGCCCCGCGCGCCAGGACGCTTCGCGCCAAACTGCTCTTCCGCCGCATGGAAGAAGATGCACTCAAGCTCTGCCGCGGGCTTGGCTACGACTTGAACTCGGTGGAATTCGCGGTGGAGAACGGAATCCCCTATGCCATCGACTTCTTGAATCCAGTGCCCGACGCCGATGTGCATTCGGTCGGAGCGGCCAACTTTGAATGGATTGTCGATCAGGTCGCCCAGCTCGCGATCGCCCGGGCCAATGCTTCTCCGAGGGCGCTTGCGTTGCGCTGGCCCGAGGTACTGGGCACCGCAGCGCCGCCCATAGGCCGCCCAAGCCGCAAGCATGCGGCGAAGAAGCTCAAAGCGTGGCAAGCGTAAACGTCAGGCCGGAACTGCAGTGCCTGCTACGCCAGCTCAACCTTCAAAGTGATGCCGATGTCAGAAAGCTTCTCCGCGGGCGTCTGAACCTTTAACGCAGTGTCGTCCTGCTTCCAGTTTGCACTGGCCTTGTGACCAAGTATCTCCACATTATGGATCTTGCCAGGCTGTTGCGAACTGGCCAGTCCAAGAGCCTGCACGACGGCCTCTTTCTCCGGCCAGCCCATCACGAATGCGTACAGCGTGCTGCCCTTTGTCGTGAAGCGCACGTCCTCTGCGGTGAAGTCCTTCTGCTTGTCCTCGTTGAACCTTCCGGAGACGATTTTCACTTGCGTGGAGGGGCCTTCGCCATAGATTTTCCAGGGGCGCGTCGCGTAGATGCCTTCGCTGTTGATTTGCATCCACGCGGTGATGCCTTGCAGCACCTCCATCTCCTCGAAGTCGAGCTGGCCTGAGTTCGGCAGCGGGAAGTTCAGCAGCAGGTTGCCATTCTTGCTTACGATGTCGGTGAGCAGATCGATGACCTTTTTTGCAGTCTTATATTTCTGCCCGCGCTTGTAGTGCCATTGCCCGATGCACGTATCGGTTTGCCAGGGGTTTTCCGCGATGCTATCCGCCACGCCGCGCTCGTGGTCGAGAGCGCAGGTGCCAACCGCACAATCCGAAGGCTCTTTGCTCGTGTAGACCGCTTCCACCTTGCCGCCATTCATCAGGGCGCTTTCGTTGTAAAGGTGCGACACCATCTTGAGGCCATATTTCTCGAAGGGCAGGTGGCCGTCGGTATAGAGAATGTCGGGGTGATACTTGTCGATGAGATCGGTCATGCGGTTGAGATAGTGCTGCCGCCACGAATCGGGAATGCCGTTGTCGTTCCACTCCAGCTTGTCGATAAATGGCTCGCAGCCGGCATCGTGATAGAGGTCGGCATACTTCGGATCGACACCGTCGTACGGAACGCCGGCCATTGGCCCGGTCTTGTCGGCGCCATGGCTTACGGCGAACCATTTGAAGCTGATCCACAGGTGCTCGCTGACACCGAAGCGCAGACCGTGATTGCGCGCCGCTTTTTGCCAAAGGCCCACCACATCCTTCTTCGGCCCCATGTTGACAGCATTCCAGCGAGTGTACTTCGAGTTCCAAAGGTCAAAGTTGTCGTGATGCACGCCCATACTGAAGAAGTACTTCGCACCAGCCTTCTTGTAGAGACCCATCAGATGATCCGGATCCCATTTTTCCGCCTTCCACAGATTGACCAGATCCTTGTAACCAACCTTGGAGGGATGGCCATACGTTTCACAGTGATACAGGTATTGCGGCTGGTCCTGCACGTACATGTTGCGGGCATACCAGTCGCCGTCTTCAATCGCAGACTGCGGTCCCCAGTGCGCCCAGATG
>Ga0187891_1001038_pt1 | contig 24943 bp, 22 predicted proteins | sample June2016WEW_21_4_FD_132990 | JGI IMG/M metagenome (GOLD analysis project Ga0187891, IMG submission 132990) | Peatland microbial communities from SPRUCE experiment site at the Marcell Experimental Forest, Minnesota, USA - June2016WEW_21_40 | ecosystem: Environmental > Terrestrial > Soil >... | reverse complement strand
TAGGGCTTGCCCTACCCTCGGAAGGGGACGGCAAGCCGTCCCCTTCATGTACTCGTTACACTGCCCAAAGATCGTCGAGCGCTTCCTCTTCCACCAGCGCGTGCGGCGGCTCCACGACCATTTCCGCCAGCGACGCTCCCGGCGGCACGATGGGATAAACGTTTTCGGCCGGATCAACCCAGAAGTCGATCAGGCGCGGCTCGCGATCGCTCAGAAAATCCTGCACCGCATCCGCAACGTCTGTACGGTGTTCGACCCGCGCCCCGCGAATCCCGTAAGCATCGGCCAACTTTACAAAGTCCGGGGCGAAATCCAGGTCGATGTCGCAATAGCGCTTCTCGAAGAAGATCTCCTGCCACTGGCGGACCATCCCCAACGCGCGATTGTTGATGATGGCGATCTTGACCGGAACCCGGTACTGCACGACGGTAGCCAGATCGTTCAATGTCATCTGGAACCCGCCGTCGCCCACGATGGCAATCACCTGCCGGTTGGGGAATGCCATCTGCGCACCCATGGCCGCCGGGAATCCGTAGCCCATGGAGCCGAGCCCGCTCGAGGAGAGCCAGGTCCGCGGGCGCGTGAAATTCCAGAACTGCGCCCCCCACATCTGGTGCTGCCCCACGTCGACCGCCACGATGGCATCCTCGCTGGCATATTGCGCGAGGGTCTCGATCACGAATTGCGGCTTGACGTTGTTGGCGTACTTGTCGTAGGTCAGCGGGTGCTCAGAACGCCAGGATTCGATGCGTTGCAGCCACTGCTGCCTTTCTACCCGGGGCGGGATGTTCCGGCGCCTCAACACAGCGAGAATCGCGCGCAGGCTTTCCTTGGCGTCGCCCACCAACCCTACATCCACGCGCACGTTCTTGTTGACCTCGGAGGGGTCCACGTCCAGGTGGATCTTCTTAGCGTTGGGTGCAAAGCCGTTCAAGCGTCCCGTGACGCGGTCATCAAACCGCGCGCCGACCGCGATGAGCAAGTCGCACTGGCAGATGGCCGAATTGGTGGCATAGGAGCCATGCATTCCTAACATGCCCAAGGAGAGGGGGTGGCGCGACGGAAAGCAGCCCAGGCCCATCAGCGTGGTGGTAAGGGGAATGTGAGTTAAGTCGGCAAGCTCGCGCAACTCCTCGGAGGCGTTGGCCGTGATCACGCCCCCGCCCGCATAGAGCACGGCCCGTTTGCTCTCCAGGATCATGTCGGCGGCGCGCTCCAGGTCGTCGTCCGTCCACTCGTGTGGGGACTCCGCAGGCACTTGGCCGGCAGCGGGAGGGAAGTTGGCCTCAGCAGTTTCCATCAGCACGCTCTTGGGAAGGTCTACCAGCACTGGGCCCGGTCGACCCGAAACTGCGGATTTGAAGGCAGCCTGAATCACGCCCGGAACCTCGGACGCCGACCGCACCAGGAACGATTGCTTGGTGCTGGGAAGGCTGATGCCGATGGTATCGGCCTCCTGGAAGGCATCCTTGCCGATCAGCGCCAGAGGCACCTGGCCGGTCAACGCCACCACCGGGATGGAATCCATCATCGCCGAGGTCAGGCCGGTGATCAAATTTGTCGCTCCAGGCCCCGAAGTGCCCAGGCAAACCCCGGGCTTGCCGGTGACGCGCGCGTAGCCATCGGCGGCGAAAGCAGCCGCCTGCTCGTGCCTCACCAGGAGGTGGCGAATATTGGCGCTGTAGAGAGCATCGTAAAGAGGCAACACAGCGCCGCCGGGAAGCCCGAAAAACACTTCCACCTGCTGACGACGAAGGCTTTCCAATAAGAGTTCCGAACCAGAAAAGAGTTTAGGCATCTTCTCTCCCGCTCCGACGGCGGAGGGTGTGTGCTACCGACCAGTCGGTAGGTAGAATACCATTCTGCCCTCTCCCCGTCAATCTTTTATTTCGGCGCTCTCGCCCACCGAGTCGCCGATTGCATTTTCAGGGGTTCGCCGCTCAGCTCTCAGGCTGGCGGCCCCATAATCGCGATGGATTCTTCTGTGGGTACGCCGCACAGCGCTTTGGCCGGCGGCGCCGTAAGGATGAGACGGATGACGTTCCTGTTGAAGAGCGAGTAATGCATTAGTTTGACACCCCCTCCGGGCGACAAGCAACTCTCCCTTGGGGGGTCGGCCTAGAGTAAAACTCCGACTAACTAACGATAGCCCAGCTAGTTCGTCAAGTACAATTCAATTTGCTTATCACCGGCATAAAAGTAATCTATCGCACCAGTAGCTCAGGCACTCCAGTCCCTGACGGAAGTCGCAGGCGCCTCGCATCCGGAATAGGTTAGGAACTCCGGTGCCACTGCTGTTCACCGCAACAGTTCTTCCAACTGCACCGACTCGTCCGTCTTCTCGTCGCGATACTTGATGATCACGGGGGTATAGAGGGTAAGGCCCAGCTCCTTTCCTCGTCCGGTGGTGATGGCGCGTGAACCGGGGACCACCACCGCCCCCTCGGGAATCATCAACGGCTTCTCACCCTCGCGCCGGTACACCGCGTCCCGCACCAAATCGTAAACGGGAGTCGAGCCCGTCAGAATCGTTCCCGCGGCCAAAACACTTCCCCTGCCGACCATCGTCCCTTCGTAGACTCCGCAGTTGCCGCCGACCAGAACCAAGTCTTCCACAATCACGGGCATGGCTCCGACGGGCTCGAGCACGCCGCCGAGTTGTGCCGCGGCGCTCAGGTGAACGTGCTTCCCCACCTGCGCGCACGAACCCACCAAAGCGTGCGAGTCAATCATCGTGGCGTCGTCCACGTAAGCCCCTACGTTGACATACATCGGCGGCATGCAGGTCACGTTCTTGCCGATGTAACAGCCGTCCCGAATTGAGGAACCGCCCGGCGGCATGCGCGTGCTCAGGTTCCAGCGAATCTGCTTCAAAGGGAACGTGTGCTTGTCGCTAAACTGAAAACCCACAGGTCCCATCACGGCAACGCGCCCGATTCTGAAGCCCAGCAGAATCCCCTTCTTTACCCAGGAATTCACCTTCCAGCCCGTCGGCGAATTCGCATCAGGCTCCGCAGCGCGAATCCGGCCCTCGTTCAGAGACAGTTTGAATTCATCGAATGCCGTAAAGTATTCTTCGCCGGATTGGTCGGCCGGCGCGTCGTAGAGTTCCTCAATCGTCGCCTGAAGATTTGCCATATTCCGCCTCCTTAACTCGTTGGTGGAACCGCCCGATCCGTGCCCCTGCCGCTTCTTGGCAGAGGCATATCCAGGGTTTAACCGGAGTCACATCATACCTCAAGTGGGTAGAGGGTGGGCGGTCGAGTTTGCTTCCAGATCGACCCGATTGCATTTTCGCCACCTGCGGCTAAACTAGAACAACATGGTGACTTCGGGCTCCGATACTGCACCGCAAAGCGCCACGGCTTCTTTAGGCTGGGCGCACCCGCTCGTTCAGGAATGGTTCGCGGCCAGGTTCGGCTCGCCCACGGAACCGCAGGAGCAGGGATGGCCGTCCATACTGGCGGGTAAATCCACACTGATCTCGGCGCCCACCGGCTCCGGCAAGACGCTCGCGGCGTTTCTTGCCTGCATCGACCGCCTGATTCGCAAGGCCCTTAGCGGCCGCCTCGAGGACCGTACCGAAGTCGTTTATGTTTCGCCGCTCAAGGCTCTGAGCAACGACATTCGCAAGAATCTGGAAGTGCCGCTCGGTGAAATCACCGCGCTGGCCTCTGCGCGAGGCTTGCCGATGTCGCCCGTCCGCGCGGCCGTGCGCACCGGCGACACGCTGATGCCGGAACGCCGGGCGATGCTTGCGCACCCGCCCCACATCCTGGTTACCACGCCTGAGTCTCTTTACATTCTGCTGACTGCGGAAAAGAGCCGCGCCCTCCTGGGTGATGTTGAGACCGTGATAGTGGATGAAATCCACGCCGTGGCGGACGACAAACGCGGCGCGCACCTGGCGCTTTCGCTGGAAAGGCTGGAAGCGCTGGTGGAGCAGCGGCGACCGGGCCGGCCGCCGGTGCGCATCGGTCTTTCCGCCACTCAAAAGCCGCTCGAGTTGGTTGCCAGGTTCTTAGCCGGAAGCAGCCGCGCCGAGCCCGTCAGGGTGAACATCGGCCATCGCCGCGCGCTGGATCTTGCTGTCGAGGTGCCGCGCAGCGAGCTTGGTCCTATCGCCACCAACGATTTGTGGGAAGAGGTTTACGACCGGCTGGCGGAACTGGCGCGGCAGCACCGCTCGACTCTGGTCTTTGTGAACACGCGGCGGCAGTCTGAGCGGATCGCGCATCACCTCGCCCGGCGCCTGGGCGCGGAGGCCGTCGCGGCGCATCACGGCAGCCTGGCGCGCAAGGTGCGCCTCGTTGCGGAAAACCGGCTGAAGCTGGGCGAGGTGCGGGTACTGGTGGCCACGGCCTCCCTCGAACTCGGCATCGACATCGGCACGGTGGACCTGGTCTGCCAGATCAGCTCTCCCCATTCCATCGCGGTCGCTTTGCAGCGGATCGGCCGGGCCGGGCATTGGCGAGGCGCTGTGCCCAAGGGCCGCCTTTTCGCCATGACTCGCGACGACCTGATCGAATGCGCCGCGCTGGTCCATGCCCTGCGGCTGGGAGAACTCGATCGCCTCGAGATTCCGCAGGCGCCCTTGGACGTTCTCGCCCAGCAAATCGTGGCGATGTGCGCCTGCGAAGACTGGAACGAGGAAGATCTGTATCAGGTCGTGCGCCGGGCGTATCCTTACCGGGATTTGGCTCGCCAGGATTTCGACGCGCTGCTCGAAATGCTTTCTGAGGGAATTACCGCGCGCCGCGGCCGCTACGGCGCTTATCTGCACCGCGACCGCGTCGGGCATCGCCTGCGCGGACGGCGCGGCAGCCGCCTGATGGCCATCACCAACGGGGGCGCCATCCCGGAGTCTGCGCTCTTCACCGTCGTCGCACAGCCCGACGGCACGACGGTGGGCACCGTCGCCGAGGACTTTGCGGTGGAAAGCATGGGCGGCGACGTCTTCCTCCTGGGCAATACCTCCTGGCGCATCTCCAGGGTCGAGGGCAATTCCGGCCGCGTGCTGGTGGAGGATGCGCACGGCGCCGCCCCCAACATCCCCTTCTGGCTGGGCGAGGCGCCGGCGCGCACCCCCGAACTCTCCGCCCAAGTCTCAGAGATTCGCGAAAAGATTAGTGAGTTCGCCCCGTGGCATGGCCATCCTGGCCATGCGCACGGGCAGGATGCCCGTGCCACGGCGGGCGAGACGCCCGCGCCACCCTCCGCCGCCATAAACTGGCTGAAAGACCAATGTGGCCTGGACGATTCCGGGGCGGAGCAGGCGGTCGAATACATCCTGGCAGGCCGCGCCCTGCTGGGCGCGGTTCCAACCCAGCGCACCATCATTGCCGAGCGCTTTTTCGACGAAGGCGGCGGCATGCAGCTTATCATCCACGCCCCGTTCGGCAGCCGCATCAACAAAGCCTGGGGACTGGCGCTGCGCAAGCGCTTCTGCCGCTCCTTCAATTTTGAATTGCAAGCCGCCGCCACCGAGGACGGCCTGAACATTTCGCTGGGCGAGCAGCACAGCTTTCCCCTGGCGGATGTCTTCCATTTTCTTTTGCCGCAATCCGCCGCGCCGGTCCTCGAGCAGGCTGCGCTGGTTTCGCCCATCTTCGCCACGCGCTGGCGTTGGGACTCGACGCGTGCCCTGGCGCTGCCGCGTTTTCGCAACGGCAAGAAGGTTCCGATTCAGATTCAGCGCATGCGCGCCGACGACCTGCTGGCCGCCGTTTTTCCGGACGCAGCCGCCTGCCAGGACAACATCGAGGGCGACATTCGCATTCCCGACCATCCCCTGATCCGCGAGGTAATGAAGGACGTGCTGACGGAGGCGTTGGACCTCGAGGGCCTGAAGCGCGTGCTGCGCGGCATCGGCGACGGCAGCATCCGCTGCCTCGCGGTGGACACGCCCGCGCCTTCCCAATTCTCCCACGAAATCTTGAACGCCAATCCCTACGCCTATCTCGACGATGCACCCATCGAGGAGCGCCGCGCCCGCGCCGTTTCGCTGCGCCGGGTGATGCCGGAGACCGTGCTCACCGACATCGGCCGCCTCGATCCCGCCGCCATCGCGCAAGTGCGCGAAGAAGCCTGGCCGGACGTCCGCGACGCCGACGAGTTGAACGAAGTGCTGCAAGTATTTGTTGCCCTGCCGGAAAACTTTGTTCCGCCTGTAGCACAGGCACTCGTGCCTGTGCACGAAGGCCTCTCGGAAGACGCGAGCGCACCGGCAAGAGTGCCTGTGCTACTTGTGGCGGCGGCGTGGGGCGATCTCTTTGGCCAACTCGTCGCTAATAAACGCGCCGCTCGCGCCCGGGCGGGCGGCAGCATCCTCTGGGTTGCAGCCGAAAAGATCAAGGCCTTCTCGACGCTCTTCCCCGAGGCGCAGTTCGAGACCTGGTTGACCGAGGTTGATGGGCCTGTTCCTTCAAGAGATGATGCGCTGCTTCAACTGGTGCGAGGCTGGATGGAGCATTCCGGGCCCGTCGAGGTCGCGTGCCTCGCGCAAACCGTCGGTTTGCCGGCTGCGGATATCGAGGCTGCAATGCTGCGCCTCGAAGCCGAAGGCCGTGTGCTGCGTGGCCACTTCACTGCGGCAGCCACCGCCACGGAATGGTGCGACCGCAGGCTTCTGGCGCGCATTCATCGGCTCACACTCGGCGCTTTGCGCAGGGAGATCCAGCCTGTTACGCGAGCTCAATTCATGCGCTGGCTGCTCCGCTGGCAGCACCTTGCCCCGGGGACGCAGGCGAATGCCGAACGCGGCGTCCTGGAAGTCATCCGGCAATTGCAGGGATTCGAGGCCCCGGCCAATGCGTGGGAGTCGCAGATCCTGGCGCGTCGAGTCGCCGACTACGACCCGCTAATCCTCGACCACCTTTGCCTGACGGGCGAAGTCGGCTGGGGCCGTTTGTCCCCGCATCCGGCCACGCTGGCTGTGGGACAGGCACTCCTGCCTGTCCATGCGGGTTTCACGAAGGCAGCGGCACAGGCAAGAGTGCCTGTGCCACATGGGGACCCTGCCGGCTTGAATACAGCCCGCCGTATCACTCCATCCAGCGTGGCTCCCATTACCTTCTTCGTGCGGGAAGAATCCGATTGGATGATGCCGCGCCACGCCCCACTTACTGAAATATCTCGATCCCTAAGCGAAGCCGCGCGCCAGGTGCTCGAATACGTTCGTCAGCGCGGCGCATCTTTCTTCGCCGACATCGTGCGCGGAACCGGCCGCCTCAAGTCGGAAGTCGAAACGGCGCTCTGGGAACTCGTGGCCGCGGGACTCTTCACCGCCGATGGCTTCGACAATCTGCGCGCCCTCATCGACCCCAAGCGGCGGTCGGGACAAGGCCGGGGGCGCAAGGCTCGCCCGCGCCACAGCACGGGTCGGTGGTCGCTGCTCTTTTCGGGCGAGGCAACGGACCGCGCCCAGGCCCTCGAAGCGGTTTGCCGCGTGCTGCTCGAGCGCTACGGCGTGGTGTTCCGCGAATTGACCTTGCGGGAGGAGTTCCCCCTCAAGTGGCGGGAGCTGTTGATGACGTTCCGGCGCCTTGAAGATCGTGGAGAGGTGCGCGGCGGCCGCTTTGTGGACGGCTTCGTGGGCGAACAGTTTGCGCTGCCTTCGGCGCTCGAATCACTGCGCGCCGCGCGCCACGCCGATGCAGCGGTGCAAGGCTATGCACCCCTTGAAGCCGAATTCGTCACCCTCTCCGTCGCCGACCCGCTGAACCTGGTGGGAATCATCGTGCCCGGCGAGCGCGTCCCAGCAATCTCCGGCAAGACCATTACGCTCCGCGACGGGGCTTTGGAATGCAGCCCGTTCATTGACCCGGCTAGCGCAGAGCGAAGCTCTGCTGCCTTCATACCCTAGAAATCCCCCAATTTGGAATCGTGCCCTCTCCCGAGGGGAGAGGGTGTCCCGCTGTCCCGATGCACTTCATCGGGAAGCGGGACGGGTGAGGGGTCGTTTGCTCATCCTGCGTCACCCGAGCCATCCTCACCTCGATGGCCTCCCGCACTTTAAGCACGAATTCCTCCGGATCCTCCACCACCAGACCGTTGGGAATGCGCAGCAAGCTGATCCCGAGGGTTCTTAGATAGTCCTCTTTCGCTGCGTCTTTCCGCATTTGGCTGGGCTGAGAATGAACACCGCCATCAAGCTCGATTGCCAGTCGATGCTCGAAGCAGTAGAAATCGACAACCCAGTTTTCTATGCGGAATTGGCGGTGAAACTTCGCGCCCAGCCTTCGGCCGCGCAGCAAATACCATGCTGCTTTTTCACCGTCGGTCTGGTCGCGCCGCAATTCGCGCACGCGTTGGGTTGGGATGCGCACGGAGGAAGTATAACAGCGATGCGAGGACCTAGCCGGGCGGAACAACCTTGCTTGGCCGAGAAGTGACCCCTCACCCGTCCGGCGACGGCTGGTGAATGCACCGTCGTCGGACACCCTCTCCCCATGGGAGAGGGCTGCCGTTCCGCGTTGATTGGTGTCTGATTCACTCTGAACTTAGTCGTGGCCGCCGCACAGCCAAGCTGTGCGTGTTGCCAGGCTTTGACACATCGAGACTGCACGGCTTCGCCCTGCGCCAGCCCCGAATTAAAAGCATACCCTCTCCCCGGGGAGAGGGTGTCCCGCTGCCGGCGTTTTTGTCAGCCGGAGCGGGACGGGTGAGGGGTCGGTTGCCAGAGCTCAGAACGTCCGAGGAACGTTTCCCAGTCCGTTGGCCGATTTAGGCCTGCCGAGCCGTGTCATAGTCCAGACTACCGAAGTGCTGGGAGATGGCTGGGGGCCTAATGAGAGGTCGAGGAAATGTGCAGTCTGAGCCGTTACCTGATGGAAATACCAATTCCGCCGGAACTCGATGACCTCTTAGGAAGGGCTATAACTACGTTGACTCATCAGGAAATTCTGGAGAGGATAAGAGCGGGGGTGTACAATGATTGGTCCCCCCGGAGGTGCTATGGGTGCAAATGATGTGTTGGCGCTGGAGGCGAATTTTACCAGTTGGAGGGACAAGCGATTCCCCGTCATCCCTAAAGAATTAAACGTTTTTGAGTATTACTGCGCAGAACAGTTCCTGCGCTCTTTTGACTTGAGCGACAGTCAAATTAAGAGCGGTTTGCTCGGAGGGCCGAAAGATGGTGGAGTTGACGGCATGTATATGTTCGTCAATGGAGAACTGACTGATGCCGAATCTGAACTTGATCCGAAGACACCAAACGTGGTCCGACTACTGATACTACAGGTTAAAGAAGGAGAAGGCTTCTCACCTGTTGCCGTGGATAAGCTGTATTGGTTTACGGATGATCTGCTTGATCTGAACCGGAAGAAAAAGGACTACCACTCTGGTTACCGCCAAGAACTCATCACAGCGATGCTTCTTTTCAAGGACAAGTACCGCATTATCGTTGGCGAAAATCCGCCGTTCTTGGTCGAGTTTCTTTACATTACCAAGAAGGATGTTGCTCCTAACGACGATTGTAAGACCTCAGTCGAAAAGGTAAAAGAGGCTGTCAGGAGACATTTCAGTCAAGCTCATTGCGATTTTAATTTCGTTAACGCGGCCACGTTGTGGGCGCAGGTGCAAACACGACCACCAAAGAAGAAAGCTCTCAAGTGGTCTTCACAGTCTCTGTCAACACCCGAAGGGCAGATCGGCCTTGTGCGTTTGGCTGACTACTATGATTTTCTCAGAGAGGCGAACGGGCAGATTGCCGAAAGATTCTTTGATTCAAACGTTCGTGGGTATTGGAAAAGCACGCCGGTGAATAAGCGCATCGCGGATAGTCTAAAGAATCCGCAGGTTGAATTTTGGCTGCTAAACAACGGGGTTACCATACTAGCGGAGAAGATCGAGACTGGTGAACATCTAGAAGTTGAGGTGACCGATCCTCAGATCGTCAATGGATTGCAAACGTCACGAGAAATCTACAACTATTATAGAGAGGCTAAAAGCCTGCCGCCGAATGACAATCGAAGACTGCAAGTTCGTCTCATCAAAACGGTAGAACCAAAGGCGCGAGATAGCATCATTCAAGCAACGAACAGTCAGAACGTGATGCCAGATGAGGCGCTGCGTGCTACAGACCCAATTCACCGCCAGATTGAAACACTGTTCCATAGGTTCAATCTCTTCTATGATCGCCGGAAGGGGCACTATCGAGACCAGGGCAAGCCCGTGTCTCAAATCGTTGGTCTGGTCGAGGTTGTTCAAGCAATGGTTTCTATCGTTCTTCGCCGTCCAGATGATGCACGCGCAAGGCCACGGGATTACTTCAAGAAAAATGATCTCTATAAGTCCGTATTTGGCAAAGACGCTTTCGACTTGAATCTCTACCTCAGAAGCACTCAGATTCTCACCCGAGTGGAGGGATATCTGGAGTCGTTGAACCTTGAAGCTATTCATCGCCGCAACATCAACTTCTATATTTGCATGTATGCGGCTTGCGCTATCGCTGGCAGTGCTTTTGCCACCCCGGCGCAACTGTTAACAATTGATCCGCCTGCCATCACGGATGACTTTCTCGCGGACTGTTACGCCCGTGTAAGAAAGCATTACGACAGATTGGCAAAGAAAACAGCAGTTAACGGAGAGATAGATTACGACGCCATTGCCAAAGGAACGTTATGGCTCAAGACTATCAATTCTGATTTACAGAAGAGGTTCAACGCGCCCAAAAAGAAATCTGCGATGAAGGCGACAAAGTAATAGAAGCGGGTAGAGCAGACTCGCTGCTGTTGCGACCCTGCGGCTTTTAATGTTAAGGAATTTGATTGTCGCTCATGTGCACACATGAACATGCCGCACGGAAGCACCGCAGAGTCCCGACACCAGGAACTCTGCGCTACTCCGCTACCGTTCGACGGTGAAGGGTTTGACGCGACATGCGAACCTTTCAGCCTGAAGCTGGTAGGCGTCCTCCAATGCATCCGCGCGCGCTTGGGGGAAGAGTGTGTTTGCGGTGATGGAACCCAAGCCATTGGCCTCGAGCAGCCGATCTTCGGCTGCTTCTTGGGTTTCGATTTGGCCCCCTTTACGGATATGCAGCGGATCAACTCCCAGCTTGACCAGTTCCGGACAAACCATCATAAAACGGTGACACTCTAAGGGGTCCTCCTCCGCGCACATCACCGCCACCGGCCCGTCCTCCAGTTCCTTCAAGAGACGTTCTACCCCTCTCTGGAACGCGTAAGATTTGCGGCGCGCCGCATAGTCAACCACTCCATTGGGGCGGTAAGCGTCAGAATCGTCCGGGCGACCTCCGAGTTCTTCGCCCAGGAAGAGGTAAGATATGTTCTCGGCAGCAAGCAGCTTTTCGAGGACGGGCTGGCTGAAATGAGAGAGGCGTGCACTTTGGGGCACGCTGCGCACATCGGCCACAAGCTCGACACCACAGTCCTTGAGCAGTTTAGCGAATGGCCCGAACTCCAAGACAGAGTGGCCTATGGTAAATAGGGGACGTGGCGCACTCGAACCGGCTTCCCGAGAGGTCTTACGCTCCACGCTCACTTCTCCTTTAGGACGGTCGAAGCATACCACAAGGATCATCGGAGGGCATCAGATACTCTCGGACGCCTTGGACGGACCCTAACTAAGCAGCCGAATCTTGGTGTAAGATTCACTCTGAACTTAATCACTGGAGGATCCGATGCCTGGAACGCCGGAGAATACGCTTGACCGCAGGTCATTTCTGAATCGCACTGCTTCGATGCTGGCGGGAACCGCCTTGGGAACGACGGCAGTTTCTTATGGGCGCATCGTCGGGGCCAACGATCGCATCTCGCTCGGGCACATTGGAATAGGAAACCGCGGCCGTGAGCTGGATTGGCTCGCCTCGCGACTGAAGGAGAAGCACAACGTGGAGATGACGGCCGTGTGCGATCTCTGGAAAGTCAATCGGGAGCGAGCCGTGCACGCCAACGAAACTTATTACGGCCGAGCGCCGCGCCAGTTCCAGCATCTCGAGGAGTTGCTGCAGTTGCAGGACGTGGACGCCGTGCTGATCTCCACCCCCGAACATTCGCATTCACCCATTCTGAAGCTCGTGGCCGAGGCCGGGAAAGATGCGTATGTCGAGAAGCCCATGGGCAACGTCTTGGCAGAAGTTAAGGCGGCGCGCGATGCGGTGCAGCAACAAAAGCGCATCGTTCAGGTGGGCACGCAGCATCGCAGCGAACTGTATCCGCAGGCCGCTTGCCAGGTCATCCAGTCGGGGGCGCTGGGCGACGTGAGTAAGATCGAGATTGTCTGGAACTATCACGGGCCGCGCTGGCGAGGGCGCCACGAAGTGAAACAGCTCCGGGGTCAGGATACCGATTGGAACAAGTGGCTGATGACCAAGCCGCCACGGCCCTTCGACCCCCAACTTTATTTCGAATTCCGCCTCTACAAGGAGTTTTCGAGCGGCATCTCCGACCAGTGGGTGAGCCATGCCATCGAGCTTGTCCACTGGTTCATGGATGAAAAGTATCCCAGTTCCGTGGTGGCGCACGGCGGTATCTTCGCCTGGCGAGATGGCCGCGAGAATCCGGACACCTTCCAGGCGCTGTTCGAATATCCCAAGGGATTCATGGTCAGTTACTCGACGAGTTTCGGCAACGACGCGCCCAGCTTCACTCGTTACATGGGGAAGAAAGCCACGCTCATGAACATCGGGGGCGAAGGCAGTCCTCGGTATAAATTGGTCGAGGAGAAAGGCAACCACGAAGATAACCCCGACATCGACCGGCAACGCGCCGAAAAAGACATCCTGCTCCCTGGCGACCAGAAGGTGCCCCCCGAAGGGATGGGTGACCTTGATCTGCACCACATGGAAAACTGGTTCGAGTGCCTGCGTAGCCGCCAGGAACCGCGCGCGCCCGTGAGCGATGGCTATGCCCACTCGGTGGCCTGCATCATAGCGGCCGAGGCCTACTGGGCCGGGAAGAAGCTCTACTACCATCCGGGGACGGAAGCGATTCAGGACCACGCCACGGAGTCGTGAAGAAAGACGCGAAAGTCGTGAAACAGCCCTCTCCCTAACGGAGAGGGTTGTCGTTTCGTAAGCAGAAGCGAATATGTATGGCAACGCATGCTGAAAGTGAATCTCTTCAAAAGCTTCGCGACGAGATCGAGCTCTTCATAAATTCTCTCTCTCATCCTATTGTGGTGGAAGACGAGGTCGAGCTTTTTGACCTCTCGGCGAGCCAGTGGCGGCTCTCGGTGGAATTCGGCAAGCTGATTTTCACGGCCTGGAACGCCGCACGCTCGGTGAGCCGGAAGATCGAGGAGGTCGCCTACTGCGACGGCGAGCGGCTTGGCGTCTTTGCGCGCAAGGCCGGTGGCCGTGAGACGGTCACCCTGGAATTCCGTCCGGCGGATCGCGCCGCCGGCCAGGCGGATAAGGCGCCGGCACGCGCGGCTTTTCAGAAACAGTTGCTCGCCATGCTGGCGCGGCAATACCCAGGCTGCAGCTTCGAGCGCGTCAGCCACCGGTCTGATCGGGAACACTCGTTTTCGGCCTGGTACACGAGAGGCGTGGCGCGGCAGGGCCGCACGGCTTGGGCCTTTCTCGGCGTGAGCGAAAATGAATCCCCTGCTGCTTCCGATGCGGCCTTGGCTTTCGGGCTGATCTGGTTGGATTGGCTGCGCAGCCATTCCGAGCGCGTCACTTATCCCGGGTTGAAATTGATCTTTCCGCCCCGGGCGGCAGAAACGTGTGCGCACCGAGCGGCCTATCTGAACCATCGCGCTGTGCAGGTGGAGATTCTCGAGTGGTCGGCCAAGGACGACCGGCCGAGCGTGATCGACTGGAGGGATTACGGCAACGTTGAAACCCGCCTGACGCCGCGGCGGGTGGGCGCGGACCTCCTCGAACGCCACAGCGGGCTGCTTTCGCGGCTGCTGGGTGAATATCTCGCCGAGGTTGAGGTGGTAGCCGACGCCGCAGCCGCGGCACTTTCCATTCGAGTGCTCGGTCTCGAGTTGGCGCGCCTCGAAGGTCTGCTGGCCCCGCGTATCACTTTCGGACTGCCCGGCAGCGCCCGGCGTCTCCACGAGGGCAATCTCTCAGAATTCCGTCAGTTCCTCGAGACCGCCCTGCGAAGTCGTTGTGCCGCAAGCCCGGACCCCTCCGGCGACCTCTACCGGCTTCAGTCTGAGCGCTGGCTTGAGAGTATGGTGGTGCGCGACGTCACCAAACTCGACCCTGCGCTCATGCCCGATTGCGTTTATCCCCAGGTTCCCGCGTTTACCGGGATGGATCGCGGAGTTATTGATATCCTGCTGGCCACTCGCAGCGGGCGCCTGGCGGTGCTGGAGTTGAAGGTGCACGAGGATATCAACCTTCCCCTCCAGGGTCTCGACTACTGGCTGCGCGTCAAGTGGCTGCAGGAGCGCGGACAGCTTCAGCAGTTCGGATATTTTTCGGGAATCGAACTCGCCGATTCTTCCCCCCTGCTCTATCTCGTTTGCCCTGCTTTTCGCTTCCACTCCACCACGGGCCGGATGCTCCGTTACCTCGAGCCTACCATCCGCATTCTGCAGGTGGGCATCAACGACGGCTGGAGGAAGGAAATCAAGATCCTCTTTCGGCGGGAGTTCGAGAGGCAGGCGTGATTTGTGGAAAGCTGACGTTAAACGGCAGGAAGCAGGTTGCGAACGGTTCTCCGTTTGCCGTTTGAAATCTGAAATTTGAAGTTTGATATTGCCGAGTGGGGTGGGCGATGGGCGTGGTGTTGTCAGCGATCAAGTGGGACTGGGCCTTGAGAGTGCTTAACCCGCTGCGGCCTGCCGCGAATCACGGATGCTTTCGCGATCCCAATCCTTTCCATCCGTTATCCACGGCAAGCCGCGAGCGGGCCATACAACTGACCGAGTAGTGCTCCAACATCAGACCAAACGTTTTTCACGCGGACTCCTCCAGCACCACGTCCGCGATGCATGGTAGCCGAGGCCCTAGCCAGCCAGCGGCGAGTCGCTCGAACCGGCAGTTGCCGTGCTGTTCTGGCGGATCACACCCGACTGATCGGTGTAGTAAAAGTTGGTGCCTGTCGTCCCGGCGCTGACGGGGCTGGCAGTGAAGCTGTAATAATCAATCTTGCCGGTCGTATCTGCGCCGGCTGGTGAATAAACGAATGTGTAACCGCTCTTCGAGCTCGTGTTGGTTACCGGTGTGGCTGCTCCTGTGCCTGACAGAACTTCGTCGATTAGGCCAGCAGCACTGGCGGTAGGGCTCGCGGTTGAGCCAGCCGACGCAGGACCCAAGCAAGCCAAGCTCGCCGAGTAGCCGGTGTTGTAAGTAGTGGAATAAGTAACCTCTGCAGTGTTAAGCGTGCGGAGCGATCCCACCGCTGAAGCTTGGTTGGCTGCGATGCGCGAGCGCAGCAAGTTCGGGATCGCAATTGCCGCGATGATCAGAATAATCGCAACTACGATCAACAATTCAATCAGTGAAAAACCTCGTGGACCTTTCTTCATTCTTTCTTCCTCCTTGATATTTTGAGTGCTCTCGTACTCGCACCCGCTTTAGTGCAGTTTGCCTGCCATCTGGGAGTTCAGGTGGTTTCTTTTTTACAAATAACCACTGTCTTATCATGGTGTTGAAAAATCCCCTCGCGAGGTATGGTCACCCGGGGCAAAAAAACGGCTTTCGGTTGCCCTAATTTGTCGAAACAGCATGACGAAATGTGTCATCGCCCGCTCCGCCGGTTTTTGGATATCCTTCCAGGCTTCCAGGCCGTGAAGCCCTATTTGTCTGTGGCAGGGTTGTCAAGCTTCTCGAGCGTAGAGGCGATAATAAACGGGAGGAGGCCGGAGGTGATTAATAAAACCCCTGAAGAGACAAGGCAATTCACGGTCTGTAGAATCCGAACTCGCCTCTGGCCGATCCGCCGCATTACCTGCGATAAGTAATTGTCCGCCGAAGCGCAGACTTAAAGCCACCCTGATTCCGAAGCCCCTTAGCCTCATCCCTGGACAAGCAGCCCATTCCTGGCGAGTAGCTTCGGAGAGCGTGCACGTCCCCCCCATCCTCGCGGAAGGTGCGTCGCGAGAGCGAGGGGCGAGAGCGTCAATTTGTCTGTTTGGGGCTGAAAACAAATAGCTTGACATGAAACAGGCATACCGCTATTCTATATACGACTAATTTGATCGGATATCCTAATGCTGAGGCTCGGGAAAAAGGCTGACTACGGTTTAATCGCTCTTCGGCATCTGGCCGCCCAACGGCTCCGCACGTCGTGCAGCGCGAAGGAGATCGCCCTGACTTACGGGATGCCGGCCGAACTCGTCGCTAAGGTCCTGCAGAGGTTGGCGAGAATCGGCCTGCTGGCATCTCAGCACGGCACTAACGGCGGCTACGCATTGGCGAGAAATCCCTCCCAAATCAATGCGTTCGAAGTCATACGAGCGCTCGAGGGGCCGCTGTTCATTACCTCGTGCGTAACCGACCGCAGCGAGTGTCAGCAGATGACGAAGTGCACGGTCCGCGAGCCCTTGCGCAAGGTGAACGACGCCATCGCCACGGCGCTGCGCCAAGTGACCATTGCTAGCCTCGTATCCGAGCCTGAGAGTTTGATTCAGATTCAGATGGAGGGCAAGCGGCGATGAAGGGAGAGGCGGAATCTTGACTATGGAGTACAGATTTATTAGAATGACTTTGTTGGTTCTGGCGGCGCGAAAAATACCGGCGCGACGGCCCGACTCAAGTGCCGCCATCCAGGAGTGATCCCAAGAGGAGGTTTGATGGCTACGCCGCAATCAGAAGTCGAAATTCTGGCCACCCAGGAATACAAATATGGATTCGTGACCGACATCGAACAGGAAACGGTGCCGCCGGGATTGAATGAAGACGTCATCCGTCTTATATCGGCCAAGAAACAGGAACCCGAGTGGCTGCTGGAGTGGCGACTGAAGGCCTACCGCCACTGGCAGACGATGAAAGAGCCCACCTGGGCGAACGTGAAGTACGGTCCGATCGATTACCAGGCCATCCGCTACTTTGCCGCGCCGAAGAAGCAAGAAGTCAAAGGGGAAATCGACCCGGAGCTTTTGAAGACCTACGAAAAGCTCGGGATCCCGCTGAAGGAGCGAGAACTGCTTGCCGGAGTGGCGGTGGACGCGGTGTTTGACAGCGTCTCGGTGGCGACCACGTTCAAGGAGAAACTCGGCGAGTTGGGCATCATTTTCGGTTCCTTCTCGGATGCCGTGCGCGAGCACCCGGACCTGGTGCGCAAATATCTCGGCTCGGTGGTGCCCTACACGGACAACTTCTTCGCCACGCTTAATTCCGCGGTATTCAGCGACGGGTCGTTTGCGTATGTGCCGAAGGGCGTGCGCTGTCCGATGGAGCTCTCCACCTACTTCCGCATCAACGCGCGGGACACGGGACAGTTCGAGCGCACCCTGATTGTTGCCGACGAAGGGGCCTATGTCAGCTACCTGGAGGGTTGTACGGCGCCCATGCGCGACGAGAATCAGCTTCACGCGGCCGTGGTCGAGCTTGTAGCGTTGGATAATGCTCAGATCAAGTATTCCACAGTTCAGAATTGGTATCCTGGTGACAAGGAGGGCAAGGGTGGGATTTACAACTTCGTCACCAAACGCGGCAAGTGCCAGGGCGTGAACTCGAAAATCTCCTGGACGCAGGTCGAAACCGGCTCGGCCATCACCTGGAAGTATCCGGGCTGCATCCTGCAAGGGAACAACTGATCGGCGAGTTTTACTCGGTGGCGGTCACCAACAACTATCAACAGGCCGATACGGGCACCAAGATGATTCACATCGGGAAGAACACCAAGAGCACCATCGTCTCGAAGGGCATCTCCGCCGGGCACGGGCAGAACAGCTACCGCGGTCTGGTGAAAATCCTGGGCGGGGCCGCGGGAGCGCGCAACTACTCGCAGTGCGATTCCCTGCTGATCGGCGACAAGTGCGGCGCGCACACCTTCCCTTACCTGGAAGTTAAGAACTCCACCGCGCAGGTGGAGCACGAAGCCTCCACGTCCAAGATCGGGGAAGACCAGATTTTCTACTGCCGCCAGCGCGGCATGTCCACGGAAGACGCGGTTTCGATGATCGTGAACGGGTTCTGCAAACAGGTATTCAAGGAACTTCCCATGGAGTTCGCGGTCGAAGCGCAAAAACTGCTCGGGGTGAGTTTGGAAGGAAGCGTGGGGTAATTCTGAATGGTGAATGGTGAATTCTGAATGATAAAGGGTAAAGGATAAGGGGTGCCGGGGGAAGTGAGCCGGTGGCTTAGCGGGAACCGACCCCTCACCCGTCCCGCGGCGGCTGATGAAAGCGCCGTCGCGCGACACCCTCTCCCCAAGGGAGAGGGCATTTGACTTATTGCACGAGGGCTGCGACAGGCGAGACCGATTTTCGTATTTCGAGTTTCTATTTTCGAGTTTCCAATTTCCAAACAGGGAGAACTGATGCTTCACATCAAGAACTTACATGCAAGGGCGGAGGGGAAAGAGATCCTGCGCGGCATCGATTTGGAAGTGGGCACAGGCGAGATGCACGCCATCATGGGCCCGAACGGCAGCGGCAAGAGCACGCTGGCGCAGGTGCTGGCGGGGCATAGTGCTTACGAAGTGACGGGCGGCGAGGTGACGTACGAAGGAAAGGACTTGCTGGCGATGCCGCCGGAAGAGCGCGCGCGGGAAGGCGTTTTCCTAGCCTTCCAGTACCCGGTGGAGATACCCGGGGTCAGCAATACTTATTTCCTGCGCTCGGCGCTGAACGCGATCCGCAAACACCGCGGCGAGCCTGAATACGACGCCATGGACTTCCTCGCGCTGGTACGCGAGAAGATGAAGCTGCTGGAGATGGACGAAACGCTGATGACGCGTTCGGTCAACGAAGGCTTCTCGGGGGGCGAAAAGAAGCGCAACGAGATTTTCCAGATGGCGGTGCTCGAGCCCAAGCTGGGCATTCTCGACGAGACCGATTCCGGCCTCGACATTGACGCCCTCAAGATCGTTGCCAATGGCGTGAACCTGCTGCAGAGCAAGGAGCGAAGCATTATCGTGGTGACGCACTACCAACGCCTGCTGAATTACATTGTTCCCGACTTCGTGCACGTTCTGTATGACGGACGCATTGTGAAGTCGGGGACGAAGGAACTGGCCTTGGAACTCGAAGAGAAGGGTTACGGATGGTTGGAAGCATCTGCGGCTTAAGAAAAGCGGCCGTTGTCGGGATGCAATTATGAATAGTGAATAGTGAATCGCTTTCAATTCACCATTCACTATTCACAATTTCCAGGCCTTCACCTGGGTAGAAAGAAAGGGAAATCTCCGCTGATGATTGCCACAAGTGAAAAAGAAGGTCTTTACCTTTCAAGCTTCAGGGAACTCGAGGATCGCCTTGCCGCGAACTCGCCTTCCTGGCTGCATGAAATCCGCAGGGCGGCGATGGCAGGGTTCGCCGAGAAGGGATTTCCGACCACGCGGCAGGAAGAGTGGCGGAACACCAACGTCGCTCCAATCGCGGCGGTGCCTTTTCAGCCCGCGACCACCCCCTTGTCCCCTCCTCAGCGAGGAGGGGAGTTGCGGATTCTCCAGCATCCCCTGGCCGACCTGGGATGCCCCAAGCTTGTCTTTATCAACGGGCGTTTTGCGAAGCAGCTTTCGACGTTGGAAGCGCTTCCCAAGGGAGTGCAGGCTGGAAGCCTGGCGGAAGGGCTGGCAAGCGACGCGAAGACGCTGGAGCGCCATCTGGCTCGTTACGCCGCGGATTACCGCGAGCACGCGTTTGTGGCGCTGAATACCGCCTTCATCGAGGACGGGGCGTTCATTGAGATTCCCAAAGGCGTGGTGCTCGAGAAACCCATCTACCTGCTTTACGTATCCGACCCGAGCGGGCTGCCCACCGTGTCCTACCCTCGCAATCTGATTGTTGCCGGGCGAGAAAGCCAGGCCACGATCATCGAGGCATACGTTGGTGAGGGCGCGCGCAGGAGCGCCGGCGCCGCCGATAGCGTTTACTTCACCAACGCGGTAAGCGAAGTCGCGGTGGGTGAAGGCGCGGTGATCGCGTATCACCGCGTCCAGCAAGAGAACGAGAACGCGTTCCACTTCGGGCGACTGGTCTTCCACCAGGAGCGCTCGAGCAACGTCGCCACGCACTCCATTGCGACGGGAGGGAGGCTGGTCCGCGAAGAAGTGAACGCGGTTCTGGACGGCGAAGGCGCGGAAGCCACGCTGGCGGGCATGTACGTCATCACCGGCCATCAACACATCGATAACCAGACCACTCTCGACCATGCCCAGCCGCACTGTAGCAGCCGGGAAGTTTACAAGGGTGTTCTGGATGGCGAGTCCTCGGCGGTCTTCAACGGCAAGATCATCGTGCGCAAGGATGCGCAGAAAACCGACTCGAAACAGAGCAACAAGAACCTGCTGCTTTCAGAAAAAGCCGTCATTGACACCAAGCCGGCGCTGGAGATTTACGCGGACGACGTCAAATGCACGCACGGCGCCACGATTGGGCAGATCGATCCGGACGCGATTTTCTATTTGCGCTCCCGCGGGATCGGCCGGCAGGAAGCACGCGACCTGCTGACTTATGCTTTTGCCAACGACATCCTGGGGCGGATCAAGTACGGGCCGCTGCGCGAGCGGCTCAGCGAAGGTTTGTTTGCTCGCCTGGCGAGCGGCCAGCGAGCCGAGGAGGCATGATGGCCACCACGCACGAATCGATCCTAGCACCTGCCCGCGAATCAATCGCTCGTGCCTTCGATGTGAGGCGGATCCGGGAGGACTTCCCGATCCTGAAGCAGAAAGTCCATGACAAGCCCCTGGTCTATCTCGACAACGCCGCCACCAGCCAGAAGCCCCAAAAGGTCATCGACGCGATACTGCGGTTCTACGAGCAAGACTGCGCCAACGTTCATCGCGGCGTTCACCTGCTCAGCGAGCGCGCCTCGTTCGTCTATGAAAAAACGCGGACGACCGTTCAGCAATTCCTGAACGCTTCCAACTTGCAGGAAATCGTCTATGTGCGCGGGGCCACCGAAGCCATCAACCTGGTGGCGCAGACTTACGGAAGGCGGAATGTCCAGGCCGGCGACGAAGTTCTGATCACCGCCATGGAGCATCACTCGAACATTGTGCCCTGGCAGATGCTGTGCGAAGAGAAAGGGGCCAGGCTACAGGTGGGGCCGGTCAACGACCGGGGCGAACTGATTCTGGAGGAATTCGAGAAGCTCTTGAACGACCGCACCCGCCTGGTGGCTGTGGCGCACGTTTCGAACGCCCTCGGCACCATCAATCCGGTTCGCCAGATCGTCGAGATGGCGCACGCGAGGGGTGTTCCAGTGCTCGTGGATGGCGCGCAAGCCGTGCCGCACATGAAGGTGGATGTGCAGGAATTGGGCTGCGATTTTTACACCTTTTCGGGCCACAAAGTTTTTGGACCGACGGGAATCGGCGTGCTCTATGGCAAGTTCGAACTTCTCGAGGCCATGCCTCCTTTTCAGGGCGGCGGCGACATGATCAGCTACGTGTCTTTTGAGAAGACCCTGTATAACGCCGTTCCCTACAAGTTCGAAGCGGGAACGCCCGATATTGCCGGGGTCTACGGCCTGAAGGCCGCCCTTGAGTACGTCAATCGCGTGGGCATCGCAAATATCGCATCCTACGAACATGCCTTGCTGTCTTACGCCACGGAAGCCATTCAACAGATCCCGGGCGTGCGGATTATCGGCACGGCGCGCGAGAAGGCCGGAGTCATTTCATTCGTTCTGGACGGTATACATGCCCACGACGTTGGGACTATACTGGACCACGAGGGTATTGCGGTTCGCACCGGCCACCACTGCGCTCAACCGGTCATGGACCGCTTTGGCGTGCCGGCCACCGTGCGCGCTTCGCTGGCATTTTATAACACCAAGCAGGAGATCAATGCCCTGGCCGCAGGCATCCAAAGAGTGAAGACGGTGCTGGGGTAGGCGGTGGAAGAAAGCAATGGCATGTGATTCTGTGGGGGCAGGGGTGGTGGGCCCTTCCATAGAAATGAAAGTCGGCATTCGTCACCCCCGCGGAAGCGGGGGTCCATTTTCAGTCTAGTGACGGATGGATTCCCGGTTTCGCGGGAATGACGCGAGTGGGGCGACGTTCAAGAGTATGGTGGCGTAAAGCCAGCGTTCCGCGTGAGCCCTCACTCTTGACTCTCGACTCTGGACTTGTTTATGGCAGATCTTGAAGGCCTTTATCAGGAAGTCATACTTGACCACAGCAGGCGGCCGCGCAACTGTCATTGCATGAAGGACGCCGACCGCCACGCGGACGGATACAATCCTCTTTGCGGCGACAAGTTTACGGTCTATCTGAAGCTCCAGGACGACCGGATCGCCGACATCAGCTTCGAGGGCACCGGTTGCGCCATTTCCACGGCCTCGGCTTCGATCTTGACGGAGATTTTGAAGGGGAAGACTCGCGCTCAAGCGGACGCGCTGTTCGAAACCTTTCACGACCTGGTCACCGGAAAAACCCATGCGGAGGGTGAGACTCCGCCCTGGGGAAGCTGGCGGCTTTCTCCGGAGTCTGTGAGTTTCCCGTCCGCGTCAAGTGCGCTACCTTGGTTTGGCACACGCTCCGCAGCGCGCTGAACGGAGAATCGAAACCGGCCACCACGGAGTGACTTGAATTATGGAAGAGCAAACCCCTCTGACGATCTCGCAGGCTATCGCCCTTCAAGACAAGATGATTGAGACATTGCGCACCTGCTACGATCCTGAGATTCCGGTGAATATCTACGACCTCGGCCTGATTTACGAGGCCAAGGTCGATACTTCCGGCCATGCGATAGTGAAGATGACCTTGACCGCTCCGGGCTGCCCTGCGGCGGGCTCGCTGCCGGGAGAAGTGGAAGACAAGATCACCGTCCTTTCCGGCGTTCAGAGCGTTAAAGTCGACGTGGTGTGGGAGCCGCCCTGGAATAAAGATATGATGTCGGAAGCCGCCAAGCTGCAGTTGGGGTTCTTCTAAGGGGCTGAAGGGGCGGCGTGGGAACGGAACTAACCCCTCACCCGTCCCGCGGCGGCTGAAGAAAGCGCCGTCGCGAGACACCCTCTCCCCAGGGGAGAGGGCTGCTCATTCAAACGGTTTTTTTGCCCAGCGAGTCTGAGTGTGAAACTCTCTTACCAGGAAGAATACGGTTTGCGCTGCCTGCTGCGTGTGGCCACGCTGAGCGATCCCGGCCATTTAACCATCCATGAAATCAGCGAAGATGAAGGGCTGTCAGTTTCATACGTGGCCAAGCTGATGCGGATCCTGCGCCAGAACGGCTTCGTGCGAAGCGTTCGAGGACAAGTGGGGGGCTACGCGCTGGCGCGGCCGGCCGAGAAAATAATCGTCGGCGAGGTCCTCGCCGCGCTGGGAGGGAGATTGTTTGACCCGCGATTCTGCATCGAACACTCGGGGTTGGAAGTGTCGTGCAAGAAACTGCGAGAGTGTTCGATCCGAACACTCTGGCGCACCTTGCAAGTGCTGGTCGATCAGGTTTTGAGCAAGGTAACCCTGGCCGACCTTGTCGAGAACAGTGAGTCCGAGATGGCTTCACATGTCAGCACGCTGGTGCAACTGGCGACGGGATTGGAAACGAGAAAATAGAAAATGGAAAATGGAAAATGGAAAATGGAAATTGGGAAATGAACGTTGGAAGATCAAGTAGCGATCCGCGAATCTCAAATTTCCAATTTCACATTTTCCGTTTCCATCTCCCAGTTTCCAGTTTCCAATTTCCATTTTCTAACTTCATCCCAATGGACACACCTCTTCTCTTCTCCCCTCTCGCCGATTACCACCGCTCGCAAGGCGCCACGCTGGGGGAATATCACGGCGCCCTCGTTCCCTCTCACTTCACCGAGGCTGTGGCGGAGCACAAGGCGGTGCGGGAAGCTTCCGGGCTGTTTGATTTCTCCTTTCGCGGCAAGTTCGCCATGAAGGGCCGAGACCACGCCAAGTTTCTCCACCGCATGGTTTCGAACGACATCAAGCGGCTCAGGCCGGGCCAGGGGACTTACGCCACGCTGCTGACCCCGCAGGGGCACATTCGTGCGGACATGCGGCTCTACTGCGCGGAGGACCGGTTCTTCGCCGACACCGATGCCGACCTGCGCGACAAGGCGCTCGAGGGCCTGAAGCGTTACGTGATTGCCGACCAGGTGGAATTCGAGCCTCTCGACGTCTACGCTCTCGCCTTTCAGGGACCACGCGCGCGCCCTTTGCTTGAAAAAACCCTTCACATCACTCTTCCCGCAATGCAGGAGTACGACCATTTCGCCACCAACTACGCCGGCTTCCCGGCGCAGGTGGTGTGCGCAAGCTCTACGGGCGAGGAAGGGTACGAAGTCTGGACGGGGGCGAAAGGGTTGCCGGCGATCTGGGGCGCCGCCTGCGGCCAGGCGCCGACCTACGGCATGCTCCCTTGCGGGACGCGAGCGCTCGAGACACTGCGGATTGAAGCGGGAATTCCCCGCTACGGCCAGGAACTGGGCGAGGATACCATCCCTAACGAAGCGGGATTGTGGAACGCTCTGAGCTTCAGCAAAGGGTGTTACGTCGGCCAGGAAATCGTGGAGCGTGCCCGAAGCCGCGGGCATGTGAATTGGGTGCTGATGGGACTCGTCCTGGAATCGGAGACTCCGCCCGCTGCAGGCGAGAAACTGGCGCGCGAGGGCAGAGAGATCGGCGAAGTCACCAGTGCCTGCGTCTCGCCAACCCTGGGCAAGGCGATTGCCTTGGCTTACCTCCGCCGCGAAGTCGCAGAGCCCGGAACAAAATTGGAATTCTCCTCAGGCGCGGCCGCCCAAGTGGTGAGCCTTCCCTTCTACCAACGCCCGTCTTAATCGGAAGGACGAAATTCGAAAATCGAACTCGAAAATCGAAATTCGAAACTGGAAACCAGGCCGACGCGGGATCAAGACGAGCGGCGGACCGAGACCCACCTTAATCCGAAC
>Ga0187891_1001036_pt1 | contig 24989 bp, 17 predicted proteins | sample June2016WEW_21_4_FD_132990 | JGI IMG/M metagenome (GOLD analysis project Ga0187891, IMG submission 132990) | Peatland microbial communities from SPRUCE experiment site at the Marcell Experimental Forest, Minnesota, USA - June2016WEW_21_40 | ecosystem: Environmental > Terrestrial > Soil >... | reverse complement strand
ACTGCCACTGTTCATCCGTCAACAGCTTCTGCCGCTTCTTCATGACAGAAGCTCATCAGCTAACCGGCCTCACACGTAAGTACATGATCTGAGGCCGAACCTATTTATGAAACACGCCCTAGCGATTCCGAAACTCAATCCGCTTTCCAATCCCAACGTCATCTGCTGGTAATGGACGAATGCTGCCACCCGGGGCCCGTCTCAGTACACAGCTACTCTGTCGCGCAGCATAGGGGGCTCCTGCCAATGGAAATCTGCTTACCGAAAAGTAACTGACGGATAGGCGAATATTCAACCGGAATACGAAAAAACGGGGTCGATGAGTACATCGGCCGCACACAGATATAGCAGGTAACGCGCGCGGGCCGTTCATTCAAGCGCACTCACGCGCCCAGCCGCCCATTCCTCAGATGACGTCCGAGGCGGACGTCCGATCGGCGCTCGGCCGGCTCTAACGGGGTGCAGAATGCCGACCTTGCCAGCGACAGGATCCCCTTGCCTTCTGGCGTATCTGTTGATCATCAGAACAGAGCCGTTTTCGGCAGTCGCTCAGTGCACATCCACCGTCCGATCCGCTTCGTATTCCATGATGTGAAAGTAGCCCTCCCAGCCGTTCCACTCCACCGGGGCAGGCAACGGTGCCATGGGATCTTTGAGGTGGTTTGCATAGGCCTGCACCAACTCCCGCGTGCGGTGAACACCGGTCAACCAGTCGCCGCGATACCAGTTCTTCCATTTGCCATACTCGGCGGCAGACATAGATTTCTGGATCGTGTCGAGGGCTGCGAGTGCTTCGTCTATTTCGCGCCTCGCTTTCTCCGTCTGGCCGGCGCGGTCATCATCAACCGCCCGAGCGACGTCGAGCAACATTCGGTTGCTCTCGCGGTTGATCGTGATCATGGTGAGCACCTCGGCTTGGTAGTAGTTGCGGCGCGCCGGATCGACCAGACTCTCCACTGCCACTGCCTTGTTCCACACCGCATCCCACCGCGGCTGCGCCGCAGCACAGTTCTCAATGTCCAGATTGTGCAGGACGCGCAGCGCCAGTACATCGCCAGGATTTTCCACTCTCGGTTGCGACCATTTTGGCGACTGACTCGGGAGTATCTCTGCTTGATGTCCGCTAAGCCTGTCGAGGATGAAGTAGCGCGCATCCGTGTGATAGTGCTGGTCGCCCACCAACCGAAGGGCGAATTGGGGCGCCCCCGGCACCGGAATTGGCTTCTGCAATTCAGGGGCCGCGAAATACAGCTTGTACACATCTTCCAAGGCGTTGGCCGATTTGGCGCCATACTCCTCCGACGCCCAACGACGGTAATAGGCACCGTCGCCGTCGCTGATTTCCTTGGGTACGCCGCCCCACGCGATTTCCATGACCGCGCGCGCTGTCATTGCGACCGGACGAATGTCACTGGTATTCATCAGAAGAAACCCGGTTGCACCAGCCTGGATGTACCGTCCCAGTTCCGTTTGAAGCTTCTTAACTGAGACCATTTCAGAAAGCTGATTGGTGTGGTAATTCATCATGGCCACGTGAATGTACGCGCCCTGGCCCGCGGCGACCCTGCCGCCATCCCCCATGTCACCGTATCCCGAGTCGGCCCATACCAGCGTGACCTCAGGCGGAATCTGCAGGTACCCCTCTCGCATGAGGCGATCGCCTTCCTGCCACAGATTGGTGATAAAGCGCGCGTTAGGAAAGCGAGCGCGAACAATCTTCATCTGCTCAGCGATGGCCTGACTGATACGCTGGCCCAGCAGAGGGTCGTTGTTGCGCACGCTGGGATCGAGATTCGCGTAACTCTGGTCCGAAAGACCTCGCAGGCCCAAGCTCCAAAGAATGTCGTCATCGGGCCGATAAGCTGCTACCGCATTGGTCCAGGCGCGCTCCAAGATTTCAGGGTGCGTGGAAAAGTTGTAAGGAACATCCTTCGGCCAACGCGCCACGTTCACATCGAGCGGTGTGGCGTGGTGCTGATTCACGATCAGACCGCGCTCTGTGGCAGCATGCACTTGCGCGTCATCGGGAAAGATCCAGCTTCCCGGCACAATCATGTTTCCTTTCAACCGTAAAATCGTCTCAAAGACCTGATCCCACGCCTTCAGAGAGATTCCTGTCTGCTCGCCGTTGGCCGGTGGTGCCCAACCAGTGAGTAGGTCCTCATCGTTAATGAAGAATCCCCGATAGCGGAAGACCGGGCTTGGATAGACTTGCACGAAATCTGAGGGCAGCGGAATGGAACTGTGCTTCTCCGGTTCCTTATCCGTCCAGAGGTACATGGGGTCCACGCCCAGGATTTTCTGCGAGAACTCGTAGATGGCGTAAATCGTGCCACGCACGTCCGCGCCAGTGAGACAAACCACGCGCTTCGATTTTCCATCTGATTGTGCGCTGACGATCGAAAACGCGAAGGCCTCTGTATCCGTGGTCTTGGTGCAGTCAACTCCTGTCGGAAGGCTCGATCCTTGTGCGATCAGAATCGCGGTCGGGCCCGCTTCTTCCAAGCGGCTTGCCAGCCGCGGAGCTTGACCAAAAACCCTCTTGAAGTCGCTGCGCAAGTCTTCCGTCGCGCGGTGGACGGAAACAGGCTCCTGCGCGCTCTCTATGATGGTAACCGAACCATCGATTATCACGCGAGTCATTTGAGCCGTGGCTATGGCGGCAGACGGTGTCATGCCAAGCGCCACGACAGCCAATGTGCGCATTTTGAAGCTGTACACAAAACGAAATCGCAGCATGAGATCTCCGTTCGCAGAGTGTGACGAGTTTGGAAAGTTGTTCCAATCCGTGGACAAATCAAACTTCGCGCGGTCCCAAAACGCACGACTGACATTTCCTATTGGCTACAAGACTCGTTATGCGCCTTCGGCATTGTCACGAAGGTTATGCTCTTCGGCGCAAAGGTCAACGTTCCTGCATGCACCGACACGCCTTTCAGCTCGGGCAGCGAGTCGTTGTCGGCAAGCTTTAAATCGACGCCATTCAACTGGACAGTTTGATCGGTGAGTTCCTTTGCAGTGAGGGTATAGCGCTCCGAGTCCACAGGAACCTTGAGCGATTGCGTATTAGTCTCACTTACATTAATCGCCAGCAATACGACGCCGTCGAGATGATTGCGCATGCAATGCGCAAAGAGGTGAAGGCTTGCCGCAGGAGAGACGCCTGCGTCGAGAACGGTTGTTCCCATCAGCTTGCGCCACAGAAGCGCGGACCAGTAGTTCGGGCGCGGCTCAAAAGTATACTCCTGAAGAAGGCCATAGTCGCTGGCGGCGAGTGTGTTGTGAATTTGCACCTGCACACCGCGCTTGGCCAGATCGCCGAGTTGATTCAGATAACGAAAGCTGTCAACAAAAGTGGAGGCCCAGCGGTCGCCGCCGCATGCCGCCTGCGCTGTCTCCGTATTCCACATTGGCTTGCCCGGCATGAAACGGTCGCGAAGCGCCGCGTAGAATTGCTCGCTCTGATCTCCGCGGGAGAGCCAATCTTCCGAAAGGGCTGCGGCGAGACTCGTGCTGGCCGCTGAGCCCAGGCTTGAACAGCGGCTGGAGACTGCTCCGTACGTGTGGTAGGTGAAGACATCGAAGACTTGGGCGGCGCCGGCAAGAATGTCCTCAGTTTTCATGATTCGCAATGACGGCGAGTTGATTGCCGACCCCTCGCCGACACTGCCTGGGCCTAGGATCAGCATTCTTGGTGCCGACTCTTTGACGAATCTGCGAAAGGCCGCGAGGTCCTTTGCGTATGCGACCGCGTCGTAGCCCTTCGGCGCACCACCCATATCAGGTATTGTGGGCTCGTTCATCAACTCAGCAGCGGCAATGGTTCCATTGTTGGCTATTGTGAACTCGATAATCTGCTTCGCTTGGGCCGGCGTCCAGGCACCCGATGCATCGCGCGTGCCGGGGCTGATGGCGAATGATGTGACGATGGGAGCATTCACGGCATTGGAAAAGTCGATGACTCCTTTCCACTGCTGACGAGTCAGCACGCCCTTGAACCCATCGGGCGCATTCTCCGGCGCTGGACCGTCTGAGTTCTCGAAGAATGTCGAATTTGCCCAGGTACCGCTCACGCGCAGATACGCAGGCCCAAGTGCCGCGGCCAGCTTGCGCAGCCGAGGATTGTAGAGGTCAATCGGCTTCCTGTATTCGTACAACGATGCCGACATTCCTGCGGGCTGATTCCCGCTGGTGTCCTTCGTATCCGCCGTGCTGGCGTAGGGCTTCCAAAAACGGCCGCCCGTCACTTCCACCATCTCCACGTTGTAGGACTGAAACCGCTCGTCAATGGTGCCGACGCGCAGCATCTTAGCTGGATCGATGGAAGGCGGCCGGGGACTTGCCTGGCCGGCAAGAACCGGCGCAAGGCTGAGCGCGGCGGAGACGCCGCCAGCAATGAAACTCGTGAGTCTCGTCTTTCTCATGAGAATACTCCCTTCCAAAGTGTGTTGAATTCGTACCAGTTCTCGCTGAATAGAGCGTGCTGCATCTCGCGCGGGACGTGCGGTTGATCAGGAATTACTGATTGACTCCGTCCGCGAGAAACATGCCCTCGACAATCAAGGGGCACCCGCAAACAAAGGATGCGGCATCGGCTGGGACACGGTTGACGCAATAAGGGTTCCTCTACGGCATTTTCAGGGGACACCATCGTTTCTTTGGAAAGGCACTCCAAAAGGCGTAGTGGCACGAGTCCCGGCCCCCAATTCCCTTCCGATATTGACCGAGTCACCCCATCGAAGAGCAGCCGGGCACCGCGATGCCGGCGCCCCGCGACACCAATGCTTCCTAGGTTGTCCCGCCGTTGCCTCACTGACCATCCGCCTTTAGTTTCGCGATCGCTCGCTCCAGTTCCGGGTCCGGCCTCAGGCGGTCGGCTTCTTCGAGGTGAAGAAGCGCGTCGGGGAGGCGGCCGGGGATGCCGGAGAGCGCAACCCCGAGGTTGTACTGCGCGTCGGCAAAATCCGGTCTCAGGCGAACGGCGGCTTCGAAGTGGGCAATGGACTCGCGCTGACGCTCGGGGAAGGTAGAGAGCGCGACGCCCAAGTTGTTTTGCGCATCGGCATCGCTGGGGTTGATGCGCAAAGCAGCTTCCAATTCGGCAAGGGCGCCGGTGGCGTCGCCAGCCTTGAGCAGCGCGAGGCCGCGGCTTGAGTTGGTTTCAGCCGAGCCGCCGGTCTGGGCCGCGGCCAAATTGCGGCGAGCTTCGTCATAGGCGGGATCCAGCCGCAGTGCAGTCTGGAATTCGGCGATGGCTTCGGGCAGGCGGCCGGCCTCAGTCAGGGTACTGCCCAGATTGTTGTGGGGGATGGGCGAATCCGGAGCCAGAATAATGGCCTCTTGGAATTGCGCGATGGCTTCGGGTAGGCGGCCGGACTTGGCCAGCGCGCTGCCGAGGTCGGTGTGCGCGGGCGCGGAGTCGGGATCGATGCGCACGGCGGTTTCGAGGTAGAGAATTGCTTCGGACAGGCGCCCCGGCGAGGCCATGAGGTAATTGCCCAGATTGTGATTGGCCACGGCATTGTCATCTGTGACTTCGAGCGCGCGCCGGAACAACGTCTCGCTATTGCGCCAATACCCGACCTGGATCCAGGTGAGCGCGGCGCATGCCAGGCAGGTGGTTGCGGCCAACGGGACTGCCAGCACCTTAGCCCGCCATCTTTCCAGGATCTCCGCTGCACCCCACACCAGCATGATCAGAAGACCCACTATGGGAATGTACATGTAGCGGTCGGCGCGGGCCTGGCCACCCACCTGCACCAGCCCGATGACCGGAACGAGCGTGACCACGAACCAGCCCCAACCCGTCAACAGATACGGCGAACGGCGGCACAGCACGATCACACCGGTAGTGACGACAGCCAAGAAAAGGCCCGCAGCGAGAAGCGGTAAAAAGGCGAATCCGCGCGGATAAGGGTAGAAAACCGCCAGCCGCGACGGCCAGAATGTTTTGAGGATATAGAGTGTGTAGGAAAGCGTCGCGTTTGCCAGACGGGTTTCGAGCGGCAGAGCTTTCACCGCGCCGGCGTGTTCCTGCACTAGGTAGGTGATGGCGGCGGCGGCGCCCGAAAGCCCCAGCAGCGGAAGTTTTTCCCAAACGGCTTTGCGACCCAGCAGCCGCAAACGCGCGAGCGGCCAGTAGTCGAGCAGCAACAGGACGCAGGGGAGCGTGACCACCATCGGCTTGGCCATCAAGCCCAGGCACAAGCCCAAGAATACAACCAGATATCGGCCTGAGCCTGGGCGCTCGGTATATCGAAGATAAGCCCATAAGGTGAGAAACCAAAAGCAGGCGCTGAGTACGTCTTTGCGTTCGGCCACCCAGGCGGCAGACTCCACATGCAGTGGGTGCAATGCAAATAGAAACGCCACCAACGCGCTGCGCCAGCGTGTGCCCGTCGCCCGCTCAAGAAAAATGCACAACAGGATGGCCGCCAGCGCGTGCAGTAGTACGTTGTGCAGGTGGTCCCAGCCGCTTTCGAGGCCAAAGAACTGAGAGTCCAGCATGTGGGAAACCCAGGTGACTGGGAACCAGTTAGCGGCGTCGCGCGAGGTGAGCGCCCATTCCAGCCCCTGCGCGGTCAGCCCCTGCCTGACGTGCAGGTTGCCAGTGGTGTAATCGGGATCGTCGTAGTTGACGAAATCGAAGTGACGAACCTGCGCATAGACCGCGAAAGTCGCCAGGAGCAGCGCCAGATAAATCAGCAGATCGAGACGCGAGCTAGCGAACTCGGGCGGCTTTTGCGGTTGCACGGGCGGCTTGGCTCGGGGCTTGGCCACGGAAAGCTCATCCTATCTATACGCGAAGGCAGACGACCTTGGCAGCCCCAGCTTCGGGACACATCCACTTTGGGTTTGCTGCAACCGGGATCGAAAGGCCAGCCATCGCGGAATGCGATGACCGGCCCATGGCTCAAAAACCGCGAAAGAAGGTGTTGCACCGCGACCCTGCGATGAGGGCCGCGAATGCAAGCTGCCTCAGAAGCGCACCGTGCCTGAGAGTTGCAGAGCGCGGCCGCCGCCGATGCCGTTGATCCCAGTACCGCTGCCCACCGTGCCAGTGACTTGTCCAAAGGTTCCACTGGTGAAGGAGTTGGACGGACTGGCGAACTGCGGCGAGTTGGTGAGCTGGAACGCATCGCAGCGCACCTCGAGCACCCAGCTTTCGTGCAGGACAAAGGTTTTGAACAATGAAGCGTTGTTCTGAATGTATCCCGGTCCGCGGTACGCGTTCCGGCTGACGTTGCCGATACTGGTCCCGTAGACCATGGGGCACGCGGTCCCCACTGCGCCGGTGCAGCCCGTTGGCTGCGAGAATTCAGTTTTGTCGAACCATTGGTTTCCGGCTCCAATGCCGTGAAGGACATGGAAGCCGCCAGTGATGTTCGCCATCTGCGTTTCGCCGGAGGTGTTAATGTTGGTGCCGCTGGCGGTGATGTTCATAGGTAGGCCGGAGTAGGCGGAAACAACGCCAGAGAGCTGCCAGCCACCGAGGATCGAGGCAGCAGGACCGGAATTCAACCACTTCTGATGCGGCCCGAAGGGCAGAATCCAGGTGATGCTTTCCTCAAAGTTGAACCTGTGGTCAAAATCGGTCGGCCCATAGCTGTGGCGCGGATCGAGCCAGAACAAAAGGCCGCCGTCGTCGTCGCCGCTGCCTGACGCGTAGTTCAGGCCTTTGCCCCAGGTGAACGAGGTGGTTACGCCTAGATTGCCGCTGAAGTGACGGTTCAACTCAGCTTGCAGCGACGAATAGTTCGTCGAAAAGCCTAAAAAGTCCTCGGTCACCGACGCCGTTTTCCCAAATGCGATATTCAGCGGATAGCCGGCCGATCCCAGGTTCAGCGCAGGGGCCAGGTTGATGTTCTGGCCAACGCCCATGCGCGTGCCGTGATTGCCCACGTAGCTCAACTGCGCGTTGAACTGCATCGGCAGGGCCTGCTGGATCGCGACGTTCCACGAATCCACATAGGGATTGTGGTAATTGAGCGGGATGTAGAATTCCGACTGGGCGAGGAGAGAGCCGCTGGCGGTAATGATGCCGTTGGAGGGAATGGTTACGGCGACCGGAGCCGGGAAGCCGCACTTAAATGTGAAATTGGTTGGTGCCGAGCATGTGCTTGTGCTGGTGGTAAGCACCGCCGGTTGGTACGAGTTGGGCGCGGTGTAGCCGTTGTTGGCACGGACGGGATAGTTGTACGCGTAGGTATTATCCTCGAACGGCGTATAGCTGATGCCGAAGCCGCCGCGAAAGACGGTCTTTTCGCTCAAGCGGTAGGCAAAGCCCACGCGCGGCGCGAAGTAGTCGTAGTGAGTTTGCATGCCCAGGTTGTTGGGGTTGCCGCCCACGCCGGCGATGACGAGCGTGTTGTTGGTAGGGTTGTAGTTGGAGAATCCCTGCGCGGTTCCGGGCGTGGCCGGAGGATAGAGCTCCCAGCGCAGGCCAAGGTCCAGGGTCAGTTTGGGCGTAACCTGCCATTTGTCACCGCCGAAGGCAAAGATCCACCACTGGCGGTAACGCGGGAAATAGGTGTTGACGTCGCGGCCCACCGTGGAGGGCTGATCCAGCAGGAGGCTGGCCATCTCGTTCCCGATATTGGTGGCAGTGCTGCCGCTCGTGCTGCTGCAGTTGGCGCAGGCGGTGTTGCCTTCAGAGAAAGTGATACCGCCGCTCGCGCCGTAAGTCTGGTCCTGCAACAGGTTGTCATGAATGCGCCGCACGTCCACGCCGAATTTGAAGGTATGGTTGCGGACGATCTTGGTCCAGTGGTTCACCGCATCGATGTTGGTCTCGTCACGCAACCAGGGCAAGGACACGGAGTAGCCGATCAGCGGGTTGCTGCTGAAGTCGCCCATGTTGATGCGGACCTGTCCGCTGGTGAACGGGCTGATGTTGATTCCGGGGATGCCGATGGTCGTGGCATCGCTGGCGCCGTAGTCGCTCTGGGTCGCGCTATTGCTGTAGTGGGCCACGCCGAAACGCGCTTCGGTGAGCAGGGTGCTGGAAAACGCCCGGTCGTAATTCAGGCCGGTACTGTACACATGCTGAATTCCCGTTCCCTGGAATGCGCTCTGCGCGGGACCGCCTCCCATGGGCCCCCATACCGGCGCCTGGAAGACGGTGACGTCCTCACGTTCGTAGCGGCCGCTCAGGTGATCCTTGGGAGTGATCTGATAGTCGATCTTGGCGTCGTAGCGGTTGGTGGTTTTCTGGAAGGGGAGGATGGCGGTGTAGTCGTTCGTGACAGAGTAGGTGGACCAGGTGGCCGAGTTCCCGTAGTTGGGCACCTTCAAGAGGCCCATCAGCTTGAGAGCGACGGGATCCACCGTGGTGACGATGGGGTTGGCGGTTGTGCTCTCGGCTGCCGCGGCCGCCGACGTGCACGGAATCTGATTGTTGGGGTAAGCACTGCGGCCCTGTCCGGAGGAGTTCCCGGTGCCGGGATCGTAAATCTGTCCTGCTGCCTTGCTGCTGTTGAGCGCGCCGCTCAAGTCGATATAACCCGAGCTGTTGCAGGTGTACCAGGTGGGCGAAGGAATGGTGAGAGTGTTGTTGTTCGCCTCGTGATCGGGAGACCTGAAGAAGTCGCCGTAGAAGAACAGCTTGTCTTTCTTGATGGGGCCGCCGACGGCGCCGCCAAGTAGTTATAGGCGACGTGGCCTACGCTCGAGTTAAAGTAGGCACGCGCATCCGCGTCGCTGTTCTGCACGTATTCGGCAGCCAGGCCGTGGAAACTGTTGGTGCCGGATTTAAGGATCACGTTGGTGACCGTGCCGACGGCGCGGCCCAGCTCAGGCTCATAATTTGAGGTCGCCACGTCGACGGTGTCGATGGCTTGTTCAGGTGGAATCAAAATCTGCAGCAGCCCGGTGCGCTCGTCGTCATCGATGCCCTCGATCTGATAGCTGTTACCCACGCGGGGCTGGCCGTTGACCTCGGTCTGAATCGAGCTGGAGGCATTGAAGAACTGCGAATGGTCAAAAACCGGCGGACCCACACCGGGGACCAGGGAAAGAACAGACTGGAAATTCTGGTTGACCATGACGGGCATCGAGTTGAGAGTCTGAGCTTCGATGTTCGCGCTCACGTCAGCGCGGTCGGTCTCCATGATGGCGGGCGCTCCGGTGACGGTCACCGTCTCCGTGACGCTGCCCGGCTGAAGGGCAATATCCACGCGGGTCGTGGTGTTGACGGCGACATCGACGCCGGGCCGGGTTTCCTTCTTGAAGCCCGTCGCCGAAATCGTGACGTTATAGCTGCCCGGCGTGAGATCCGGGAACGTGTAGTTGCCGCTTTCGTTGGTCGTGTCGGTGTGAACAATTCCGGTGGCGTTCTCAAGAATTGTCACCGTCGCCTTGGAGACAATGGCGCCGGTGTTATCGGTCACCGTTCCCACGAGAGTGGCGGATACTGCCTGGCCCCACAGCGCCTGCGTGCATCCGAGCAGGAGCAGTAAAATCGACCCCAGCAGGGGCCTGAGTAGTCTGCGTTGCATCATTTTGATCCTCCGTGAATGAACGTCTTTAAGTTCGTTGTTTTGTTGCAAAGGGCCCTGGAAGCAGATGCTCGGACTCCTCGGCTGGCGGTCTCGGACTCGCTTCAAGAGCTTGATTCTCCCTGGCGGCTTCCACTGCGTGACGTGGTTATTCCGGGCAAGAAACCCCGGAATCAGCCCACTGCAAGACACAAGATTTACGTGCACACCTCTTGGCCCGGCGAGACAGACCAATCCCCATTTCGTTCCCGGAAGATTACGGGCAGCACACACTCCTAGGGTTCTTCATGCGGCGCAATTCTAAGCTGATAGTGATTCGTGGCAAGGCTGCTACCGTATGCTACAGACCATTGTCGGTGAGAGCGATACGCCTTTCTAATTGAAAACAAGGGTGTTACTGGACCGATTGATGTTCATCTTGGGAGGCCGTGCCATGACCGAAACTGGCATGATTTCACCGTGACAATGCTCGCCAAAGTGAGGTATGCTACGCCCTGCTAGAAGGCTCAATTGACGCAGGCAACCGGAAACGGGCACACGACAACGCGGTGGATGCCAGCCACGGCGGAAGAACGTGAAGTTGTGTTGCAGGAGTTGGAGGCAATCCTCTCGAGCTACCATTTCCGGGGCAGCAAGCGCTACCCGGCCCTGCTGCGATACGTAGTGGATGCCGCGCTCGACAATCGCACAGGCGATTTGAAGGAACGCACGCTGGGCGTTGAGGTCTTCGGGCGCGACCCCGATTACGACACGAATGCTGATCCAGTGGTGCGCGTCAGTGCGGGTGAGGTAAGAAAACGGATCGCCCAGTACTACCACGAGAACGGCTATCCCTCACGGGTGCAAATCGAATTGCCTCTCGGCTCGTACGCGCCCGAATTCCTGCTGCGAGGGCCGGAAGCCGCCGTCCCGGAGGCAGACCCAGAGCGATTGGCTTCCTCAGAGAGGGTCACGCGCCCGCGCCGGGCCCTGATTCGCGCAATTCTCTTTGCCCTAGCTGCAGTGTTGCTGGTTGCGGGCGGAATTACTGCATATTTGTATTACGAGGCCTCGGAAAGCGGGGATGCTGCAACGCGCGATCTCTGGAATCCCATGTTCAATGCGCCCAAGCCAGTGCTCATTGTTCTGGGAACCACTCACCCCAGCAACATGCGGCCGCTCTCGCAAGAGACCACGTTCAGCGACCACGTCACGAATCCGTACCACCACGTCTCGGTTTCGATCGCCATGGCACTGGCGCATCTTTCAGGGGTTCTGGAAAAGCACAAGAAGGGCTACGAGGTAAAGGAATCACCCGAAACCAGTCTGACAGACATTCGTTCGCGTCCCATCATCCTGGTGGGCGCTATCAATAATGACTGGACGATGCGCCTGACGAGCCCATTGAGGTTTCACTTCACGTTTGCGGCCAATGGGGTGGACAGCATCGACGATGCGGCAAATTTCCGGCCCACGGGCTGGATCCTGGACAGTTCCAAGCCCTACCTCTCCGTAAACACCGACTATGCGATCGTGGCGCGATTTCGCGACCCCACCACGGAAGGGCCGGTGATGGTGATCGCCGGGCTCGGACCCTATGGAACCGAAGCCGCGAGTGAGTTCGTGCAGTCGCCTCAGCACCTTGTGGAGCTTGCGGCGAGACTGCCGCGCGGTTGGGAGAACAAGAATCTTGAAGTGGTGCTGAAGACGGACGTGATCGCCGGGAAAGCGGGCCCACCAGTTCTTGTATCCGCATTCTCCTGGTGAGCTGCTGAATACCTACCGCGTGTATCGATTTGCTCTTATGCATCCTGCCTCTGGCCAAGATTCGATCAGAGCCGCACGAACGCACTTTCTTCAATGCTAATGATGTGGTCCGGAGAGACTGGACCATCCAAGTTGTCAGTTTTGGATTTGTACCGAGAAGTCGGCGTGTGGGATGTTTTTCGCGTCTTGGACACGGTTCCGAGCGAATTACTGGCTAACCGGAAATTACTTCTTGGCAAGATTATTCACTTGACCAAAGTAGAGGTATTCGTCGATGATCGCGTGTAAGCCGCGCAGGGACATATCCGAGAGAAGAAGGTTCCTGAGCCCGACCAGAGTCGAGCGGCCTAGAAAGAGGCCGTTTGTGACCATTGGGATTGGCTTTCGATGCGATGACGGGATTGTGATGTGTGCGGATACTCAGATCACTTGGCCTGAGAGCCATAAGTATTACGAGTGCAAAGTCTACGAACACCGGACCGAGGCGTGGACGATGGTGAACACGTTCTCTGGCGATCCCGAAATGGCGAAGGTGTTCAACGAGAAATTCGATGCAGCGATGGCGCTCGTGGGCGGCCCATACGTGGGTCAGAAAATCCACGATGTTATAGAAACGGTGCTTGGATTTTTCGAGGGTTCCAATAGTTTTAATATGCTTTGCGCGGTCGTGATTCCGAACGCCGAAATGCGGCTCTTCAGAACGACCGGCAATCTTGTCAGAGAGGTCGATCAATACGACTACATTGGCGCTGGAGACAGTTCTCTTCTCCGCTATCTGGGTTCTCTGCTGACAGAATGTTTGGGCCGTGAATTTGGATCGGAATATGCGTATCATCTCGGCTGCTATTTTGTGCTCAAGGCCAAAGTGTTCATCGATGGATGTGGCGGGGACACGACCGCAATCATCGTAAGACCTCATGGGAATATCGAGGTGAGAAACGGGGACACCTACAACACTGAGCAGAAGTTTATGTGGCTGGAAAAGAGCTTTAGAATGGCCGCAGCCGCTTCATTCGATTGCCGAGTGCCAGACCGGAATGTGGATGATCTGCTTGGAAAGATGGTCGAAAAGCTGAAGCAGACACACGGGGAAATGAAGATTCGAATTCCGTGGAACCCAAAGGATCATAGATAGGTGCTGTCTGAAAAGCGTGTTGCAACCTAATCCTGCGGTGGATCGTTCTTGGCGTCGAGTTGGTTGAGCATTCGGCGTACCCGGAAGGCGTCGAAAACTAAACCAATGCCGAGGGGGACGCCAACAAGGACCGCAATGCTGGTAATTCTCGCAGGGGAAGCGATGATGAATCTCCCGAATTCGAAGAGCATAACGACTCCGATAAGAGCCTCAAGTACCAGGCGGATTGTGAGGTAGGCGCGTTTCATGGAAATCCTTTCAGTTTTTACTCTTCGATTTCGAAAAGAGCGATCTGTGAACCATCGGGGTAAACGATGACGAGGGCAGCGGGAAAACGTGGGGCTTCGGGTAATGTCGGATTAGGGACGGCGCGGCCAGCGGCATACTTGAAGGATTCTGCCAGACTTGGAGCGAAGGTTAAAAAAGGCGCATCAGGCGACGGATCGGGCGTGACCTTCAATTGGACATTTGAAGAGGGTTTGAGGAATCCAGTCAACCCGGCAGTAACGCCGCCTCTTCCATCAAAAACGGCCTGTAGCTTTGTCGATTCCTCGATGTATTTGCTCAACAGATCCTTGGCTTCTTGTAAGGAAATGTCGGAGCCGGTTCCAGATGAAGGCATGTTTCTTCTCCTTATTCCGATTTGCGGTGTGATCGAAGCAAAATATTGGGCAGACGCATTAGGTCTGCCCAGTGCTCGCTCCTACGGGTTGATTGAACCGCTGCTATACGGCCCCAGAAAGCGGTTCGCTCTACGCCGTTAGCTTCTCAAAGGTTAACGGATCAGCGGTGACCATGTGCCGCAGAGTATCAAGAAACAGAGTTTTGGAGTTGCGCCGGTTAAACCGGAAGGTCATTTCCTCGAGGTAGGCGGGAAGATGCTTTGCAGAGACTTTATGCCACGAACCGATGATGCCGCGCTTGAGCAAAGAGAACGCGGATTCGATGCCGTTCGTGGTCACGTCGCCATCGACGTAAATCTCCGCGCTATGGTTGACCGTTTTATGCGGAACGCCCTTCAATCCCGCCTTTACAATCGCACCGGGATAGGCGGGGAGTTCGTCGGTCATGATGACTTCAACATCCTGGCTGACGTTCTCTTTGATGTACTTCGCCAGCGTCCCTTGCTTGGCATCCTCAGCGTGGAAGAAACGAAGCTCACCGTTGCGCTGCTTGATGCCGACGACAACTTGTTTAAGCTCCGGGAATTTCCGCCAGTGATGTCCAGCGCCTTTAAGACGACCGCCGAGGTAGGTTTCGTCCATCTCAATCGTTCCATCCAGCATCGTCTTTTCTGCCGTAGCCATCGCCGCACGAATCCGATGGCAGAGGTACCACGCCGTCTTGTAGCTTATTCCGAGGGTCCGCTTGATCTGGTTGGCGCTCATTCCCTTGCGAGCCTCGCAGAGCAGGTAGACAGCCGTAAACCACTTGATGAGGGGCAAGTGCGAATCGTGGAAGATGCTGCCAGCTGTGACCGTGAACTGATAGTCGCAATCCTTGCAATAAAGGATTTTGGCGCTCGTTGCCAGCCGGACGACCGGGCTGAGGCAACGCGGACATTCCGGCTTGCTCGGCCAGCGCAGCCGCTCCAAAAGCTCTCGGCAAAGATCGTCGTTGGAGAATGTAGTACAGAGGTCAATAATGGTCACAGGAGGCTCCTCCGTGGATGAACAGAGCAAACGGGCCGAGTTGAAGAAGGTTCCGATGCGGAAGTTGCTTGCTTCCGTAAAACAGGGTATTCGGAAGGAAATCCGGCCATCGGCAATGGCTCGTAAACCAAAGAAACCGTGATGTTTAACTCATCCACAAGACAAGAATAGCTCTTCTTTATACTTTTGTCAAGTGAATAATCCTGCTTCTTGGTTACTGCCGGTTTGGCGACGATTCGGCGATTGTTGAGTGGTCTGTGCGAAAGGCGCAATTATCCGATGCAGCCGAGGGAAGCTGCATTGGCATTACGTTTCACGAGCAAGATGGTGATGTCATCCTCATTGAAATGAGGACTGACCAACGATTTCAGAATATCCATCGTTTTCCCCGTATCGTCAGCCAGAGCATCGCGCAAACGGTCCTCGGCATTTTCCCCGGAAATCGAATCGGTAAGTCCGTCAGTGAAAAGAAGAATGGCCCCGCCGGGAGAAAGACGAGCGGTGCCGGCTGCATACGCCGCATCGGGGAACAGTCCGAGAGGCAAGCCTGTGGCTCCCAGTGATCGCGCGCATCCTGGGCCGGCAAGAATCGGGGCATTGTGGCCGGCGTTTACGTAGGTCAATTCTCCGCTGTCGCGATCCAGCTCAATGAACACGGCCGTCGCAAAACGATCGATGGGCGTATATCGGCTCAGATGCCTGTTCATCTGCCGGGCCAATTCGAGGGGATCTGCACCGGCGCCTGCGATGCTTCTCACCAGCGCCTGTATGTTTGCCGCCAAGAGCGCCGCCGCCATGCCCTTCCCCGACACATCCGCCACCGCGAAAAGTGTTCGCTTGCCCCCAAGCTCGATCACGTCAAAGTAATCGCCGCCCACTTCACGCAGGGGCTTATAAAACGTCTCCACCTGATAGCCCGGCAGCTCGTCCACATTCGCCGGGGTGAGCGACTGCTGGATTTGGCGCGCGGCAATCTGGTCAGCTTCCAGTTGGGTCTTGCGGGTAAATTCCGAAATCAGCATCGAGTTCATCATTGCGGCGCCGACGACGTATATGCCAAGCGCAATGAGAAAGACCACGCTCTTATCCCGCGGCCACATCAAGGGCCACACCAGGGACCGTGACCATAGGCAATAAATGGCGAATCCCTGGAGGAAAATCCCGGACTGCGTGATGATGCGTTTCGACCGGGGCATCTCGCGGATCCAGTTGCGGGTGGAGTATCGGAAGACGAGACAGATGGGGCGGGTAAGTTTATTAAGCCATGCTTGCAAGACGCGTAAACGCATTGCGGGGATAGTAGCACGTCCTGTTTCAGCATTGCGGACGATGCCAATTTCAGCGCGATCGTGACGGGGCGACGCTAGCACCATGCAGTAGAAGAAGTCTCGATGTCTTTGCCATCACACTCCAACCGGGTCGAGCGTGGCGGTGTGCTCTGTATGAACCTCGAACGGAACACGATCGTGCCTGCAGATGAATTTCACTGCAGGCCGGGCAGTCATTGGGCCAGAGGGAAGGCCGCCGCCAGGCATCACCCACTGGCCTACCATCACAAATTGCCGCAATCCCGGAAGAGTGTTGGGTAGAGGTTTGAAACTGTCGCCCGGCGCAACCAGCCATCCCTCCATCGTGCCATTCCAATTGCCGGTGTAGCGGAAGACAGTTGCTGGTGTGGATACATCGATGGTCTCGATGACTCCGCGCACTCCGGGAATGCGCTGTTCCAGAACGCCGATGACGCTATCAGCGACGCGCTGCTTCTCCGCGTGATAAGCGGCAACGTTGTCGCGGCGTAGATCTGCCCAGTATTTGAAATTGCGAGTAGGAAGAATGCTTGTGACCGAGGTCTTGCCGGGCGGGGCAAAGCTTGGATCAAAATGGAAGAAGCGGAAGCCGACGCTGGCAACTTCGGTGCCGGGGTCTACCATCATTGGGGACTCAAGAATCCGCGTTAACATTGGAGGCTGTTCGCGCAGATCGAGCGCCACGCCAAGAGACACCTGAAGATACGAAGCGAAGAGTTCTTTCTCGACATACCTATTCCGCGTAGCCTCGTCGACGTATTTGCCACCCAGGAGATCAAAGATGGTGGCGTGGCCATCGGCCGCGGAGATCACCCAATCGGCCATAATGGTCTCGCCGCCTGCCAATTGCACGCCCACTGCAGTGTCATTCTCCACCAGGATGCGCTCGACTTTGGTTTTGAAACGAATGTTCCCGCCCAAGCTGGCAATCTTGTCCGTGATCAGGCGGATCATCGCCTGCGATCCGCCGATGCAATAGCCCGCGTTACCCGTATTCATCCAGGCCAGAGAAAGAACCATGGCGATGGCGGACATCTTCCCAATGTCCCCATTGGAAAAGAAGCTTTTCAGCAGCGGATCGGAGAAGCGGCCGGCATACTCTTTCCCGCTGATCTTCGAAAGCTTGCCGAGTAACGGAAAGACGGGCAAGTCCCTGAGCATGTTTTGCCAGTTGTCAGCCAAGCCTCCGGAAGGGTCAAGCATTCTGAACTTGCTGAGACTGCGTATCGAGCGCGCAAGATCTCGAATCGCAACGCCGTCCTGCGGAGCGCGCCGCAGGAGCTCCGCCTCCAGGCGATCGACGCTGGTGTAGATACTAAGGCGCTCGCCGTCTCCGGTTTCAATTCTGACAAACTCCCCCGGATTAACAAAGGTCAGCCTTTCAATATCGAAGACCTCTTGCCAGTGAGAGTGAAAGTCTCCGTTCGGACTGGAGCCAACCAACCAGTGCAGGCAAGTCTCGAATGTGTAGGGGCCGCGGCGCCAACTCATCGCAAGGCCGCCGGCCATGTCGTGCATTTCCAGCACCTCAACTTGGTAGCCACACTTCAGCGCATACACTGCGGCACTGAGTCCCGCAATGCCGCCGCCGATGATGACGATCTTCCGACCATTTTGCTTCATTGTCCTGTACCTCAGCTCCGCGCTTGGCGGGCGGAACCTATTCTTTCGAATGCTCGTAAATGGACGACGGCGAGAATTGTGAGGAAACTTGCCGCAGTGAGAATTAGGCATGGGTCCACGCTGCGCCCGCAATCCTGCGACGCATTCTGATGCCGATGCCGCGAACGTGCTGTGACACAAGGCACATATCAGATTCGAGTGCATCTGCAGCTGCAGGAACGTTGAACGGAGATCGGCTTTAAGGAAAACGTCAATAGAGTTACTGTGTGATATGGAACACCCCGGCGGCCGGCAAGACGTCTCGGAGGAAACCCCGGTCCCAGACGTATAATCGAAAGCATGATCGAGACTCTTTATAAAACCAAGACGCCAGAAAAGAGAAGCTCAGAGTGCTACGTGCTGGTTCTCAGTGCCCGTCCGGCGAGCGGGGGCAAGATCTACGTATTCATGGAAGAGCATGGACAGTGGGACGATGACTTGGGGCGATTCCGCTACGAAGTCAGTTCGATCAGCACCGAGAGCAATTTGACTTACCAAGATGCCCATGCGGTGTACAACACCGCGAAGATAAAGCTTGCCCGCCGAGGCTTCATTCACGTATTTGCTCCAGACTTTAGTCGTAAGATGCCACACGCATATCAATTGTGCGAGCTAGAGGCGGTCAGCGCGTAACGTCTGCTACGTGCTGCTCAGTCCCGCGGAATTGTGGATCTCCTCGGGATTGCGCGGGAACATCAGTCATCTTACTGATGCTGAGCGCGAAAATGCACTTGCTCCTATGCTGCCAGAGCGACTTCCACTCACCTTCCCGGTTTTCGGAATTGTAGCTTTATGACCGGCAAACAGGAAGTTGCACTATTTTTGGTTAGGGAAGCGTTGGCGACAAATTCACAGCTAAGCTTCAGCCGCCTCCCGTCCCATGTCCATCGCCAACAGAACATCTTCAGGAATGTAGTGCTCCCGGAACTGCTGATGCACGAACTGCCTGATCGGTTGACCGGTTTCTTTTCCCTGTACTACCGCTTCCAGTGCTTCCGCTTTCGTCAGCCCGAGCTCATTGAGCAACCGATCCCATAAGGCAAATTCCGCGACGATTTCTCGAGACGTCTGGAACCTCCCAGTGCGCCAGGGACTGAACTTCTCTTTTGTAGAGTGCTGAACCATTCTTGGAATTCCAATTGAGTAAGATCATTTGATCACGGGGAGTGTCCAGGTGGAATTGCAAATGTGAAACTGTCTGAAGCGAAGGACTTCGACTTCACAACTCCTTGAATTGGCGATTTGATCTTAGAGGGTGAATTCTTGTCTTGCTGGTTTTGTGTCTGAAATCCAAGACATTCGTGTCGGCTCCGCGCACGGCTGCAATTCAAGCCCAGCTGCATAAGCTATTTCCCAAGAAAAATTCAACGCGGGGACTGCCAATCGCGGACGCGTGCGAGATGAGCGCCGATAGCCGGCGAGTACGTTCCATCCCAATTCATTAATCCAGCAGTACCGAACTATTGACTAGAGATTCATCGCAATGTGAAGCGGCCATAAACATGGCGGATTACAAAATTGTTATCTTCAAAGCGCCACAGCGCTTCAGCACATCGTGCCAACCGAAGGATGTCATGGTGCATTGCCGATGGTGGCGCACGCGATAACTCTTACGAGGACGCTGAGGGAGGAGTACCGGGGGCTCCCCGTTCTAAATCGGACAATCAGTCCTCTGTTGCAACGGGATTTACCACAACTCACAGATAGCTAGGTGGATGATGCGACAGGCACGGCAGGCACGGTGCCGGAGGGCAGTTGTGTGCAATGCGGACGCGGAATTACCCTAAAGCCGATTTTCAATGGAGGTTTTATGCGTCGTAAGCCGAATGAGAATCTCCATCTCTCCGAAAAACGCGTTGCGCTGCTGAACCTTCGCCCTCTTATCGTATTCAGCCTGATCTTTCTCTTTGCCAATTTTTCTTTCGCACAGGTTGACCGCAGCGGATTGAGTGGCACGGTCACAGATTCATCTGGCCGGGTCCTGACGGAGGTGCATGTGACGGTGGTCGAAAACGCGACCGGATTGAGCCGCGATACCGTTTCCGACGCCGGCGGCAATTACAGCATTCCCCAACTACCGGTGGGCATTTATACCGTCCTCTTCGAACATCAGGGATTTAAGAAGCTCGAGTTTATCGATGTGGAGCAGGTCATCGGGGAGACTCGCAACCTGGACGCAACGCTCGAGGTCGCGGGCGGCGAGGAGCGCATCAACGTCTCGTCTGTTTCAGCGCTAATGGACCATAACACCAGCGCGTTGACCGGCTTAATCGAGAGAGAGCAGGCGGATGAATTGCCGCTCAATGGCCGCAACTGGTCGGCTCTAACGGCATTCGTTCCCGGCGCCATTGACACCGGAGGGAGTAACCAGCGGACGATTCGCTTTGCCGGACGAGGTCTCGACGACAGTAACTTTACTTACGATGGGGTTGATGCCACCAACATTGTGAATCAGACACAGCGCCAATGGGTGCGGCTTTCCATCCCGCTGGACGCGATCCAGGAATTCCGTGTTAACTCGCTGATGGCAACCGCCGAGGAAGGCGCGACGGGCGGCGCCCAATTGAACGTTACCTCGCCCTCGGGCACCAATCACTTCCACGGACGGCTCTTCGAATACTTGCGCAACGATTTCTTTGACGCGTCGCTGCCAACCTGGGCCTCCACCCTTATCTGGGCCTCCAATGGTGAGGGTCAGCAGCCGGAACCCAAGCAGCCGCTTCGCCTGAATCAGTTCGGCGGATCGCTGAGCGGCCCCATCGTGCGCGACAAGACGTTCTTCTATTTCGCTTCCGAAGCCTATCGGCAGAACTGGGGCTATCCGGTGAGCGGCGACGTTCCGAGCGAATCGCTCATTACAACGGTTCCGAGCACTTCGCCTATGTATGCGATCGTCAATGGGTTTCCCAAGGCCGGTCCAAAAGCAATTCTGACGCCCTGGACGCAAAACAACGACCCGAATGACCCGGACTTTGCGGACTATGACCTGCTCACCTGCTACTGCACGCAGACGGTCAACGAAAGCTCGGCGATGCTGCGCCTCGACCAGCACTTCTCGAGCAGAACCACGGGCTTTTTGCGCTTCAACTACGACCGGTCAGTCAATACGCAGCCGCTTTCGGCTTCGGCGACGGATTTGCAGCAGAAAGTCTCCGCGCCGGTCAATGGCGCCCTTGGATTGCTGCACGTCTTCAATCCCCATCTGGTCAACGAGGCGGTGGCCGGCTTCAATCGCTCCTCCAACAATCAGTACAACTACAGTGACTCCGGGATTCTCTATCAGGTTGCAGTTTCAGGGGGGCCGGGGCCGGGATTTGTCACTGAAAACTACAACTACAACAGCATCTACGTAGGCAATTCATTTTCAGGGCTCGACAACCTGACATGGGCTCAAGGCCGGCATACCTTCAAAGCCGGAGCGGAGTTCCGCCACATTCAAATGAACCAGGAGTATGGGCAACACGGAAAGATTACGTTTTCCAACGTGGTCGCTCTCGCCGACAACGTAGTGAAGAAAGCCAGCCTTACCGGTGCGTTGCCGGTGAACCATTTGCGCAAGAACGATACTTTCGTCTACGCGCAGGATGATTTCAGGTGGCGGCAGAATCTCACCCTCAATCTCGGCTTGCGCTACGCCATTTTCGATCTTTTCCACGAGGCCAGCGGTTTAGCCAACCCCTTCGATTTCGATACTTGCGGAGCGCAGGGATTCTGCGGCGTGGGCGCCAGCTTCGGCCAGCAAAACTACGGCGACGTCGATCCCCGGGTGGGGTTCGCCTGGACGCCGCGGAAGGAAGGCCACGCGGTGATTCGCGGCGGATTCGGCCTCTACCACGAGGACGGACAGTTGGACGATCAGAATCTTCCCGCCAAGAACGAGGTACCCTCCTATTCGGCGACCGGCAGTTCCAAGTCGCCGATTTCCTATACCGGAACAAACGACAATTCCGCAACCAGCACCTGCCCAGGCCCCATCGTGGTTACCGGAACCGGGAATTGCGGATTTGGCGCGGGAACCCTCTCACCGAACGCCGAGCAGCGCGATCGCAAAGACACGTACGTCGAGCAGTGGAGCCTCTCGGTGCAGCAGGAGCTACCTGCGAACTTCGTTGGTACGCTCTCGTACCTGGGAAGCCGCGGCGTGCATTTGCTTGAAACCAACGCGGTGAACCTGATCAACCCGGCCACTGGAGTTGTGCAATATCCGGACTTTGCTCCCGCTATTGGCTGGCGCGGCTCAATCGGCATGAGCGCTTACGACGGACTCTCGGTAGCAATGCGGCGTTCGTTCACTCGCGGCCTGCTGATCACGGCCAATTACATGTGGTCGCACGAGATCGATAACGGCTCCAATGGCAGCGGCGATGGCGACGAGGTGGATCCCCAGAATCCGTTATGCCTCTCCTGCGATCGCGCTAGCGGCGCATGGGACGCCCGCCATGTGTTCAATGGCAATGCGGTCTATCAACTTCCCTTCGGCCCGGGAAAGCCGGTGCTTAACCAGCGCGGGATTGCGAGCGCCATTGCGGGTAACTGGGAACTGACCACGTCTGCACTGGCTCGTACCGGCTTTCCGGTCAACGTGCTGCTGCCTAGTAGCTACACCGCGCCGGATGGGGCTTCCGGCGAGGAACGTCCCGACCTGGTTCCCGGCGTCTCGCTGACTCCGCCAGGAGGCAGAACGGTCGCGGAGTGGATCAACTCAGCGGCCTTTACCCTTCCGGCCGGAGAATTCGGCACCGCACCGCGCGACTTGGTCCGCGGCCCGGGCACATGGCAGATCGATATGGGAGCCGCCAAAGATATTGCCCTGCCGGAAAAATGGTCGCTTGAGTTCCGCGCGGAGTTCTATAACGTTTTCAATCACCCGCAGTTGGGGCAACCACAAGCTACTTGTAATGTCTTATCTTCAGCTCCGACTGGCTGTCCGACGGGGTTTGGCAGCATCATCACCACGGTGAACACGAGCGTATCGCCGATCACCCCAGTAGGATCGGGAACGCCGCGCGAGATGCAGTTCGCGCTTCGGCTGGAGTTCTGATGCTGAGCGCGAGATATGCGAAGCCGTCGGCGTGCCCGGATTGCAGATCGGTCGAAGACTGTGAGCGGCAAAAGAGCAGTGAGTTGATTTATTTCAGCGATAGAGCGCTTCAACTTAGAGGATTGCAGGGGGTTGACAATGAAGATTCTGGTCATCGACGACGAAGTAAAGACCGCCAAGTTCCTTAAGAAGGGCTTGAGCGAGGCCGGCTACGTTGTTGACGTCGCCGAAGATGGTCTGGAGGGTTTGCACCTCGCCCTCGAAGTTGAGTTCGACCTGATTATTCTCGACGTCATGCTTCCCGGCCAGGATGGATGGCACGTGCTTGCTCGCCTGCGCGAGGCGGGCCGGAAGGCGCTGGTCCTGATGCTCACCGCCCGGGACGCGGTGCACGAGCGCGTGCATGGTTTCGAACTCGGAGCAGATGATTACCTGGTGAAGCCATTCGCATTTTCCGAACTGCTTGCGCGCGTGCGCTCGCTGCTGCGCCGGTCAACTCCGCGGGCGCAGGACACGATCCGAATGGCCGATCTGGAGATTGACCTGTTGCGTCACCGGGCCACTCGCGCCGGCCAGAGGATCGATCTTACAGCAAAAGAATTTGTGCTTCTCACCTTGTTGGCGCGGCACCCCGGAGAAGTGCTGTCGCGTACGCTGATCGCTGAAACGGTGTGGGACATGAATTTCGACAGTGACACCAACGTCGTCGACGTAAACGTCCGTAGGCTCCGCGGCAAAGTCGACGCTCCCTTCGCGGTTAAGCTGATTCACACTGTTCGTGGCGCGGGCTATGTTTTTGAAGCCGAGGTCTAGCACGGTGGCCAAGCGTCCCCTGCGCAAGACCCTGGCTTTTCGCCTGACGGCAGCGTACTCGGTGGCAGGACTGTTGCTCGCGGTGCTGGCCACCGCCAGCCTCTACGTCATGCTGAGAGCCGAGTTGGGCAGAAGCACCGAGCTATTCCTTGCTGACAAGCTGCATGTGCTGCGCACAATGTTGCGGGAGCGCCCGGACGACGAGGATGGGCTGCGGGAAGAGATTGAACTCGAGTCCGCAGCGCGCCGGTACCAGCAGTTTTACATTCGTCTTCTCGATGAACACGGCGTTCCGATACTCACCACGCCGGGCATGGCCGAGCAGCTTGATGTTACACAACTCGCCAGTCTAACCAGGAACCGTCCCGACCGATCCATCACCATGACGGGAAATCATGGCCGGCCATTTCGGGTCGCCACCGCCGCTGCTCAGGTCGGCACGCGATCTTCTGGCAGTGACACGATTCAAATTGCCATCGATATTTCTCAGGAAGAAGCATTACTCGCAAGCTACCGGCTCTGGTTCTGGGCTATCCTCCTCGTCACATCAGTGCTCTTTCCGATGGTTGGATACCGGATCGCTCGCCAAGGCATTCGCCCGGTCGAGGAGATCGCCGCTACCGCCCGAAGAATCACATCGATGAATCTGCGGGAGCGGATCGAGGCAGAGGGATACCCTTCAGAACTGGCATCGTTGGCCGGGACGTTCAACGAGATGCTGGAACGTCTTGAAGAATCCTTTGAGCGAATCTCGAGATTCTCAGCAGACATAGCGCACGATCTGCGAACACCGGTCAACAACATCCGCGGCGAAGCTGAAGTTGCACTGGCGCGCCCGCGAACGGTTGATGAATACCGCGAAGTGCTGGAATCTTCGTTGGAAGAAGCCGTGCGGCTCTCCGATTTGATCGGAGATCTTTTGTTTCTGGCTCGCGCGGAGAGCCCTCTGAAGCATGTGCAACGGCAAAACGTCGACGTTGGCGAGTTGCTCAGTACTGTGCGGGAATACTACGATGCCACGGCATTGGGCGGCGGGATTGCTCTGATTGCGGCGCCCAACGCACCGCCCATCACCGCCGAATTGGATCGATCGCTCATGCTGCGGGCGGTGAGCAACCTGGTATCGAACGCAATCGT
>Ga0187891_1001032_pt1 | contig 25118 bp, 20 predicted proteins | sample June2016WEW_21_4_FD_132990 | JGI IMG/M metagenome (GOLD analysis project Ga0187891, IMG submission 132990) | Peatland microbial communities from SPRUCE experiment site at the Marcell Experimental Forest, Minnesota, USA - June2016WEW_21_40 | ecosystem: Environmental > Terrestrial > Soil >... | reverse complement strand
TGGACCCCTGAATCTTGACCGCAATGGAGTCGCGACCTCACCCGGATTAACCACGGCTCGCGGCAAACGATCTTTCCACCATCTCAGGAACACCTTACCATCGCTCAATCGCGATTCTTGGGCAACGCAGCTTGAGCCCAAGCGCTACCGGCCCCAAACGCCGAATCAGGCAATAGCCCTCCCCTTCCCTTGAGAGCATTTACTGCGTCCCTGTTTGGGAAATCCTCTGATAAACGCGCACGTAGTCCACGGTCATGAATTGGGGGAGTTTGGAATCATCCGGAGCGGGTTCATCAGGCCCGGCGCACGCAATATTCATGATCAGATACATTGGATGGTCGAAAGACCAGCTTACCGTGGGGTCTTTGGTGTAAGTCAGAATTTTTTTGTCATCCAGGAAAAAGTCCATGTGATCGGGATACCATTCCAGGGCGTAAAGGTGGAACTTGTTATACATATCATCGACCGGAACAGTCGCCGACGGGTTGGGTCCTTTGGTGCCATGGATATGGACCGCGGTTAGGTTCGGTTGGCTCCCCCAGCTCTCCATGAGATCGATTTCCCCTTGCGACGATTCATCATTGTCCGGCCAGCGCCGTGGGCCCTGAGCTTCCCTGCCGTCAGGCCGTCTCGGCAGAGGAGGCCCGGGGACATTCGGGGTCCTTAGGGGACTCAGAAACCATATGGCCGGCCAGGTCCCTTTGCCCTGAGGCATCTTGGCCCTTATTTCAAAACGTCCGTAGGTCCATGAGGCGGTGTTGCGAGTGTTGACGCTGGCGGAGGTGTATCGATGCCATTCATCGTTTATGGATGTGGGCAAAAAACTCTCGGGGGTCTCCTTTCGCAGTTCGATGAGGAGGTTGTGGCCATCCACGCGGGCATTCTCCAGGCGGTTGACGGTGTAATATTGGAGCTCATTGTGACGCACGTACCCCTCTTCGTACCCCCATTTCGTCGGGTCCGGGTGCCCGACGTAATTGAATTCATCCGACCAGACAAGCTTCCAGCCAGGTAATTCAGGAGCCTGCGCATGGGCCAGGTTCGCAAGTAAAAGAAAGACAATTACTACCATGAATTTACGCATGGGGATCCCTCCTCCATTTTTTCCTTGACAACAATAACACCCCTCCCTATCGTTCGCTTGTTTATTGTGTTCAGATCAATACTACTCGGCGGGTGGGCGGGAGAGAGTTCCAAATGAGGACCCAATTCTCGATGGGCTGGAGCCCCCTCTTCCACGGCTTGTTGTGTCTCGCCTTTTGTTTGCTTTCCTCTTCCGGCTTCGCACAAGACCGTTGGACAATTCAGGGCCAATATCTCGCGTTAAACGACAAGCCCGTTTTCCTGACCGGCGCGAACTACATCCCGTCTACCGGCTGGCTTATGATCCTGGAAAACTGGAATCCTGAGGCCGTCGATCGCGACATGGTGGCACTGCGCAAACTGGGCATCACCTGTATTCGATTCCCTCCACTCTGGCCGCTGCTCCAGCCGAACATCGAGGAAGTGAGCAAGGAGAAACTGGCTCGCCTCAATCAACTGGTCACGATTGCCCACCGGAACGGGATTGACGTGCAGGTCGGTCCCATTACCGGATGGATGTCGGGAGCCACTTTTCTGCCCAAATGGGCTGATGGCGACATCTTCACCGATGCACGGATCATCGCGGGGGAACAGAAACTGGCGAGCGATGTTGCTCGCAGCCTGAAGGATAATCCCGGACTACAAGGTTATGATTTTGGGAACGAGATCAGCGCCATGGCGTCCATGATGAATCTGCATCCCACCCCGAACCAAACCGGCCGGTGGATGGATACCATTTATCAGGGGTTCCACCTAGCGGATCCTCACCATCCCGTTATCAATGGATTGGGGGGCTTTGGCGGGAGTTTTGATATCTGGACTGTCGCCGCACATTCAGACTACCTGCCAGTTCACTTCTACTCTTATTTCAATCGGACAATGAATATGGATCCCTGGATCGGGCAAAGGACCACGTACAGCCTGAATTCCTCGATTGCCCATGCCGCCATGACCGGGAAGCCCGTATTGGTACAGGAGATTGGTTGCTCGGAAGCCTGGGTTCCCAAGGAGGACCTTGCGAAGTTCCTGCGTTTAACCCTCATGAGCGCGTGGGCTCAGGGAGCAGCAGGATATTTCTGGTGGGGGTCGCACAACATCGATCCCAGTTACCCTGTACCGACCTCCGACATCGTGCTCAAATACTCCAAGCCCTCATTTAGCAAGGGCATTTTCGATTCTCTCGTGTTCGGCGACAATTAGATCTCCCTGGTGACGACAATTAAAACTCCCGCTCAGCGACAACTAATGTGACCATCGAGAATCGCGCTCATGGAGCGCTAAGGGATGGTCACAAACAAACAGGTAAGGAGACTGAGGAAGTTGTCAAACACGGAAAAGAATCAAGAGATTGCGGCATCGAAGGCAGGGATGGACCCGAAGACGGCGCGGAGGTATCTGGGGCTGGAACGGTTGCCCAGCGAACTGAAAAAGGAACGCCCGTGGCGGACCCGGGAGGATCCATTTGGCGAGGTGTGGGAGGCGGTGGAGCGGCAGATCGAAGAGAGTCCGGGTCTGGAGGCCAAGACGCTGTTTGAATGGCTGCAGCGGGAATACCCCGGGCGATTCAGCGACGGGCAGATCCGGACACTGCAACGGCGGGTCAAGCTCTGGCGGGTGACGGAAGGACCCGCGCAGGAAGTGTACTTCGGCCAGAAACACGTGCCGGGGCGGCTGTGCGCGTCGGACTTCACGCACATGGCGGAGTTGGGGGTCACGATTGGGGGGCAGACATTCGAGCATCTGGTGTATCACTTCGTGCTGACGTACTCGAACTGGGAGACGGGCACGATCTGCTATTCGGAGAGCCTGGAGAGCCTCTGCGAAGGATGGCAGAACGCGGTCTGGGAGTTGGGAGCGGTGGCCGTGGAGCATCGCACCGACAGCCTGTCGAGCGCGGTGAACAACATGAGCAATCTGGAGGAGTTCAACCGGCGTTACGAAGGGATGATGAACTATTACGGGGTGAAGCCGCGGCACACCCATGCGGCGAGCCCGAACGAGAACGGGGATGCCGAGCAAAGTCATCACCGGTTTAAGAGAGCGGTGGAACAAGCACTGCTGCTGCGCGGCAGCAGGGACTTTGGGAACCTGGCCGAATACGCACAGTTTCTGAAGGACCTGTTGGCGCAGCGGAATGCGGGCCGGCGGGCCCGGTTGGCGGAAGAGATCGCGGTGATGCGGGAGTTACCGGCGCGGCGAATGGAATCGGCCAAACGGGAGCGGGTGAAGGTGGACTCGGGCAGTCTGATCCACGTTGATCGGAACGCGTATTCGGTGAACAGCCGATTGATTGGGGCGCGGGTGGAAGCGCGGCTGTACCTGGACCATGTCGAGGTTTGGTATGGGCAGAGGAAGGTGGAAGACCTGCCGCGCCTGCGCGGGCGGAGCCGGCATCGCATCGACTACCGGCACATCATCGAATGGCTGCTGCGGAAGCCCGGGGCGTTTGAGAGCTACCGGTATCAAGAGGATCTGTTTCCGACCAGCCGGTTTCGTATGGCTTACGATGCGCTGCTGGAAACGGCGCCGGGCCGGTCGAGCCGAGAGTACTTGAAGATCCTGAAACTGGCGGCCGAGGCAGGCGAGGTCCCGGTGGATGAGGCCTTGCGGGAACTGCTGGAGAGGAAGGCGGAAGCGATGATTACGGCGGAGTCGATCGGCGAAGTGCTGGCCAAACTCGATAGCATGGCGCCGGTGACGATGGTGGAAGTAGCGCCGGTGGACTTGGCCAGCTTTGACCAGTTCTGCCCGCAGATGGAGGTGCAGCCATGAGCACAACCCCTGATATACGGCCGGCGCTGCTGGGGCATCTGAAGGGCCTGCATCTGCCGACGGTGCGGGAGTGCTACGAAGAGACAGCGCGGCGGGCGGAACGAGAGACGCTGAGTTATGAGCAGTATCTGCTGGAGGTGATCTCGCGGGAATGCGAGCAGCGGCGGAAGTCCAAGGTACAGCGGCTGCTGAAAGACTCGGCGCTACCGCTGGAGAAGTCGCTGCCGAATTTTGATCTGAGGCGGTTGCCGGCGAAAGCGGCGCGGCAGTTGCGGACGCTGCTGGGGGGCGGCTTTTTGGACCGGAAAGAGAACGTTCTGGTTTTTGGGAATCCGGGGTCTGGAAAGAGTCATCTTCTGACGGCCTTGGCCCAGGAACTAGTGATCGTGCGGGAGCGCAAGATGCACTTCACCAAGTGCGCTCTGCTGATGCAGGATCTGCTGGCCGCCAAACGGGACCTGCGGCTGAGCCGGGAGATCAAACGGCTGGCCCGCTATGAGGGGCTGATCATCGACGATCTGGGCTACGTGCAGCAGAGCCGCGACGACATGGAAGTGGTGTTCACTCTGTTGGCCGAGCGATACGAACGCGGCAGCGTGCTGATGACCAGCAATCTGCCGTTCTCGAAATGGGAAGGGATCTTCAAAGACGCCATGATGACGGCGGCGGCGATTGACCGGCTGGTGCATCATAGCGTGATCATCGAACTGAACATCCCGAGCTACCGGGTGGAGGAAGCCAAGAAAAATCAACAGGCGGAAAACCAGGGCGAGGGCGAATGAGACAGCGGAGCCCGCAAAAACCGCAAGCCGCGAGAACAGAGAGCTGTGGAAATGCCGGGTCTGTGGAAAGCGTGGAAAGCCAAAGGCAGGCTTCCCACTCTTTCCACGAGCCCCTTGGAAATCTCGCCCACAGCGGGCGAGATTCCCACATTCCCACAGCTCCGGCGGCGCAGGCGGGCTTCGCCCTCCGCTCGATGGCGGGCGCTTCGCTCCGCCTAACAGTCAAGAAGTAATTGTCGTTGATAGGGAGAAATAATTGTCGTCAAGGAGAAGAAATAGTTGACGCCGGACACTCTCGAGTACAGCATGGGCTTGCTCGATACCCACAATCAGCCCAAGCCGTATGCGCTGGAATACCAGCGTTGGATCGCTATCATCGATAAGCTCGGACTCGGTTGGAAAACCGATCAGCCCGTCTGCTATCTAATCCATCCCGAGCATTCAGGTCGTTGGTCCATCACCATGAGCCAGATGACGGCATTCACACTGGCCAAACAGATTCATATGGAAGTCCGGATGTGGCCCGAAGGGAAACCGATCCCAGCGGACGCGGCGGCCGTCGTGATTGCAAATTTCAAACTGTCTGCTGAGGGAAAAGCCGCTATAATCGCGTACCTGGAAAAAGGCGGCGTCGTTTATCAATCCTACGAAAGCGATTTTCCCGAGGCCCTGACGGTGAAGGACTCGGATGCAACCTTATCCTCACCCAGCTTTATCGCCAACCAGGCCGCGGGCCGATTTTCCATGGGTGAGCATGTTCGAATAGGGGCCCCGCTCAAACTCCGGGACGTGTCGTCCGCTCCCGACCAAGAGATGCAAGTCTTACTGGCGTTTCCCAAACATGGCGCGGACGACCAACCTCGCCCTGTGTTCGTCAAGACCAGTGTGGATAAAGGTACCTACTACTACCTCGCGGTAAATCTGGAAGATGCTCTGTCACAAACGTATGATCCTTGGGAAGAAGACGATTCCAACCTGATCTACTCCGTCCTCCGGCCCGAGAGCCCATTTTACATCGATTCCAAATACGTGGAACTGGTGGTGAGAACGCGGGGCGCAGAGCGGCTGTTCCTCTTGTTGAATCACTCGGATCATTTTCAGGACGTCGTGCTGCGGTCCCGTCGGAACATCCAGGTTCAGGATTATGCGACTCAAGCACTGCTCGGGGCAGGCAACGAGATTCCCCTCCACCTGATGCCCGGCCAAGTATGGGTCTCCGAAACGCGCGCCGCCCATTGAGAGAGCCAAATGCCCGCTACTTCCGGCTTGAATTATCGGGTGACCGAACCCCAAAAAGCTCACTGCCGATGGGAAATGGCGGCGACTGGTCAGCCGTGGGCATTTGCTGCTTGATGCGCAAGACCTCCTTTAGATCATCCACGGACTTTTCCTTTTCACCCAGCGCGCGGTAAGTGGCACTGCGGGTTTCATGAGCCTCCACCATATCCGGCCAGATCTTGAGCGCGGCATTCAGATGCTGAAGGGCCAACGGGTAATCCTTCCCCAGGTACGCAATTTTCCCTGCCAAGGATTGCGCAAACGGATCGTTTGGATTAAGGGCCATGGCCTTATCGATGGCCTTTTGCGCCTCGGCAACATTCTCGGTATTCGCGTCGATGAGGGCAGAGGCCAAATAGAAGTAGGTCACGGCATCATCGGCTCCCAGAGCGATTGCCAATTGCAGCACCGGGATCGCCTCAACAGGGTGGATGCGTATCGAGAGGATTATTCCCCGGATGAGGTAAGGCAGATACCATTCGGGCCATTTCGATTCTATCCGGTTTAATTGGGCCAATGCCGACTCGTGCTCGCGAAGCATCTCGTAGCCCATCGCTCGGGTGAGCAAAAGCTGCGGGTCGCTCGGAACGACGTGGTCCGCTTGGGCAAGAAGATCGATCATCTGGTGTGTCTCGCCATGCTTGAGGAGAAAGAGCGCCGCTTGGAAGTAGAGGTCGGCTCGGGTCGGGGAGGATCGAAAGCCGCGATTCAATGCTTCAGCCGCATCCTGGGTTTTCCCCAGCGCATCGAGCAATTGCGCGCGCAGGAGGAAGTAGTCGCCTTTTTGATCTGCGGAAGCGGTCTGGTCAAGCTCCGCAAGGGCACTCTCTGCTCCCGAGCCGTGAAACATCGCGATGACCAGGTCGAATCGCGTCTGGGCATTTCCAGAATCTGCCACGAGAGCTTCACTCAGAAATTCGCGTGCGGACTTATACTCTCCCTCTTCCACTAAAGCACTTCCACATTCAGCGAGAACCCTCGGGTCCGAGGTGGAAGTTTTAATCCTCTGGAAAGTCTCCAAGGCATCCGGGACGTCACCCCTGGAGAGCAATTCTTTACCCAGACGGAGCTGCAATTGCAAATCCTGAGGATCCGTGGCAGCGATTTCCCGCAGGTCGGCCAGATCAGGCGTGCCCCGCAAAGACAGATCCAAACCGGGGTCGTCGCGGCGGCCGACAGGAAGCCCCCGGGGCTCTTCCTTTGACTCGCGACTCTTGAGCTGGGCCAGAACCACGCGGGCAGCGTCTTGTTGCCCTGCGCGTATGAGTCCTTGACTGTAGTGGATGAGGACAATGGAATCCTGGGGCGCCAAATCGACGGCCCTTTTCATCGTCGTGAGGGCGTCCTCGGTGCGCCCCGCATCGAAATAGCATTTTCCCAGGTCATCCCAGGCGTGAAAGTCGTCGGGGTTGCTTCTGACCACAACTTTCAAATCCGTGACCGCTTCCTCAATCCTGCCCTCGTGCTCCAGGAGGTGGGCGCGTCCCAAGCGCGCCGAAATCATCTGGGGATCGAGAGAGAGTGCCTGGCTGAGATTCTGCAAGGCCCGATCCGGATGCTCGAGCGACTCGGCAATGCCGATCTCGAAGAATCCCACGGGATCGCGGGGATGCTTCTGCACATAATCGTTCAGAACATTCAAAGGCACAGTCAGGCTCCGGGCCAAAACCAGGTTGTACGCCCGTTCACGCCTTGCCTCCTCGTCTTCCGGCTGAATTCTAAGATAGCTCGTGTAGGTGGCCGCGGCCACGCCATAGAGACCAAGCTTGGCGGTGACGCTGGCCAGGAATTTGAGAAGATCAGGGCGATTGGGAGCGAGCTGCGCGGACCGGAAAAGAATCTTCGCAGCCTTATCGTCGCGATCTTGCAGATCTTCGATGCGCGCCTGCCCGATCAGGCAATCGACGTCATCCGGCCGTTGTTGCAAAGCAAGCTGAAAAGCCTGGCTTGCTTGCTCCAGATCGCGAGCCTCAAGTGCCGACAGGCCAAGGTTGTACCGTACGTCAAAATTGTTTGGCTCGGATTGTAGCGATTTTGAGAAGGCTTCCTCCGCCCGCTTGTAGCTTTTCCAGTCAGCAAACAGCATGCCCACCGAGAAGGAGACTCGGGGATCTTCGCCAAATTGATCCAGCGCCATAAGGAGTTGCCTCTCCGCCGCCGAAGAGTCGCCGGTAAGCTTCAGGGCTTGTGCTCGAACCAGTTGCACGGTGGGGGACGTTTGATCCTCGCGAGCTAATTGTCCGAGGTAGCGAAGTGCGTCCCGGCCTTGCTTCTTCGTGATGGAGATTTTCGCTAACTGAAAATTGGCATTCCGGTCATGGGGATTGATTTCAACAGCTCTGTGGTAAGCGGCAGCGGCAGGTTCTAGCTTATCTTGTGCCAGATCGTGGTTACCGAGATTGTTGAAAAACGTTGAAGAACTCGGAAAAAGTCGCAGCGCCCGTTGAAAGAAGGTCTCCGCATCGGCATAGCGTTTTTGAGCGTCAAGAATGACGCCCATCAGGCCTAAAGCTTCGGCATCCCGTGGGTGCTCATTGAGGGCGGCCTTTAGCGTCGCCTCCGCATCGTCGAATTTCTGCTGATCCAGGTCCGCAATCACCTGGTTGTAAACGCTGCCAGGCACCTGGGCGGAAGCAGAGGTGATAAAGCAGAGAAGGCTCACGGCAAGAATCAAAGCAAACCGTATGAGGGCGGCGCGTGGAGCAGGTCCGATACTCCAGGTTCGTGCCGGCGCGTCGGGCGGGAATCGGAATCGAAACCGGGTCATGTGGCAACACAGTCCCTTACTATTCTACAGGTGATTTCCTGCCACCAGAACCGGGAAGAGAAAACGGGAGGAGGCCTGGCCCCCTCCCGATTAAGTGATGCGATTGTTACCAGTACAACTTCAAACCGAGCTGAACCTCGCGCGGTGAGTTGCATTGGCTGCTGATGACGCCGAAATTTCCAGCGTCGATGTTCGTGTTCGGCCCGCAGAATTGCGGATGGTTGAGGGCATTAAATGATTCCACGCGGAACTCCAGGTGCGAGCCCTCCCGCATCTTCTGCAAAGGGATTTCCTTAAAGACCCCGAGAGCCGCCGTATTGGTTCCGGGAATACGAACGTTGGGAAGCGTTCGTGGCGCGCTGCCAATGGTGTAAGGAAGAGGATCGGTGACCACGTCCGTCGACGTCTGACCCGGTCCCTGATTGGCGAAGTAGCCACACCCCGGATCGGAGCAGAACCACTTGGAGCGAGCATTAACCAGTAGTTGTCCAATTAGGTTTGCCCGCTGCCCGTAACCGCCCGGAAGGGGAGTGCTGCCATACGTGCTCACGGAAAGCGGCTGGCCGTCGTCGAATCGCCACATGCCGGACGTTTGCCAGCCTCCCAGAAAGCCCTCCGCCCATTTGTTCCAATTCCCTGTCCAGTGTCTCCCCCGGCCGAAGGGTAGTTGATAGACGTAGGCCACATTTAAAACTTGGGGGATGTTATATTCCGATAACGATCGTTCCAGTTCCAGGTTGTTGGGGTCCACCGTCTCGCCAAACCCGCCCAGCCAAGTCGTGTTGGTGCCGACCGAGGCGGTATCGATGGATTTAGACCACGTGTAATTGATCAGGAATTCCAGACCCTGGGACATGTGCTTGTTCACCTGTACTTGCAAGGCATCGTAAACGGAGTTGGCCTCGGGGGCATGTCCGGGCCAGAGGCCGGTATATTGAGGATACTTGTACAGGAGTTGAGAGGCTTGCACCTGGGAAGCGGAGAGAGGAGCGTTGGGATCGGTAATAATCCCATAGAACGGGTTATTCACGTAAGTATTCAGGTTCGTGAGCTCGGTTGGACTCGCGCTCTCGACCCACGAACCCAGGTAAAGCAAACTCGGTGAGCCGAAATAGTAGAGATGCGTTCCCTTGGTTCCAATGTAGTTGGCAGAGACCACCACATTGCCGGGCAATTCGTACTGAAAACCAGCGTTCCAGGTTTGCGTGTAAGGAAGGTTATTCAGACCCCGCAGCAAAGGGTCAATCCCGTTGCCGATGTTGAATAGCGAGTCGCCGCCTTTGGGGACAGGCGTGGAGAGAGGCAGAATAAACCCATTCGGGTACGGGTTACTGAGCCGCGCCCAGGGCGTTGCGCCGTCATAGTTATAGGTTGTTTGCTCGTTCGTGTCGGTATCAAAGCCGTCAAAGCCGGAGGTGCACCCCGATGCGCCGCATACTCCCCACTCGCTGGGGGCAAAATAGATTCCGTAGCCCCCGCGGAAAACCAATTTGGAGGAGATCCGATAGGCGAGGCCGAAGCGCGGGGCAAAGCCGTTCCAGTTGATGTTCGTGCCGCTCCGGTCCCCGGGACTGGCGTACACAAGCAAGCCATTAAGGCTTCCCAGACCCGGCACATTCCCTAGGGGTGAGGGCGCGGTGGGGTCGAACCAATCGATCCGGTTGTGGCGCTCCGTTCGCGGCACCGTGACTTCATAACGAAGTCCCATATTGAGCGTGAGCTTGCTGTTCACGCGAAAGTTATCCTGGAAGAAACCTGCGTACTCGGGGTTTATCGTGGCGATATACGCCGGAAACTCGTATTGCCCCGATCCCGTGACACTGGTCCCCGTCAGCAAGCTTGCCATGGCGTCGCCACCGCCATAGTAGGGTCCTTGCGAAGTACCGAACTGACCGACAGTGAAGTACCCCGTGGGAGTGCCCGGTTGGCCTTCGTTAACACGGTGGACTAGCGAACTCATGCCGAATTTCAGCTCATGGCGTCCGCGCATGTGGTCGAGGACCACCGAGAAGTCGTAGGTTTCCTGGGCATAGCGGATGATGGACCACGGCTGCTGCCCCAGCCCGCTCCCATAATACCCTCCGCCGATTGAGATATAAGGCGCCGAATCGACCCCCGAGTCCGACATGTAACTGGGAAGTCCGAGAGCGCTGACGGGATTGATACTGGGGTAATACCCACCAGCTACGCCGGGGTTTCGATGCAGTTCGCGAGTGAATCCGGCCGACGCCGTCAGCACGGTGGTGGGACCAAGCGTAAAGACGTTATTCAGGGCCACGGCGTGGGTATCAAAGTTTGACGGGCCGCTCGAACAGGGATCCATGAAATTCTTAAAGCAGGAAGCGCCCGCATTGGGGTTTTGTCCGTAGGTAAACCTCCCACTCAGCGTATCGCGGGCCCCGAAACGCCGGTCAACCTTTACGTCGAATTGGTCGTGGTTGGCGATGTTGATCCCGTCGCCCGCCCAGTTGTTGTACGGATTATAGTTCGCCGTGCCGACGCCCACGTTGGGGAGTGGGAAGTAGGACATCATTTTTTGGGCCACCGGGTCGATCAGGTTGCCCGGTGCTACCACAAGCTGGAGGGGAGTTCCCACGAGATTCGAATTGCCTGGGCTCGCGTAATTGGCAAGGCTGTTAAACGGAATCATCACGCTCCTTACTGCCCCGCCCACGTTGGGATCATAGACACCCGAATACGGGTCCCATAATTGGCCGTCCGGGTTGGAGCACGTGCCGCCGGAGTTGAACGTCCCCCCGGCATTAGCGCACAGCTCGCTAAAGTCGCCCTGCCGCTCGGCGGTGCTGGGAACGCCCGCAATGAAAGTGCTCAGCGTGTGCTGGCGCGAGCCTTCGTAGTCCGCGAAGAAAAACATCTTGTTCTTTTGGATCGGGCCCCCTGCCGTCCCACCAAAATCGTTATATCGCAGGGGGGGCAAGCCGATGCCATCCGCGTTGTTAAACCAGTTGTTGGAATCAAGAGCTTGATGGCGGAAAAACTCATAGGCGCTGCCGTGAAACTGGTTGGTCCCAGAGCGGGTAACAATATTGACCACGGTATTGGCACTGGAGCCAAATTGTGCGCTGTAAGAGTTCTGCTGCACATTGAATTCCTGAACGTCATCTACCGAGGGCGTATAAAGAACCGTCTGAATGCCCGAATTCTGCTCAGTACCGGTGGCGCTCACTCCGTCCACGAGTACGTTGGACGTGGCATTGCGTCCCCCGTTCGAGGTGAAATTGTTGGAGGTGAATTCGCCGGTGACCGAGCCGAAGGTCCAGCCGGGAGCAGGATTAACCCCTGGAGCCAAAAAGGTGAGGTCCATCGCCCCGCGGCCGACCAGGGGCATGGTATTAATGAAGGTACGGTTAATCTCCTGCCCGGTTGTCGCGTCCTGCGTCTGAAGGAGTGGGGCGGTCGCCGTGACATTCACCTCCTGGTTAGTGCTGCCAACTTGTAGTGTAGCATTAAGCTCAGCGCTCTGATTTACGGCAAGAACAATTCCGTCCTGCCTAAAGACTTTAAACCCGGTCTTTCTTACGCTTAGACTGTAATTGGCGGGAGGAAGCGGCCTCAGCAGATAGTTCCCTGTCGCGTTGGTGGTCGTTTTGTAGTTGAACCCTTTTTGTGTGTCGGTGAGCGTCACATCGGCCCCCGGAACCACAGCTCCACTGGCATCGGTTACAACCCCGCTGAGCGAGCCGCTGTACAACTGCGCCGAGGCAACTCCCGGATTCAGCAGAAGAACAAGCACCAAAATGAATCCGGATCCAAGCACCAATTTATGATAATGATTCATGGCACGAGCATCAGAAACTAAACATCGCTCAAACATGAGAAACGCCTCCTTCATTAAATCCGACTTGAAGGGTAGCCAGGCAAATAGAGCCGATCCGACGCATTAGAACATAAAACTGGAGATGCCTTCCGCAGGCAGAGTCTTGGGGTTTCAGTAAGCCTGTGAGAAAAGTGCATGGTACTTTTCTTTTACCATCCTTCTCTTCATATGTTGCGCAATGTATTGCGTTCATCGTCGAATGTCAAGCAGAATCTTTACTTTTCATTTCGTTTTATTTTATATTGGCCGGTTCGGTGTCCCGGAATAGATAGGAGGTTCCTGATGCTCAAACTTTGCCATGGATGCCTGAGTGGACTTTTTCTTGAGTACCTTGCAATCATAGTACTGCTTCCTTCTTGGGTACCCGCGTACGCGCAGGAACCCGTTGTGGTGCAGGTTGATCGTTCAACCCCGGAGGGCGTAAGCCACTTCAACATCGGGGTGACGCACACCCAGCCGAATTGGGAATATGGCAATCCCCAGGCCGTGGCTAAAGCCAAAGCGCTGCTGTCAACCGGCTTGAAATTTCAAAATCAGCACCTGATGGATTGGGGCACAGAAAACCCTGAACCCAACCCGGGCGTTTATAACTGGACCAGCCTTGACCAACGCGTCGCGCTGATGCGCTCGATGGGAGCCACCTTGGTCATTACGCTCTGCACCGCCCCCGGGTGGATGAAGACCAGCGGAGAGGACTTCCCCCATCAGACGGGACCCGCCAGTTGGGCGGACGATCGCGTGGCGGACAATCATGTGGAGGATTTTGCCGAACTCAGCAAAAAAGTCGTACTGCGCTATCCCGACGTGAAGTATTTTCAGATTTGGAATGAGTACAAAGGTTACTGGGACAAGGCCACGGACAATTGGGACTCTGTGCGCTACACAGACTTTTATAATGCCGTGTACGATGCGGTAAAGTCCGTGCGCCCCGACGCTCGACTCGGCGGCCCTTACTATCCCTTTGATGGTCCCAAACCCAAAGATTGGCCGGTGATTGATTATTGGTTCCAGCACAAGCATGGGGCGGACTTCGTCAGCTTTGACGGCTGGATCGCCGGGTACCCGCCCACTCGCAACAGTAGCGAAGAAGCTCACAAAATGGCCTTGACGGATTACTTCGGGAAAATAGCCACCAAGTTCCGCTCCCGGACTGCGCTTCCCATCTGGATCCCCGAGTTCTACGGAGGCTGGAGCAGCAATCCACAGTTCACGGCCGCGAACCACGCCTCCTGCTACCTCCATGCGCTCAAAAGCGGTGTGTCGGTGGCGCTGCTCTGGGATGCGGAAGAGCAGAAATGGAATTATCTGTTCACGAGCACCAAAACTGCGGAAGGTGGGCAGGCCAGTCCGCACTATCGGGTCGTAAACACCTTCAATAACTATTTCGGCCCTGGAACCCAGTTGTTCAATGCTACAACCTCTTCTCCTGATGTCGAGGTCCTGGCGTCCGCAACCAAGACCCTGCTCATCAACAAAAGAGATGCGAACGTCGCGGTTCGACTGAACGGGCTTGAGGTTATGATGACTGCATATGAGGTTCGCCTATTGGACGCCTCAGGAAAGTAGTCGTATCGACAATGCTCTTTGAACGGCACCCCATTGGGGGCCTGAGCGGCAGGCAGTTTTTTTGAATGACTTGGAAAGTTAGAGCCCGGGGATTAATCCAATCCCGGTTCTCGCCGGCCATGCGGACCATCATCTGATGGATATCATCTTGCACACGGGAACGCCCGGGACTAACGCCGTATGCTGCCCTCATATTTCCTGGCGATCAGCTTGCGGTGACAAGCCAAGAGCTTCTCCGGCATGACGAGGGTGGTCAACTCCTCAAGCACGTGCCCGCCCAGTTTCTCGGCCTTGACAGATAAGCGCCACCCTTAATCGTCGTTCAACCGCAGCCGCTTGCATCCGAGTTGCTCGCGCAACACTCGCTTCTCCTCCGCGGTGTAATCAATGACGTCGTGCTGTTGGCGGTGTAAGCCTTGCACTCGGCCTTTTCGGGTGTCAGAGTGGGTCGACATCCTGGAGGCTAACATGGAGAAAAGCGGCGACGCCATACGGGTTTTCATCACGGACCCCGTTCTGCAGAAACGGCTAGCAAAGTACCTCGTGCAGAGGTGCTTTCGCAATTCCGTTCTCGAGGACTTGCACGCAGGTATAGCGCCCGATTCCAAGGCTGGAGATTACTCGGATGTATTGGTATCTACACCCTTCGGAGAAATTCCCTGGCCCAAGCTCTCGCGATTCGTTGACGAGGAGATGAAGGCGCTCATGATTGATGTAGTCCAGAAAACATACGAGTTCGTTCAGGAACTGTTCGACGAAGAGAGCAGCAGTGAACTCCTTCTTCGATTGGCCGCGCGTGACCCGCTGCCGCAGTGGGAAGACCCGAGATAGGATTCGAAGGTGGGGCTGCCTCAAATAATCCCAGCGACCTCTTTAGTGCATTTCAGCCAGCAGCAAGAGCACATAGCCACAATCGCGCCGGAGGGGCAACGAACGCGGATGGAAGGTCGGCTTGCGACGGGCTGGAGGCTCCTTTCTGCAACTGCCTTGACAGCCCTCCGGGCATTGCATACATTGACGGCTCGACCACGGTTTCAGCATGGAAATCCTTACAATCCAACGGAGAGAGGAATAGTAGAACCTATGATGACAAAAACCCAGATCGTCGCGCATTTGGCCGGGAAGGCGGGGATCCCGAAGAAGACAGCCGCCACAGTGCTCGAGGAACTCGCCACACTGGCCACGAAGGAAGCCAAGGGCACCGGGCAGTTCGTGGTCCCCGGGCTGGGCAAGGCGGTGAAGGCGAACCGCAAGGCCCGCATGGGCCGCAATCCCCAGACCGGCGAGGCCATCAAGATCCCGGCCAAGACGGTGGTGAAGTTCCGCCTGGCGAAGGCGTTCAAAGAAGCGGTGGTACCCCCCAAGAAGAAATAGCTGGGTGAAGTCGATCTAACATCGACTGGTCCGAGCCCGCCAGCGGGCGGTCTGGTGCACGGGCTGACCTGTGTCGTCGTGCTCCAGGATCCCCATGGGCACCGCCTCGAGAGGGCAACGAAACCCCTTGCCCGGCAACGGGCCGTGGGAGGAAGGAAGCTGTTGAGAGTCAGACCACAGCGCTACAAATGTCCCCACTGCAAGTGGGACTTCGCCTACAGAAAGAAGAGGTGTTGTCCCGGTTGCGGGACGCTGCTCCTGATCGCCTCCGACATGCTCTCCGACACCGAGCTCACCGAGCTCCGGAGTTTTTGGATGTGGGATTCTTTGAAGGAAAGATGGGACTACATCCGTGATTGGGAGGAGCACAAGCGTGAAGCGATGCAAAGGTTGCAGGAGTACTCGAAGGCACGAATCGGTGGCTTAGCGGAAAATGACCAGACCCGCCGACCACAGACGAAGTGGCTCCAGTGACACTCTAAGGCTAAGCGAGATCCTACCCAGTGCCAAGATCCCTCTTGTACCGAATGCGCATCCACTCCAGCTCAACGCTGTCTTCGAGCCGATAATCATGAATCTTGCAAATAATAAAGGCAGGTAGCGAATTCCGAGATAAACTGGATCGTCTATGTCCCCACTTCCTCCCTCGCTCGTTTCAAGGACGCTTTCATGTAAGCAACCCCGTAAGCGGTTTGGGCGTATCGGCCACCCAGCATCTCGGGCGTGTGGTCCAAGATCATGATGCCGTCAAACTTAATTTCCACCAGGGCTTTCGTGATCTTGTCCATGTCCATGTAGCCATTGTCCATGAAGGTCTCGACAAAATGGGGCAGGGGTGCACTGACGTTGCGAAAGTGGATTTTCCAGACTTTCCCTTGGGCGCCGAAGTAACGAATCGTCTCCACGACATCCTTGCCCATGAGCGGCCCCCCTTCGAGCCAAGTCCCGCAGCAGAGGCACATGCCCACATTGGGGCTGTTGGCGATTTCGAAAGCGCGCTTGTAACCTTCAAAGTTGCCGAAAATGCAGCGAGGCACACCAGCCAGCACGGGCTCCGGCGGATCATCTGGGTGGATGCCGATCCGGATCCCCTCATTTTCAGCGACGGGAACAATCTGGCGGATGAAATACCTGTAGTTGTTCCAGATTTCCTCCCGGGTGAACGGGCGGCCATGGGAAAGAGGCGGATAAAATTTGGCGTCGCCCCAGGTGCCGACTATATGGGGGCTCGCCATATTGAACTCTCGCGCCGAAGCGCCACGGCTATCCGCCCGTCCGCTGCTCCAAATGCCGTTGCCCATGTGGGCGTAAGTCGTGTAGTAGATTCCAGCTTTGCCCAGGTTGCGGAGATAGGCCTTGTACTCTTCGATTTTGGCGTCCCGTCCGGGGAGGTTGAGCGTGACCTCCGGCATGTTATGAACGCTCATGTTGCCGATGTTCCACACCGTGATGCCGGCTGAGGCATAACGCTGCTTGATCTGGAGAAAGCCCTCTGTGGTGCGCAACTCCGGGGACGCCCCGACGCTGACGTATTCGGCGCCGAGTTGCTTCAGGAAAAGGAGATCGTCGTCGGTAGGGACTGCCGGCGACTGGACGGAGATTTTGATTCCTGGTGCGTTCTTGTGGGTCGCTGCGGCACCCATGGTCGCGGAAGCGAAAAAAGCTGCGCCGCCAACAGCGCTTGCAAGAACCCTTTTCCCGAACTCTCTTCGGGCGAGGTTGGACTTGGCGTTCGCCGTTCTATCTTTCGATTCGGATCGGCTCATTTTAACCATCCCCTTGCCGGAGAGCGAATCAAGTTGGGAGGGAGTCACGGGGCCTTTTCGAGAAAGCACCCAGCACATTTTTGCTTTACCCTGGGACTCTTTTGCGGGCCTTGCAACTTCTTTTCCGGCGGACCGGTAACATATCCCCGACCACCTCTGCATGCAAGGGTCAGTCCAGTATCCAGTGCTGGGTGCCCGCGGGAGCCACGGCGGGGGGCATTTTGGGCCTCCCCTGAATACGGGACGAATCGGGGTCTTTGAGAGTGGCATTGTTTCGAGTGAAGCCAGGGACAGCGAGGGGCTAAGCCAGATCCTACCGTATATCAAGATCCCTCTCGTGCCGGATCCGCATCCACTCCAGGTCGACCCTGGGATCGGCTTTCTCCGCACATTTGAGGGCTTCGGCCTTGTCGGCGGCTTGCCCTTCCCAGACAATCCTCTCGTGGGTTCCCGGCCGGTCTTGGGCATGCGGGCCCGAGACGGCTTCGATATTCCCGCTGACGGTCTCGATGACTTTCCACGTGGCCATGTGGCTGTCGATGCTCCTTACGATGCATGTTAGCAGCGTTGAGAAGGGCGCCGAACCGTGGGATTACCCATTACGCCCAGAACCGTCGCAACGGACTAACTGAGCAGGCGATGGGCGTCGGCGAGTTTGACGGGAATATTCAATCCCTGCGGGCAATGCGGCAGGCAGGAGCCGCACACTTGACAGGCGTCGCCGCGCTTGTCGAGTTGAGCATAGAGCCGCTGCGCGCGCTCGCGGTCGCCGTAATCGGTGGCGTAACGCTCATAGCGCAGGATATCGGCGATGGCCACGCCTTCGGCGCAATGGCCCATGCATGCGTTGCACAGGCGGCAGACCTCGCAATTCGCGTAAGCCGTCATCATCTCGATGGCGCGAGCATCGGCGGCCCGTAGCGGCTTACCGGCGCCCGCGTAGGTGTCAACGAATTGGCCGAGGGTGTTGATCCGAATAACGGCGGCGCTGAGGTCCGTGCTGGCGGTGAGCCAGCGGGCCAGGGCGTGGTGGGGCGTGGTTCCGGGCGGGAATTTACTCATGAATTCGCTATCGGCTTGCATCCGCGCCGTGCCGGCTGCGGTCTTCATGGCGACAGTCCCGAACCCTTTGCTCCTGGCGAAGCTGACGAATTGGTTGAGGGCTTCCCCCTCGCCGAAGGTAAAGGGGAACTGGGCGTGCTCGTACAAGCCGTCTTCCACGACAGCAGTCAGGATCACGGCCCGGTCCTCTCCCCCGGGCACACGGGCATTGCCATTGTAGCTGTGCTGTGAGAGGCACAGGTGGCGCACCAGACCTTCCTTCCTTAAGCGCTCGTAGGCGCGAATGAACCCGCGGTTATCCTTGAGTTCTGCGGTGCTGTGGTAGCCGAAGTGAAGCATCATGTCGTCGAAATAGCGGAGGCCCGTGCGCTCGACTGCCTGCTTTACGAACTGGTAGTCGGCTTCCTCTTCGATGACTCCGGTTTCGTGATTGCCACGCACGCGGTCGATGCAGACCTCACAGTAATGAGCTTCGCGGTTCTTCCGGATCGCCTGCGGAACTGTCCGGGGGTCCCATGCGTGGCTTCTATGCCAGTAGTTGACACCGCACAAGATGCCGGCTTCCACGGCTTCGGAAGCCCAGTCCGCAGCGCCAATCAGCACGCTGACCTTGCGGCCAGAGCGGTCCAAAGCGCGCCGGGGAATAGTGCCCACTTTGGCGGCGGCCTCTTCAATCTCGCGCATGGGAACGCACCCGCAGGCACTGCCCAGTCCCGCTGCGAGCGCTCCGGCGGAGGTGGCGATGAACTCCCGGCGCCCGATGCGATTTCTGATGGCCATAAAGTCTCCTTTGAGTGGGATTTAAGCCGCCGGCCTCGCCTGGCTCAGACGGCTGCTGACCGCGTGCGCCAAGTCTGTCAGGCCCTTGGTGATTTCCGGCGAGTCCTCGTAGGCGACGAGCCGAACAAAGTACGGTCCCTGCCGAAACGTCAAGCTTCCCTTGGAGTACTTTCCGCCGTCGCCCATCGTGACGGGTTGGCTTCCTTCCGCTGATTCGGAATTGTAGATCTTCTGGGCGCCTTCGGGTGCGCCCATCACATAAACGTCCAGGGTGGCATCGGTTTTGCCGTTGAACTTGTAGTCGCTGGTGAGCGTCTCTACCACGCCCGCTTGCACGTACTTGTCCGCGTCGCCATCGACGTATTCCCACAATTGGCTGGCTTCAAAGGTACGGGTGTCGCTCGACTTCGCCCAACCCGGCACCGCGTTGTTGGCCGGGAAGAAGTCCACCGCGGTCGAAGGCGCTTTGGACCCGCACGCTACCAGGATCCCGGCAAGGGCAAGGGTCATCGACAGGGCAAAGGTTTTCACGTATGGGCTCCTTCGGTTTGGCCCGGAACTTGCACCATCGACTTCGGGCCGGACCAATAACGTACCCCTGACGGTCACTGAATGCAATTGTCAGTCGGGTTTCCAATGCGAGGTGCTTCCATGGGCCACGGAAGCTACCATTTGTGCGTCTCCCGAGAGCATGGGGATACTTCATTACCTGTCGGTCCGCAGACGCTTGTAGGCACTTGGGTAACGGGTCGGAAGTCCGTAAACCGGATTCCACTCATTCCTCACCTTGCGGAGAGCCGTGAGGTTCAGGTCGCCCACCAAAACACCCTCGGCATTATCGAGTTCGTCCTGCGTTGACCCTTCGAAGTCGATAATGGAACTAGTGCCGGAGTTACGTGGAGCGCCGTAGTTCACGCGAACAATAAAGACACGGTTTTCGAGCGCGCGCGTCTGGTACAAGTGCACGAGGAGAGGGCGGGAGAAATCGTCGGTGCAGTACGGATTGAAGACAATCTCAGCACCTCCCAGGGCGAGCTCGAGGGTGGCCTCGGGATGCTGAATGTCGTAACAGATCTCGATTCCAATCTTCGTTGTTACCCCGCCAATTTCAACTTCCCAAACAGGAAAACTGTTGCCGTGGTTCACCCCCGAGGCAAGCATCCAGTTCTGAAGGTGGACCTTGCTATAGGTGCCCACGATCTCTCCTTGAGGATTCATGAGAATCGCGGTGTTGAACAACTTCCCCGCGCGATTCTCATCCATCCCCAATACGATCCAGATGCCCAGTTCTTTGGCAAGGCCGGCAAAGCGGTTTGTAGCAGGCCCAGGAATCGTCTCCGCATCCGCCAAGATTTTCGCGCGCTCCGCGACGATCTGAGGGGCGTCCGTGGGAGTGCCCGGAGGCAAATCAACCCTGGCGTACCCCTGCACGGCCGCTTCCGGCGTGCAGACGATCTTAGCTCCCCGGTGGGCAGCCTCCCTTATCAGTTTCTCTGCTCGTTCAAGGTTGTATTGTTTGTCGTAGAGCCGTGCATCCATCTGGATCAGACCGACCTGAATTGTCTCATCAGCCTCCGTCTTGGTCGAATTCATTACCGTGAGCAACAGCACCAAGGCAGCAAAGATGCATGGGCGATGCATAAGGGTCCCCTCCTCATGTGAATTCTCTCTCCTTCAGCCTGGGAGCGTATTGGAAACAACAGCCTCTCAACGAAGAGTCCATAAGTTACAGACATCTGTATCGCACTAAAGTGTTGATTCTACGAATTCCGGCTACCGTGATTGTCCACGTGAGCCTGGGGGACGTGAGTCCCAAGAACACAACCACAGCCCCTGCCCCCGGGGCATTCACCGCTGGCGGCAAGCTCTCCTTCTGGGTGCACAGCGGGAGCGCCGCTGGGTGACGGCAGGGCAGACAAGCCATCATAGTGGCCGGAAGCTGCGATGCTGGTCGCGACCGCCGGCACGAGAACAGGTGGCCGCGACGACTCGAAAACCTGGGAAACGTCCGTCACCCCTTGGCGTACACCCCATACTCGCGCGCGGCATCGAGCATGGCGAACACGTTTTCCGTCGGCACGTTGCGCTGGATGTTGTGGACCTGGGTGAACACATAGCCGCCGCCGGGTGCAAAAATCTCGAGCCGCTCCCGGACATGTTCCCGGACCTCCTCCGGCGTCGCTCCGCCCAGTACGCCCTGCGTGTCGCAGCCACCGCCCCAGAACACGATCTTGCGACCGAACTCCTTCTTCAGCCGGGCGGGATCCATGTTCGCCGCCGAGGTCTGGACGGGATTCAGAATGTCAATGCCAGCTTCGATGAAATGGGGGATCAGGTTGTAGACCGAACCGCAAGAGTGCAGGAAAGTCTTCCAAGGCGTGCTCTTATGGACCCATTCACAAAGGTTCCGGTAGTGAGGTTTCATCATCTCCGCCCAAAGGCTCGGTTTGATGAACTCCCCACGCTGAGTGCCGCTGTCGTCGGAGGCAATGCCCCAGGCAAAACACCGGTCGCCCACGGCTTGGTACAGGAGGGTCAGGCACTTGATGCTGGCTTCCACCGACCGGTTCATCATCTCATGACAGGTTTCTTTCTCGGTCAAGAGCATCATCATCCATTGGTCCGGCATGCCCATGGTAACGTTTGAGCGCGGATCGGTGATGATGCTCAATCCCAAGAAGCACACCCCCCCGCCCCACCCGAGCAGAGCGTAGTCCGTGCCGTGGTAAAGCTGGGAAGAGTATTCCTCAATCTGTTTCAGCACTTCGTCCTCGATGTCATCAACGGGGTGGAACTTCGCTGGGTCAATTCCTTCCCTGCGGTTGAAAGAGACATCATCGAAGTAGTAGCCGTCCTTGGGCATGCGGTATGAGCTAGGCGCGCCGTCTTTGTCAAGTAGCACCCAGCTTCCATCCGCCACTTCGTGGATGCCGGTGCCAGGCAGAAAAAGCACGTCCGTGCCGGAGAAAAGGCGGCGCGGCACCCAATGACTCTCGGGGGCCATCAGACCAGGGATCATGGTGATATCCACCGGCATCACGTCAAGGCTGAACCGTTTCCGCACCGGCTTTTCCACGACGGCAGTCATGCCCGGCGTGTCGGCCACGCGCGGCGTCGTGCCGAGACCCAGCTTGCGAGACACGCGGTCGTATGTCTCTACCGCAATTCCTGATGCCTTAAGCCCTCCCAGGTCGATCGGTACCCGGTCAGCTTCCTGAAAGTTGATGGTCTTCAGAACGCGCTCTCGGGATGTCATAGAGTCAATCCCCTTGTGCTCAGGTTTGGCAAAGAGACTACCACGGTCAGCAGGCACAGTGTTCGGCCTTGTCGGCGGCTGACCCTTCCCAGACAATTCATTCGTAGGTTCCTGGGCGGTCTTGAGCAGCCGGGCCGGAAACGGCCTGGATATTACCGCTGACGGTCTCGATGACTTTCAGTTGGCAATTTGGTTGACGATGTTCCTTGCGATGCATTTTAACAGAGTCGGAAATCCCTGTTTGATCGAAAGCCTTGTCATTTATTCGTTGGCTAATCCGCACTTCCAAGCCCACAGAGTCACCTCGCCCATCTTGATCGTGATATACAGTCCGCAGCCTTACTTCAGCGTCTCAGTTTCGAGAGATCTGTGGCTCATTGCAGTCCCTACACCACCTTTTCCACGGCACCGCTTCTAAGGGCACATTGCTATTCGGCTGCCCGCATTCTGCGCAGATGCCAAATCCCTCGTGCCGAATCCGTGTCAAGGCGTCCTCAATGGCGAGCAGGAGCTTGCCGTCTGTCTGCTGCAGCCGGATCTGCGGGGGGTTGTCGGTTTCACTGGCGGCCATGTCGACCGTGTCCCTGCGAAGCTCACCTGCGCTGGCAATCGAATCGCCCAGCCCGTTGCTGACGGTGAGGAATTCCTGACGCATTGCAAGGAAAATATTCTTGCAGCGAAGCAGGTCGCTATTGTTCATGACAGCCACCCTGTACGCCAGCCTTTCAAATGCACCGACTCCTGATCCCCGCCATAGCAATTATTCGCAACGATGGCGATGCCAGAGTCTGTAAATCATCCGCGTTGAAACGCCGGCGTACGACCGTGAGCGCATTCACTGGCATTCAACACTCACGGCCTGACCTGAATTGTGCGCAGGAACTCCTTTGCCCTTTGCGCCCGTTCTTGCCGGACATGTTCGAATTGCTTGGCTTGCTCATCGGCTTTTGGATCTTGGGTCCTCTGGTACAGAATCAGGAGATTCAGATTGGCGGTGTAGTTGTCTGGATCGATCCCCATGGCTTTTTGCAAGTTCTCCATTGCGCCCGGATAGTCCTTCTCTTTGAGGAGGACAAGCCCCATCTCAGCATAAGCGTCAGCATATTCCGGGTAGGCCTTCAGCGCCATTTGCAGTTGCGCGACAGCTTCCGGGTAGTTGCCCTTCTGATTGGCGATCCTGCCGAGGTAATAGTGTGCGCCCGGCGCGGTTTCCGGATCGTTCGCAACCGTCATAATAATCTTCTCCGCGTTTTCATCATCGTGGCTGGCGAAGTAGGCCGATCCCAGAGCCAGTCGCCCCCGCGGGTCCTGCGGGTTCAACTCACAATACTTCTTGAAATAGGGAATGGCGTCACTGGCCTCCTCGCGCTGCAAGGCGACCCCCCCCATCGCATAGTTGTAATAGGCATTGTTCGGGTCAAGGCTCACAGCTTTTTTGAGGGCTTGATAGGCTTCCTCGGCGAGGTTCATGTTCACACAGACCATCCCCCAGAGAAAGTGGATAGAAGCGTTCTGGGGTTCGAGTTCCCGTGCATGGGCCAGATATCCCAGTGCGCCAGTGCAGTCTTTCTGGTCATTGGCCACTTGGGCGAGATCAAGTAGCAGTGGGACGGAATTGGGCGAGAGTTGTGCCGCTTCATCAAGAATCTCGCGTGCACCGCGAAGCTGCCCCTGCTGTTTGTACAGAAGTCCAAGACTGGTTAAGGAGTTAACCGTGGCCAGATTTCTCCCTTTCAATCCCTCCAAAAGCTTAACCGCGAGCCAAGTATTCTTATCCCGGGCCAACAGCGGAAGGAGACTCACCACGTCAGCCTCGGCGAGGTCGGGGCTCTGCAACATCCGGCTGGCCACTTCTGCGGCCTTCGGTTCATCGCCGGATCCGACAAAATCACCACATTGAACTGACAGGGCTTGCGAACGGGCCTGTGCCCCGCCCGGCAATTGAGACAAATGTCGCAGTGATAATGAGTAGAGCCCTTTTTGCATCAGCAGAAAGGCGCTTTGGTAATTTGCTTCGACATTGTCGGGCTCGACCTTCAGAAGTTGCGCATAAATGTTGATGGCTTTATCTCGGAAGACCGCCTGCTGGGGCGTCCATTCCTGGTATAGGTGGCCGAGATTCAGATATGGGTCGCCGAAGGATGGGGCAAGCTCGATGGCCTTATGGAAACTGGCTTCTGCGCCTGCGAAATCTTTCCTCTGCGCCTTGATTACGCCCGCAAGATTGTGGAGGCTTGCATCCCGGGGAGACTTTTCGAGGGCCTCGGAAAGGATTTGTTGGGCCGATGCGGTGTTTCCCTGTTGAATGAGTTCTTGGATCCTTTGAACTGATTCTAAAGATTGCGTGGGGTGAGCCCAAGAGTTACTGATGATGCCCAATAGCACCATGGGGATTAGAAGAAATGAAGAGGTTTTGGCCCGGACGAAACCCATCCTCCCGCGTGCGTAAATCTCCATTTCCACCACTCCCGTACGGTCTGGCACGGCGCCACAATTCTTATCGATCCGGGATGAGGAGGCAAGTTCAATTTGGAGCCAAAGTGCATTCAAGAGGTTCAACAAAAGTCCCTAACCGCCTATAGGTTTGTTGTGCCCCCCACCTGATATCCCAAGGCGTTATCCTCGGGTCGCGATTTCTAATACAAGGGCTGTCCTGCTTCTTTTTATTTCGCCTGCGATTCAGACAGTAAGAAACCAGGCTGGGCGGCCGACCAGCGCTCGGTCTGTCAACAGGTCTATCCGATCCGCCCGCACGGCTCTTGACGGCCTTTCCGACGGCCAGTTGTCCACCTTC